>Ga0315273_10000035_pt1 | contig 111278 bp, 106 predicted proteins | sample YL17G02_0_MG_FD_205753 | JGI IMG/M metagenome (GOLD analysis project Ga0315273, IMG submission 205753) | Sediment microbial communities from Yellowstone Lake, YNP, Wyoming, USA - YL17G02_0 | ecosystem: Environmental > Aquatic > Freshwater > Lake > Sediment | place: USA: Wyoming | collected... | reverse complement strand
CGTCTTCGCGAACGTTCCCGCCTCGGCCACCGCCGGGGACACGGTGACATTCAACGTCTACGCGGTCGACTCCTTCAACACTATCGATACCTCCTTCAACCAGGACGTGACGGTGACGAAGACGGGGAGCGCGAGCGGCGGGGGACTCGTGGACATTGTGAACGGTATCGCGACGGCCACCGTAACGGACGGTTCCGCCGAGAACGTCACGCTCGGGCTCGCGGACACGCAATCGACGGGGCTCGGCGTAACGGACGTCGTGACCATCGCATTCGCCGCCGCGCCGGCTCCGACGCCGGCGGCGGGAGCGCCGACGGTGGGACCGGCGGCCCCGTCGGGCATACCGATCGGCATTAAGCCGGGGGTGAACATCACGTTCTCCGGTTGGGCCTACCCGGGGGCTTCCATCTCTCTCATTCGCAAGGACCTGGGGTTGGCGCAGGCGCCGGTGCTGCAGTCGGTGAACGCGGCATCCGACGGGAGCTTTTCAGTGAAACTGAACAACGTCGTCCGCCTGACCGGCCAGACTTACCTGCTCGTCTTCGCCGACGGGAACGGCATGATATCCGAGACGAAGGCATACAACATCCCGGCGGGAAAGGAGAATTTTGTTGACGACAACATGGTGATAGCTCCGACGGTGGGATTTGCCGGAGATTCCGTTGTGCACAAAGGGGGTTCCATCGTCATACAGGGATACGCGGTGCCCAAAGGTACGGTCACGCTCCTCGTCGACGGCGCCAACGTGGGTACGGTGACCGTGAACGACCCTTCGGGCCGGTACCGCTACGTGCTCGGCACGGACGAGCTGGCCCTTGGCCGCCACTCGGTCGCGGCAATTCAGGTGTACAGCAACGTGCAGAGCGACGGTTCGAGCCAACAGTCGTTTGCGGTGTCTCCGCTCGCCAATCCGAAGCTCGATCTGAACGGCGACGGGGTGGTCGACATTAAGGACATCAGCATCTACCTATCGTACCTCAAGAATCTCGGCGCCGGCGCGGCGAACTTCGACACCGCGGACAAGAACCTTCTCCGCGTGCTCGACCTGAACGGCGACGGGAAGCTCGACGTGCAGGACCTGAGCATTCTGCTCCATGCGGCTGGCTTGAGGTAGGCCGGAACGAAGTGCTATACTAAACACAATGTCAGTACGCCGGAAGTTCATTGCCACTATCGCCGTCTTTTTCGTGTTGTCGTTCGGCGTCGCCCGGGCTGCGACGCTCTTCTTGACCTCGGACTCGCCGCAGGCGGCGGTCGGCGACACGGTGAACGTGAACGTGCGCATCGCGAGCGATCAGTCGGTGAATGCGGCGCAGGGAGTACTGTACTATCCGACGGATATCTTCGGGGTGAAGCAGGTGAGCCGCGCGAACTCGATCTTTGACATTTGGCTTCCGGAGCCGAGCGTGAACACCTCGAAAGGAGAAATTTCATTCCTCGGCGGAAGTACGAACGCCTTCAGCGGCAGTTCGCTGCCGGTCCTGACCGTCATCTTCGAGGCCCGTGGAACGGGAAAGGGGGACGTCGGTTTCAGGAACGCCGCGGTGACCGCCGGCGACGGGACGGGGGCGAACATCCTTTCGAGTCCGACCGGAATGTCCTTCGCGGTTGCCGCACCCGGCACTGCGCCGGCGCAGGTCGCCGTCCCGCAGGCGCCGCCTCCGCCGAAGCAGATCGTTCGACCGGCCGCGCCCGCCGCGAAGGTGCCGGTCGTGCCGGACGTTTCGGTCGGCCTCTACCCGCACCAAGACGCATGGTACAACGCGGTCGGGAACTTTTTGGCGCAGTGGCAATTGCCGGCGGATGTGAGTGCCGTTTCGACCGCCCTGAACCAGAATCCGTCGTTCGATCCGACTGTTTCCGAGGGGCTCTTCGACAACAAGACGTTCGGCGCCGTAACGGAGGGTATGTGGTACGTGCATGTACGGTTCAAGAATTCGGTGGGCTGGGGTCCGACCGCCCACTACCGTATCGCCGTCGACACCACGCCGCCGTTCGCATTCGCCGCGAAATCAAAAGAAGGATTGGTAACGGGGCTGCTTTCGCCGACACTGCAATTTTCAACACAGGACCAGCCGTCCGGCGTAGCGTCGTACCGGATACTGGTGGATGGTGGCGCGGTTGGATCGAGCACCAGTACGTCGTTTACGTTATCCCCGCTTTCTTTTGGTTCGCACGATGTCGTGGCACAGGCGATCGACTACGCCGGCAACGTCACGGAAAGCCGTCTTTCGATTGTCATAACGCCGCCGGCGACACCACCGTTCCTCACGATTGGCGGCATCAAAATAACCGAGGCGATATTTTTTGCCACTATCATTGTGGTCATCATTATCGGCATAGTGGTCGGATGGTGGCTTGGGTACAAGGCCAAACTACAGAGGAGGAACAGGGCCATCATTGCCGGAAGGGATGTGGCTGCGGCCTTCGGCGTTGTCCAAAAGAATATCGAAAAGCTTCTGGGGTATTATGACAGCGGGCCGATCGGAGAGTCGCAGTTAGAGGAAATAAAATTTTTGCTTATGGAAACAAAAGAGGAAACGGACAAAGCAAAGCACTATGTGCCCGAAAATGTGGAGGAAATAGAGCAGTAACAGCGCGCCACGTCGTCATCGCGCGATTTTGCAATTTGAGCCGAGGAAGTATACAATAGAACCATGAAGGTATTGATTGTGGAGGACGAGGAGGCGCTCCGGACGGTCCTCCAGGAGAAGATACAAAAGTCCGGTTTCGAAACGTTCGTCGCCAGGGATGGCGTCGAGGGGTGGACGATGGCGAAGAGCAAAAATCCGGACATCATCCTTCTCGATCTCATCCTGCCCAAGCGCAGCGGTTTCGACGTGCTCAAGATGCTCAAACAGGATCCGGATCTTAAAAACGTGCCGGTTATTGTCCTTTCCAACTTGGCCGGCGACGAAGACCTGAAGAAGGCGTTGCAGATGGGGGCCGAAGATTATTTCGTCAAATCACAGCATCCCATAAACGAAATAGTTGAGAAGTTGCAAAATCGCCTCTTAGAAAAGTCGCGCTAGGGCGCCAAAATTCAAAAACTGCCAGGCGTATTGACCAGCGTAGTGACGCCGGTTTTTTCTTTCATACCGGAAGAGGGAAGCGATACAAAGAACGTGGTTCCCTTGTTCTCTTCGGAATCGAACCAGATCCTGCCGCCCAACCCATTCACAATTATTTTCTTAAGCATGTAGAGGCCGAGGCCGGTGCCGTCTGGATTTGCGACCACCGCGTTACCCGCCCTGAACAGTTTGTCAAAAATCCGGTCCCGATCTCCGGCGGCTATGCCGATGCCGTTGTCTTTGACGCTCAAGAGCAGAGAATCACCTTCAATTTTCGCGGTTACTTCGATTTTGGCGTTTTCGGACGGACCGTATTTGAGCGCGTTCGAAAGCAGATTATCAAATATGATGTGCATGATATTCGGATCTGCGTTCAGCAAATAATCCGGACCGAGGTCATAGTTCTTTTCCCATTTCACCGGGTGAGTAAAACGTCCGGACATCTCTTGTATTGTTTCATCGATAAGGTGTTTGATGTCGATCTTTTGGACGGAGATCGCGAACGTACCCATTTCGATCCTTGAAATATTGAGCAGGAAATTAATGGTCGCGATCATTCTTTTGTTGGCGTCGTAGATCTCTTTGAGATACTTGGCTTGCTTCTGGTTTATCTTGCCGAGGTCGCCTGATCGGAGCATCTCCGTATACCATCCTATGATGCTCGGAGGTGTGAAAAGCTGGTGCGATGCGAGCGACACGAATTCGCTCTTCGCGCGGTCAATTTCCTTTTCTTTTGTGATGTCACGCTCAATGTCAACGAAAAAAACCACCTCGCCCTTCTCGTCGAGGATCGGGGAGATGCTGATTTTTGCCGTATAGGTGAGGCCGTTTTTCGTTTTATTTTGTATTTCGCCGACGAAAACCTTTTTCTGTTTCTTTATGGTATCCCACAGTGTTTGGTAGTACTCCAAGGGCATGGGCAATTTCCAAAGCACACCGGCCTTTTTACCCACCACCTCTTCTGGCTTGTAGCCGATTATTTTTTCTATCGCTTCGTTGGCATAGATCACGATTCCTTCCGGGTCGGTAATAACAATAGCGTCGGAAGCGTTGTCCACGGCCAATTTGAATTTCTCTAAGTTGTTGGCCAAATCTTCACTCCTCTTTTTTTCTTCTACCAATCGTACCTTCTCGATATTTAAATCCTCAAGCACGTTTTGGGCGGCTCTATTCGCATCTTCCAAATCGTGTGTCCGATGGTGCACCTTTTCTTCCAGCGTCGCATAGGATTCTCTGAGCTTGGTCGTCATAATGGTTATTGCCCGCCCGAGCGCGCCAATTTCATTTCTGGAAGCAACGTGGATACTCTGGGACAGGTCTCCTTGTGCAATCTTGTTGGCTATGGCAGTCAATTCCAGAATAGGGGCTGTTATGGAGCGAGAAATTAAAGCTCCGATTAAACTTATAAAAAATCCGGTCACGACGATCAGAAACAGAAACAGTCCCTGTACTTGCTTTATTGGAGCCAGCGCTTCCGCATGGTCAACTTTTACCACGATGCCCCAATTGACATCCTTCACGTAGCGCGTGGCGGCAAAAACCGGTGCGTTGCGGTAGTCTACCGCATTGTTAAAAACCTTTTCTTTTCCGGCAACGGCGGACACCGAGGGGACATCGATGCGTTCTTTCGGCACCACTAACGTGAGTGCCGCGTCCGGGTCGGTTCGGGTAGGAGTTATGAACAAGGCATCACCCTTGCCATTGTCCTCGACCAGCAACGTCTCCCCGGTATATCCAAGCCCGGTGTAATCACTGGCCAAGGAAACGATATCCGTGGTATCGGTAACAATCACCGCCACTCCCAACGTGGTGTCACCCAGAACCAAGGGGCCGGCTAAGTATTGTAATACGAGGCCGGTGGCGCTGTCCTTCTTGAGGGTGGAAACATCAGTGTGCCGTACCCCCCGCTTAAAGAAATTCTCGGCAGACACATCGGCTCCGAGGGCGCCTGCATCCGTGGAAGCGACAATGGTTCCCGTCGAATTTGCGACGAATATGCTCTTGATTGCGGCAACGCCTGCCTTTGCCTCCAGCAAGTTATCGTCCATGGCTGTTTGCAATTGCGGAGTGGGCCTCGTGTTGAAGTCGCGCAAATCTGCGCGCAGTACGGGTTTCGTGGTGAACAGGCCCACGAGATTCAGTTTGTTCTGTACGGTTTCTTGTAAACGGTTTTTTTGGATCTGGGCAATAGTGGTCAGATTGGTAAGGGTGTTTTGGGTAATTTGATTTTCGGCGTTGAAATAGCCGATGAAAAAGAGCAGCAGCAGGGGGATGAGCCCCACTTCCAAAATGACAACCGTAATTTTCATGTTAAGCTTCATGGGCGGTTGTGGCAAAGCCCACGAGTAGTAACCCGCAGCCCAACAGAACGAACGTTAAAGCGGTACTGAAAGCCATGGGAACTGCGGAAGCGTTAAACTGATAGTAGAGCGCGGGCAGGTGCACCAGGTAACCCGGTATAGGAATTAAGCCAATGACAAGGATGAGGCAACCAAAAAATCTGATCCATTTCTGGCGCCCGGGGCCGGGAAATAAAGAAGACATGCTGGCCAGCGCGAAAAGGATGAAATTTATGACCGTAAAGAGAGACGGGATCCCTGACCCCGTGGCATTTGCGGGGCTCTGTGCCTCCGCGAACAAATTTTCTATGCCGATCGTTCCGCCTAACAAATTGCTTGCCAAAAGCACGCCCGCGAGCAAAAGAATGAACAGAGCGATTCCTGGCAGCACCACGGGCGACAGTTCATCACCACCTTCAGCCGCCCGGGATACGAAATAGAGGCCCACGGCGGCGAAAAAAAACACCAAGGCCGTAGCGAATTTCATGCTTATTTCACCAGCTATGATCGGGGTCAGCGCATCAATGCCAAAACCCCAACCGACCATAACCGAGCACGCTTCAAGCCCAACGATCAGCGCCAAGAGCTTGGCTACCCTATAGTGCATATGCCGGCTTTTTCGTTGCGGTCAAACATTCTTTGTGTGGTTGCCATTGCCAGCGCCATTCTTACCATTGCCGTTCTTGTCCGGTCTTTTCAAATCCTCAATTTCTTTTTTGAGCGCCACCATTTTTAATTCTCTTCCGACCATGGTCTTGTTCATAAACTCCAGTTCTTTAACCCGCTCGGCAAGCTCTCGTGTCCGGTCGGTCACTTTTTTCTCAAGCCCTTTGGTGTACTCGATCATTTTTATCTCAAGCTGTTTCTTGTCGGTAATGTCTTCTATGGCAAGGATGATCAATTGTATCGAATCTATTTGTTTCGCATTGAGCAGTATCGTTTTCGCTCCGATAGTTTCGAAAACGTGCGAGACCTCATAATCCCTCATCACTTTTTTCTCTGGCAAGATTTTTTCTAGCAAACCCCTTAATTCAGGGATGTCCCATTGGCCGTTTCCTAGTTCATAAACATATTTATTCACCGTTTGCTCCGGCGAAACCCGAAAGGTCTGGTAGAAATTCGGGTTCACCGAAACCACCCGAAGATTGGCGTCAAGAATTAGGAAAGATTCTCTGGCGACATCCGCCAGTGCGTCCATGTAATGCAGGGCAGTCTCTCTCAATTCCGTTTGAAGATCCTGTTTGGGATTGGTACTTTCCATGTTCCTTTTAGGTTATGTCGACCTTTTGTAGCTACGATCCGCCGACTCAAAACTGGTGGATTCCCGTTGTATCCTGCAAAACCCCCGCCGGGAAACGGGGAAAGAATTCTATGAAACCAAGAAAAGACGTTCCAAAGTTCATGAATAGGATTTTGTCGTAACACTTCTCAGTTCTCGGAGTGCATTCGCTACCTTTAATTATAAATTATAACAGAACTGATGCAGTACGGGCTCCTCGCGGGTAGGTATTATCGTGGTTGTGGTGAATTCCGTTACAAATTGACTACGTGTGGATGAGGTTTGGTAGGTATTGTACCACGCCCGTTAGTATAACAAAAATTCGGGATATGATGGTGTGCACAACCGTCCCTGGGGACGGTCGTCACGCCCTCCTGCGGGCACAGGGATCCACAGGAGGCTGATGGAGTGTACTGCCCGAAGCCGCCGGATTTGGCCTCGCAGCCGGAGCCGGGCACTGGAATATACCGAAATCGCAGCATGGACGAAAAGCCTGCCCGGAACACAAAAACGCAGGAAGTGATCCCTCCGAAGAGATACTTCCTCAAAATTAACCTGAATCAACTTCGGGCGCCCAGCACCGTTCGCGGGCAACGCCCTCCTACCTACGTTCGGAACAAGGTTGCAATTTAGGTGAGGGGAACCACTCGTTCGCTAACGTACCCCTCCCGGCGGTCGAGCGCGGGACAGGGAAGCGACACCGCTCGTCCGCTGACGCGCTCCGCCATCCGCGTCCCTCTGGGCAGTTTCAAACACCGGTCGAATGGATTATAATGGACGTATGAACGAAGCATCGGTTCCGGTCCAGCCGAGCGGTGAGCCCATCGACAGTGTTCGGGGCAGGCCCGCGCCGGCCATATGCCCCGTCTGCCACCAGCCCGTCCGGCCGGAGTTCTACTTCTGTCCGAACTGCGGAAAGGATTTGAAAGAGAAACCGGTTTCGGTATCGGCAGGCGCGCAAACGTCGCTCTACCTCATGAGCATCGTAACGCCGCTCCTGTGCTTCCTCACCATCCGCTGGTGGAAGGGTATGCGCTACCTCCGCTCGAGCAATCCGCAGGCGCGGCTCATCGGGTTCGTTGCCGCCGTTCTCATGGCCGTGACGACGATCGTCCTGACCTGGCAACTGGCCGTGTTTACGAGTCAGCTGATGAGCTCCCTGACCGGCGGGCTCCTGGGAGGAACGGGGAGTTTGGGTTTTTAGAACCGTCACGCGCCGGTCGGTCGGTGTTCGTTCCGGTAGAGAACGTACGAGTAGATAACCGGAACGATCGCGGAGACGATGATGGGAACTAGCATGAGCCAGATGGATATGTCGGCGAAGAAGATGCCCGCGAGTGCCGCCGCGCCCGATACCTTGAAGAGCGTGCTCCCGAGGCGGTGCGTCGCGTTCCACACGCGGTCGCTGCTCAAGGTCCACGGGGTGCGGATGCCGATGAACCAGTTGCGTTTTAGGTGCGGGAGCATTATGCCGAGCGAGAGCCACAGGACTCCGAATGCGGGCGCGAGTATCCGGCTGAAGTTGAAACGGTAGCCGAGGTTCCAGGCGACCGTGGCGCCGTGCAGGTACAGGAAGAACAGCATTAAGAGAATTATGAAGGCGTCATAGTACTTCCTGAAGAGCGCGATATTCTCTTTGAGCGGGTCTACCTTCGGCAGTACGAAAAAGAGCGCTGCGCAGAGGAGCATAATGAGCGGCAGGAGAAAGAGCCCCCAAAACTTTCCCATGGTGCCGTTCGCCTGGCCGTCGGCTCCCCAGTGCGACGCTATCCGCGCCGGCAGCAGGGGATAGGCGTAGGCGCTCACCGCGACCGCGGCGAGAATGATGACCGCGGTGACGATTATTGCTGTTCGTGTGGACATTTGGGATCTCTATTTCTTCGCCTTGATGGCGTTTAGTATCTTTTGCATTTTCCGTATGCTCTCCGGCTCGTGGACGGATATCGCGATGGCGCCGCGGTCGAGTTTCTTGAGCGCTTTAAGTTTTTCCTTAAGGTCCTTTTCCGTTGTAAGGTCGCTCTTCGTGAGGAATATTTGTTCGGGTTTTTTGAGGAGTTCGTTACTGTATGTGCCGAGCTCCGTGCGGATGGTTTTGTAATCTTTTTCCGGAGCGGGGGATTCGGCGGAAATGAAGTGAAACAGTATGCGCGTGCGTTCGATGTGCCGCAGGAATTTTATGCCGAGGCCGCGGCCGGAGGACGACCCCTCGATGAGCCCGGGGATGTCGGCAAGAATAAGTTCATAGTAGGCGCCGAGATTCGGCTCAAGCGTGGTGAAGGGGTAGTTCGCCACCTTGGTTTTGGCGTTTGTGAGCGCGTTTAGCATGCTCGATTTGCCGACATTCGGAAGGCCCACGAAGCCGACGTCCGCGATGAGCTTGAGTTCGAGCCGCAGTTCGAAGGCATCGCCCGGCAGACCGGGCTGTGATTGTGTGGGCGACGTGTTGAGCGACGAGCGGAAGTGAAAATTCCCCTTTCCGCCGTTGCCGCCCCGTGCGATGAGCACCTCCTGGCCTATTTTTTCGACGGTGGCATTCTCGCCGGTCGTGAGGTTATGGATGACGGTTCCCACGGGAACCTTGAGTATGAGGTCTTCACCGGCGGTCCCGTCCCTGAACTGCCGTCCGCCGTCGTCGCCGTCCTCCGCCTCGAACTCCTTTTTGTAGCGGAACTGCCGGAGCGCGCTTATGTCGGATATGCCGACGGCAAGAACGTCGCCGCCCCTTCCGCCGGTCGCCCCCGTCGGGCCCAAACTCTTCAGGTTACTGTTAAAAGCCACCGCGCCCTTCCCGCCGCGGCCGGCCCGAACCTGTATGGTGGTATCGTCGATAAGCATGGGCTTCTAATACTATACCAAGTAGTGGGATGAAAACCATCGCGCGCGGGCGCCGGTGTTATCGGAACGGATTTTGAGCTATCATCGCAGTATGCGGATAGCCAAGCGCGCAGCGGACGGATCGGGAGAACAAACCGACGAATCTATCCATCTCACCGAAGAAGGTCTCGCGCACCTGAAGGAAAAGCTCGCGCGCCTCAAGCGCGCGCTGCCGAACCTTGTTGCCGAAACGCAGCGAACGGCCGCATTCGGCGATCGGTCGGACAACGCCGAATATAAACTGGCGAAATCGTCCCTGCGCCGCGCGAACTGGCAGATATTGAGCATCGAGGACCAATTGAAGCGCGTTACGCCCATCACGGCCGGACCGGATGCCTCGGGCAGGGTCCGCATCGGCTCCATGGTTGTGCTTGAAACCGACGGAGCGGAGAGAACGTTCCGGATACTCGGTTCGCACGAAACCGACCCCGCAAGGGGGCGCATCTCGTATCAGTCTCCGCTCGGCGCGGCGCTTATGGGCCGCGCGAAGGGGGATACCGTCACCATTCAAACCGCGAGCGGTTCCCGGATATATCGCATTCTCGAGATCCGGTGACGTTTGTCGGGTTGCCCGCTACCCGGTATAATAGAAGATACCTGCTGGTCGACAGGTGTTGGGAAATGCAACGATACAACCATGAAAACACTATCCTGCAAGGATTTGGGAGCTCCGGAGTGCAATTTCGTCGCAAAAGCGGAGACCGCCGAGGGAGCCGTAAAGATGATGTCGGATCATGCGATGAGCGCACATAAGGATAAGGTGGCCGAGATGGCAAAGACCATGACCCCTGCCCAGATGAACGAGATGATGATGTCGAAGGTCAAAGACGCGGCCTAGATTGCGCCACAGTTCCGAGAAAAAGCCCCCGTCCGAGACGGGGCTTTTTATATTTTCTCCATGTATATAACAAAACGATGCTCCCCCGGAGCCCGAATCTATCTCGAACGGGCGGCGCTCCCGGGCCTCCCTATCCGCCCTTGGCGCGCATCTTGCACGACGAGCTGTCCGAAGATATACTATAAAGGTCGGTACCGTAACACTTCACGTACTACACTATGCTTAACTATTTTCTCGTCGGTGTGCCGGTAACATTTCTCATCATCTTTAGCGTTGGGTACGTGTTCCACGAGATCGTTGCCAAAAAGTTCTTCACCGAAACGATCGGCCCGATCGAACGCGAAAAATACATCGTCCCGCTCATTGCCCTGGCGTTCATTTTCTATTGTCTCATTCAGGCCTACCTGCTCCACATTTTTTATTTCTTCGCTCACGCCAGTTACGGCTGGGGCTTGACCAAAACCGCGCTCGTCTTCGGCCTCTTGATGGGCTTCTTCTGGGAGGCTCTGCAGGGAGGGATCATCGAGGTTGCCACGTTCAAAATGCCGGGCAAGGTCTTTTGGGTGGACTCCGGCTACCACGTACTCGAGGGCGCGCTCACCGCTTTGATACTATCCTACTTCTATATGATATTTGTGCTATAGTACGTTCGATCTCCTCGGTCGCGGAGCACTAAGATCCTTCCCCCCATAAAACTCACACATATGGACACAGCACCTCTATCACCGGTTCCGCAAATTCCGCTGCCAAAGCGCTCCAAAAAATGGTGGGTGGTCATCGGTATCATCCTTGCTCTCTTGATAGTCGGCCTCCTTGCTTTTCCGCAGATAGCGGCTCGGGTCGGGCTCGATGCTTTCCGAAGCGGAATTTCTGTAGCGCACCCGGAATTGGCAATAGTTCCCGTTCCGCTCGATCTATCATCCGTATATGCGACAGGTCCGCAATCTTTCTCGTACTATGGGGTTTCATTCAAGGTTCCTTGGCAGGATGTGCCGAAAGTTGTTACGAGCACAGGTGATGTAGGCACACAGCTTAAATTTTCGGGCGGGCAGTTCGTCACCGTCATGACTCGAAGCTCTTTTACGGATAGTGTAAGCGCCGTTCTTGCAAGTACGTTAATGGACGCTGAACAAATCGCAAGAATAAAAAGTGTATTTGGAGAAAATACATTCGCATCGGATTATAACTTTTTAAAAGTGGTTCTGGGCGCTTCTCCTTCCGATACCGGTGTTGCGAACACCACCCTTCTGCCGCTGAAATATTCCGATTTCGGCCTTCTTGGTGAGGATAAGCCGTTGGCGATTTATAACTTTGAACAACCCATCAAGGGTTTTGAAATGGTTGGTCAAGGTACAAAAAACGGCCAAATACACAGAATCACTTTCCTTTTCGATGCAGATGGGAAAGGTGCTCATGATTTTATCATTGGCGGAGCAACCGACGATGAAGCGAATTCCGTCCTTGCAAGTATTCAACTAAAATAGAGGAATGGCCGGTGAGTTGGCGGCAGAGTGCACGGAGTGCTCTTGATGTTGTCGCTTCCGATGCCCCTCGGGCGGGTCCACACACTGCGCGCTGGCCGCCTCGGCCGCCGAGCTTTGAAAATCCTTACTCTACATAGTTTCCAGAGGAGGATCTCAATAGGCAACCTATGGTGACAACTTCGCTTTCTGGCCGTAGTAATCGAACAGCGCCGTAATGCCGGAGAGATTGCGTTCCCACTCTATCGTGTCGTGGGTTTGAAGCTCGACCGTTATCGCCGGAATGCCGATCGAGGCAAGCCACCCTTCGGCGTCGCCGGTGACCGCGTAGCTCGAGAACGACTTGACTGCCGGATACGTGGAGGCGTGCGCGTACGCATTCATGATGTCGAGCGTCTCCGGAAGAATGCCGGCCTCGCATTCCGATGCATACACGGCGTTCGACTGACTGTGAAAGAATATCGCGGCGTTCGGATGATACTGAAGGACGAGATCGCAGATGGCCGCGGCTTCCGGTTCGGAGAAAGGCTTGGACCCTGCGCTCACCGTCTTGCCCTGCCACGTGCCCTCCGGCTGCCATTTGCAGTCGAAGTTCCGGTTGAGGTCGACTCCGTGCGCGTTGAACCGTGCCGATGCCAGTGAGGTGCCGGTCGGCACATCGGCGAGCGTGAAACGCCCCTCCTTGCCGATAGCCTTGTACACGCCGTCGGGATTGGCGGAGGGGACGACGGTGACCGTCAGGTTCTGCGGAATGAACTCGGGGTGCGCATCAAGGTAGTCCATGAGCGTGTACGAGAGGAGCACGCTGTTCCATTCGTATCCGCCGTGCACGCCGCCGACGAAGAGAAGCCGCATCTTTCCGCTTCCGTAGGTATACGCATCGATGGCGCGCCCTTCAACCGAAACGCCGATGACCGCGTGTTTCGGTCCGGAACTCGGCGGTGCAACCGGCAGGGCTGTAGCCGGAGCGGCCGGCGCCGGCGCTTCAGTATGCCGCCTGGACAACACGAACGCACCCGCGCCGAGCGCGACAAGAACGAGCGCGGCCGCGACTACCCACCTCGTTCCAGGGAAACGCATTATTTTTCACCACTAGAACACCCGCCCGCGCGCGGGTGGGATGAATGACAAGGTGAAAAATATCCTGAGCGAGCCGAAGGAATGTACTGAGCGAGCAAGCGAGCCGAAGGATATATTGCAGTAGATACCGCGCCGCTTGCGGTGCGGTAATTCATTTCCCGTAGTAGCTAAGCAACGCTTGTATGCCGGCAAGGTTCTTATTCCACTCGATATCGGTATGCGTCGTGAGGAGAACGCTGATTGCGGGGATGTTCTGGTCGGCGAACCAATTGACCATATCGCCGGTCAATGTATAGAAGTTAAAACTATCGTATGCCGGATATCCGGACGCGGCCGCGTACGCGGCGTTGATCTTTTTCGTTTCGGCCAAAATGCCGCTGTGACAGCTTGAGGCGAACACGCCGCCGACAGCGCTGTACCACGTAACGATCGCTGCCGGTTTGTGCGCCTGCACGTACTCCCGGATGGCCTTACTTTCCGGCTCGGAGAACGCTGCGCTGCCGCCGCTCACCGGTGTCTTCTGCCAGGTACCGGTGGCTTGCCAGTTGCAATCGAAGTTGCGGCCGAGGTCCACGTTGTCCGCGTTGAAGCGGCCGGATATCTGGACGGCCTGCGAGGCCGTTACGTCGGTCGCCGTGAAACGGGCCGTGGTGCCGACCACCTTCTTGAGGCCATCCGGGTTCATAACCGGGATGACTGTTACCTTCACGTTTTGGGGAATGACCTCGGGGTGCGCCTTCAGATAATCCATGAGGTCGTACGCGACGAGAACCGTATTCCACTCGTACCCGCCATGGATGCCGCCGATGAAGAGAAGCTCCTTGGCGCCGGAGCCGTAGTGGTACGCGATAATATCGTTCCCCTGGACGGATTTGCCGATGACCGTTTCGCCTGCCGGAGTGTTTTGGCTCGACGTGGCGACTGCCGACGTGCTGGGTTGCTGCTGCTCTACCGTGCCTGTGGTCGCCGGCTGATTTTGGGGGACGACCGGAGGGTTGCTTGGCGAGCTTCGGCTGAAATAGTAGATGCCGACGGCGACGCCCACGAGGACTATAACGACGACGATGACCGCGACGGTTGTTTTTTTCATGAACCTATTTTACCACCTTTAGCGCAAAAGTGCGCAAATGGCCCCAAACTAGCCCCGCCATTGGCGGGACATACGATTTTCTGAACTTGTTTCTGGTAGCGGCTCACTCTCTATATACCTTGTTTCACCGGCAGCATAACTACCACTTCAGTGTGGCGTTTGTAGAACTCCACGTTCGATCGTGCGGGGTCGCACTCATACTGTGCGGCAAGCGCATCGAATGCGGGTTTTATCTGGCGCAGGATATTATAGTAATCGCCCACGAGAGTAGTGCAGGCGTATGCACCGCCGTGGATTATGCTCTGGGCGAAACCCTGCACCGCGGTCTGATTAGCCTCGGTGAGCGCCACGCAGGCCCGGTATTCGTTCTCGTTCCGATCGAAAACACCGTAGAACTTATTGCCCCGTAGCGGGACTTTCTGTTCCAAATCCCCGAAGGCCTTTTCGGCAACGGCTGAAGGATGGCCCTTTTTCGCCACATAGGCGACCGGGATATCTTGTATAGTCTTGATTTGTGAGGTCATGCGATATCTAGCCGACGTTCCTCGGACGGACGTTCCTACTCCAAATGGATATCATCTTTGGAGTTGAATTCTGGGGAGCAGATCATGAAAAATTTTATTTTACCTGTGATATCGTAGGGCGTATTTCGTGGGATAAAAATCACGTCATTTGCAGAAACCCAGATCGGGCCTACGGCGTACGAAGTGGCGTTGCAACGAGCGCTGAGCGATATCAAATATGCCAAGGAGATCTTTGAGGAAATCGGTGGCTATGTGGATTCCGCAACCCCCGAAGAGCTTGCATACCTTAAAGAAGCCAGTACCCACAATATCGCTCCGATGTTCGAATCTCGGTATAAGCTGACCGATAAGCTCATAGATAAATCAGGTGTCAAACAAATTTTAGAACTGGCTTCCGGCCTCTCTCCTCGCGGGATCTCCTATACGGATGACCCCAGTTTCACCTTCATCGAAACTGATCTGCCCGAGATGATCCGGGAAAAGGGCACGATAGTAAAAAAGATCGTTGGCGAACGCAAGAATCTGTATCTCGAAGAAGCCGATGCGTTGGATCTCGATTCGCTGATCGCGGCCACCAGGCATTTCAAGCCGAGTCCGATCGCGATCGTTGCCGAAGGATTATTGAGATATCTGAATTTTGACCAAAAAGCTACGGTGGCGAAGAATGTCCACGCCCTCCTCGAGAAATTCGACGGTTTTTGGGTTACGCCCGACATCGCCACTGCCGCGCCGTCCCATTACGACAGGGAGCATGGTCACCAAGCGGGAGTTTTAAGACTCTCGGGGATCGATCTGGAGAAGAATAAGTTTGAAAATACGGAAAGCGGTCAGAAATTTATCGAAGATCTGGGATTTACGGTCCGGAGGGTTCCTTCGCTCGAAGTGCTCGAAGAATTGGAGTCGCCCAGAGCGCTCCATTTGTCGATGGATGAGGTCAAGGTGCTACTCAAGGGACGCGAGACCTTTGTGATGAAAATTGCGTAGAGGAAACAATGTCAGGTACCCTTTCCTTTCACAATAATTTTACCTCGGGGATCTGATAGAATGATCGTATGACCAAAAAAGGAATCGCCGGTGGCGTAGTGCATAGAGTGCCGGCGGATCTACGCAAGGCCCTTATTGCTTCCCCGGCGGCGCGTGCAAAATGGGAGGATATCACCCCACTCGCGCGCAATGAATGGATATGCTGGGTTATCTCTGTCAAGAAACCGGAAACCAGAAGGCAGCACATCGAGAGGGTGCGTACGGAGCTTATCGAGGGAATGCGCCGACCTTGTTGTTGGGCCGGTTGCATGCATCGTTGAAATAATCGAAGACGCGAAGACCACCCTCCTGGTTCCGGATTCGGGATTCGAACTGTCGTTCGAAAAAGTAAGGAATTACGCTATCCGGTCTGTTCGATACCTGCCTGCCGGCAGGCGCCTTGGGCGGAGAACCTAGATATTTTTTGTCATCCAGAGCTGGGGGGCAGGGATTCGAACCCCGGTACCCGCCTCCAAAGGGCGGTGTCCTACCGCTAGACGACCCCCCAGCTCTGGATGACAATTTTCTTTTGACGACCCCCAATCTTCAGTTCTAGTGTAGGCCAAGCGAGCAGAATTTTCCAGCGTGCCACCCGACTTTCGTGCACGCCATTCCACCGCGCGATCCCTCCCCACAACATTCTCATGTTCTGCAGAACATGAGAATGTTGTGGGGTTGCGGCGTGGAGCGGGGATAGGGCGGGGACAGGGTTTGTGGTATGCTTGTGCCATCATGGGCAATGCAGCGGGTGTGAAAATAAAAACCGCGAGGCAACTCGAACGGCACTTTAAGGGCGTCGCGAATCACCACCGTATCGAGATCGTCCGACTGCTCGCGGAGGAGGGAGGATTGAATCTCGACGAGATTGCGCGGCGCCTCGGCGGAAATTTCAAAACGATCGGCGAGCACACCCGAAAGTTGGTACAGTCCGGATTGGTCAATAAGAGACACAACGGAAAGTCGGTCATCCACACGCTTTCTCCGTATGGCAGAACATTCAACCGTTTTATCGCGGCATTTTCAAAGCAAGGGGCCGAACCATAACCGACCGCACAGACATTCTCATGTTCTGCAGAACATGAGAATGTCTGTGATGGAGGTTTTGGGATGCGTGCCGGAATGGGCGCAATGCTTTACTTTTCCTCAAGTTTTTAGTACACTCACGCCGCAGTGTCCGGGCGACCTCGGGCATTTTTTATCATCATGGCTGACATCAGAAATATAGCGATCATAGCGCACGTGGACCACGGCAAGACGACGCTCGTGGATGCGCTCCTGAAGCAGTCCGCCAGTTTCAAACTGAAGAGCGGGGCGGATTCGACGCTCATTATGGACTCGAACGAGCTCGAGCGCGAGCGCGGTATCACCATTTTCTCGAAGAACGCCGCGGTGCACTACCACGACCTTAAGATAAACATCGTGGACACGCCGGGCCACGCGGACTTCGGCGGCGAGGTGGAGCGCATTATGCGGATGGTGGACGGCGCGCTCCTCCTGGTGGACGCACAGGAAGGCCCGATGCCGCAGACGAAGTTCGTGTTGCGGAAGGCCATCCAGGCGGGGCTCAAAATAATCGTCGTCATCAATAAGATAGACAAGCCCGCGGCACGGCCGAACTGGACCCTCGACCGGACGTTCGACCTCTTCGTGGAGCTCGGCGCCTCGAACGAGCAGACCGAGTTTCCCGTTATCTATTCCTCGGGCGCGGCAGGCAAGGCCGGCCACGAGCCGGACCTCTCGGCTATGACGGACGTCGAACCGCTCTTCGAGGTCATAAAAAAGAGCATCCCACCGCCCAAAGTTGAGGCGGGTGGTTCACTGCAGTTCCTGACGGTCAACCTCGCACAGGACAACTACAAAGGGAAAATAGCCATCGGGCGGCTCTACGCGGGTACGCTCAAAAAGGGAATGGAGGTGGCACACATTACGCGCACGGGAGAGACAAAGCGCGAAACGCTCACGGCCGTGATGACCTTCGACGGCTTGGGCCGCGTGGAGACGGATGCCGCCGAGGCGGGGGACATCGTTGCCATCGCCGGCATTCCGGACGTCTCTATCGGCGAGACCATCACCGACATCGCGAATCCTCGGCCGCTCCCGACGATAGACATCGAGGAACCGACGGTGAAGATGACGTTCCTGGTGAACAATTCGCCCTTCGCCGGCAAGGAGGGTACGTACTCGACCTCGAACAACATCCGCGACCGACTGACGAAGGAGATAGAAACGGACGTAGCGTTGCGCGTGGAGCCCGTCGCGGGAGCGATGGACCCGTTCGACTCGGCTCAGGGTCGCGCCGGGTCCGGTGAAAGGCGCGACCGGTGGGTCGTCGCCGGGCGCGGCGAACTCCACCTCGCCATCCTCATCGAAAAGATGCGGCGCGAGGGATTCGAGTTCCAAGTTTCGCGGCCGGAGGTCATTTTCCACGAGGTCAATGGAAAAAAACTCGAGCCCATCGAGCTGGTTTCGATAGAAGTGCCGGAACAGTTCACCGGTGTTGTGATGGAACACATGGGGAACCGGAAGGGAATGATGGTCAGCATGCGGGTGGACACCCATCACACAGGCTCCCCTCGATCCGACTCGGGGCAAGCAGGGCAAGCGGATTCGACAAGCTCACCACAAAGCGGGACGGCGTACATCGACTTCCGCGTGCCCACGCGCGGGCTCATCGGTTTTCGTAACCAGTTTCTCACGAGCACCAAAGGGCAGGGTATCATGAACACGCTCTTCGAGGGATACGAGGAGTACCGAGGCGATTTTCCGCCGAACCCGCGCGGGTCGCTCGTGGCGTACGAGACGGGCACCACGCGGAGCTACGGCCTCCTCCCGGCCGAGAGCCGCGGGGAACTTTTCGTGGGGCCCGGCGTCGAGGTCTACCAGGGGCAGATCGTCGGGCAGTGCGCGAAGGAGCAGGACCTGCGTGTGAACGTGTGCAAAGAGAAGCAACTCTCGAACATGCGCGCGAAGTCCGACGGCGCGATGGAATTTCTGAAGGTCCCGCGCGAGATGACGCTCGAGAACGCCATCGAGTACATCGGCGACGACGAGCTCGTGGAGGTAACGCCGAAGTCCGTCCGGCTCCGCAAGGTGTGGCTCGACCCGAACGACCAGACGCGCGCGGCGAAGGGGCTCGTATAGTCCGACGACACGGTAACGAAAAACGGGTCCGGCGAATGTTCGTCGGGCCCGTTTCGGTTTTTTGAGCATCGTTCGCCTCCTATATTTCCGGAGGTGCGAGCAGTTCGATGTGGGCAACGCCGTCCGCTATCTCGATGTTGCCATACATATCGATCCAGGCGACGATGGCGGGGGCGGTTACTTCGCTGCCGCTCCGGCGAAACTTTCCCGCTTTGAAGTTTCGTCCGGGAAAGGAGGTGCCGGCGAGATACCAATCTTCGAGTGGTATCTCATCGTTGAGAGAGGGAATGGTGACGGGTGTGTCACTCACAAAGCAACGCCACCCCTCTTTTCCGCCGTCTTTGATACGCTTCGCGTTGCCGGCTATCCTGATGTGAACATTTTTTCTTTTCATCGTTGCTCCTTGTGTTTTCGGTATGTGCCTCGGATATACTACGCGATTCCGCTTGGAAAAAAAACACGCGGTCGTTCGGAAGCCCGGAATTGATTCTGGACACCTGAATCCACTACATAGGTACCAAATTCAGGAGTTGGGGTCACGACGGAAGTCGTGGCCCCGTACTTCTTGGTGGTCGGTCGGCACTACCATGAGCCCGCCCGTCCGGGGAGGACAAAGTGTTGTCGACAGCGCGGCTCGTAGGAGTCGCCCGGTATGACAAGGTTGCTTTCGTACGGCGCGGGTTCACCGTTGATGAGTCTCTGCGAAAACCACGCGCGGTTGCCGCAGGCGCAGTAGGCGATGCACCAGGTGATACTGCCACCGTAGGCGGCGGTGAACCACATGAGCCGCATCACGTCACCGAACGGCAATCCCCGAAAGTCCAAATCGAGGCCGGCAATGATGACGTCGTAGTCTTTTTCGAGGAGCACACCCGTGAACGAGAATAGTTTATTCACGAATTGCGCCTCATCCAAGGCGATGCAATCGATCCGTTTACCGATCGATTGTTCCTGTGCGGCGATCGCGGCGAATACGCTCCACGGGTTGGTGGAGTCGAACTCGAACGCCTGCATCTTTCGGTGGCCGTTCGGATTCCGGCTCTCGATGAGCCCCGTCCCGCTTTTCGTGTCGTTGCTCGGCTTGAGTATCATCACACTTTGGTGTGCATACTCCCGCCGCATGGCGACACGACGCAGTAGTTCCTCCGTTTTGTTGCTCCTCATTGGTCCGAGGAGCAGTTCGAGTGATGTCATACCCCACCCCTTTCCTGGTATAAGTATGATTGGATTTCAAGGATTACGCCGGAATCATTAAAATCCAGTTTGCGGAAGTACGCAAGCTGTCGTACTGCGTTTCGGTGTATTACAATTGGATAGTATGAACAAGGTCATTTCCGCCGCTTATGTTGTGGAAATCTTGCGCCGCGGCGGCATCGGCGTCCTGCCGACGGATACCATCTACGGCGTGGTCGGCTCGGCGCTCCGGCCGAAGACAGTCGAGCGCATCTACCGGTTGCGACGGCGCAACCAAAAAAAACCGCTCCTCGTGCTCATCAGCTCGAAGTTCGATGTTCGAAAGTTCGGCGTTCGTCTCGATCGTCGAACCTCGAACATTTTGAATAAACTCTGGCCCGGCAAGGTGACCGTTATTCTACCTACCAGCTCTAAGCTAGAAGCTAAAAGCTTGTGGTACCTCCACCGCGGTACCTATACCGTTGCGTTTCGGCTGCCGGCGACCTCGTCGCTCCGCACATTATTGAAGAAGACCGGTCCGCTCGTCGCCCCGAGCGCGAACAGGGAAGGTAAGCCGCCGGCACGGACAGTCGCCCAAGCAAAAAAGTATTTCGGTAGCCGCGTCGATTTTTACACTGGCGGCCGGTGCGGGAAACTACCCTCGACGCTCATCCGCATCGAGCGCGGCCGACCGGTGGTGCTGCGGCAGGGAGCGGTGCGTGTGAAGTGAGAATGAGAAAGAGCCTCTTGCTGGAAAGGCCTGCGTGTGTGGCAGGCCTTCTTAGTGAGTCATCCGAAATTCGGATGCGAAATAGGAAGAAGATCGTTGAGCGTTTTGACCGTTGTCTCCCAGATGACGAGAAACTCTTCGGTCTGGCTTTTGCATGCAATCCGCAGAAGAAAGTGGTTCTGTTGCACAAATAGGGCACGGAACTCTCGAACCGCATCTGTGCTCAGTTGAGCCATCAGTTGTACGATCACAGGAGCGTCGGCCGCCGTTTCGGGTGATTCGAACAACGATTCGGACCACGCCACGAGTTCCCGGAGGAGCTTCAGCGATTGCAGATGTATGTGGACGCCAACAACGCCGTTATCGGCTATGCCAACCTCAAAACGAGACGCTTGGCCCGCAATGCGAGCTGCACCTTTTGCGGCGAGGTCGTGTTGATAAACGATGTCGACAAAGGGATGGGTCTCTTCCGTGCGTTCCTCTGGCCGGACTCGGATCTGTCCCAGTCGAATGGCGATAAACGCCGGGTCATCATAGATCAATACCTCCGCCATAAATATTCCTTTCCTCCCGATATCTGATATTCACGATTGCAAGTTACTGCGACCGGACCATTCCGGTCCTTTGTGTATACAGGTTTGTCGCCGTAGGGTCAAGTTTTTGAAGTGAAACCGTGATATACTTTTAGACAATGACACTCGCCGACAGACTCAAGTCGTTCCTCGGGGGCGATGTCGCATCCGACGACGCGACGCTCACGGCCTACAGCCGCGATGCGTCCATCTTTACCGTGCGGCCGCAGGTGGTCGTCTACCCGAAGGATGTCGATGATGTGAAACAGCTCGTCAAGTTCGCGGCGGAGAAAAAGAAAGAAGGCAAGGATATCTCGCTCACGCCGCGCTCCGCGGGCACCGATATGAGCGGCGGGCCGCTCGGGGAGTCCATCGTCGTGGACTTCATGCGGTACATGAACCGCATTGTCACTATCTCGAAGGAATCGGCGACGGTCCAACCCGGCGTCTTCTACCGCGACTTCGAGACGGAAACGGACCGGCTCGGCGCGATGCTGCCCTCCTATCCGGCTTCGAAGGGGCTCTGTGCCATCGGCGGCATGGTGGCGAACAACGCCGCCGGTGAGAAGACGCTCGCCTACGGCAAGACCGAGCGGTACGTCACCGAGCTCAAGGTGGTACTCGAAGACGGCGAGGAGCACGTCCTCCGGGCGCTCGATGAACGCGCCCTGCAGCAAAAAATGAGCGAGCAGGGTTTTGAGGGAGACCTCTACCGGAAGATAAACAAACTGGTCTCCGAGAACCGCGATGCGATAGAGGCCGCGCGACCAAACGTCACGAAGAATTCCGCCGGCTACTACCTCTGGAACGTGCGGAACAAGGACAAGAAAACATTCGACCTCACGCAGCTCATCGTCGGCTCGCAGGGAACCTTGGGCATCGTGACCGAAGTGACATTCCGTCTCGTGCCGAAGCCGAAGCACTCGCGGATGGTGGTCCTCTTCCTCAAGAATTTCGACCCGCTGACCGGCCTCATCGATGCCATCCTGCCCTTCAAGCCCGAGAGTTTCGAGTCGTACGACGATAACACCCTGAAGCTCGCGATGCGGTTTCTGCCCGATTTTGTGAAGATACTGAAGACGGGCATCGTTTCGCTCGCCATCCGGTTCCTGCCGGAGTTCTTTATGGTCCTCCGCGGCGGCCTGCCGAAGATGGTGCTCATGGCGGAATTCACGGGCGACGACCTCTCGGACATCGACCGGCGCGTGGACGCGCTCCTCGTCGCCCTGCGGCCCTTCCACGTGCCCATGCATGCGACAAAGGACGAGCGCGAGAGCGAGAAGTACTGGACGGTTCGGCGCGAGAGCTTCGGCCTGCTCCGCCGCCGTATCAAGAACAAGCACACCGCGCCCTTCATCGACGACGTGGTCGTGCGGCCGGAGCAGCTTTCGGCGTTCTTGCCGCGCCTCAATGCCATCCTCGAACCGCACCGCGACAAGCTCACCTATACCATCGCCGGCCACGTGGGCGACGGCAATTTTCATATCATCCCGCTCATGGACCTCACCGACCCAGCGGCGCGGGCGCTCATTCCGAAGCTTTCGGACGAAGCATACGCGCTCGTCAAAGAGTTCAAGGGCTCCATCACCGCCGAGCACAACGACGGCCTCGTGCGGAGCCCGTACCTCGGCACGATGTTCAGCGCGTCGATGCTCGGTCTCTTCCGGCAGGTGAAGGACACCTTCGACCCATTGGACATCTTCAATCCACACAAGAAGGTCGGCGTTGACGTCGCCTACATGGTGAGTCATATCAGCACCGAGAACGCGGGGTAGTATGGCACAGCGGCAAGTGTCCATCATTGCTGTCGCACTCGTACTCCTCGGCGTCGTTTTTTTTGTCGGCCGGGTGCCGTCTGCGCCGCCGACTCCGGCGGCGCAGACGGTTGCGCCATCCGGCGGCCTGGGCGAGGTTGGCGCGACCCTTCCGGCACTTCACGCGGGTACACCGGCTGTCGCTCTCGGCGACAGTGTCGCGGTTGCGCGCGTCATCGACGGCGATACGATAGAAATTGCGGTTGGCGACCCTTCGGCTGGCGCTCAGGGTCGTGACCGGGTGCGCTACATTGGCATAGATACGCCGGAGACCGTCGACCCGCGAAAACCGGTGCAGTGTTTTGGCGTCGAAGCGTCGGTACGGAACAAGGAGTTTGTGGAGGGCACTGTCGTGCGGCTCGTGCGGGACGTGAGCGACCGCGATAGGTACGGTCGGCTCCTGCGGTATGTATGGGTCGGCGACACCTTTGTGAACCTCGAGCTGGTGCGCGAGGGGTACGCGCACGCCTCAGCGTTCCCGCCGGACGTTGCGCACGCGGATGAGTTCCAACAAGCGGAGGCGGAAGCGCGCGCGGCGGGGCGGGGGCTATGGAGCGCGTGTGCATCCGGCACCGCGAGCGTTGCGCCCGCAACCGCGGCTAGCCCGACATCAGAACCGAGCGCGCCGAGTGGAACCTGCATCATCAAGGGTAACATCGGTTCTGCTGGCGTGAAGATATACCACCTGCCCGGCTGCCCATACTATGCGGCGACGAAAATAGACGAAGCGCGCGGCGAGCGATGGTTTTGCAGCGAGGCGGATGCCGTCGCCGCCGGCTGGCGCAGGGCCGCTAACTGTCCGTGACCATACCCTAACCATGTTTCAGCTATCGTCGCTCGAAGCCGCTTCCGGTCTCATCCACGCTTTTTCGGAGGTTGCGGACGGTAACATGTCGTTCGCGTGGGGCGCGGTGGAAACGGTGGTCGGGAATCGGCGGCGATTCGTGGATTGGCTGGAGATTCCTCTCGAGCGATGTATCGCGATGTACATCGAGCACGGCACAAGGGTCGCGGTGGTCGGGGAGCACGACGCGGGGCGGGGGATGGAGAGCGCCGAAACGGCGATCCGTACGGACGGTCTCGTCACCACGGCGCCGCGTATCGCGCTTTTCCTCCTCACCGGCGACTGTCTGCCGATCGTTCTCTACGATCCGGTGCAGCGCGCGGTCGGACTCGCGCACGTGAGCCGGCTCAACGCAACCTCGGGCCTCATCGCAAACACCGTCGGCGCGATGGTCGCCCACGGCTGTGCGGCTAAAAATTTGATCGTTGGAATAGGGCCGGCGATACAGAAGAAGTCGTACATCTTTCCGGATCTCGCCGCGAACACGTGGATGCCGCGTTTCGGCGTGCGGGCCGTGCGCGTCGGCGGCGGGGCTATCGCCGTCGACCTTCCGGGGTACGCCGAGGATGAGCTTGTAGCGGCGGACGTGCCACGGAGCGCCATTTTTGTGAGCGATGTCGATACGGCCACCGATCCGTCGTTCTTTTCGCACCGCCGTTCCGAGCTCACCGGGGAGGCCGAGGGTAGGATGGCAACCGTGGCCGCGTTGCGGTAGTATATCTCCATGTCTAAAGGTACGCCCCAGAGCCACTTCTTCCTCGCGTTACTCCTTGCGACGCTCGCGCTCACCATCCTCATCCTCCTGCCGTACTTGAATGTCCTTGTACTTGCGGTGACCTTTGCCGTCATCTTCTACCCGGTCCACCACGGCATCCGGCGCGCGCTCGGCCGGTGGGAGGGGCTCGCGGCATTTCTCTCTATCCTCGTCGTCCTCGTGGTGGTCTTCGTGCCGCTCACGTTCTTCGGCATCACGGTCTTTCACGAGGCACAGGGGCTCTACGGCACGATCGCCTCGGGCGGCGGGGAGCTCTTCACCACGGGCGCGCGGCGCCTCGTGGCCGACCAGCCGTGGCTCCACGGCTTTGCGGCGGACCTCTCATCGAACCTCGCCGCCTACACGAGCCGGGTGCTCGACGTGGTACTGCAGAGCCTTGGTCCCATCGTCTCGGGCATCGGCCAGGCGCTATTCGTTTTCCTCCTCACCTTAATTGCGCTCTACTACCTCTTCAGGGACGGCCACCGTCTCGAGGAGGCATTCGTGGGCATCAGTCCGCTCCCCGAAGCGTCATCGCGCAAGATACTCGACCGTCTCCACGCGACGGCAACGTCGGTCGTGCGCGGGGCGCTCATCATCGTCGTCCTCCAAGGGCTCATCGTCGGGCTCGGTTTCCTCATTTTTGGCGTGCCCAATGCAGCCATCTGGGGGCTCGTGACCGTGTTTGCCGCGCTCGTGCCGATGGTCGGTGTCCTCGTGACGGTCATCCCTGCGGCTATTTACCTCTCCCTCACCGCGGGCGCGCTCCCGGCGGTCGGTTTCTTCCTGTGGAGCTATGTCATCGCCGGCGCGGCCGAGAACTTCCTCCGCCCGCGGCTCATCAAACACGGCGCGGGCATCCACCCGTTCCTCATTTTGATCTCGATCCTCGGCGGCATCAGCGTCTTCGGCGCGATCGGTTTCCTCATGGGGCCGCTCGTTCTCTCACTGTTCTTCGCGCTCCTCGACCTTCATTCGACGGTCGCCCGCGAAGCGGAAGGGTAGAGGAATCGCGTCGGCCCAAGGAGATGCGAGAATCCATCACCATCCGTGTCACGGGCACCGTGCAGGATGTCGGTTTCCGGTACCGCGCGTGGCAAGAGGCGCGGTCGCTCGGCCTTGTCGGTTTCGTACGGAACGAGCCGGATGGCTCGGTGTGCCTTGAAGCCGAAGGCGAACGAGCCGCGCTCGATTCGCTTGTCGCATGGTGCCGCAAAGGCCCGTCTTCGGCCGACGTGCGGCATATCGAGGTCAGCGAAAACCACCAGCCTAAGCATTTTTCGGAGTTCGTGATAGCGTAGTGCTATGCAGTCAGAAACCAGGCGGTGTCAAAACTGTAAGCAGGACTTCCGCATCGAACCGGATGATTTCGCGTTCTACGAGAAGATACACGTCCCGCCGCCCACGTGGTGCCCGGAGTGTCGGATGGTGCGGCGACTTATGTTCAGAAACGAGCGTACGCTCTATCAGCGAACCTGTGATCTGTGCGCGAAGAATATCGTTTCCGTATACCGCCCCGGTTTACCGTTTCCGGTCTACTGTCCCGAGTGTTGGTGGTCGGACCGTTGGGATGCTATGGCGTACGGTCGCGAGTACGATTTCTCAAAGCCGTTCTTCGTCCAGCTTCGTAAGCTTGCCGATACCGTACCCCACATGTCACTCATGCAGCGCAACGGAACGCGCGTCGAGTACGCGAATTTCCTCGGCGAGTGCAAGAACTTGTACCTCGCGTATTCGACCGTTGATGTCGAAAACGCCTACTACTCGCGGATACTCTCAAGGTGCACCGATATCGTTGATTCACTTAATCTGGTCGATTGCCAGTTGTGCTATGAGTGTGTGGATGGAGAAAAGAACTACCATTCGTCCAATCTCGTCAGATCGCACAACTGTATTGATTCCCATTTCCTCTTCGATTGCGTCAATTGTAGGAATTGCGTGCTTTCATCTAACCAGCGCAATCAGGAATATCTGATACGAAATAAGAAGTACTCGAAAGAGCAGTACACCACGGCAGTCAGTGCATTGAGGTTGGATAGCTATAGTTCGCGAGAGAAGCTTAAGAAGGAATTAGAAGAGCTCAAGCGAACATCGCTTCATAAATATGCCGAGATACTGAAGTCGACGAATGCGACCGGCGACAATCTTATCAATGCGAAAAATGCGGACCACTGTTTCGATGCGAGCGACCTCGAAAATGTTCGTTACTCCCTGCGGGCAGTCGGGCTCAGAGAGTGCATGGACGCCGATTTCGCGATCTCCTCGGAGCTGCTCTATGAGTATACGAGTAACGCCAAGAGCGACCACCTGGTCCGTTTTTCGCAATTCGCGTTTCAAGGTGTGCAGGACGTCCACTACACCGACCTCTGTTCGTCGAGTTCGTTCCTGTTCGGTTGTGTCGGTGTGCGCGGCAAGGAATACTGTATCTTGAATAAACCATACACCAAGGGGGAATACGAAGCGCTCGTGCCGAAGATAGTCGCCCACATGAACGAGACTCCGTACGTTGACGCCCGCGGCCGGACGTATCGTTACGGCGAGTATCTTCCCATTGATCTCTCGCCGTTCGCTTACAACGAAACCCTGGCGCAGGAGTACTTTCCACTCACCAAAGAAGAAGCGCTCGCGCAGGGCTATGCATGGCGCGAACCGGAGGCGAAGACTCACGTGCCGACGCTGCAGAGCGTCTCGCTGCCGGACAATGTTGCCGATATACCGGATTCGATCACGGGCGAGAGCATCGAGTGTTTTCATCGGGGGGGGTGCAACGACCAGTGTACGGAGGCATTCAAAATTATTCCTGACGAGCTTCAATTCTATCGGCGTATGCAACTGCCTCTGCCGCGCCTCTGTCCCAATTGCCGTTACTATGAGCGACTCAAGCAGTGTAATCCCCTAAAGCTCTGGCACCGCGCGTGCCAGTGCTCCGGCGCCGCGTCGGAGAACGGTGCCTACAAAAACACCCTCCAGCACCAGCATGGCGCGGGAAAGTGCCCGAACAAGTTCGAGACCTCCTATGCGCCGGAACGAAAAGAAATTGTCTATTGCGAACCCTGTTATAATGCAGAAGTAGCATGAGCACGGAAACGAAAATCTGCCAGAGTTGTAAGAATTATTTTGCCATCGAACCGGACGACTTTTCGTTCTACGAAAAGATACACGTTCCGCCGCCGACGTGGTGCCCGGCGTGCCGGCTATTGAGGCGGTTCAACTGGCAGGCGTGTAGAATTTTATACAAGCGGAAGTGCGATTTTTCGGGGGACATGGTCATCAGCACGTACCACCCCAGCACGCCGTACAAAGTGTATAAGCAGAGCATTTGGTGGTCCGACGCGTGGGACCCGAAAGGGTACGGCACAGACATCGACTGGAAGCGGCCATTCCTCACACAATTCAAGGAGCTGATGCTCGCGGTTCCGCACGCTTCACTGGCATCGGGTTATTCCACGATGTTCGATAGCGAGTATTGCAATGCCGCCTCGAACTGCAAAAACTGCTACCTCTGTTTTCGCATCTCGGGAGGCGAGGACTCCGCCTACCTCAACACCATCGTTGATGCCAAGCAGTCGTTCGATTGTTCGTTCCTAAATCATAGCGAGTTATCGTACGGTTCCGTGAACATTACCGATTGCTACCAAGCGTTCTTTTCGCAGGATTGCGAGGGATGCATGTCCGTTTGGTTCTCGCGCGATCTCGTCGGTTGCTCCGATTGTCTTGGGTGTATCAATCTACGGCAGAAGAAATACTACATCTTCAACGAGCAGTACAGTAAAGAGGAGTATCGGAAGAAACTCGGAGAGTTCGATCTGGCGACGCAGACAGGCATGGAGAGGGTGCGGGCGCGGGCCGACGAGTTCATGCGAACGCAGCCACGCAAACAGTTCCATGGCATCAAGAACACGAACGTTTCCGGGGATTACATCTCGAATTCGAAGAATGTTCGGGATTCGTACCTGTTCGAGAACGGTCAGGACCTCCGGTACTGCCAATTCCTTAAGGACGGGCCGGCCGCAACCTCCTATGACTGGTCCTATTTCGGTGACAACGCGGAATTGATGTACGACTGTTGCTGGTCGGGGTGGAACTCGCGGAATGTAAAGTTCTGTTCGTGGAATTATACGAATCGTGATATCGAGTACTGCTTTGCGTGCCACAATTCGGAGAACCTGTTCGGCTGCGTCGGCATCCGGAAGGGGCAGTACTGCATTCTGAATAAGCAGTATCCGAAAGGGGAGTACGTGCGACTGGTCGAAAAGATCAAGGAGCACATGATGCAGGTTCCCTACGTGGACCGGCTGGGCAGAAAATATCGCTACGGTGAGATGCTGCCGGCGGAACTTTCGCCATGGACGTACAACGAATCGAGCGCACAGGAGTGGCTTCCCGTATCAAAAGACGAAGCGGTCGCGAAAGGATTCGATTGGCGCGACGACGACAAGCGCGAGTACCAGGAAGCCACGATGGTCGTACCCGATCACATTAAAGACGTCACCGATGATATCCTGAAGGCGATACTGAAGTGCGACGGTTGTGGAAAGAACTATCGTGTCATCGCGATGGAACTACAGTTCTTGCGGCGGTTTGGTCTTCCCGTTCCGGACCGGTGTCCGCTCTGCCGTGAGCGTGCGCGACTCCGGCTCTTGAACCCGATGACGATCTACAATCGCCGTTGCGCGAAATGCTCGAAGGACATCGAGACCTCCTACGCTCCCGACCGGCCGGAGGTTGTCTACTGCGAATCGTGCTACAATGCCGAAGTTGTGTAAGTTCCACTAGTGGCTCATGGCTAAGTCCTAGTGGCTATCCAATGACCAAACTCTCCCGTTCCAAGCTCGAACTCTTGACCGAATGTCCGCGGTGCTTTTGGCTCGACGTGAAACAGGGCGTGAAGCGCCCGCCGTCGTTCCCCTATACCATTAACAACGCGGTCGATTACCTCCTGAAACAGGAGTTCGATGCGCACCGCGAGGCGGGAACGCGGCACCCCATCATGGAGGCTCACGGCGTGGACGCTATTCCGTTCGCGCACCCGGATTTGAATACGTGGCGGCACAATTTTACGGGTGTTCAGTACCAGCATGAGCCGAGCGGATTTCGGGTGACGGGCGCGGTGGATGATGTGTGGGTGAATCCGGCGGGCGAGCTCCACGTCGTCGACTATAAGGCGACCGGCGCGAATCAGCACCAGATCCACGAATCGTACCAGCGCCAGATGGAGATTTACCAGTGGCTCCTGCGACAGAATGGCTTCGAGGTTTCGCCGGTCGGCTACTTTGTCTTCGCGCGCGTTAACAAAGGAGGCGGCTTTGGGCAGGGTAACGCCGTATTGCCGTTCGATATCTTCGTCGAATCATACACCGGCGACGATTCGTGGGTCTCTGATGCGCTCCTCCTGGCGCGGAGGGTCTTTGATGCGGACGAAGCGCCGCCGGCCGCCGACGCGTGCCCGTACTGCGCGTACCGCGAGAGCGCGTCCCGGTTTTGAGGGTCATTGATTACGATTCACACGTTGAATTGACAGCAGGTGAGGGGAGCGGTACAACGTGAGTAGCGTTGTGCCAGTTAGTGTAGTTTTGAAGGCGTGCACCGTGCGCGCCACAAGGCAAGCAACAGTATACAACTGAACAAGGAGGCCGTTTATGGTGGCTCTTGGTTGCGGGAGTTGCCCGGTTTGTGGGCATAATGTGGCCCTGTCGTGCCAAGTATGCCCCGGATGTGGAAACGAGGACTGGTTCCGGAAGACCGGCGCACAAAGGCCCACCGTATGCGGGGATTGCCGGGGAAGGAAAGTTATCGAAACTGGATGTATATGCCTAGGGTGCAATGGCGTCAAGCCGCATGTCCCTTGTGGGTATGGCGGACATTTAAGTCCGCGCGTAAAAGAATCAGGGTTCTGGTTCTTTAGGGAAACCCATGTTGTGGGTATGGACAGAATAAAGTGTACAGCGTGCAGAGGTACGAGCACCCAGCTACAGACATGTGCGCCTTGCAACGGATCAGGTCGGGGTCTTCCCGAGGAAGAGTATCAAGACTCCCGCACCGGCATCCGTTACTGGCGTGGGCCGACGGATTCCGGTTTTAAGACTTCATAAGTTAGTGCGGCCCGTGGAATATGTTTCTACGGGTCGCTAGCGTTATAATGGACAGGTGAATATCCGGGGACCGAAAATGCTCCACTGGACCGCGCACGGCCGCGGCAAGATGCGTTACTACGGGCTCTCGGAGGCTCGTGTGAAGCGCATCATTCATTCGCCGAAGCGCATCGAGGAGGGTATCGCGCCGAAGACCGTCGCTTTCATGCAGGCCGCCGGCACCGCCAAGCACCCGTATGAGCTCTGGGTGATGGTACAGGACGACACGCGCCAACGAAAAGTCATCAGCGCATGGCGCTACCCGGGTACGACGAAACCCCGCGAGCCGCTGCCGCCCGCGATCATTCGCGAACTCCGCGCGGCACTTTAGATTTCACGCGCCCAAATCGGCAATCTTGTATCGTTACGTTGTTTGTGTTGATTTATTCTCTAATTCGCGCGAATTAGAGAATAAGGAGGGATGTGATACACTGTGTTCGAAACATGAGAGAATTGGAAAAGTTGTTGAAAGCGCTGGCAAACCGGCGACGACTGGCTATTTTGGAATACCTTAAGAAAAAACGTGAGGCGTCGGTAGGGGAAGTTGCGGACAAGATCGGACTTTCGTTCAAGGCGACCTCAGAACACCTTGCTATCCTCGCCGCGTGCGATATTGTGGAGCGGGATCAGCGAAGTCTACAGATGTTCTATCGCATTGTCGGATCGCAGAAACCGGCTGTCCGCGCTATCGTTTCCCTTCTCTAATTCGCGCGAATTAGAGAATAAAAAATCCTAAGAAGCTCATGGAGTTAGAAACGAAAACGTGCCAAAACTGTAAGTCCGAGTTTGTTATCGAGCCGAACGACTTCTCGTTCTACGAAAAGATGCACGTTCCGCCGCCCACGTGGTGCCCGGAATGTCGGTTCGTGCGGCGGCTCGTCTGGCGGAACGAACGGACGCTCTATAAGCGGCCGTGCGACCTGTGCGGCGAGGACAAGATACTGACGTTCCCGAAGGGCAGCCCGTTCACGGCATATTGCCACGAGTGCTGGATAAGCGACCAGTGGGACGGCGCGTCCTATGCCCGCGAATACGATTTCGGCAGACCGTTCTTCGAGCAGTTCAAAGACCTACTCCGCGCCGTGCCTCGGCCGGGCATCATTAAGCAGGGGTACATCGTCGAGAGCGAGTACGTGAATCGCACGAGTGACCTCAAGAACTGCTACCTTATCTTTGCGAGCGCCGGCAACGAAAACTGCTTCTACGGAGTCGATTTTTGGGACGCGAAGGACAGCATGGATTGCTATGATCTCAAGAAATCCGAGAAGTGCTACGGATGCATTGATTGCTATAACTCAAACAACCTCCGCTACGCGCAGGAATGCGTGAGTTGCACCGACTCGGCGTTCCTCCTGAACTGCCGGAACTGCACGAACTGTTTCGGGTGCGTGAACCTGCGCAATAAGAGTTACTGTATTTGGAACCGGCAGTACTCGCGCGAAGGGTACGCCACCGAGGTGCAGAAATATAATCTTCGTTCGGCGGCCGGTGTTGCAGCCGCGGCGGCAGAATTCCAGAAACTCGCGGATGCCGCGCTCGTGCCGGCGCTCATCGAGTACCACAGTACCGGCGTCACGGGCAACTGGCTCGAAGAGTGCAAAAACGTGCGTGACGGTTTCAATTGCAACAAGGTTGAAGAGGGACGGTACCTCTTCGGCATTATGGAGGCGAAGGACGTGATGGACTATACCTACTGGGGCAAATCATCGGAGCTCATCTATGAATCATCGAACATCGGCCGCCAGTGCGCGTCGGTGTCGTTTTCGAACGAGTGCTGGGACCAGCTCATCCGCGCGCAGTACTGCATGAACTGCCACGGGTCATCAGACCTCTTCGGGTGTGTCGGACTCAAGAAGCAGCAGTACTGCATCCTGAACAAGCAGTACACAAAAGAATCCTTCGACAAGCTCAGGACGAAGATCGTCGAACACATGAACGAACGGCCCTATCGTGACGCGAAGGGAAGTGACTACCGCTACGGCGAGTTCTACCCGCCGGAGCTCTCACCGTTTGCCTACAATGAGACCATCGCGCAAGAGTACACACCGCTCTCGAAAGAGGAGGCGCTCGCGGCAGGATTTTGCTGGCGTGAGCCGGATGGCAAGTCCTACACCGCGACGTTACGGGCCGAGGACGTTCCCGACTCGATTGCCGACGCCGGAGATCCAATTCTTGGGCAGGTCATCGGATGCGCGCACGGAGGTACGTGCAACGATCAGTGCGCGACCGCCTTTCGCGTCGTCCGCGACGAGCTTTCGTTCTACCGCGCCATGGGCGTCCCGCTCCCACATCTCTGTCCGAACTGCCGCCACTATGAACGGTTGCGCCGGCGCAATCCCATCGCGCTGTGGGAGCGGCGGTGCCAGTGTGCGGGCACGCGATCGACCACCGGTTCGTATAACAATACGGCGGCCCATGTTCATGGCACCGAGCCCTGCCCCGTGGTTTTCAAAACTTCTTACGCCCCCGACCGGCCCGAAATCGTTTATTGTGTCAGCTGTTACAATGCAGAAGTAGTATAATGTTCCCAACGAGAACTGCCTTAGCTATCGTCGTCGGGCTGCTCGTCATCCTCGTTGCCGTCCTCGGTTTCCTTGCGTGGCGATTTACACAGCCGAGCCCGACTGTACCGCTCACACCGCAAGTTCGCTCATTCATGACCATCACGAGTCCTTCATTTAAAAACGACGAAACCGTTCCGTCGAACTACACCTGTGACGGGGTGAATGTGAATCCCGAGCTCCACGTCGCCGACGTGCCGCCGGGGACGAAGTCACTCGCGCTCATCGTGGATGACCCCGACGCGCCCGCCTCGCCGAAGACGGCGAGTCGAGGCGGGCCCGGCAGTACGTGGACGCACTGGACACTCTGGAACATCGACCCGGCGACGACCGTCATTCCGGAAAGCGGCAAACCGCCGCAGGCCATGGAGGGAAGGACAAGTTTCGGAACGTCGGGCTACGGCGGCCCGTGCCCGCCGGCGGGAAAGCCGCACCACTACCACTTCAAGCTCTTCGCGCTCGACGTGATGCTCGACCTTCCGGCGGGCGCCGACGTGCATGCACTCGAAACGGCGATCGACGGCCACCTCATCTCAACGGCGGAACTCATCGGGCTCTATTCCCGGTAAGTATCGGGGTTATCCACAGAGCCCCTTGACGCCGCCCCGGCTTCTTCGATACAGTAAACAGGCAATGCAGATAGCTAATTCGATCGGTAAGAACCTCCTCGCGGTCGCCCTCTGGATTCCGGCCTTCATTTTCGTTTACTTTATCAAGAAACAGCGGTCGGGAGGCGTCTATGTGAAAAAGTAAGAGAAGCAATATAGTACATAGAGCGAAGCGAGACCTCCCGACCACGGGAGGTTTGTTCGTTTCGGGTCTGCATGCTGTTTGGGTTCGCGGAAGCCGCACATGTCCGCAAACGTAGACAGCAACAGACGGAAAGTACTTTGTTGATGGATAGGGGTGATGGGGGGAATACGGGACAATAAGTTCACTCGTTGCCTGAACGGTGACCGCATCCGAAGATGCAGTCAATGTTCAGCCCATGAGGGTTTCATGGACTGAGTAGCACAGCACCTTTCACAATCTAGCTAGATCGGAAGAAGGAGCAAGCGGATGAGCGACAAGGAGATCATTATTGCTTCAACAGGGATTACCATCTCGGCCATGCCGGGAACCGTGGGGGAGAGAGTCCTCGAATTAATCAGGGCACCGCGCCTCACCGGGTTAGTAAACAGTCCTCGGATCATCGGGGACTGGCGCGAGGAAGCCGACAACAACGGAAGTGACGGAGAGCCGGTTTCCGTCAGGGTGGCCACGGGCACCGTTACCCGGCGTGTCGGCGAGACCAGAGAGACCAGAGAGACCATACCGATCACGCTCGTGGTCGGTACCCGGAAGGGAATTTTCCTCAACGAGGTGACGGCGGGGCGGCCACATTTCAGGGCGCGAGTGGAAAAGGGCGAGGTTCTGGTGGTCGATCTCTCCGCTGATCTCGTCGCAAAAAATCTGCGTGACGCGGCAAACCGGCTCGCTCTCGGAGCGATAACAACAGAGGTTCCGAAAGCGCACGGCCGTCGTCGCCATGCCGCGTGTTACTAATTGCCTGAACGTTATTAATTTCGGGAAAACCGGTTGCGGGGCCACAGGCACCCTGCGCACCACCGGTTTTCCCTTCCCCTCCACTTTCGTAACAATTGCATAAAATATATTTAAGCAACAACAACTACATTAACATGACACTGCGCCTACATAACTATTATTTCTGGTTTAGTCACGAACCTCTCTCGAAGAAGGGGAATTTTGTTGCATGAGCATAGGAACCCACCACTGACCACTGCACCAAACGACCTCTTCTTCGGAAGAGGCCGTTCGTTCTTTCTCTTCCGAAGGACCTTCACAACTAAATATCAGCTAGAAAGGGTCATATGTCGCAGTCAGCATTGAAAGCATTTCTGTCGCACTTCAAGTTCCAGCCGGAACGTAACGGCTGTATCGGCATTGAACGCGAACGATTTTTGTTCGCGAACGGGGCACTCCAGCCACGCTCAGCGGAGTTCCTGCACCGCATCGGTAAGCCGGCGTGGACGTACGAACTCTCCGCCTGCCAGGTGGAAGATCGGACGCAGCCGAGCGAGTCGCTCCAACTGATCAAGCTGAACCTCCTCTCAAACGACAGTGACGGTTGGTGGGCGGTGATGGCGATCGGCTGTGAGCTTGTGGCATGCGAGGTCGGTCCGGCCGACATGTCACTCGATGTGTACCCGGACCAACGGTACCTCGAGATCGTTCGGGCCATCAGCGTTGAGCGGCTCCAGGCAGCCTGTCGGGTTGCAGGGACGCACATCCACATCGGTACCCGCAACATCGAGCATGCGCTGGATGTCTACCACGCACTGCGCGAACAGCTCACTACGCTGTGCGAATTGGGAGACCACTCGAACGGAGAGCGGCTCGCGCTCTACCGCGCGATGGCGATCGATTGGCAACCACCGCGCTACGAAAACATCGAGCACTTCTTCGGGACTGCCCGTGTGGGTGGTTTCGACCTTAACCTCCGCAACTGTTGGCACCTCATTCGGATAACGCCGCACGGGACAGTCGAATGCCGCATGTTCGGCATGACGCCCCACGTCGACGAAACTCTCGAATGGGTTACCCGTGTGCGGTCCATCTCCAACGGGAAAGGATGACGTATGAACGAACAGATGCAGGAAGCGGCGATGCTCGCCGCCTTCAAGGACCAAACGGCTGCAATTTGCGGAGACACCGAGCGTTTTCGGAAAAAGCATGCCCGCTGGATAGTCGGCCTCGAATCAGAGGTCGCCGTCTTCAGTGAAGATAGAACAGCCGACGAGATCGGCGCGCGACGGAACGCGCTCTTACTCCAAAGCAGCGGGATCTCCTGCGAGCTCGGCGCACTGCAGCTCGAATTCCGCACGCCACCCATTGAGGTCGGGGAGAGTACAAGGGCACTGCGCCGCTCACTCGAAGGAGCTCACGGTGTGGCGCTCGAGGCCGCCCGCGGTGAAGGACTGAATGTGCTTCGCATCGGCAGCAACCCCTTCTTCCCGGTCATCGGGACGCCCCGAACGGATGCCGAGCGGTACCGTCGTGTTCCGGACTTTCAGAACGAACATCGGCGGCAGGGAATCGCTACAACCCTTGGGCTGAACGGCACGCGCGTAGAGATAGGCGATGCCTCGAGCGTGTCGCTCTTCCAAGCGCTCCACATAAACCTCGAGGCGACCTCAGTACCCGATGCCGTCGACAAGCTCAATCGTTCGCTCATGCTCAGTCCGTACCTCCTTGCGCTCAGCGGCAACTCGCGGTACCTCGACCTCACCGATACGGGAACAAGCGACCATCGGGTGCTCGTGTGGGAAATAAGTCACGATACGCGGACACACGAGGAGCTCCGACGCGGCTGGGGACTTCGCATCGGCCTGCCGGAGCGGTACTTCGCCGACATCGGGGAGTACTTCGACCGCATCGCGCGGTACCCCTTTATTCTCTACAACCCGGAAGCGGCACTCGCCATCGGCATCGGCCTTGCGTGGCTCGATGCGCGGATAAAATTCCTTGGGGATAGCGCCGTCGTCGAGCTTCGGAGCTTGTCGACGCAGCCGACCATCGGGGAAGAGATCGACCTCGTGCTCTTCTACCTCGGCCGGCTCGCCTACTCGCAGGGAAACCGCGAGCCGCTCCTCCCCATCGAGTTTGTGAGAGAGAACAGATTGACGGCGATACTCCACGGGCTTGCGGGAAAATACTGGTGCCGCTGCCAGAGTGGTGAACTGGTTCGCCGTTCGGGCTGTGTTGCGGTCGCTCACGAGCTCGCACTCGCGAAGCAAGGTCTTCGGGTTATGGGCCACTATGACGCCGGGACGTTGGATAACATCGCGGGGCGGCTGCTCGGGGGCTCTCCTTCAGACCGGCTCGCAACGACCCTCAAGTTCGCGGCGAAACCAACAAAGCGCCAGATGATCGATGCTCTCTCGAAACTCGGCATGCTCATCGCGTGAACTTCTCATTGTGTTCTCGGCTCTCCTCCGGTAGGAAGGAGAGCCGATTTTTTTTGCGCTTTATTTTTTCCGCGGTCTCGTGGATACTGGTAGCATGTGTAGGATAGTCGCTCTGGTGAATACCGCCGTTCCCGAGACGCAGCGCGCGCTCCGTGCATTCCGTACGCTTGCTGGCCGTGGTTGCGTGCCCAAGGGACAGCCGCCGGGACACCGGGACGGCTGGGGAGTTGCCGCATTTCGACGAGGGGCATGGGTCACTATCGGAAGGAGCATCGGCGATGCGGGCCGCGATTCGAAGTACCCAGCGGCCCTCCGGAAGCTTCGCACGGCGCAGCCAGCAGATGTCATCATCGGTCATCTTCGAAAAGCGTCCATCGGCGGACGAACGTTCCTGAACACCCACCCCTTCATCCACGGCGGGTATGCGTTCTGTCACAACGGGAGCGTGCCCGTTGCCATGCGGCTCAAATTAGGTGCGGCATGGGCGCGGCGCGTTCGTGGCAGTACCGATTCGGAACGACTGTTCTACGCCGTTCTTGCGCGTGCGGCGAAGGTGGGTCCGCGGCAGGCGTTCCTCGGCCTGCTCCGCCGCCTGCGTGCCTCGCACGACTACACCGCGATGAACATTCTGTTCTCCGACGGGAAATCCCTCTGGGCCGTCCGCGACGCGAATTTGAAACACCCGAAGGCGGAACAAGCGCGGTTCGACCGCTACTACACGCTGTACCTGGGAACCGTGAAGGGAACGAACCGTGTTGTGGTATGTTCGGAGAAGCTTGGACTCCCCGGCATTGCGTGGCGCGCGATCCCGAACGGGAGCGGTGTGGAGGTCGATATCAGAACGGGAACGGTGAAACCGTTCCGGCTCTAAACGTCGTAAACAGCGCCATTTTTCCAATGCACCCCCTCCGCACGCGGTTCAAAGAGGACATCGTCGCCGAGTTTTTGCCCCCTCGACGGGTTCAACAAGTTCACCGCAGGCAAGCTCGGGGCAAGCCGCCCGGGAAAAGTCGAACGGTGGTTTTCGACGGTGCGAAAGTCATCATCATCTGCTCCGGCATGCCGTCGGTGCCGTCCGCGCGGCCGGTTATGGAATTTCTTTCACGCAAAGGCTATTGGGTTTTCTTCCCGCGGTATCGCGGCAGTTGGGAGAGTAGCGGCAGATTCCTGCGATTCTCGCTGGAGCGGGATATTTTGGACGTCATCGACGAATTGCCGCGCGGGTTCACCGACCTCGCGAACAGCGTGCGGTATCGGGTGAAGCCGAAGGATATTTTCCTCCTCGCCGGCAGTTTCGGCGGCCCGGCAGGAATCCTCGCGTCGCGCGACCCGCGCGTCACGAAGGTCATCGCGGTTTCGCCGGTCGTTGACTGGCGCGCGCCGAGCAAGGCGGAACCCTTCGGCTGGTTCGAGAAATACGTGCGCGAGGCGTTCGGGGAAGCATACCGCGTGGGTGAGCGCGAGTGGGCAAAACTGAAGGGCGGGAAGTTCTATAATCCCGTGATGCATGCGGATGAGATCGACGGCAGAAAACTCCTCATTTTCCACGCGAAGGACGACGAGTCGGTTGCTTGGCGGCCGGTCGCGAAGTTCGCGAAGCGCGTCGGCGCGAAACTGAAACTCTACAAACGCGGCGGGCACCTCTCGTCGCGGATAGTGGCGAAACCCGCCGTCTGGCGTCAGGTGCGGAAATTTCTCGCGCAACAGCCATAAAGCTCTTGCTTCCGGCTTCTACCTATCTATTCCGCTGGTTTATTAACCAAGACTGAGTGGTATTGGATGGAATTGCAAAACCTATACCAGTTACATTGTACCCATCCCGTGTTCCTATCATGGATTGATTTACACCGATAACGAGACCCGTCTTTTCACTAACGAGCGGGCCACCACTATTACCGCCGTGAATTTTTGCAGAGGTTTGCAGCACATCGCCGAGGTCAGAAAAATGCTCCCTTCCTGTTATATTACCTTCTTCGGTCTTAAAGCTAACCTCTTCGTTACAGGTCAGCGGATAACCTAGGGCTACCACTCCCGAGCCCTGAGATAGTTCAAGTTCATCAGAATTTCCAAAAGTGATGGGTATAAGCCCGAGTTTACTGGGTGACAACAAAGCTAAGTCCTGGACACTGTCTCTTATAAATACCTGGGCGGTAAATTCAGATCCGTCTCGCATAAGAATAAGTACATTATCGACGCCCTTTACAACGTGGGCATTTGTTAAAATCTGATTTCTGTCTACAACTATACCGCTTCCACAAGCGATGCGAGTTCGTATTAAAACAACAGACTGTCCGAGTTTCTGTGTAATCTCCGCGGGGGTTAAAGTGTTCTCTTTCCCGCTATCAACGCTGGCGTGCACAGTAAGGCCCTTTGACAATGTAACCGTCCCGCCATCGGCATTCGTAACTGTAATATCGTATATGCCAGGATTGAAACCCAGAGGAAGGTCGGCATACACTACGTTTGACATGGGATTTGGTTGAATATTCTGCGACAGAATCAGGTAGCTACTGCCTGCTTTTATTGATAATCCATCTTCAAAGTCTTGTCCGTGCAAAGCTAAAACACGCTTTTGAAAATTCACAACTATTGAGGGATCGATAAAAGTAATCGTAGGAGATTTTGAAGGTTTCGAAATATCCGACTTTGCTAATTCTGGAGAAGGGGCGGCAACAACTGATTGAGGTTTGATAGCTAGAGGTTGTGCGGCGGCTTGAGTTGAGATCGATTGTTTCGATTGATTCTGTTTTTTTAATTCGTCAACTTCTTGTCTTAATTTTTCAACTTCTGAAAGTTCGGCAGTGCTCGTTGCTTGCTCATTTTGACCAATGGTTTCTTGTTGTGGTTTTTCTGCTTGGTGTTTTTGATATTGCTTAACCCCAATATATCCGACTCCGCCGACCACAAACACGCCAACAATAATGGCGATTAAAATCGGTATCTGTATAAATCCTTTTTGCTTTTTCATTTTGTGTTTTACTAACCTGTATGCTAGGACCACAAAGCTCCCGGCTGGCGATGCCATTACTATATCCCCAAATTAGTACCATTGCCTAACGCCCGCGCGGTGCATAACCCCATACCCATCCCGCAGCGACATGTTGCTCGGCGTTTTGCTGCATGGATTCCCGCTTTACTCTCGGCCATGAGCTCGAGGCCGAATGGCGCGGGAATGACATGTTATAAAGGGATAGGCGCGGTGCATAACCTGGGCTCGTTGAAATGCCCCGCCTACCGCCAGAAGTAGAGGTTCTTGGCGCGGTAGTGCATATGGGTTAGAATCACGGTATGAGGGCAATTGCATTTGTAGACGCATCAAACCTCTTCTATGGAGGAGAGAAGAGTTTGGGGTGGAAAATTGACTACCGAGAGTTACTTGGTTACCTCAAGGAAAAATACGACGTCAGCAAGGTTTTTTATTTCGGCGGGGTTGAAATACACGATTTTAAATACAATTATCAGGCGGATGATACAGTACCGCTCGAATCGCTCGGAAAGCACCTCCTTGACCTTCTCCAAAACAGGGAAAAAGAACTGAACGAGGCCGAACTACTCCTCGTCGGCAGGCATTTACAGAGGGTTCGGTTCTACATTCGGCTTGACGGATTCGGCTACGATCTATTTCTCAAGCCTGTGAAATTGTACGACCAAGATGACGGGACAACCAAAAGAAAAGCCAATTGTGATGTGGATATGGCCTTCCACCTGATGAAAGAGAAAGATGCTTTCAATCGGGTCGTCGTGCTCTCGGGAGACGGTGATTTTCTACCGGTTCTGAAATATTTGAGGAATATCGGGAAAGAGGTAATTGTCCTAAGCAGGGGAGCGCGAACGGCCAAAGAGATCAGGCAGTTTGCGGGAGCCAACTTCAGGGACTTTGAATACCTTCGGGAGCGTTTAAAGATGAAGCAATAACGACGAAAGGCACCCGTATAGGATGCCTTCCACGTTTAGTAATTAAAGCATAGCAAACAATCTCGCGCGCTGTCAAATCATTCCTGTGGGTAACTCTTTATGAAACTTTCTATCGGAATTGTCGGTTTGCCTAACGTCGGAAAATCGACGCTCTTTAAGGCACTCACAAAACAGGAGGTGCACATCGCGAACTATCCATTCGCGACTATCGATCCGAACGTTGGCGTGGTGCCCGTGCCGGATGAGCGGCTCGCAAAACTCGCCGCAATGAGCAAGTCGAAGAAGGTGATTCCGGCGGTCGTCGAGTTCTACGACATCGCGGGACTCGTGAAGGGTGCGAACAAAGGCGAGGGGCTCGGCAACCAGTTTCTGGCGCACATCAGAGAGACGCAGGCAATTGTTACGGTTATTAGGTTATTTAGTAATTCGGATATTGTGCACGTGGAGAACACCGTGGACCCGGTGCGCGACTTGGAGATAGTGAACACCGAACTTATTCTCAAAGACCTCGAAACCGTCGACAAGCGCCTTCATAAGGCGGACGCCGACGCGAAGAGCGGGCGGAAAGATGCAGTTGAGCTCCGTGACGCGCTCCAGAAAATAAAAGCGGACCTCGAGGCCGGCAAATTGCTCTCATCCATCGCCGCCAATCCACAACATTCTGATGTTCTGCAGAACATCAGAATGTCTGATCTGAATTTGCTCACGGCGAAGAAGCAGCTCTACCTATTGAACGGCAAACCGGAGGATGTGAAGCCGGAGCTTATTAAAAAGATAAAAGACCTCGGCGCCGATTATCTTGTGGCGGACCTCGGAAACGACGATGCTAGCGTTTCAACCCTCATCGCGAAGAGCTACGAAGTGCTGAATCTCATCAGCTTTCTCACGACCGGCGAGGACGAGACGCGTGCGTGGACCATCGAGCGCGGGACGAAGGCGCCGCAGGCGGCGGGCGTTATCCACACCGACTTCGAAAAAAACTTTATCCGTGCGGAGGTCATCAACTGGCAGAAACTCCTCGAAGCGGCCCATTCGGCGGGTTCGACTGGCTCACCGCAAGCGGGCTCGGGGCAAGGCGGCTGGGCAGCGGCGCGGCAGAAAGGGTTCCTGCGGGTCGAGGGAAAGGAATATATCGTCCAAGACGGAGACGTAATAGTGATACGACACGGATAATGACGGATAATGGAAAGGGGATGCCTGCCCCGTACCGAGCTTCGCTCTGGTACGGGGTGGTGGTAATACGACACGGGTAGTCACCGGCGCTCTCCAGCCCGGGCTTTTGTTTTCTATGGGGATATGGTATTATAAAAGAGGTGATAGGATCGTTCCGTAGTCTGAAGAAGGCAGCGTGCCTCTTCACGGAGTTGATCCTGTACAGTAATGCGCGTATCGGCGGCGGCTCGGGATCCTATGCTCCATCCGAGTCCGTCTGTAACTCACCGCTTCCTTGGCTGCGTCCACCATTCACCAGCCGCATTCACCAGGGAAGCGGCGTTTTTTATTTTAGTTAGAGAGTTGACGCGCGCCGGCATTTCACGGTAGGGTGATGCCGGTTTTGGAAAAAAGGAGGCGAGAATGAAGCGGACCAAGCTGGAGGTCGGTGACTGGGTATTCTGCAAAACTCCCGGGAACTTGATCACCGAAGACCTTATTACCGAAGTGCTCGCAGTTGACCGCTGGCACTGTGCGGCGATCGTGCGGACGGCAGGCGACCCGGCACTCGTTCCTCAGCGTGCGCTCGTCAAGCTGCCCAGGGGCGTCCGCATTGAGGAGTTTCTTGAGGCGTTGTTCCGGGTGTTGCCCGCTGGTCACACAGCGCGCTTCGCCTCGATGTTCCTTCCCGAAGCGAAGGAGGTTTCAACATAAGCCCGGCGCGGGAACATTCGCGCCGGGCATGTGTTTTTCCGTATTCGGAAGATTCTGCAAAACCACGCGACGGCGCCCCGGACCGCGAAAGTTGACAGTTTAATCATTTCAGCGTATTATATTTAACGGCCAAGAAGTACAACCGTTAACGTTGATTTTCTACGCGAGGAGGCGTATGAAAAAACTGATCTTTTCGTTGTTGACAACAATTTTGGGGGTACTCGCGGTACCCACGTTTGCCCAAACCCCTGCGGATGTCCGTCCGCTCATAACCGCCGCCGACATCGCGACCGCGTGGTCGAAGCTCCCGGTAGCGCACGTACAAGGGCAGATAGGGCAGATGGCTGGATTCGTGAGAAGGGAGGCGGTGCCCAATCTCGCCTTCGGTCAAGCCAAAGGCGTGATGAGGTTGGAGCACGTTCGGCAGGAGTATGCGAGCGTAAAGTATGTTCGGTTCATCCCTACTGCTGACATCGTCGGCGGGATGGATTCGTACCTCCTTGTTCAAAAAACGATTCAGACCTACGTGGGGAATTTTTCTATTCCCATCCGCGCGTATGGGTTTGATACGCTCTGCAGGGGGTGCTACATCGATGTGAGCAACGTCGGTATCCCGAACGCCGACTGGCTCTCGCTGACATACGAGGTGTACGTCGTCGACGGCAAGACAAGCACGACGACGGTCGCCTCGGTCGAGATTCCCATGATCGCGGAGCAATCGCCGCATCCGTTCGATAACGCGACGCTCAAGGAGGAGTGCTCGAACGGCGTTTGTCGATTGCTGATCGCGCCGACCGAGTCCATGTCGGGTGACATCCAGGTCGCGATCTCGTGGGCTCCGGCGACAGTGACCCTGCCGACGCCGTACTCCGGATGGAGCGTCGAAGAGCCGAACATTTATCTCCCGCTCGGGGAGAACTCGGTCACGCTATGTATAAAAGGACGGTGTCGGACGCGCCAGTTCGCGCACGGCACGCCGTGGACAATCACGAAGGGGACACCTACAACCCCGCAGAACTGAAGAGTAAAGAGTTCTGTAAATGCAGGAAATGAAGGCTCGCCCAGAAAGCGAGCCTTCGAACTATTGTAAGGGGTTTTGTTCTAATTCCGGCCCTCGAGTGCGCTTCCCAACGTCTTGTCATCCCGCCGTTGGCGGGACTCCGGCTATATCCGTCCCTGAAGGGTGCTGCCGAGCGTTTCGCCGCCCGCCGTCGCTAAAGCCGTGGCGGGCAAGTCCGCTTCACCATTAAATTAGGTACGCCGCTCCAGCGCGGAACCTAGTGTTTCATCATCGGCAAACTCAATCTCGCCGCCCGTCGGAAGGCCCCGTCCCAAGCGGGTCATTTTTTTTGCGAGCGGGGCGAGTTCGCGCGCCACGAGTGTGGCGTTGAAGTCGCCGACGTGCGTCGGGCTCATGCCGAGGATTATCTCTTCCGCCTTGCCATGCCCTGAGCTTGCCGAAGGGCCGCCGAGCTCCTTTTCGATGAACCGCCGGAGGTTCTGGAGCCGGAGTTTCTGCGCGTCCTCGAGGAGGCCGGTGCGCGGGATGGCGCCCAGTACGAGGTATCGGCCCGTGAACTTGCCGGTGTTCTCGATGGAGAGGAGGTCGGTTTCCTTCTCGACGACCATAATGATGCGCTGGTCGCGTGCAGGATTCTTACAGGTGTCACAGAGCGCATCCTTGTTCTCGTGAACAAAGAAGCAGCGCTCGCATATCTTGATGGTTTCGAGTTCCCCGAGTTCCTCGGCGAGCGACCGGATGGCAGCGGGTCCGCGGTTCACAAGGTGGAACGCAAGCCGCGTCGCCTGCCGCGGGCCGATGCCCGGCAGGTCGCTCAACTGGTGGATGAGCCGCTGTACCGCTTCCGGTAACTTCATAGAGTGAGGGTGGGTATAGGGATTAGGGTTTAGGGACTAGGGTCTAGGATAGAACCAAGCGGCCGCCGTTTCATTAGAGAATTATACCCTATACCCTATAGGTCTTATTCCCTTGTTTCTTCGTCTCCGTACTTCGTCTCGATGCTCTTAAAGCTCACGCGTTCGGGGTCGAACCGAAGCTGGGTGCTCCCCAGGGGACCGTTGCGGTGCTTCGCAATGAGGATCTGCGCCATGTTCTGCTCTTCGGGCGGCACGTCGAGGCGGTCGCGGTCTTTGCGGTAGATGAAGAGCACGATGTCCGCGTCCTGCTCAATGGAGCCCGACTCACGCAGGTCCGAGAGCTTCGGTACCTTGTTGTCCCGCTGGTCTACGCCTCGCGAGAGCTGCGAGAGGGCGAGGACGGGGACGTTGAGCTCGCGGGCGAGACCTTTGAGGCCCCGCGAGATTTCCGTGATTTGCTGAACGAGATTGAAGTTCGAGCCGCCGGTCCGCGGCGAGACGAGCTGGAGGTAATCGACGATGAGGAGGCCCAGGCCGTGCTCAACCTGCAGGCGGCGCGCCATCGAACGCATCTGGAGGATGTTCGGCGACGGCGTGTCGTCAATGAAGAGCGACGCCTTCGAGAGCTCATCCAGGCCGTGCTGTATCATCTGGAACTCCACGTCGTCGGTGACGCGGCCGGTCCGCAGCTTCCAGAGGGGTACGTTCGATTCGGCGGCGATGAACCGGTCGATGACCTCCTCGCGCGACATTTCGAGCGAGAAGATGCCGACTGGGACGCCCGCCTTGAGAGCGGCGTGTCGGGCGATGTCCAATGAGAGCGCGGTCTTGCCGAGCGAGGGCCGGGCACCGAGGATGATGAGGTTGGATTTCTGGAGGCCCGAGAGAAGGTTGTCGAGGCCGAAGAAGCCGGTCGGCACGCCGCGGAGCTGGCCCTTGTGTTCGTGGAGCCGCTCGATGCGTTCGTAGGCGAGCTTCAATTCCTCGCGGACGGCGACGAAGTTCTGCGGGAGCGAACGCTGCGAGATGCCGAGTATCTTCTGTTCGATGTCGTCGATAAAGTCCTCGAACTCGGCGGACGGCTCGAACGCGTTCTCGGTTATCTCCGCGGAGGCCCTGATGAGCTCGCGCAACACCTTCTTCTCCTTGACGATGCGCGCGTAGTGGTCGACGTGCGACGAGGTGGTGACGTGGTTGGTGAGCTCGGCGAGGTAGCCGGAGCCGCCGATGTCCTTGAGTAAATTTTTCTCCCTGAGCTGGTTCGTCAAGGAGAGGATATCGACCGGCCGGTGTTTCTCGTAGAGGTCGAGCATCGTCTCGAATATCTTCTCGTGCGACGGGTTGTAGAAGTCCGAGGGCGTCAGAAGGTCCGCAACCTTGAGGATCGCGTTCTTGTCGATGAGGACGCTGCCCAGGACCGATTGCTCGGCCTCGAGGTTTTGTGGCGGCAGTTTGAGGGAGGATTTTGGCATGGGGGGGGGAAAAGCTCGTTAGCTCGATAGCTCGTTGGCTCGTTAGCGGAGGATGGGTAGGTTAGCTAGCGAGCTAAAAAGCTAACAAGCTATCGAGCTAGAGTGCCAAGGTCATCGGTGCGACGAACGAACCGTGCGGCGTGTCTTCCAGCACATATCCTAGATCATTGATCTGCTTCCGCAAGCGGTCGGACTGCATAAACTGTTGATGCTTCCGCAGTGCCTCGCGTTCGTTGACGAGCCGCCGCACCGGCGCCGGGATTGCCGCCTTCGGGAACTTGATGCCGAAGAGGCCAAGGCTCTCTTCGAAGAAACGACGTGTTGCGATGAGTGACCGGCGGTCGAGCTGTCCCATGTGTTTGTTCACGTCGTTCATCATCGTGAAGAGCACCGAGAAGGCGGCCGGCGTGTTCAGATCGCGGTCGAGCGCCGCGGAGAACTGCTTCGCGTAGTCCGCGAGGTTGAGGCACTGCTCGCCGGTTTTACCCGCCTGCCTGCCGGTAGGCACGGCCGTAGTCCCGCTACGCGGGACGGAGGCGGGCGGCTTCGTTGTAAGGAAGAAACGGAGTCTTTCGAGGAAGACGTAGGTGCTCTCGAGCGAGCGGCGCGCGTCCTCTACGAGCTTTTTATCGTAGTCGACGGGAGAACGGTAGTGGTGGCGCAGGAAAAGAAAGCGTAGGAGGGTCGGGGAGTGGGTCTTCAGGAAATCGCGGATGGAGACAAAGTTGCCGAGGCTCTTGCTCATCTTCTCTCCCTGGATGGTGAGGAAACCGGTGTGTATCCAGTAGCGAACGAAGGGTTTTTTGCCCGATGCCGACTCCTGCTGCGTTATTTCCGCTTCGTGGTGGGGAAACGTGAGGTCGAGGCCGCCACCGTGGATATCGTACTGCGGGCCAAAGAAGTGCGCCGTGATGGCGGTGTCTTCGATGTGCCATCCCGGTCGGCCCGAACCGCGCGGCGAATTCCACGTTGGCTCGCCGGGCTTCGAGAATTTCCAGAGGCAGAAGTCGCCCTTGTTTCGTTTCTTAACCGAGTCGTCGATGCGGGAAACGGCGTCCTCCGCTTGGAGCGACGTCCGGCCGGAGAGTTTCCCGTAGTCCTTGAATTTCGAGATGTCAAAGTAGTAGCCGTCCCCCTCAATCTTGTAGGCGTATCCTTTTTTGATGAGCGTTTCGACCTGTTGAATGATCTGCGGAACGAAAGCGCTCGCGGGCGCGTACGTATTCACGGAGCGGATGCCCAGCGCGCGCATGTCCGCGAGGTACGCCTTCGTGAACACACGCGCGAACTTCAGGGGTTCTTGCCGCTCCTCGGCGGCGCGTCTGATGATCTTATCGTCCACATCGGTGATGTTTTGGAGGTAGGTGACCGCGTAGCCCTGCGAGCGCAGGTAGCGCACAAAGAAGTCGAAGAAGATGTACGTGCGCGCGTGGCCGATGTGCGCGTAGTCGTAGACGGTCGGACCGCAGACAAAAAGAGCAACGCGCCCCGGCTTCCGGGGCTTAAACAGTTGAATCTTCCGCGAGAGGGTATTGTAGAGGTGGAGCGGCGGGAGAACCTTCGCCATGATGCAATGATAACACGAAGCGCTAAAATGTACACGTATTAGCACTCTTGACCCATTCGACCCGGCTCAGGATCAAGTTTGCCAAATTGGCAAACTTGACAGAGGATTGCCAATCGCCGTATACTTCACGCACAATGCTTTCCGAGCGACAGGCCCTGATACTCGAGGCCGCCGTGAGAGAGTTTATCGAGACCGGCGAGCCGGTCAGTTCCGGCCTGCTCTTCGAACACCATCGCTTCGGCATCCGGCCGGCAATGATACGGCTGGAGTTGAACGACCTCGCGGACGCGGGCTATCTCGAGCAGCCGCACCACTCGGCCGGGCGCGTGCCGACCGACCGCGGCTTTGAATTTTTCGCGAACCGGGCGGTCTCGCGCGACGCCGCGGTGGCGGGTGAGCCGCACCTTACGGAACTCTTCGAGGAAGGTGACTGGGCCGGCCTCACCGAGACGCTCGCGGAACGGCTCGGCATGCTCGGCGTGACGAGCGATATCGGACACGACGCCGTGTACAAGGGCGGCCTCGAACACCTCATCGAACACATCGAGTGGCAGTCGCGCGACATGCTCACGAGCGTCATCCGCGACTTTGAGGGGCTCGACCGGCGCCTCGGGTGCATCGAGAATCTCTTTGATGACGACGAGCTCAAAGTGTTCATAGGGAAGAAAAGTCCCGTGACGCGCTGCCCGGAGCTCGCCGTCGTGGCGGCGCAGTACGATACGGACGGACAACACGTGACGGTCTTCGCCATCGGCCCGAAGCGGATGGATTACCGGAAAGCGGCGCGGGTGCTGAAGGGGCTTAAAAAGCAGAAAATAGAAAATGGAAAGTAGAAAACGTCCATGGATGATCAAGTTATAAACAATGAAGACAAGAAGCAGGATCAGGCGGCCGGCGCCGACGACCTTGTGGCGAAGCTCGCTGAAACCGAGAAGCGGCGGGACGAGTACCTCGCGGGCTGGCAGCGCGCGAAGGCCGATCATTTGAACTACAAGAAAGATGAGGTGAAACGGCTCGAGGAGTTCGCGCGGTACGGGAACGAGGATTTCCTCCTCGAGCTCGTGGGCGTGCTCGACAACTTCGACCTCGCCATCGCGGCGCTCGAAAAGCAGGGCCCTGTCGAGAAGGGCGTCTACCTCATCCGTACCCAGCTCGAGGACATGCTCAAAAAACGCGGCCTCGAACGGATTCCGATAACGCTCGGCGGGCCGTTCGACCCCGCGGTCGCCGAGGCGATAGCGGAGGGGGACCCGCCGGCCGGCGGGAAGGCGCCGCCCGGGAGCGTCATCGAGGAGATAGAACCCGGCTACCGGCTCTACGACAAGATACTACGACCGGCGCGGGTGAGGGTGGCGAGGGGGAAGGGATAGGGACTAGGGACTAGGGTATAGAACATAGTTAGCAAACAAAAAGTCGCACACAACCAAATTCAATCACTACCATGCCAAAAATTTTTCCGCCAAAGGCGGATCCGCCTCGGGCGGAAGGGATAGTAGACAATAAAGGTCATCAAAAATAATTTTTAAAATAATACTATGAGTAAAATACTTGGCATCGACCTCGGAACAACCAATTCGGCCGTTGCGGTCACGGAAGGCGGCGAATCGCACATCTTGGAGAATGGCGAGGGTAATCGCACGACGCCCTCGATCGCCGCCCTCTCTAAGGCCGGCGAGCGCCTCGTGGGGCTCCTCGCGAAGCGGCAGGCCATCACCAATCCGAAGAACACCATCTTTTCGGTGAAGCGGCTCATCGGCCGCAAGTTCACCGATCCCGAAGTGCAGCGCGACAAGGCGTGGTTGCCCTACGAGATAAAGGCGAGCGCCTCGGGCGGCGTCGAGATCGTGATGGGCGATAAGAGCTACACCGCGGAGGAGATATCGTCTTTCATTCTCGCGAAACTCAAGGCGGACGCAGAAGCGAAGCTCGGAGGGAAGGTGGAGGAGGCGGTCATCACCGTGCCCGCCTACTTCGACGATTCGCAGCGGCAGGCGACGAAGAACGCCGGCGAGATAGCCGGCTTCAAGGTCCGCCGTATCATCAACGAGCCGACAGCCGCGGCATTGGCCTACGGCCTCGACCGGCAGAAGAGCGAGAAGATCGTTGTCTACGACTTTGGCGGCGGCACATTCGACATCTCGGTCCTCGAGGTGGGCGACAACACCGTTGAGGTGAAAGCGACCGGCGGTGACACGCACCTCGGGGGCGACGACTTGGACAAGCGCATCATCGAGTACCTCGCCGCGGAGTACAAGAAGCAGGAGGGTATCGACATCGCCAAGGACCCGCTCGCGCTCCAGCGCTTAAAGGAAGCCGCCGAACGCGCGAAGCACGAACTCTCGACCGCGGTCGAAACGGAGGTCAACATCCCCTACATCTCGTCCGACGCATCCGGCCCCAAACACTTCCTCATGAAAATGACGCGCGCGAAGCTCGAGGAACTCGTGAAAGATTATCTCGACCGTTCCATCGAACTCACGCGCGAAACGGTGACGGCTCCCTCGCCCAAGGGCGCAGGATTCAAGCTCACCGACATTGACGAAATTGTCCTCGTCGGCGGACAGACGCGGATGCCGGCGATGCAGGAAGCGGTGAAGAAACTCTTCGGCAAGGAACCGCACAAGGGTATCAACCCCGACGAGGTGGTCGCGGTTGGTGCCGCCGTGCAGGCGGGTATTCTTCAGGGCGACGTGAAGGATATTCTACTCCTCGACGTGACGCCGCTCACGCTCTCTATCGAGACCTTGGGTGGCGTCGCAACGCCGATGATAGAAAAGAACACGACGGTGCCGACGGCGAAGACACAGGTCTTCTCGACTGCCGCCGACAGCCAGACCTCCGTCGAGGTCCACGTGCTCCAGGGCGAGCGCCCGATGGCCGCGGACAACCGCACGCTTGCGCGGTTCATGCTCGATGGTATCCCGCCCTCGCCGCGCGGCCTGCCGCAGATCGAAGTTTCCTTCGATATTGACGCGAACGGCATCGTGAACGTCTCCGCAAAGGATAAGGCGACCGGCAAGTCACAGTCGGTGAAGATCGAGGCGTCGACCTCACTCTCGAAGGATGAGGTCGAAAAGTTGAAGCGCGAGGCGGCCGAGCATGCCGCCGAGGACGCCCGGAAGCGCGACCTTGCTGAAGCGCGCAATCAGGCGGAGAGCACCATCTACCTTGCCGAAAAGTCGCTCAAGGACGCTGGCGATAAGGTGGCGGAGGATGTGAAGAAGGCGGTAACGGAGAAACTCGAGGCGGTGAAGAAGGTCAAGGACGGCGACAGCGTGGATGCCATTCGCACCGCGCTCGCCGACCTCTCGACCGAGATACAAAAGATCGGCCAGGCGATGTATACTAATCCCAATGGCGGGAACCCTCCCGAATCTCGAGAACCGGGAACTCCAGAGCCCGACCAGCCACAGTCTGGCTCATAATGTTCCTGAGGAGCACGTGCCGCTCCCCGCGGGTTTTTGGCCGTTGCTCATCTTAGACACGCTCACGGTCGTCGCGGCGGTTCTCGTAAGCTTCCTCTACCACCAGTACCTCGGGGGCGGTGGCACGCTTCTCCGCGTCACGCTCGGGCTTGTGCTCTTCTCGCTCCTCTCGATGCTCGAGCTACTCCTTACGAAACGTATGCGCCGGCGGTTCATCGTTCTCCTGCTCGAAGTTGCGGCGCTCGGGTCGTTCTTCGTGTTCGACGGGACGCCGTGGCTCTACCTCGGCTACGGCGCCCTCGGCGCCCTCCTCTTCTTCCTGTGGGGCGAGGCGGCCGGCCGGCACGAACTCACGAACGGTCTCGGGATCCGTTTCTTCCACACGGTCAAGCCGCAGCTCACGAAGTACATGACGGGCCTCGTCTTCCTGGGTATTCTCCTCTACCTGCCGCACGTGAGTGCACGGACGAGCCTCATCTCTGAATCGCAGTTCAAGACCATTTTCGACTGGGGAGCGGGCGCAACCAAAAACTTCTATCCCGAGTTCAAGCTCACCGGCTCGGTACAGGAGTTCGCCCAGAGCGTTGTAGAATCGAAACTGAAAACGATGCCGGAGTTCAAAACGCTCACGCCAGGCCTCCAGGTGCAATCGCTCGCGCAGAGCACCACAAAGCTCGTGGAACAGTTCGGCTCAACGCTCGGCACGACCGTAGAGGCCGAACAGTCGGTCTCCGCAGTGCTCTACGCATTTCTCGCGGATACCCTCGAGCGCTGGCAGCAGCAGCTCGGCGATCAGTTCCTGTTCCTGTGGGCCATTGCGGCTTTCTTCATTGTCAGGGGTCTCGGCATTTTCTTCTACCTCATCGTCTCGTTCCTCGGGTTCGTCGTCTACGAGGGACTCGTGGCGCTCGGCGCGATCCACATCGTCGGCGAGAGTCGGATGCACGAGGTGGTGGAGTTCTCATGAAGCATGAATGATGAATTACGAATCATGAATGTGGAATGAGATCTGCCACCCTTCATAATTCGTGATTCTTGATTCATAATTCGACCCAATGCCAAAGGACTACTACAAAATCCTCGGTGTCGCAAAGACCGCGTCGGAGACGGAGATAAAAAAGGCGTTCCGGAAGCTCGCGCACCAGCACCACCCCGACAAGGCGGGTGGGAACGAGGCAAAGTTCAAGGAGATTAACGAGGCATATCAGGTGCTCTCGGACAAAACCAAGCGCGCGAATTACGATCGGTTCCCCGCCGGAGGCGGATTTTCCGCCCAAGGCGGACCAGCCTCGGGCTGGGATTTTTCCGGTTTCGGCCGGGGAGCGGAAGGCTTCCAGGGGTTCGGCGATGCCGGCGACCTCGGAGACATCTTCGAAACGTTCTTCGAAGGGCTCGGCGTCCGCCCGCACCGCCCGACCTACCAGCGCGGCTCCGATCTCGAGACGACCCACGAGGTCACGCTCGAGGAAGCGTTCCGCGGCACCACAAAACATCTCACGGTCGGTACGTTTGTGCCGTGCGCGGTGTGCAAGGGACAGGGTGGCGACGTCGCCGCCGGCACGAAGCAGTGCTCCGCGTGTAACGGGCGCGGCGAGATACGCGAGCAGCGTCAGACCTTCTTTGGGAGCTTCTCGCAGGTGAAGGCGTGCGACACGTGTCGCGGTGTCGGCACGGTGCCGGTCAAGCCCTGCGCGAAATGCGGCGGGAGCGGCCGCGTCCGCGGCGAGCGCACGCTCCAATTGAATGTCTTGCCGGGTATCCAGGACGGTCAGATCATCAAGGTGGCGGGTGCCGGCGAGGCCGGCGAGCGCGGTTCGGTCGGCGATCTCTACGTGCGCGTCAAGGTGAAACCGCACATGACATTTGAGCGTCACGGCGACGACCTCGTTGTGAAGAAAGAACTCCGTGCACTCGACCTCCTCCTCGGGAAAAAGATCGAGGTACCGACGCTTGCTGGCGGAGCGGTGCGGGTCGAGATACCGGTACACTTTAATCTGAAGGACCACCTGCGTATCGCGGGCGAAGGGATGCCGCGCATGGGCGGCTCCGGCCGCGGCGACCTCCTCGTGGACTTCACCGTCAAGGCGCCGAAGAAGCCGGGCGCGAAGGCGCAGAAGCTGCTCGAGGAGTTGGAAGGGGAATTGTAGGAAGCGGACCCACTGAACGAGGTAGTTGTCTTTTGATAAGCGAACGGTCCCCGGTTCAAACTCTAAATAATAGGCGCACCAATGGTACGATCTCGCCCTGCGACAATTTTTGTGCATGAGGACGGTTTCACCCTCATCGAACTGATCGTCACCGTCGGTATCGTCGCCGTGCTCATTACCATAGTCACCGTAGCGCTCAATCCCGCGGAACAGCTCGCTCGAGCGCGAGATACCAAACGCACAGGGGACCTGGCGTCGCTCAAAAAGGCACTCGACCTGTATATGGCCCAATCAACTGGCATCAACCTGACCGGAGAGACGGTCGCGAACGATTCCTGCGTGGGCGGTTCAAGTCCGACGCTCTTCTCAAATACAACATTGACACTTCCGCCGCCTTCGGGGTTTACCGCCGTTACGGCCAGCAACGGCCAAACCGTTGCCACGAGCAGCCCGGCATCCACCACGATTTCCTGGCTGCCGGCCCTGATCGGCAGCACGCCCGGAGGTTCTCCCCTTACGCAGCTTCCCCTGGATCCAAAAAAAACCAATATGTGGAGAGCAACCCCTTGGTACATACGGCTTTTGGAATAGGTTTTTGGCCGGGTTACTATTACATTTATGCCTGCAACAAAAACAACAATACATATAAAATACACGCTCGTCTCGAAAGCGACTACTACAAAAACCAAATAGATACTGACGGCACCGACGGCGGAAATTCACCGAACACGTACGAAGTCGGAACTGATTTAACGATCATACCAAAAGGTTTGTAACAATCATACCACCGGATTGGTAAGGTTCAGGCACTGTGTGCTTTGTAGAGTACCCGGCCCTGGTCCAGGCCGGTCGGATTGAAAACTTCCCGCAAGGCGGCTATACTCGCACTGTACTTTATAAATCTCGCTTTTGTGCCCCTATAGCTCAATTGGCAGAGCAGCTCCCTTTTAAGGAGAAGGTTCCAGGTTCGATTCCTGGTGGGGGCACAAAAGTGAGATTAGAACAACTCCCTTTTTCCGCCGGAGGCGGATCCGCCTTTGGCGGAAAGTGAGATAGTCGCACCTGCCTGCCGGCAGGCAGGGGTTCGATTCCTGCCGGGGGCACCGCGTAGGAAAAGTCAAAGAGTTTTGGTTCGCCTCGCCTCGCTCCGCTCGGCGGCCAGTTTGTATCGACTCTGTCGGGCCGGCATTCGGTACGGGCGGGGTCTCACCTATTCGTTTCGGGCAAAAGTTCTCTACCCGCCGGCAGATGTACGAGGAGGTCCCCGTGCTATAATCTCGGTATGGAGATTTTTGCGCGCCGTAGCGGTTTCACCCTCATTGAACTGATCGTCACCGTCGGTATCGTCGCCGTGCTCATTACCATAGTCACCGTATCGCTCAATCCCGCGGAACAGCTCGCTCGAGCGCGAGATGCCAAACGCACAGGGGACCTGGCGTCGCTCAGAAAGGCGCTCGACCTGTATATGGCCCAATCAACTGGCGCCAACCTGACCGGAGAGACGGTCGCGAACGATTCCTGCGTGGGCGGTTCGAGTCCGACGCTCTTCTCAAATACAATGAAGGCACTGGGACCGCCTTCGGGGTTTACCGCCGTTACCGCCAGCAACGGCCAAACCGTTGCCACGAGCAGCCCGGCATCCACCACGATTTCCTGGCTGCCGGCCCTGATCGGCAGCACGCCCGGAGGTTCTCCCCTTACGCAGCTTCCCCTGGATCCGAAAAGCAGCCCAGTAGCGGAAAGCAGCCCCTTGGTGCGTACGGCTTTTGCCACTACGCCAGGGTATCTGTACCTCTATGCCTATGCCTGCCGCAAAGACAGCACTACGTATGAAATGACCGCTCGTTTCGAAAGCGACTACTACAAAGACCAAATAGATGCCGATGGAACCGACGGAGGAAATTCAACGAGCACGTACGAAGTCGGAACGGATCTGACCATCATACCGAAGGGGTTGTAGGGTTTGGGAGTTTGATTCAGGGGACAATCGTCGCATTGCAAATCGTATTCTTTTTCTGTACACTCGTAGGCGTTCGATATGCGACGTAATCCCGGACTCTACCTGACCCTCATCGTGCTCGCGGCCGTTGCCGCGGGGTTTTTCATTTACCCGGCGGGATTCGGAGCAAACAACCGCCCGTGGCGGCTGGGGCTCGACCTCGTAGGCGGCAGCCACCTCGTCTACTCGGTGGACGTCTCGAAGGTCGCCTCCGGCGACCGCGACTCGGTTCTGAACGGTCTCCGCAGCGTCATCGAAAAGCGCGTGAACCTCTTCGGCGTTTCCGAGCCGCAGGTGTTCGTGGCGCGTTCCGGTGACCAGCCGCAGCTCGTCGTTGAGCTCGCGGGCGTGAAGAACATCACCGACGCCATCAAACAGATAGGCGAGACGCCGATACTCGACTTCCGGACGGTCGAGCAGAACGGCTCGAGCACGACCTTTAATCCGACGAACCTCACGGGCCGTTATGTGACCGGCGCACAGCTCACCTTCAACCAGACGACGCAGGCGCCCGAAGTGGCTATCGCGTTCAACGACGAGGGCGCGGGCATCTTCGAGCGAATGACCGGCGAGAACGTCGGCAAGCCCATCGCCATCTTTTTAGACGGCGAGCCCATCGAGGTACCGACCGTGCAACAGAAGATATCGGGAGGGAAGGCGGTCATCACCGGCAAGTTCACCGTCGATAGTGCAAAGCAGCTCGTCGAGCGCTTCAACGCCGGCGCGTTGCCCGCACCCATCACGCTCATCGACCAGCTCACGGTGAGCCCGTCTTTGGGTACCAACACGCTCCAGAAGGCGATGGTTGCCGGCGCCATCGGCACGCTTCTCGTGCTCATCTTCATGCTCGGCTACTACGGCCGCCTCGGCATTTTCGCGGGCCTCGCCCTCATCATCTACATCCTCTTGACGCTCGGCGTCTTCAAGGCGGTTCCCGTCACGCTCACGCTCGCCGGCCTTGCGGGCTTCATCATCACCATTGGCATGGCGGTCGACGCCAACATACTCATCTTCGAACGTATCAAAGAGGAAATGAAGAAGGGCCTGTCGAAGACGGCGGCGCTCGAGGAAGGGTTCCGGCGGGCGTGGCCGTCCATTCGCGACTCGAATACCTCGACCATCCTGACCGCCATCATCCTGTACTTTTTCACCTCGAGTTTCGTGAAGGGGTTCGCGCTCACGCTCCTCATCGGCGTTTTCGTTTCCCTGTTCTCGGCCATCACGACCACGCGGCTGTTCCTCTACGTCTTTTCGAAAGAGAGTAATCGCAAATAATGCGAATCAGAGCGGTAATAATGCGAATAGAAACAAAAACAGCACCAATACTATGAGCGGCAATTCATTCGCATTATTAATAAACAATTAGCATTATTCGCGATTACTCCAATGGACATCATCGGTCACCGAAAAATATTTCTCTCCATTGCGGCGGCCCTCGTGGGCCTCGCGCTCGTCGCCATCGCCGTCTTCGGGTTCCGCGAAGGCATCGACTTCAAGGGCGGCACGCTGTGGACCTTCAAGGCGCAGGCGAAGGACGGGAGCGTTCCGTCCGTTCCGGCGATGGAGCAACTCTTCACGACCACGCTCGGCGTTTCCGATGCGCGCGTCGCCTACAACCCGACGAGCGAAGAGTTCCTCGTGCGGCTCACGGCGGTGGGGGAGAGCGACCACCAAGCGTACGCCGCAAAGCTGGGCAGCAACTTTAGCACGTTCACCGAGTCGAGCTTCCAATCCATCGGTCCGTCGGTCGGCGCGGAACTCCGGCAGAATTCGCTCATCGCCATCGCGCTCGTCCTCGTGGGTATTTCCCTCTACATCGCATTCGCCTTCCGCGCGGTAATGAAGCCGGTTTCCTCGTGGAAGTACGGCTGGATAACTCTCATCACCCTGTTCCACGACGTCTTGATTCCCGCCGGTCTCCTCGCCGTCCTGGGGCAGTACCTGAAGGTCGAGATCGACGGTAACTTCATCGTCGCGCTCCTCGTCGTCATGGGATTCTCCGTGCACGACACCATCGTCGTCTTCGACCGCATCCGCGAGAACCTCTTCCTCGACCGGGGTCGCCGCGACTTCGGCACGGTGGTGAATGCGAGCGTCAACCAGACCATCGCCCGCTCCATCAACACCTCCCTCACGCTCATCCTCGTGCTCGTTGCGCTCTACTTCACCGGCCCCGCGAACCTGCACTACTTCGTGCTCACGCTCCTCGTGGGCGTTACGACCGGCATCTATTCGTCCATCTTCGTCGCGAGCCCGCTCCTCCTCGTCTGGCAGCGGTTCTCGGCCCGCCCCGTACCCAACAAGCGTTCCACCACCTAGCCGCCTTCCCATGGTTAGACAGATTTGGAAAGAAGCAGGAGTTTTCTTCCATCGTGCCCCGCAGCGGCTGGGTGTTGAGGGGGAAGCGCGGCGCTTGTTGTGGTAACGGGGCACGAAAGTAGGAGCCAGACTTCCACGGCGAGGCTGTGGATAACGGGGATACTTGACCAAACGAGGGTGGTAATATATAATACAAACCATACGAATATGACCCAGACGGCAAACAAGATACTTGAGGCCCTGACCTCGAAATTGACCCCCCGCCAGCGGGAGGTTATTTGGGGGCGTTTCGGGCTCGATAAGAAAGGAGAGCCACAGACCCTCGCTGCCCTGGGCGGTCGCTACCGCGTGACCCGCGAGCGGGTCCGCCAGATCGAAGCGTCGGCCCTGGACCTCATTCGAAAGGAGATCGTCAAGCACGGCGGCTGCGCCGACATCCTCGAACGTGCCAAGAAGTACCTTCGGGATGCGGGTGGTGTGGAGCGCGCAGAGGATTTCGTGGCCTACATCGCCGGTCTCGCCGACGGCCTCACCGAGCGGCACCTGACGCTCCTCCGTGAGGCATCGAAGGCATTGGAATTTCACCCTGAGGACAAGTACGTCCGGGCGTTCTACTACGCCGACAAGAACGCGCTCAAGAACGTGTCGGCGTTCATCGCCCAATGGGCATCGCACCTCAAAGGAAAGAAGCAGCACGTGCTCGCGGGCCGCTACGACCAGGAGTTCGCGGACTTCATCCGTAAGCGGTCGGTCTCGAAGGACCACGCCGCGCGTTTCGTCGGCATTTCGAAGCGCATTCATCAGAATCCGTTCGGCGATGTCGGGCTCGCGGAGTGGCCGGAGATAAAACCGCAGACCATCCGCGACCGCGTCTACCTCGTGCTCAAGAAGAAGGCGACGCCGCTCCACTTCCGGACCATTGCGCAGACCATCAACGAGGTGAAATTCGAAGGGCGGCCGGCTTCGGCGCCGACCGTCCACAACGAGCTCATCAAGGACGCGCGGTTCGTCCTCGTCGGGCGCGGCATGTACGCCCTCTCCGAGCACGGCTACGAGCCCGGTACCGCACGCGAGGTCATTCACCGGACCCTCAAGAAGCAAGGCGCGCTGCGGCCGAAGGACGTCATCACGGCCATTGCGAAGGAGCGTTTTTTCAAGCCGAACACCATTCTTGTGAACCTGCAGAACAAGCGCTTCTTCGAGCGCCTGCCCGACGGCACCTACCGCGTCCGCGAGGCCTAGATTTTCTCTACGAAATACGAATCAACACGAATATACGAAAAATTCGTACATTCGTACAAATTCGTACTTTGTAGCCGCATTCGTATTTCGTAGCATTGTTTTGGGCGACGAGATATAATAGTGCCGATGGCTTTCGTCGTATACCTCTGGAGCGTTCTCCTCGAGTTCCTTTCCTGGACCTGGTGGTTCTGGGCGTTCCTGATACTCTGGCCGCTTTTCAAATCTACGTGGATCTACTGGCGCAACGAGTGGTTCGAGGAGTCGTCGAACTTCCGGACCCTGGTCCTCGAGATGCTCATACCGCGGGAGATAAAGCGCAACCCGAAGGCGATGGAGCAGGTCCTGATGGGCATCCACCAGCTGCGGAACGCGCCCGGTGACTTTCGGGAGTACTGGTGGGACGGTGAGCTCACGCGGTGGATATCGCTCGAGATGGCCTCGTTCGGTGGTGAGGTACACTTCTACCTCCGCGTCTACTACAAACAGCGGGGGCTTATCGAAGCATCGTTCTACGCGAACTACCCCGACATCGAGCTCGTCGAGGTGGACGACTACACGAGCCGGTTCCCGAAGGACATCCACGAGATGTACCGGCAGGGGTACGACCTGTGGGGTGGCGAGATGAAGCTCGCGCGGGAAGGTGCCTACCCCATCAAGTCATGGCTCGAGTTTGAGTCGCCCGAGGAGGAGAAGCAGTACGACCCCATGGGTCAGTTTCTCGAGGTGCTCGGGAAAATCAAGCGCGAAGAGATGGTGGCGATACAGATTCTCGCCGCACCGGCCCTGGACAACTGGATCAAGCCGCACGAGGCGATCGTCCGGAAGCTCAAGGAGTCGAAATTCAAGGAGGGGGCACAGGGGAGTGCGAAGACCGCCGCCGAGTTCCCGGGTGGGCCGTTGCCGGCCTTGAGCACCGCGAGCGAAAAAAGCGACGCTCTGAGCGCCATGCAGAGGATTCTCTTCCAGCGGACGCCCGGCGAGACCGATGTTCTCAAAGCCGTCGAGGAAAACCTCGCGCAGCCGGCCTTTCGCTGTATGGTGCGGTTCATTTACTTCTCACCGAAGACGATGTTCTACGACAGTTTCGCGCGGCGCGGTCTTTCCGGCTGCTTCAACCAGTACGCCACGCTGGACTTGAACCGCTTCCTCGTGAACTACGCCGTTTCGACAAGGACGAAGCTGTGGCAGAAACCGTTCATCTTTCCGAAGTTGCGGAATGAGTACCGCAAACAGCGCCTGCTCGAGTACTTCAAGCATCGCCGGTACGCGCCGCACCGCATTGTCGGGAAATTCATGACGTCGTACTGGCTGAACTGGAACTTTTCGAACAAAGAGTGCGAACTTTCCGTCGCGAGCTTGGCGACGCTCTACCACCCGCCGATGTACGTTACCCTCACCGCACCGCACGTCAGGCGCGTCGAAAGCCGTAAGGTCGCTCCGCCGGCGGGGCTCGCCATCTACGGCGGCGAGGAAGAGATTGACCGGTTCAAATAGCGTACGCTATGGGCACACCTCCCTTCACCATCGTCCTCGATCCGTTCTGGCAGAACGTCTACCTGACCGTTCGCGCCATCTTCGTTGTCTTCAACGTCGCGTTCTTCGCCGGTTTCGTCTACGCGTTTATCAAGGCGCTCGAGTACCGCCCGAAGTACTATCTCCACCCGCCGAAGCCGGCGAAGCGCGTCTTGACCCTCCAGGATACCTTCCTTCGGGAACGTTGGGAAGCGGCCGCGAAGCGGTTCGCCGGGGGGGGGATGGATGCGATGCGAGTGGCCATCATCGAAGCCGACGCCATCGCGGACACGGCCCTCAAAGAGCTCGATCTGCCCGGCGAGCACATGGCTGACCGTCTCGAGCGGCTCTCCGAAGAGGAGATCCGGTCGCTCGGCCGCATTTGGCGCGCGCACCGCGTGCGGAATAACCTGGTTCACTCGCCGGACTACGAGCTCACTCACGACGAGGCAAGTCGGACCTTCGAGGATTACAAAGCGTTCCTCGAAGAACTGCAGATCATAGGAGAATAAAAATCAAAAAGCAAAAGCCAAAATATAGAATGACAGTGCAAAATCTCGAAATTTTTAATTGTCATTTTGATATTTCCTGCCTGCCGGCAGGCAGGGATGTTTCCATTCTCAACTGACTACCATGTCACGCGAAGGCAAGATACAGCTCATCAAGTACGCTCCGCCTCCACCGGAGCTTCCCATCTTCGGCCAGGTGGATCCTGTCGAGACGTCGTTCATCGGCCGGACCAACTACATCGCGGCCCTGGAGGAGAAAAAATTCATCTTCGGGATGAAGCGCGTCGACCGCCGCCGCCACCTCTACATTGTCGGTAAGAGCGGCGTCGGCAAATCGAAGCTCCTCGAGCTCCTCATACGCCAGGACGTCGCCTATGGCCACGGCCTCTGCCTTATCGACCCGCACGGCGACGTCATTGACGCGATCCTGGAGTTTATCCCCGAGAACCGCGTCGAAGACGTCGTCGTCATTGACCCCACCGACATGGCGTACCCCGCGTCATTCAATCCGCTCGCGAACGTGGACGTCGGTTTCAAGCACCAGCTTGCGCAGGGGCTCATTGAGGTGATGGAGAAACAGTTCGGCGCGAACTGGACACCGCGGTTGGAGCACGTATTCCGCTTTACCGTCCTCGCGCTCCTCGACTATCCGCACGCCACAATGCGCGGGATGATCTCCATGCTCACCGACCGCAACTACCGGCAGAAAGTGGTCGAGTACATCGAGGACGACATGGTCAAGCGCTTCTGGGCGATCGAGTTTGCCGACTGGTCGGAAAAGTTCGACACCGATGCCATCATCCCGCTCGTCAACAAGCTCGGCCAGTTTCTCTCCGACCCGCTCCTGCGGAACATTTTCGGCCAGAAGGAAAACAAAATAGACCTCGACCAGCTGATGCGCGAAAAGAAGCTCATCATGATTAACCTCTGCAAGGGGCGCCTCGGCGAGGAGAACTCGAGCTTCCTCGGTTCCATGTTCATTACAAAGATAAAGCAGGCGGGCATGGCGCGCGCTTCGCTCCCCGAGAAGGACCGGCACGACTTCTACCTCTACGTGGACGAGTTCCACAACCTCGTGACCGAGACCTTTGAGAACATCCTCTCCGAGGCCCGCAAGTATGCGCTCTGTCTCACCGTGGCGCACCAGTACGTCGGCCAGATCATCCCGCGCGTGCAGGCGGCGGTCCTGGGGAACGTCGGGAGCATCATCATCTTCCGCGTCGGCGGCGAGGACGCGGTGAAGCTCAAACCGGAAATGGCACCGGTCTTCGACGTCAAGGATATGATTAACCTTGGGATGCAGCAGTTCTACATTAAAATGACCATCGACGGCGAGTCCTACGACCCGTTCTCGGCAGAGACCCTGAAGGTGCTCCCGCCGCCGCACGGTTCGTTTAAGAACCGTATCATCGAACTGTCGCGCCGCAAGTACACCATCCCGGCGGATGCGGCGAAGAAACTCATTCAAGAAGAAGAGGCAACCATCCTTCGGAGCGCGCAGGAAAAGGCCATCATCGAGGGCAAGGGAGGCGGCGCCACCGCGCGTGCCGAGGCGGCGGCCGAGAAGAACGCCGAACCGCTCATCTAGGTAGCTTGTAGGTGTTAGGTTTTAGGTGTTAGGCTGATTCCGTAGAGGGCACATTAAAAAGGTCGAGGTTCAAGCTTTTCTAAAAGCTACAACCTGAAAGCTAAAACCTATGTGCAATGGTTTTTATTTACACGACCTGTAAGGATGCAGAGCAGGCGAAGGATTTGGGGCGCCGTATCATGAAAGCCCGGGTGGCGGCGTGCGTGGACATCTGGCCGATTGAATCGTTGTATTTTTGGGAGAATGAACTTAGGGAGGACCACGGGGCGGTGCTCATGATAAAGACGAACGAGCCAAAGGTGGCGGAGATAGAGAACTTTCTCACCAAGAATCTCGTCACCACGGTGCCGATCATCGCGACGCTTAATACCCACCGGCTGAACCGCGAGGGCAAAGAGTGGATGACGACGGTCATCAAGCCGTGAAGGCGTAGATGGACGCGGATTCCGCCGGCTGGCGGAACGCGGATTCGCGCGGAAAGTTTTTGGTGTCCGCGGTCTCGCGCCGCTAGTGGTGAGTGCTCGTGTGCTTCGTGCCGAACGTGGTCGGTGGAGAAGCTGTGTAGTGTAGGAGGATTCCAAAGGTGGCACCGAGGACGAGCGAGAGGACGACGTCGTTGTAGGTGCGAATGAGGAGGTAGTGGATGAGCGCATAGAAAGAGAGGAAGGTGAGAAGAAGGACGATGAGGCCGACCAGCTTCGTGGGAACCGCTCGCTTGCCGCCGAGCGAGAGTAGGTAGGCGACGATTGCGCCGGTCAGGGCAAGCCAGAGGTCGAAACCCTGGAAGAGGTCGCGGTTCGGAAAACCGGTCCGTACGAACACGTTGGCCTGGTAGATGAGAACGATGAGCGAGAGGACAATGCCGCCCCAAAAACCCGAACGCGCCGCAGCGGCGCGTTTTTCGTCATCGGCGTGGCGTGAGAGGTGCGACGCCTTTACGATGGCGATGATGAGGATCGCCGGGACGGCAACCCAGAGAATGATGTCGAAAACGATCTGGAACGGGTAGGCCATGGGCGCGGCGCTTGCCGCTCGATGTCCCTATGCTACTATAGATTCACGGTACAAGCAACGCACCCGGAGAATACAATGAGAATTCGATTCATACGGACAGCGCCCACAACTGCAACATCGGCGGCGGTCATCGGCCCGACGGGTCAGGTCGCAAAACATCCTTTAGTGAAAACGCTTCCTGTCGGAGACCAGCAGTATCTCCGCACCGTCGCGCGGACGCTCGACGGAAAGACCGAATTGCTTCGGCTGTTCACGTTGCCGTCGGGCAGGAAGTTCTTCGTGCTCCAGCGTGGCGAAAAGCCCTGGACGCTGCGCCGCGCTATTCTTGCCGCCCGCCGCATCGTCCGCGCGGCGCTCTTGGAGAAAATTGCATCGCTCGCGGTGCATTTCGATGATTTTATTCCATCGGGGACGGCGGATGTTGCCGCGGTCGCTGAAATGCTCGGGACGCAGTTTGAAATGGCGCAGCTCGATTTCAACACTTATCGGACGAAACCGAGAGAAGGGTGGCCGTCGGTACGCGATATTTTTGTAGTATCACGTGGCCCGACTGCCCGCCCGACGGAACGACGCCAGTCGTTCGGGCAGGCGCGCGTCGACCGTGCGCTCCGTCGAGGCAAAATTGTTGGCGAGGAAATCAATAAAGCGCGCGCACTTTCAAACACGCCCGGCGGTGATATGACACCCGCCCGACTTGCGGCGGCAGCCGTCAAAGCGGGCCGCGCAGCCGGATTTCGCGTGAGGGTGTTCGACGAGCGACGAATGCGGACCCTGAAGATGGGTGGTATCCTCGGCGTCGCCAAGGGTTCGGCCGAGAAGCCGCGGTTCATCGTAATGGAATATCTGAAGGGGCCGAAACGGGAAAAACCCGTGGTGCTCGTCGGTAAGGGTATCACCTTCGACACCGGCGGATTGAACCTCAAGCCATCCGACTCTCTCGCCGACATGCACATGGATATGTCGGGCGGCGCGGCGGTCATCCACGTCATTGCGGCCCTGGCGCGGCTCAAGATAAAAGTAAACGTCGTCGGCCTCGTGCCGGCGGCCGAGAACATGCCCTCGGGGTCAAGCTACCGGCCTGGCGACCTCTTGCGTACGATGTCGGGGAAGACCGTTGAGGTGATGAACACTGATGCCGAGGGGCGCGTCATCCTCGCGGATGCGCTGACCTACGCGACGAAATTCTATGAACCGAAGCTCGTGGTTGACGTGGCGACCCTGACCGGCGCTGCCATGGCGGCCCTCGGCCAGCGCGCATCGGCGCTCTTTGCGACCGACCCGAAGCTCGAGGCGGCGTTCCGCGAAGCCGGCGAGGTAACGGGAGATTACGTGTGGCCGCTGCCGCTCTGGGAAGAGTACGAAGAGGAGGTCAAGGGAACCTTCGGGGACGTCGCGAACATCGGGAAGACGAAGTACGGCGGTGCCATCACCGGCGCAGTGTTTCTGTGGCAGTTCGTTAAAGATATACCCTGGGTGCACCTCGACATCGCTCCGCGTACGACGACCATCGAGAGCGACCAACTCGCGAAGGGCGCCGCCGGTGCCGCTATTGCGCTCCTCGTGCGGTATCTGATGGGGAATCACTAATCAATCCCGGATATGGTTCGCGAATATTCGCGAATGGGTTAGTGATTGATTAGGGATATGAATTCCGAAACCCGTACCTGTCAAAATTGCAAGAACCAGTTCGTCATCGAACCGGATGACTTTTCGTTCTATGAGAAGATAGGCGTTCCGCCGCCGACGCTGTGCCCGGAGTGCCGCTACATCCGGCGGCTTTTGGATCGGAACGAATGGAATTTATATAAGCGCAAATGTGATGCAACGGGAAAGAGTATCATTTCCATTTATCGGCAGGACGCGCCGTTCCCGGTCTACCAGCAGGACTACTGGAAATCCGATGCGTGGGACCCGCTGTCCTATGGACGCGATTTTGATTTCACGAGGCCATTTTTTGAACAGTATGAAGAACTTCGCCGTGCGATGCCACACTTGGCAATGGTGAATTCCAATAGCGTCAATAGCGAATATACGAACCAATCGCAAGATAACAAAGATTGCTACATGTGTTCTGCCACCGGCGGAAGCGAAAAATGTATGTATGGGAATTGGTACCAACCACCGTCCTTTTTCAGCGCCGATTGCTATATGGCCACGAAGATAGAATTCTGTTATGAATGCGTGAATATAATACGATGCTCGAATTGTGTATGGTGCCAAGATTGTGCCGATTGCGTGAACATGAGCTTTTCCGTTGATTGCCGCGGATGTAGTGATTGTTTTGGGTGCGTCGGGCTCCGCAATAAACACTACCACTGGTTCAATGAGGGTCTGACGAAAGAGGAATACGAGAAGCGGCTCCGCGAATTCTCGTGGAGCAGGACATCGGTGCACGAGGCCGAAAAAAAGCTTTCGGAGTTGCGCTTTGGTATTCCGGCGAAGTTTTATCACGGATCCCAGACACAGAATTCCACCGGGGATTATCTGGGAAACACGCTGAGAGCAGGCATGGCATTCAATTGTCGCGAGGTAAAAGACGTGGCATACGTTCAGGATGCGTGGCAAATGACGGATTCATTGGATATTACCGAGATCTATCTTACGGAGCGGTCCTACGAGATCCAAGGAGCTTCTGGCATGCATCGTTGCGTGGTGGTCCGGAGCACGTGGACTGCGACGGATTGCTACTACTGCGATATGTGCTTCACGGTTTCCGATTGCTTCGGCTGCTTCGGATTGAAACAGAAACAATACTGTATTTTGAACAAACAATATTCTAAAGAGGACTATCTTGCGCTGAAAGAAAAGATTATTGTGCACATGAGAAAAGCGGGGGAGTGGGGGGAATATTTCCCGTCGAAGTTCTCTCCATTTTCTTACAATGAAAGTGTGGCCCAGGATTATTTCCCTCTCAAAAAAGAAGAGGCACTCGCGAAAGGATATTTATGGCGCGATAAGGAAAGGCAGGAATATCAGGTCACGATTCCCGCTTCGAAACTTCCCGAAACGATCACCGGAACGGACAATTCCATTCTGAACGAGGTTATTGGATGCATCACGCAAGAATCACCGGGTGTGAAAGAAAGCCGCCCACTGTGCGTCGGAGCATTCCGCATCGTTCCGCTGGAACTCGCTCTCTATCGAAAGCTCAAAATTCCCGTACCGCAAAAATGTTTCCCGTGCCGGCGGACCGATCGGTTCACGCTTCGCAATCCCCGCCGACTTTGGAAACAGCACTGCGGTTGTGCCGGGCAGGAGTCCTCAAGCGGTGCCTACCGGAATACCGCCGCTCATCAGCACGGAGAAGGGAAGTGCCCGAACGGGTTCGAGACGTCGTACGCTCCCGATCGGCCGGAAATCGTGTACTGCGAAAGTTGCTATAATGCCGAAGTAGCGTAGAGTAATCGCGAATAATGCGAATCGGATAGGTAATAATGCGAATGGATCAAGAAACACGTACCTGCCAAAACTGCAAAACCCCGTTCACCATCGAACCGGATGACTTTGCATTCTATGAAAAAATAAGTGTCCCGCCGCCGTTGATGTGCCCCTTGTGTCGGGCGCGGCGGCGGCTCGCATTCCGGAACGAGCGCGTGTTCTATAAGCGGCCGTGTGACAAGTGTAAGAAAGCGGTCATTTCGATGTACAGTCCGAACAAGCCGTACCCGGTGTGGTGCTATGAGTGCTGGTTCGCGGACGATTGGGATGCGGCGGAATACGGCCAGAATTACGACCAGGCGCGGCCATTCCTGGAGCAGGTCCGCGAGGTGTACCACCGTACCCCGAAGGTCGCCCTCATCTACGTGCGGAGCGTCAATTCGGAGTACGTGAACATCTCCGCCGACAACAAGAACTGCTACATGCTCGTTGAGTCGTCGAACAACGAAGGGTGTACCCACTGCTACTGGATACAGCAGTGCCGCGACCTTGTAGATGTGTCGTTCTCGCACCAAACCGAGCTCTCGTACGAGTGCGACGACTGCTACAACGGCTACCGGCTGCTCTACAGCAAGGGCTGCCACGACTGCCATAACTCATACTTCCTCTACGATTGTCGGGGGTGCAGCGACTGCGTGGGGTGCATCAATTTGCGCAACCGACAGTACCACGTCTTTAACCAACCGTTCAGCAGGGAGAACTACGCGAAGTTCGTCGCCGATGCACGGCTCGATACGGCGAGCGGCGTTGAGGCGCTGCGGAAGAAGTTCGCCGAGTTCATCGCCGCGCAGCCCAGGAAGTACGCCGAGATTATCAATGCGCCGCGTTCGTCGGGAAATTACATCACCGATGCGAAGAACTGCCGCAACTGTTTTCACTCATACGATGCGGAGGATAGCGCGTACGGAGAGCACGTGTGGAGGAACGCCAAGGATTGCATGGATGTGAGCACCGCGGGCCGGAACGCGAGCGTAATATACAATTCCATCAACACCGGCATCGACGTCGCCAACCACCTCTGTTGCGCGCAGGGGTGGAGCTCAACGTTCCTCGAATACTCGTTCAACTGTTTCAATTCGAACCACTGCATCGGGTCGGCGGGGCTGCGAAAGAAGGACTACTGCATCTTAAACAAACAGTACTCGAGAGAGGAATTCGAGCGGATGCGCGAGGGGATTGTTCGCGGCATGCGTGAGCAGGGTGAATGGGGAGAGTTTTTTCCGCCGGACATGAGTCCTTTCGGATACAACGAAACCGTGGCACAGGAGCAATTTCCTTTGACCAAAGAAACTGCCGTTGCAGCCGGTTTCAGCTGGGAAGACCATCCGCGCGGGACGTTCGGCAAGGAAACAATTGCATGGGAAAAGATTCAGGATTCCATCGACGACGTTGGGGCGCTCGATGTACCAAAAGAAATATTCGTTTGTACGGCGTGCAAAAAGAATTACCGTATCATTTCGGACGAGTTCGCGTTCTACAAAAATCTCCGCATACCGCTCCCGCGGCTTTGTCCCGACTGCCGCCACGCGCGCCGCGTCGCGGCGCGCGGCCCGAACCGTTTGTGGCATCGGCAGTGTGCATGCTTGTCCGCCGAAGCCTTGGCGAAGGTGGATGCGTACCGAAATACCGCGCGCCACGACCATGGCGAGGGTCCATGCTCGAACGAATTTGAGACGCCGTATGCGCCGGAGCGGCCGGAAATTATCTACTGCGAAACTTGCTACAACGCGGAGGTGGCGTGAGGCGTCCACGAGAACGTGAAACGGCCAGCCTTGAGGTTATCGCGGCCGGCCGTTGGTTTGAAACCGTTGGAAGTGGAAGCGGGAAAGCGAGTCAGTCGGTGATGCTTTCGAGTATCTTTACGAGCGTCGCGGCGACGGCTGGTGCCATACTAACTCCATCGATTCGACCGGTCGAACCCTCGTACTCCGTTTCATTGCCTCGGGGGCGAGTGTCACCGAGCCAGATATTTTCGAACGGCGGCGGCTCGCCGAACGGGAATAGCCTCATCTTCCATCCGGGAGAGCATACCGGATGGGTGGCAACGATACGGACACTTTTTGCCCCGATCCTCCTGAGATTGACGGCGGTTGTGACCGCCGTCCCTGCGGTGTCGATCTCGTCTTCACACATGATGACGTTCAATCCGCGCAACTCCTCAACATCGCAACTGACGGGTGCATCCGGTCCGTACTTTTGATGAATGGCGGCCAGGAAGTCGGCGTTGTCGACGATTGAGATACGTCCGTTGAGCCGCTGCTTGGGTGTTGCGACCACCGTCAAGCCCAACTCTCGCGCGAGCGCAATTGCTCGACCAACGGAGCCGAAGTCGGGTGAGTACATCCGCACCGTGTCCACGCCGCCCATCGCTTGGACAGGCCCGCGGATCGCCTCGGCGAAAAGTTTCGTCGGATTGGCTATGTGCAGTTTCAATCCGAATTCTTTACAGAACCGCTCCATGTTTTCCACCGAATGCGGTTCGCAGGCGATGAGGTCGTCCGCTCCCCAGTACTTGAGGTCACTGAGGAACCAGCGCAGGCGAGTGATCTCGTGTACGAATTCCGCATGATCCTGTCGGCGGAAGCGTATGAAGGGCAGTACCGCGATGACCGAGCGGGCCGCGTACTGCTTCTTCGTTGCAGTGATGAGATCGTGCAGTTCCTCCGTATGTTTTAGGGTGATGGGACACGAAAAAATGACCACGTGCCGATCCTTGATGAGTTCCGGCTTTTCCATTCGGAACCCCGGTTCGCCATCCGGCCATCCTTGATACCACAGGTGGCGAAATTTCAGGTCAAGCCCCGTGACCACATTCGTCAGGTTTAACACCTTGGCGTCGAAGCCATGGTGGGCGGTTCCGCCGAAGACCAAAAAGCGTTCGCTAGGCAACATATCGGCTCCTTTCGAGAAGCAAGAGTTATCAAGACAAAATCAGAGCGAACAGATATGGCTGTTTTCGAAAAACCGCTTGCAGCCTACCACGCACGTTCGCCGTCGGCAACCGCGGTCGAGCGCCGCCCGATCAGCTCCCGCGCTTGTTCTCTGTCGCTTGCGGGGCTACGATTAAGCTATGGAAACCGAGACGAGAGCGTGCGCCAACTGTCGGCAGCCGTTCACCATCGAACCGGATGACTTTTCGTTCTATGAGAAGATGCGGGTGCCGGCGCCCACGTGGTGCCCGTGGTGCCAGATGCAGCGGCGGATGTGCTTCCGGAACGAGCGGACACTCCACAAGCGGAAAGAATCGCTCCGCGGCACGGAGGTCATCTCCGGCTACGCACCGGAGGTCGAAGCTCCCATCTATACGCAGGCCGACTGGTGGTCCGACGTATGGGACCCCGCGGCGTACGGCAAACCATACGACTTCGCGCGGCCGTTCTTCGCACAGATGAAAGACCTCATCCGCGCCGTCCCGTGGCCGGCGCTCTTGAACTGGAATGCGGTGAACAGCGACTACTGCGTCTACACGACCGACAATAAGAACTGCTACCTCGTCTTCGGCGGCGATTACAACGAGAACTGCATCTGCTCGACGTTCAATTTTCACACGAAAGACAGCGGCGACCTCTACTTCGTCGAGAAAGGGGAGCTGTGCTACGAACTCATCTATAGCGAGAACTGCTACCGCGTCCGCTACGGTCGCTACGTGAATAACTGCACCGACTGCGCCTTCATGGTGAGCTGCACTAACTGCACGAACTGTGTTGGTTGTGTAAATCTGAAGAACGCGTCGTACTGCATCCTGAACCAGCAGTATCCGAAGGAGGAGTACGAGCGGCGCGTCGCCGACCTCCACTCGGACACCCGCGCCGGCATCGAGCGGTTCCGCGAACGGTTCCATGCGTTCGAGCTCACGGTGCCCGTCCGGTTCGCCGAGATCTACCACTCGACGCGCTGCACCGGCAATAACATCCACAACGGTAAGAATTGTATCAATTGCTTTGAGGTCTATGAGAACGCGGAGGACGTCAAGAACGTCATCATCGCCGGCTGGCATCTGAAGGACGCCCGGAACGCGAATCACGCGGGCCACAAGTCGGAGCTCATCTACGATTCCCTCATCACGTTCGACAATTCGCAGAACGTGCGATTCTCCGCCGCCATCTCAACCTCGCAGGACATCGAGTACTCGTTCAACTGCCGCGGCTCGCGGAACCTGTTCGGTTGCGTCAATCTGAAGAACAAGCAGTACTGCATTCTGAATGTGCAGTACTCGAAGGAGGAGTACGAAGCGCTCCGCGCGAAGATCGTCGAGCACATGGGCGCGATGCCGTTCACCGACCGGCGCGGGCACCGCTACGCCTACGGCGATTTCTTTCCGCCGGAACTCTCGCTCTTCGCCTACAACGAAACCGTCGCCCAGGAGTACTTTCCGCTTACCAAAGAGCAGGCGCTCGCTGCGGGTTACTCGTGGCGCGATGCGGGAGAGCGGGAGTATGCGGTAACGCTTCCGGCGGAAAAAGTGCCGGAACGCATCGCCGACGTACCCGACACCGTCACGTCGGAGATCATCGGGTGTGACCATTCGACAAGCTCATGGCAGGTCACACACGGGCAATGTACCGAACAGTGCACGAAGGCCTTCCGCATCGTGCCGCAGGAGCTCCTGCTCTACCGCCAACTCGGCGTGCCGTTGCCGCGGCTTTGCCCGAGCTGCCGCCACTACGGGCGTATGAAGCTTCGCAACCCAATCCAGCTGTGGCAGCGGCAGTGTGCCTGCGCGGGTTCGGCCTCCTTGGCAAGCTCGGGGCAGACAAGCTCACCGCAGGGCGGCACGGCATCGGCGAGCGGCGCCTACGTGAACGTCGCCACACACCCGCACGGCGCGCAACCCTGTCCGAACAAGTTCGAAACCTCGTACTCCCCCGAACGACCGGAGATCGTCTACTGCGAGGCTTGCTACCAGCAAGAAGTTGCATGATTAACGCAAGCCGAAGTCCAGCCGTAGCTTTAGCGAAGGCGGACGAACAGTGTTATCAAGCGGAAGTGGCGTAAATAGCTCGTTAGTTAATTAGCTCGCTAGCGGCTTCGCCATGTAGCATCCCACTAACGAGCCAACGAGCTATCGAGCTAACGAGCTTTTGGTGCTATACTAAATTTATATGCCCGGCGACCCGGATAAGGACGTCATTTACTTCGGCAAGACCGACTTCCGCAACTCGAGTCGGCTGTTCGGCATCAAGCGGAGCGACCGGCGGCAGCACGTCTACGTCGTCGGAAAGACGGGCACCGGCAAGAGTGCGCTCCTCGCGAACATGGTCATTCAGGACATCGCGAACGGCGAGGGCGTTTGTGTGGTAGACCCGCACGGCGAACTCGTCGAAGGTATTCTCACCAAGATACCGGAGAACCGCGTGAAGGACGTCATCTACTTCAATCCCGCGGACACCGATTTCCACGTCGGATTCAATATCCTCGAGTTGCCCGACAAGAAATACAAGCACCTTGTGGCGTCAGGCCTCATGGGTATTTTCACAAAGATATGGGCCGGTGTGTGGTCGGCGCGGATGGAGTACATCTTGAACAACGCCATCTTGGCCCTTCTCGACACACCGAACTCCACCATTCTCGGCATCTCGCGTATGCTCGTGGACAAGGATTACCGCCAGCGGGTCATCGCCGTGGTCGAAGACCCCGTGGTGAAGGCGTTCTGGGTGAACGAGTTCGAACAGTGGAAAGACCAGTTTCGGAACGAAGCCATCGCGCCCATCCAGAACAAGGTCGGCCAGTTTCTCTCGACCGCGCTCATTCGGAACGTCGTCGGCCAGTCGAAGAGCACCATCGAGATATTCGACATCATGAACAGCGGCAAGATATTCCTTGTGAATGTGTCGAAGGGCCGTATCGGCGAGGACAACTCGGCGCTTCTCGGGGCCATGATTATCACGAAGATACAGCTCGCCGCAATGGAGCGGGTGCGCGTACCGGAGGACGAGCGCGTGGATTTCTACCTCTACGTCGACGAGTTCCAGAACTTTGCAACCGACTCGTTCGCCGGCATCCTTTCCGAGGCGCGCAAGTACCGCCTGAACCTCATCGTCGCGCACCAGTACATCGGCCAGCTCATCACCAACATGGCTGGCGGCCCCGGCGTTTCGACGAAGGTTCGCGACGCCATTTTTGGGAACGTGGGGACAATGGTCATCTTCCGCGTCGGCGCGGCGGATGCGGAGTTCCTTGAACCCGAGTTCACACCGGAGTTCGTGATCGAGGACATCGTGAACTTGCCGAACTACAGCGTCTACCTGAAGCTCATGGTGAACGGCATCACCTGCCGCCCGTTCTCGGCCACCACACTTCCGCCGTTCAGGGTGGAAGCGTCGCCGACGGTCGCCGAGGATATCATCCAGGAGTCGCGCAAACGCTACGCGCGTCCGCGGGCTATCGTCGAGGAGGAGATCAATCGCTGGAGCGGCGTCATGGGAATGGGGGAGGGGGCGACGTTCGTGCAGCCGCGCCCGGGCGGGGCGGGTGAAGTGCGCTACGAAGCGAACTGCTCGTCGTGTGGCAAGACGACGACGGTGCCATTCGAGCCGCTGCCCGGCCGGCCGGTGTACTGCAAGGATTGCCTTGCGAAGATAAAGGCGGGAGAAATGGAGCCAGTGCGCGTTGCGCGCGTGCCACAGATAAAGCGCGGCAGCAGGCAGAGTTTTGCAGACCTCGCCGCCGTTGGTATCGAGTTCGCGCCCGAGGCGGCCTCTCATCCCGCCGCGGAAGAGCGGCACACTCCGCCCCGTCCTGCGCCTGCCGGCAGACCCGCGCCCGCCGCGCCCACCGCGCACCCGCCAGAAGGAGACCGGAGATCGTTCCATCCGTCGGGCGGGCCGCCCGCGCCGCGACCCAAGGAAGAAGTGGAAGTCGAACCGCCGCCGACCGAAACACTGTCGCTCACCGAACTCAAGCCCGTCGAACGAGCACCGAAGCCGCAGCACGAGCACCACGAGATAGACATTGACGAGCTCCGCCGCGAGATAAGCGAGTCATTGAGCCGGGCGGTCACCGAGGCGAAGCCCGGCGAAGTGCCGAAACCAGAGGATAATGAAAATCATGAATCAGACTCGGATGACTGAGAGTCGCGAATGATTGCGAATAGTATTCGTGAACATTCGAAATGGTTATTCGTGCTTGATTTGTGAATTATGCGTTTCGACGTCATCACCATCTTTCCGAAGATATTCGATTCCTACCTGCAGGAATCGATTTTGAAGCGCGCGCAGGCGCGCGGCATTATTCGGTGTGCGGCTCACGACTTGCGGAGTTTCAGCCGGAACAAACACCACAAGGTGGACAACACGCCCTACGGAGGCGGCGCTGGGATGGTGCTCATGGCGGAGCCGTTGCTCCGTGCCGTTGATGCGGTGCGGCGGAAAACACGAGGTGTGAAGCGGCGGAAGGTCATTATTTTTTCGGCGAAAGGGAAACCGTTCGACCAGAAGACCGCCTACGCGTGGTCAAAGAAGTACGACCAGCTTATCATGGTGAGCGGCCGGTACGAGGGCATCGACGAGCGCGTGAAGATCGCCCTCAAAGCCGAGGAGGTTTCCATCGGTCCGTACGTCACCACCGACGGCGACGTTGCCGCGATGGTCATCATCTCGGCCGTCGCGCGTCTCCTGCCGGGCGCCATTCGCCTCGAATCGCTCGCGGAAGAATCCCACTGGAGCTCGCTCATTAACGCGGAGCGGCAGGGGGCGGTGGGTTCAGGACTCGAGTACCCGCACTACACGCGCCCGGAGGTCATCTCATATCGCGGAAGGAACTACCGCGTGCCTCGCGTGCTCCTCTCCGGCGACCATCAAAAAATCGCCCGATGGCGACGGCGGATGTAGTTTTTGCGGCCGCTATTGCATTCCTCACCGGTGTCGGTGCGGCGAGCCTCGGCGTTGGTACGCCCATTGCTGCCATTCTTGTCGCCGCCGTTCTCGGAGCGGCTCTTTTGTATCGCCATGCACCTTGGCGGCGTTGCGCTGCGTTCGCCGCGCTCTCGTTCCTTATCGGTTTCATCTATCTCGGTTTCTATCTGAATCTCCGGGAGGCGCAGACGCACATCGTGTTCGATCGGCCGGTTTCGTTCTCGGGGGTCGTTGTTGGTGAACCCCAGCCGGGCGATACCTTCCAGCGTTTCACGCTGCGGCTCGAGCCGCCGCTCCGCGGCGAGGTCACGGTCACCGCCGGTCTCGCGCCGACCCTCGCCTACGGCGACCTCATCCAGGCAACCGGCACCATTCAGGGTGTCACGCAACCATCGTCGTTCTTTCCAAAGTTCAAGCGTATTGAGGAGCACCGCGGCAATCGCTTCAAAGAAATGCTCCTCGGCATCAAGCAGGCGGCGCTCGGGACGTTCCGCGCGCTCCTGCCGGCCGATCCGTCCGCGCTCCTCTCGGGACTCACCTTCGGGGTCCGCGGCGATTTCACCAAAAACATCAAGGCCGAGATGTCCGCGAGCGGCACGACGCACCTCGTTGCGCTCTCCGGCTACAATATTTCCATCCTCGTCTTGGCCGTCGGCTTGGCGTTTCGGCGGTGGCTGCCGCGCCAGGCGACCTTCCTGCTCACGGCCGCCGTCATCGCGCTCTTCGTACTCATGGTCGGCGCGGAGGCGTCGGTCGTCCGCGCCGCCATCATGGGATTTCTTGGGCTCCTAGCGAAGGAAGTGGGGCGACGGTCCTATTTTCGGAACGCCATCGCCGTGACGGCGGCCCTCATGGTGCTCTACGATCCGACCATTCTCGGTTCGAACGCCGGGTTCCAACTCTCGTTCGCGAGCCTGCTCGGCATCGTCTACCTCGAGCCGGCACTCGGAAAGCTCTTCCACGTCGATCCGAAACGGGCGAGCGCCTTCTCGTGGCGTGAGAACGGCGCAACGACGTGCTCGGCCCAGCTCGCGGTGGCGCCGTTCCTCATCCACTACTTCGGCTCATTCTCGCTCACGGCGCTCCTCGCGAACGTGGCTCTGCTCGCCTTCGTGCCCTTGACCATGCTCCTCGGTTTCCTGCTCGCGGCGGTCGGTGCGCTTTCGCTCATGCTCGGCGCGCTCATCGCGTGGGCGGTGAACGTGCTCCTCGTCTATGAACTCGGCGTTATCCACTTCTTCGCGCAGGTGCGCCTTCCGGTCGAGGGATTGATGAATTCATGGCTCGTGACGGCGCTCTACTACGTCGCGCTTGTACTCATCGCCGTTCGCGCGGCATCGCCTCCGGCAACATTATCCACCCATGGAACCGGCCAGCACACAGCATCTCGGTAATTTTTCGCGGCTCATCGCGGTCGTCGTCATCGCGCTCGACATCGCGGTGTGGTACCAAGTTGTCGCCGGTCGGCCGCAAAACCACACCTCGTTCCATTTTCTGGACGTCGGTCAAGGCGACGCCGAGGTGGTCGAGTTTCCCGGCGGGGTGCAGGTGATGACGGACGCCGGCCCGGGCCGGACGGTGGCGCGGCCGCTCGAGCGAGCCATCGGCGCGCAGGACCGTTTCATCGAGCTTGCCATCGTTTCGCACCCGCAAACCGACCACTACACCGGCTTCAGCGATCTCCTCGACCGCTACCGCTTCGGCGCGTTCATCATGAACGGCCGCGCGGATACGCTGGGCGTCGACCAGTGGAACGAGTTCACGGCGAAGCTTGCGGCGCGGCACATCCCCGTCATCACGCTCGCCGCGGGTGACCGTATTCGGTACGGGGAGGACCGCATCGACCTCCTTTCACCGGATGCACACTGGCTTGGGCGCAAGGATCTGAACGACACCGGTTTCGTCGAACGCATCGTGGCCAGCGGCGCAACGGCGCTCTTTATGGCCGATACCGACATCCCTCTCGAGAAGGACATCATGGGGCGGTTCGATCTCCGTGCCGATATACTGAAGGTGGCCCATCACGGTTCAAAGTATTCGTCCAGCGCCCCGTTCCTCGCGGCCGTGAACCCGGCGGTCGCCGTCATCGAGGTCGGCAAGAACACCTACGGTCACCCGACGCCCGCGACACTCGCTCGCCTTGCGTCGTCAACGGCGGCGACGGTCTTCCGCACCGACCGGAACGGGAATGTGGACGTGGCTGTCGAGGGCGGCATGCTGCGGGTCTTTACAGAGCGCTAGAGATGACTCCTCGTCGTCGTGTTATAATGACGGCGTATGACACTCCTCATTAAAGGCGTCAGGATCATCGGCGGGAACCGGACGTACCACGAACCGGCCGACCTTTTTGTGAGCGGCGATAAGATATCCGCTATCGGGAACTTTCCGAACAAGAAAGCTGATGACGTCATCGACGGGCAGGGCGCATACCTCGCGCCGGGATTCATCGACGCACAGACCTCGTCGGACCGGTACCTCGCGCTCTTGACCGACCCGGACCAAGGAGATTTTCTGAAACAGGGAGTGACGACCATCGTCGGCGGCTACGGCGGCGTCTCCCTCGTGCCGCTCTTGGACGGCGACCTCAGTTCGCTTGTGCCATGGGCGAGCACGCACGGCGTGAACGTCGACTGGCGAACCGTCAAGGAATTCTTTAACCACCTCGACCGCCGGCCGCTCGGCGTGAACTTTGCCACCTTCGTCGGCCACTTGACCGTACGTCAAACCTTGATTGGCGACGCGCCGCGCGAGCTTACCCTAAACGAGCGGCGGGTCTTCCAACACGTGCTTGATCGCGCGCTCCGCGAAGGTGCCCTCGGCCTTTCGGTTGGTCCGGCGGCATTTTCGCGGGATGAACTCTCGGCAACGGAACTCAAACCGCTCATCGCGTGCCTCAAGGAACACCACGGTATCTATGCCCCCGCGGTGACGGGGTCGGGCTCCGAGCTCAAGGGTTCTCTCGTCGAGATATCCCAGCTGCTTAAGAAGTCGGGCGTACCAGCGCTCGTCACCTACGCGCTCAGGCTTGGCGAAGCGGGCCTGCCTGCCGGTCAGGCAGGGGACTACACCGACTTCATCACCGTGCTCGAATCGTTGTCGTTCGACTCGCCCGTTTCGTTCGACGTGTCGCTTACCCCCGGCGTCGTCCTGCCGCTCTTCAAGTACTTGCCCGAGTGGGCGCAGGTCGGCAGTGTGGCGGACATGCTCGAGCGGCTCGACGTCTCGCTCACACGGAACCGTATTTTTGAAGAGCTGCCTGTAGTGGACCCCGACCAGCTCCATATCATCGGTGCGGCGCACTATGGGCCGTCGGGAGTCACACTCCGCGATGTCATGCAGCTCTACGGTATCCACAAACCGACGGAAGCGCTTGTGAAACTCATGGAGGCAACCAAACTCCAGGCGGTTACCTTCCTCTCGGTGCGCGAGGATGAGGGTGACCTGCGCGCCGCCCTCCGTCACCCGCGGGCATTCGTGAGCTCGCGCGGGACGAGCACCGGCGGCGGTCGTCGGCTGCCGCTTTCCCGCCCAGCCGAACTCGATGTCTTTCCGCAGCTCCTCTCGCGCACCGAGGGCAGCCATTTTCTGCCGCTCAAGGAGACGATCGAAAAGGTGACGCGCCACCCGGCCCGGTTCTTCGGCTTCGAGCGACGCGGCGAAGTGCGCGAGGGCTACTTCGCGGATCTCGTTGGCTTCAAGGGTTCGGATGTCCAGTTCGTCGTCGTGAACGGGCGTGTCGCGGTGCGGGGCGGCGAGCTCCAAGGTGTTCGCGCCGGCCGAGCGCTCCGGCGGTCACAAAGTAGGCGCGAATGAGTAGCGGGTTTGATAAAAATCGGAGTGTCATTTTCCGGCTTGCCTCGCCCATCCGAAGCTTCACGCGGAGGAGGGACCGGAGAATCCAGAGACATCCGAAAGTCTGGATTCCCGCTTTCGCGGGAATGACAAGGTTTAAAACAGATTTTACTTCCTAATTTTTAATACATGGCTGCGCGCTTGAAAACAGGCCACCGCCCCGACTACTTCCTTGCGGCGCTCATCGTTATCCTCGCGGTGGCGGGGCTTGTCATTCTCTCGAGCGCTTCGTCCGATCTGGGCAAAATAAAATTCAATGACAGCTACTACTACCTCAAGCACCAGCTCATCTATGGAGTGCTGCCGGGTCTGGTCGGTCTCTTCATTGCCTACAAGTTCACCTACCAGCACTACCGGAAGTTCGCTTTTCTACTCCTCCTTCTGAACCTCGGCCTCCTGGCGCTCGTCTTCACCTCGTTCGGCGTCGCCGCGGGAGGTGCGAGCCGCTGGTTGAGGTTCGGTCCGCTCACGTTCCAACCGGCGGAGCTCCTGAAACTCACCTTTATCATCTACCTCGCGGCGTGGCTCACTAATCCGCGCGTAAGCCGCATCCAGAATCTTTCCGAAGGGCTCGTGCCCTTTATGGTCATCTGCGGGCTGGTCGGCGGCTTGCTCCTGCTCCAGCCGGCGACGAGCACCGTCGTCATCCTCATCGGCACGGGACTCGTCATCTACTTCTTGAGCGGCGCGCAGTTGAAGCACCTCATCCTGGTCGCGGTGCTCGGCGTGGTCGCTCTGGGTATCATCATCTACGGTACGCCGTACCGCCGCGAGCGCATTCAAAGTTTTTTTAATAGGAGCCAGAACACGCAAAGTTCGGGCTACCAGCTGAACCAAGCCTTGACCGCCATCGGCTCGGGTGGTTTAACCGGCGTCGGCTACGGCCAGTCGACGAGCAAGGTGAGCTACCTACCGGCGCCGACCGACGATTCCATCTTTGCCGTCGCGGCGCAGGAACTCGGCTTCGTCGGGGCCGGCGGACTCATCGCGCTCTTCGGGCTTCTCGTCTTCCGGCTCATGTGGCTCGCGCGGAGCGTCCGCGACCGCTTCGGGCAGCTCCTTTTGATCGGCTTCGGTTTTATCATCGCTTTCCAATCCATCGTGAACATGGGCGCCATCTCCGGCCTCATACCGTTGACCGGTGTGCCGTTGCCCTTCGTGAGCTACGGCGGTACCGCCCTCGCTGTGTTCTTGACGATGATGGGGATTTCGCTCAACGTGTCGAAGTATTCGTAGTTTTAAGGCAGGGCATGAGCGTCTCAAGTCGGAAATCGAGCGAACCGACAAAAAAATTGACGAGGCAGTCTATCAGCTCTATGACCTCACGCCCGAGGAAATTGCCACCGTTGAATCCGCCGCTGCATCGTAACAGTCCTCGCGCGGATGGCGTAGGTTCAGCCGCCGCCTAGCTCCGACGGCTTCCGGTGCCGAAGTGGCGTGATTCCACTATATCCCTTATTCGCACGAATAAGGGATATAGTTTGTGCATCAAAAACGACAAAGGGTGCTCCACTCGAGATCCGAGTTGAACACCCTTATTTCTTCGCCTGACGCTCAAAGATTGCGGTGAACGTCAGGAGAATCGAGATCATCACGAACGAGCGCCCGGTATAGATCATGACGGGCCAGTCGTTACGAAGCCAGCCGCTTGCAAAACCGAGGAGCGACGCAACGTCGTTTATCATCCACGCCTTGATGGGCTCACTATTGCGTCTCATTCGGAACAGACGTCGAAGAGTGGGAACCCATGCGGCGGTGATGATAAGTTGGGCAGCGATGTTCGCGCGCCGGTGGTCGTTCGTCTTGAGCCAATACAAAGCGACTACGGCCGCTGCGACGAAGCACGCCGCCCTAATGTACCGGTCCGCCACTTCGGCTCGTTTCTGCCCCTCTTCAACGCACGCATCATCTTTGAGCCACGGATGGCGTCGGTTATAGGTGATAACGGCGATAGCAATGATTGACGTCCCGACGACGTCAGCAGAATTCAATGCGCTCCTGAGAGGCGATATTGTCTCCGCAAACCTGAAATAGGTCGCCAGACTTAAGCTAGTTCCTGTTGCAAATAGCAGCCAGGTGGCCAGCTCGGGAGCTTTGTCATCACTTTTGGTGAGCTTTCGACAGTACTCCCAGACATTCCATAAGATGAGGCCGATTGTCGAAAGGTCTAAAAATAGACCGACTGACAAATTGCGCCTGCCTTTCCCCGCGCTCACGCGGAAGGTGAAGTTTAGTTTTTCAACCTTATGCCTACCATGGTTCTAGATGATTCGGCATCGTTTGTCAACGAGCGGTGCGGCGATATACACTTAGTGTATCGTGAATCCTGAAACCTGAAGCATGAAACCTGAAACGCGAAATTGCCAGAATTGTCCCGAAAAACCGAAGCGTAAGCGACCAGGTTTTTCGAGGATCCCGCCATCGGCGGGATAAAAACCATGACAGAAACCCGTCAGTGTAAGAACTGCGAGCAAAACTTTCAAATTGAACCAGACGATTTTTCGTTCTACGAAAAGATCCGTGTTCCGTCGCCGACGTTCTGCCCCGACTGCCGGTTACAGCGCCGGCTCCTCTTCAGGAACGAACGCAACTTCTATCGCAGAACATGTGACCTCTGCAAGCGGAATATCATCGCGGTCTACCCGGCCGATGCACCGTTCCCGGTTTACTGCCAGAAGTGCTGGTGGGGCGACGGTTGGGACCCGAAGTCGTACGGCCGTGACTTCGATTTCTCGAAGACCTTCGCCGAGCAGTTCAGCGACCTCTCCCGTACGGTACCGGCACTCTCCATCATGAACGATGACGGCGTCGGGAGCGTCAACTGCGAGTGGTGCTACGACTGGGCGTTCAGCAAGAACGTCTACTTGGGCGCCTGTGGGTGGTATGTGGAGAATGGCTGCTACCTCTACTGGGTGGATTACGCGAAAGATGTCATGGACTGTTGGGGAACCAATAACGCGCAGCTCACCTACGAACTTGTAAGCTGCGATCGTTGCTACAACTGCCGGTACTGTACACTCTCGTTCGACTGCAGTGACTGCACGCTCGGATTTGATCTTCGCGGTTGCTCGAAGTGCATCATGTGCGTTGGTCTGCGGAGCAAACAGTACCATATTCTGAACCAGCCCTATTCGAAGGAGGACTTCGCACAGAAAATTAAAGAACTCAAGCTCGGTAGCCGCGCATCACTCGGAAAGCTCAAGGCCGAGTTTCGGGAACTTGTTCTTAAGTATCCGCGCAAGTTAGCGTATAACCTCAAGACGGTGAATTGCACGGGTGATTTCCTCATCGAAGGGAAAATGTCCAAAAATTGTTTCTATGGGCTCAAGCCGGAGAATTGCCGGTACCTCATGATTATTGACCGTGCAAAGGACTCGTACGATTGTATCAACACCGGAAATCCCGAGTTGTGCTACGAATCGGTGACGCCGGATAACTCGCGCGGCAACAAAACAACGGTGTTCTGCTGGAAGTGCACCGAAGCGGAGTATTCGAATAACTGCCATTCGTGCGTGAGCGCGTTCGGCTGCACAGGCCTGAAGCACGCGTCGTACGCCATTCTGAACAAATCGTACTCGAAAGAAGAATTTATGCCGCTCCGCGAACGCATTGTCGCGCACATGCGCGAGACGGGGGAGTGGGGCGAATTTTTCCCGCCGACGCTTTCGCCGTTCGCGTATAACGAAACGGCGGCGGCCGAGTGGTTTCCGCTCACCCGCGACGAAGCGCTCAAGCGGGGCTACCGATGGAAGGATGATGAACAGCGTAACTACACGGTCACGAAGAGACCGAATGAGCTTCCCGATACGATCAAAGATGTTGACGATACAGTTGTAGACGAAGTCATCGCATGTGAACACGGTGGAAAGTGCAGCGAGCGATGCACCGAAGCATTTCGCATCGTGCCACAGGAGCTGCAACTCTACCGCCGAATGGATATCCCGCTCCCGACGTTCTGCCCCAACTGCCGCCACTATGCGCGACTCAAAAGGCGGAACCAGCCGAAGTTGTGGCATCGTCGTTGTACCTGCGGTGGAATGACATCATCCGGCGGTGTGTATCGCAATACCGTTCCCCACGCCCACGGTTCGGAACCGTGCCCCAACGAATTCGAAACGCCGTACGCGCCGGAACGGAAAGAAATTGTCTATTGTGAATCCTGCTATAACGCCGAAGTGGCGTAAGAGATGAATTCTGGATCAGGAATCATGAATTATGGCGTGAAATCTGTTATAGTTACTCTATTCGTTATTCATAATTCATAATTCCATGCGCAGACGGATACTCTTGACGGGCGGAGGGAGCGGGGGACACGTTTACCCGCTCCTGGCGGTCGCGCATAGCTTACAGAAGCTCGCGGCGCAGTACGCGCTCGACCTTGAGCTCCACTACCTCGGCCCAGCCGACCGCTACGAAGAACTGTTCCAGAATGAGGGTATTAGGACCGGCACGCTCGTCGCAGCAAAGGTGCGGCGCTACGCTTCGTTCGCCAACATCGTCGATATTCCGAAATTCTTCATTGGATTCCTGCAGGCGCTCTGGAAACTCTTCTGGCTCATGCCCGATGTCATCTTTTCGAAAGGCGGCACCGGCGCGCTCCCTGTGGTGCTCGCGGGATGGTTCTACCACATTCCCATCATCATCCACGATTCGGATTCCATCCCCGGCGCCACCAATCTCGTCTCCGGCCGTTTTGCGAAACGGATCGCCGTGGGCTTCGAGAACGCACTGCAGTATTTCAACCGCCGGAAAGCCGCGGTCACCGGGAACCCCGTGCGCGAAGACCTGCTCACGAACCCCATCGAGTCCGCCCTGGCCAAGGAAGAGCTCGGCTTCGATCCGGCACAACCGCTCATTCTTATCCTCGGCGGCTCGCTCGGCGCGCAGCGCATCAACGAGTTTATCCTGCTCTCGCTCAAGGATCTGGTCGGTCTGACACAGGTGCTCCACCAGACCGGCGTTGCGAACCTCGCCGAGGTCGAAAAGCTCGCGCGCGCCGTTCTCATAGACGTTCCGCTCCAGGCGGAGGTCAAATCGCGCTACAAGGCGGCGCCCTATTTCGAGGCGGACTACAAGCGAGCGCTCTCGGCAGCCGACCTCATCGTCGCGCGCGCCGGCGCGAGCACCATTTTCGAAACCGCCGCGTTCGGAAAGCCGGCGATACTCATACCGCTCTCGGATTCGGCGAACGACCACCAACGCACGAACGCATACGAGTTCGCGAAGACCGGCGCCGCGATCGTCATCGAAGAAGCGAACCTCATGCCGGGCATTTTTCTGAACCAGCTGCGGACGATATTGAACGACAAGCCGCTCATGGAGAAGATGTCTGGTGCATCGCGGAACTTCTACAAGCCGAACGCAGCCGATGTCATTGCCGAGGAGGTCGTCCGGCTCGCGCAATAGGGGAGTGGTGCAACCGGAACGAGCCCTTCCGCGAGGGCTCTTTTTGTGGCAAAATCATGCGTATGACGGCCTCCGCCACCAAGAAGACGGTTCGTGTGCGCTTTCCGCCGAGCCCGACGGGACGTCTCCACCTCGGCAACGCGCGGACGTTCCTGTTTAACTGGCTTTTTGCCAAACAGCACCACGGGCAGGTGATTCTGCGTATCGAGGATACCGACCGCGAGCGGTCCGATCAAAAGTTCGAAATAGAGATCGTTGAGGCGATGCATTGGCTCGGCCTTGACTGGGACGAGGGGCTTGATTGGCACATGGTAAACGGCGAATGGCAGACCATGGCGAAAGGCGAACACGGCCCGCACCGTCAGAGCGAACGGACACACATTTACAAGCCCTACCTCGAACAGCTCTTGAGCGAAGGGAAAGCGTACTACTGTTACTGCACAAAAGAAGAACTCGAAGCCGAGCGGCAATCGTACCTTGGGCAGGGTCTGCCGCCGAAGTACAGCGGACACTGTCGGAACCTGACGGGTTCGCCCACCGGACGCGAACCGGAGTCCATCCGTTTCAAGACGCCGGAGGCGAAGGTGGCGTTCAAAGACCTCATCCGCGGCACCGTGACGTTCGACGCGAACCTCTTCGGCGATACCATCATCGCGAAGACCGTCGAAACGCCGCTCTACAACTTTGCTGTCGTCGTGGACGACCACCTGATGGGCATCACTCACGTCATTCGCGGTGAAGAGCATCTCGCGAACACGCCGAAGCAGATACTGATGCAGAAAGCGTTTGGCTTCGATGAGCCAACGTACGCACATCTACCCCTCATTCTTGCACCCGACCGGAGTAAACTCTCGAAGCGATATATGGATGTGTCGCTCATGAGTTACCGCGAGCGCGGTTACCTACCCGAGGCGGTGGCGAACTTCCTTGTACTCCTCGGCTGGCACCCGGCAGGCAACGATGAAATTCTCTCGACCGGCGACCTTTTAAAACAGTTCGACCTGAAGCGTGTGCAGAAAGGCGGCGCCGTTTTTAACGAAGAGAAGCTCGATTGGCTGAACGGGGAGTACATCAAGCGGCTCTCGGTGGATGAACTGGTGGGGCGACTCCAGCCGCTCGTCGAGGAGCGAAAGTTCGAGGCGCCGTCGGGGCTCCTTCGGAAAGTGGCGGAGGTCGAACGCGAGCGCATGCGGACACTCACCGGCTTTTTCGAGCTCGGCGGTTTTTTCTTTAAGCTGCCGGACTATTCGCCAAATTTACTCGCATGGCGCGATATGCCGCTCGCGGAAACGAAAGCGATGCTCGAGAAGGTGCGGGCCGCGATTTCGGCGGTGCCGGAGGATAGCTTCACGCGAGAAGGGATTATAAACAGCCTCGCGCCGCTCATCGACCCCACGGACCGCGGAAAAGTACTCTGGCCGCTCCGGGTCGCGCTTTCGGGCCTTGCCGCATCGCCGGACCCGCTCGTCATCGCTGAAATTCTCGGTAAAGAAGAGGCGTTGCGGCGCGTCACTGCTGCCCTGAACAAGATCGGCCTTGCATTCTCTATCGAATGAACATGGAATACATGAAACGCCGTACATTTTCAATCCTCGTCATCGTCGCGGTCATAATGGTTCTCGCCACCGTTCGCGCGGTGGGGGATACTGCGTCATCGACCGCCGGGATGACCCGACAGGAACTCGAAGACCTCATTGCCTCGCGTTCGCAGCAGCTCGACCAGGTGAACCAGCAGCTCCAGACGACCCAGAAGAACCTCCAAAGTACGCGTGATCAGAAAGCGAGCCTCCAGCGCGAACTTACGACGCTCCAGTACAACATCAGCCAACTCGAGCTGAACATCAAATCCGACCAGATCACCGTCGATAAGCTCGGCCTCGAGATCGAATCCACGAACTACGACATCCGCGATATCGAACTTTCCATTAACGATAAGAGAAACACCATTATTTACCTCCTCCGCGAACTTCAGAAGAACGATCAGGCGAGCATGCTCGTTACGCTCCTCAGGAGCGATAGCCTCGCCGATGGCTTCCTGGAAACGCAGTCACTCAAGGATCTTCGAACGCAACTTGCCGATGATATTATGAGCCTCGGCAACCTTCGCGGCGAACTCAATACAAAACTCGCCGACGTGAGCGATCGCAAGGTGCAGATCGAGGCGAACAAGACGGACCTCGCCGCCCGCAAGACCATCGTACAGGACCAGCAACAGGCGCGGCAGGTGATTCTCGCGCAGACGAAGAACAAAGAAACCGTCTATGCCCAGCAGCTCACCGACCTGCAGAAGCAGCAGAATGCGATCGAGGACGAGATCGGAAAGATAGAGGACCAGCTTCGCGCCGCTTTCGATCCCAGTTTGCTGCCGACAAAACGGCACGGTGTTTTCGCGTGGCCGGCCGCGATGGCGGATCAAGGCGGTCCGGGTCGCGTCACGCAGCACTTCGGCGAAAAGTCAGCGCTCTACCGCGGGAAGCCGCACAACGGTTTGGATATCGGGGTACCGATCGGCACGCCGATCTACGCCGCTGAGGCGGGAACGGTGACGGCAGTCGACAACAACGATAAAAGTTCGTGGCGGAAGTATCAGTACGGCAAGTACATTCTCATTAAGCATGGGAATAACCTCGCAACGCTCTACGCACACCTTTCCCGTCAGCTCGTCGTGGTGGGCGCGACGGTTTCCCGCGGTCAGCTCATCGGCTATTCCGATACGACGGGCTACGCGACTGGTCCGCACCTGCACTTCGGCGTTTACTGGGCACCGAGTATTATAATGAAATCGTTGCCACCAGCGGCCGGTCTGGTGCCCGTCGGTGTGGTCATTGACCCCGAGGACTACCTGTAGAACAATGCACGTACAGGTTTTACGTGCGCTCGGAACATGCGAAACAGTGTGAAACATTTCGGACGCGGTATGGCTGTCGTGTTGATTTTGCTCACCGGGTCGCTTGTGGCGCCGCGGGCAGGTGCGCAGGCGGTCCAGCCAGCGGCCAGCTCCAGCACTCTTGGAGATGACCTGCGAGCAATAGTGGAACGGTTGCCAACGCCGCTTCGGACCGTGCTCCAAGATGTCTTCCAGCTGGGCCAACGGACGTCCGAACAGACCCTTGGAACTCAGCTCAACCCGAGCCATCCTGAACAGTTTGTCGAGGGGATAACTAGTGGCATCAAACGTCTGACGGACCCGCTCGTGCGGTTCTTCATATTCCTCGGAAATTTCGTCGTTTCAATACTCGTGGCGATTGCGGACATTATTAAGAGTTTACTCGCGAGAGCGTAGACGGGTCAGCTGACTATTTGTCGTAAAACGCACCTTGTGCGACAGTTATGAAGGGAGAAATATTTATCCACCTTGGCCTCCCCCGTCGGGGACGGGTTTATCTTTTGGGAGCCGGTGGAATTGGGGTAAGTTCACTTGCATGGTGGTTTTTGGCTCAAAAATGGGCCGTGGAGGGCTCGGATATCGCAAAAAGTCCTCTAACGTCTGAACTGCGGAAACAGGGCATAAAAGTGAAAATCGGGCCCCAAAATCGCCTTGCCATCCCCCGCCGAGTCGACCTCCTGGTCTATAGCCAGGCGGTTGCGGGCAGCCGCTTTTGTGGCGAGGCTCTGGCACGTGGCATTCCGGCGTTCTCATACCCGCAATTTGTAGGGCGTCTCACGCGCTACTACCGGACCGTGGCGATCGCCGGTGCTCACGGCAAGAGCACCACGACGGCACTTGTCGGTATCATCCTCGCCGCCGGCCGGCTCGACCCGACCGTCATCGTCGGTACGAAGCTGCGCGAGTTTGGTGGAAGGAACTTTCGTCGAGGCAAAGGCATCCATCTCGTCCTTGAAGCGGATGAGTACGGTCGTGCATTTTTGAACTATTCCCCCGCTGTCGCCGTGGTAACGAGCATCGACCGCGAGCACCTCGACACGTATCAGAACCTTGGCGACATCAAGCGCACATTTCTGCAATTTCTATCGAACACAGCTGCCCATGGTACGCTCGTTTTGAACCGTGACGATAAGAATCTCCGCTCGCTCGCGCCGCGCGTGCGAAAACTTGCCGCCAGAAAGAAACTTCATATCGTTTGGTATTCACTTGCTGATGCCGATGTGGGAGCGGTACGCCGCGCGATGAAAATTCCCGGCGAACACAATGTATCGAACGCGCTTGCCGCTATTCGCGCTGCAGCGTCGGTCGGCGTTCCGCGGCGCATCGCACTCGCCGCCATCTCTCGTTACCGCGGCTCGTGGCGACGAATGGAATACCGGGGAACCATGCGAATTAGGAATTATGAATTACAAATTACGGATAAAGATCGTCTGAACAAAACCGTAATTCATAATTCGAGATTCATAATTCCCGTTTACGACGACTACGCACACCATCCGACGGAAATTCGCGCGACCCTCGCCGCGCTCAAAGAAAAATATCCGGAACGGAAGATCATATGTGTTTTCCAACCACACCAGACAAGGCGGTTACAAACACTCTGGAAAGAGTTCATCGGCGCGTTCAATGATGCCGACGTTATGGTACTACTCCCTCTCTATCGCGTCGCCGGTCGGGACCCTTCGACAAACTCAGGGCAAGCAACCTCCGTGAAACTCGCTGAGGCGATTCACAAGAAATATCCAGGGAAAAGTATCCACTACCTCGCGAATCCTAAAAATCTCGAAAAGTTTTTGAGCAAGATCCTATCCCCTAAACCCCATCCCCTATCCCCTATCCTTGTTATGATGGGTGCCGGTGACATCGTGAACTACACCGACGCGCTCGTGCGGCCATGACCGAGACGCGCCAGTGCCAAAATTGCAGATTGCCGTTCGTCATCGACCAGGAGGATTCTACGTTCTACGAGCAGATGCAGGTCCCGCCGCCCACGTGGTGTCCGCGGTGCCGCATGCGCCGGCGGATGCTCTTCAGAAACGAGCGCATGCTCTATAAAATTATCTGTAGACTCTGCGGTAAGAGCGTTATCTCGATGTATCCGGCCGACACGCCCTACACGGTGTACTGTTTCGATTGCTGGAACTCGGATCGATGGGATCCGCTCGCGTACGGACGCGACTGCGACTTTTCGGAGCCGTTCTTCGAGCAATTCAACGAGTTCCTGCGCACCGTCCCGCGGCCGAGCGTGGAGGGCAGCCAGAACGTGAACTGCCCCTACACGAACTACACATGGGAGAGCAAGAATTGCTACCTGACGAACTCGACCCTCTTCTGTGAAAATTGTTTTTATGCGAAGGGTCTTGAACGCTGCAAAGATTGCTCCGATTGCTACCAGATAGCCGAGACGGAGCTTTGCTATGAGTGCGTTGCATGTCACCACTGCAGCAGATCGTCATTCCTGTTCCATTCCAAAGAGTGCGTGGATTGCAGCTTTCTCTACAACTGTGTGAATTGCCAAAACTGCTTTATGAGCGCGAACCTGCGGAACAAGAAGTTTGTTTTCGAAGGCACACAGTGCACATCCAAGGAGGAGTACCTCTCAAATCTCGCAGAGCGGCGGCTCGACACTCACATCGGGACCGAGCAGGCCATCACACAGTTCGATGATCTGCGTCATGCCTCTCTGCACAAGTATGCGCACATTGATAAGTGCGTGAACTCGAGCGGTGACGTCATTTACAATACAAAGAACATCCGTTCGTGTTTCAACGCACATGACCTCGAAAACGTGCGCTACGCCGTGCGCGGATATAACGTTAAGGACATCAGGGACACCTACGGCTTCGACGACGAGCAGTGGTGCTATGAGAACATCAACGACGGACTCTTCAGCTCGTACATCCGGTTCTGCACCAACACGCACACCAACTGCCTCGATGTGCGTTTCTGCGACTACTGCCGCTCCTCATCGTACCTGTTTGCCTGCATCTCCATCCGAAGCAAATCGTATTGCATATTCAACAAGCAGTATACGAGGGAGGGGTACGAACCACTGGTTGCAAAGATCATCCAGCATATGGCCGAGCAACCCTATCGCGATTCGAAAGGACGGTCGTTCGCCTATGGAGAGTTCTGGCCGCCGGCACTCTCCCCTTTCGGGTACAACGAGACGGCAGCGCAGGAATATTTCCCTATCACGGAGGCGCAGGCCGCGGCCGAAGGGTTCAAGTGGAAGCATCCCGAATCACGACACTACGAGGTGACACTGCAACCCGGCGCGCTCAAAGAGATCGATGTGGTAGGCGACGATATCTTGAACGAGGTCATCGGGTGTGAACATTCAGGAATGTGCGGTCATCAGTGCACCACCGCTTTCCGGTTCATTCCAGGCGAACTACAGTTCTATCGACGCATGAAACTGCCCCTGCCGCGCCGCTGCCCAAACTGCCGGCATGCCGAGCGTATGACACGGATAAACCCCGTCGAACTGTGGCACCGGAAATGCGAGTGCGAAGGCCGAACGTCAGAGGTTAAGGGCCAGCATGTGATCACGAACACCGCGACCCACGTTCACGGTACCGCCGCCTGCACAAATGAATTCGAAACTTCGTACGCCCCCGACCGTCCGGAGATAGTTTATTGTGAAAGCTGTTATAATGCCGAGGTGGTATGAGCATAAAATATCTAAACCCTAAACCCTAAACCCTAAACCCTATCCCAATGTTCGACACCTACACCAACAACGACAGTTTCAAAGAAGCGAACGGCTACACCATCGACGACGTCTGGTATCCGCGGGTCACCCGCATTGTTTCCATCAAGGCGAAGCCGGCACTCCTGCGCTTCTACGCCGACGCAGTGAATTTTCAGGCGGCGCAGAACGTGACGACGAAATCCGCCGAGGAGGGCACAATGGTGCACGAGGCCGCCGAAGCGCTGCTCCTTGGCAAAGAGCCCGTCGTCGATCCGACCATTCGGCCGGCCATCGACGCGTTCCGCAAGTTCCTCGACGAACGGAACATTCAAACTAGCCCCGAGTACGTCGAGCAACGCGTCTGGCATCCCGAACATCGCTACGCGGGCACCGTCGACGCGCTGGCTCTGATCGGCGGCAAGTTCGGCGTCCTCGACATCAAGACCTCGCAGGGCATCTACCGCGACTATAACCTCCAGACCGCCGCCTACATGGAAGCGCTCAACCGCAAGTACCCGCAGCTCCAGACGAGGTGGATACTGCGCATCGACCAGATACAGCAATGCCGGCGCTGCAGCGCGACGCGGCGGACGAAGGGCGGACGCGAAAAGATACGTCGGAACGGCACAGTTTTTTGCTCCGAACACGACTGGGGCGAACCGATCGGTGTCCTTGAGATGCGCGAGTTCCCCTACTGGCGGAGCGACTTCGAGGCGTTCCTCGGCGCAAAACGGCTATGGGAGTGGGAGAACGAAGATTGGCTGAAGAAGGTGGGGTATCTGTAAGAGCCGTACAAAAGGTCACGGCCGGCATCAACATCTCGCCGATTGAACGGTCGTCCAATCGGCGAGATGTTGGGGACAATTCCGCTTCACGTCGCTTTTCAGTCCGTGCCTATTCGCCTTGCCTTTCGATGATGATCGGCGCGTGGTTGAACTCACGGTTAGCGAGGTAACCGAGGCCGAACGAGAGCGTCGCCACGACGAAAATGATAAACGCGAAAATAATCTCGCGCCTATGGAAGAGCGCCCAGTCGCGGAAGCGATCGAAGATTCCCGTTAGTCGTCGCATCGTCCGGCCCTAAGAATGGAAAAGTTTTATGCACTCTTTCCGCATGAAGTTCTTAGCGAGCGGAATTTCCTCGGTTGACTTTCGAATAACCTCCGCGCAGGAGATTTCGATGGTGCGCCACAGGTGATCCCGGTTACCGTGGCTCAGGCGGTGGTTCCGCATGTCCGAGATCCGCGATCCGTACACGATGCCCTTGAGGCGCGCCCAAACGGCGACCGAGGCGCACATCGGGCACGGTTCGTGGGTCGTGTAGAGCACACAATCGGTAAGGTGCCGGTGCTTCAAAATTCTGCTTCCTCGAAGAATAGCCAGGAGTTCAGCGTGGCCGATGGGGTTCTCGTCAACCTTGCTTCGATTGTTTGCTGCGGCGATGATCGTGTTTCCTCGAACGAGGACAGCGCCGATGGCGTAATCTCCTTTCTGTTTGGCTCGCTCTGCTTGGCGAATTGCCGCCACCATGAATTCGCGGCGCGGTTTTATACTTTTCATTTCAGAAATTCAGGTACGTAACCCACTTTTCGTAGAGCGCCCGCGTGGCGCGCAGATCGCCGACGTTGTAGCGGGCAATGTCGAGATATTTTTTCTCCTTGAAAAGGCGACCGACGTCGTCGCCCGTGATGCCGCTGGCCTTTGGGCTCTCGATGTCGAACGCGCGACTCCAGAGGTGCAGACTTCCCTTCCGGCGCGTCGCTCCATAGAACGAGAGTTGGTCCATGAGGTCGATGTGAATGGCGTCGGGTTGGTGCTGGTAGAGGTATCGGCCTCGCATGAGGTCTTTCGACGGGCGGATGCCGTGGACGGCCGAGCGAACCATGAGGAAGGGCACGTCAAAACCACGCCCGTTGAACGTGATGAAGTGCTCGTACTTCCGGGCACCCTCCCAGAATTTCTCGAGCATATCCTTCTCCGAGAGTTGCTTGAAGGTGATGTCGTCTTCGGTGAGCTCGTTGTGTTTCTCGCCGGGCGCCTGATAGTAGACCACTCCCTGGTTCTTGTGGTAGTCGAGGACGCCGATGACGATGATCTCACCGGTGAACGGCGCGAATCCAAGCCCCGCCTTCAGTTCTTCGAGCGCCGTTTCGTACTCTTCCTCACCAGCCGACTCCCGCTTTATCCAGCGGGTGAGGTTTTCCTGCGTGGCGTGATCGAGCGCGTCGAAGTCGAGACCGACGGTTTCGATGTCGACGATGAGCTTATTTCCCCGAGCGGAGCCGAGGGGTTGGGCGGTTGACATTAAGGAAAGTATAGCATAGAATAGCACGGCGCGGGATAGGAAAAAGTTGCCAAAGCTGTCGGCCGGAAGCGGTCACGAGAGGCAACCTCGAAACTTCTGGAACCGATAGATTATCATCATTGCCCCCTGTCCCGCGCACCATTTTTTGAATCTATTGTTCCTAGATTCTTTCGCTCACTAAGAAACCATGGCCCATACTAAAGCAGGCGGTTCAACCAAATTAGGCCGCGAATCACGTTCGAAGCGGCTCGGGGTCAAGATCCAGGACGGCCAGCCGATCCGCATCGGGCAGATCATCATCCGGCAGCGCGGCACGAAGTACGTTCCGGGCGTGAACGTCGGCCGCGGGCAGGACGACACGCTTTTTGCACTGAAGAACGGCCTCGTGAGATTTGCCACGAAGACGAAGCACCGGTTCGACGGCTCCCGTCGGACGGCTACGGTTGTGGCGGTTAAGTAGGGAGCAGGGGCTAGGGATTAGGGCTTAGTCCTCTGACCGAACCGACACGGTAACTTCGACGGTTATTCCCTTCTTCAGATCGACGACTACTTTGTAGTCGCCGATCTGTTTTAACGGATGGTCGAGTTTGATGTCGATGCGCTCTTTGCCGAGCCAGCCGTGTTCACGCATAGCTTTGAGCACCATTTCCTTCGTGACCGACCCGAACACGGTTCCGCTCGCGTCGGTCTTGAGGTGAAATTCGAGGTACTTGCCGGCCATCTCGCGCGCTCGCTCCGTAAGGTCGTGCCGCAGTTTGGCGTCATCGGTTGCGAGGCGAGAGAGGAAGCGTTCGTGCTCGGCGAGCGCCGCAGGTGTCGCGGGGGTTGCCAGCTTCTGCGACAGCAGAAAATTCCGCGCGTAGCCGTCGGAAACATTTTTTACCTCATACTTCTTTCCGACGCCACGGACGTCGGCCGCCAGTATCACTTTCATAACGTATAGAGCGGACTCTGTTTTGTGTTCACCTCGCCGCGAACCGTTTCGAGCGCCTTCTCGAGCTGTGGGTCGTTGTCCTTTGTGGTACCGTCCTTCGGTGCCTTAACCTCGATGTCGGGCTTCAGGCCGCCGTTCTCGAGCACCTGGCCTCCCGGCAGTACCCAGTGTGCAATGGTTACCTTAATGGTTGAACCATCCTTAAGATCGATGAGGTCCTGGACCGTTCCCTTTCCGAAGCTCTGTTCGCCGATGAGTTTTGCATGGCGGTCGTCGCGGAGCGCGCCGGCAAGAATCTCCGCGGCCGATGCCGAGCCCTGGTTAATAAGCACAACGAGCGGCAGGTTTGCGAACGTGGCATTCCCGCCCGCGGAAAGCTTCTGCGGTGTTCCGGAACGTTCCGCCTCGCTCACGACGAGTGTGCCGCGCGGTAGGAACCAGCCGGCCAGGTCGACGGCGACGTCGAGGTAGCCACCCGGATTGTTGCGCAGGTCAAGCACCATGCCGCGAACACCGCCTTTGAGCGCCTGTGACATGGCGTTGTAGAACAGTCGGTCAAGGTTCGCGTTGAAGCTGTACACCTGCACGTACGCAATACCGCCATCCTTCATTTCGAAATCGACGGTTGGCACGACGATGGTGTCGCGGACGATCTTGAAATCCTTCGGCTTGTCGAAACTGTCACGGTAGATGGATAGGGTGACCGTTGAGCCCTTCGGGCCGCGTATCATGGTGACCGCCTCATCGACGGTGAGCCCCTCCGTCGAAGAGGCGTTGATCTTCAGTATTTGGTCACCCGCCTTGAGTCCCGCCTGCATCGCGGGTGTGCCTTTGAGCGGCGCAATGACCACCACGCCGCCTTTCTTCATCCCTATCTCCGCGCCGATGCCGCCGAAGTCGCCCTGTACATCAGCTTGGAACTTTTGATTCTCCGTTGGCGTGAAGAATTCGGTGTAGGGGTCGTTGAGCGACCCAACGAGCCCTCGAATGGCGCCGTAGACCTTATCTTGCGTCGCGACGTCCTTGTCGCGGAGGTAGTTCTGGTTGATGACGGACCAGGCCTGCCAGAACGTGCCGAAGTCGGTCGCAGGCGGCTCACCCGCATCGAGGTTGGTGAGACCGTGGATGATGATGGTCTTCGGCGTTTCCTGACCGATGCGGTAGCCCAAGATGAGCCCGCTTCCCGAGAAGCCGAGAATGGCGATGAGGATGGCGACGCCGAGAACGATCTTCGTTCGAAGTTTCATAGCCGCTCCATTGTAGCGGTTTTTGGCACGAGCGGCAACCGGGGCGGCCCGCGTTTGTAGATCCGCCCCGGAAGACGTCTTACCCTGCTAGAAATTCGCTGAGTGTACTGATAAAACATGAGGCGTATTTTGCACAGTATTTCTAACGGGGTATACTCACCGTATGGGTTTGAGCGACGCCTACCTCAAAAAGCTTGCCGAGCGGTCGAAAACCTCACGCGTGTATGTGAACTACCAGCTCGAGGGGCTCGAGATCGCGCGTCTTTTGGGCGACGAGGCGCACAAATCGCTCTACATAAAACTTGCCAAGGAGCGGAACGCCTCGGAGCTGCGGCGGCTCGCCGGCGAGGTCGCGGAACTATCGAACATCGACAACAAGGGAGCGTACTTCATGTCGTTGCTCACCCGCCGCGGTTCTCCTTCGCCAACGCCCGCCTCCGATGGACGAAGGGGAAACAGTCAAACCAATGGAAAATACTATCCTTCTCGTCGCTCATAAGGCCGACGCAAAGTTCCTGCACAAACGGACGAAGTCCTTCACGCTTTCGGCGAAGGGTGAGTTCGTCGTCGACGGAAAGACGTTCAACCGGGCGGCGATGACCGAGCTCGTCAGACGCATGCGGCAGGCGATGCAGCGCGCGAATGGCATCGGCCTCTCGGCGAACCAGATCGGTCTCCCCTACCGCATCTTTGTCGCGCGCGTGCCCGACGACACGGGAAGCTACAAGCTCTACACTGTCGTGAATCCGGAGATCGAGAAGCTCGGCGCCGAGAAGGTACTGCTCGAAGAAGGATGCTTGAGCGTGCCCGGCCGCTACGGCCGCGTTTCCCGCGCCACGCAGCTCACCGTACGCGGACTCGACCGGAACGGTCACCCGCTAAAGTTCAAAGCGTGGGGGCTCCTCGCGCACGTCTTTCAGCACGAGATAGACCACCTCGACGGCGTGGTGTTCATTGACAAGGCGAAAGACGTGCACGAAGTGCCAACGTCTGTGAATAATTCAAATAGTAAAAATCAAAGTGCGAAATGACAGTACCATATTTTAAAATGTTCAATTGTCATTTTGATTTTTGCTATTTACATTTCGATTTATGAAGTACGTATTCTTCGGTACACCGGAATTCGCGGCAAGGGTTTTAGAAAAACTCATCGCGAGCGGTCTTGCTCCGGCTGTGGTCGTATGTAATCCCGACCGGCCCGTCGGTAGGAAGCAGGTGCTCACGGCACCGCCCATCAAATCCTTGTTCCTGAAACCTGAAGCCCGAAACCTTGACGGTGCGGTACCAGTCTTGCAACCCGAGAAGCTCGATGACGGTTTCAGGTTTCAGGTTTCAGGTTTCAGGCCTGATCTTTTCGTCATCGCCTCGTACGGAAAGATACTCCCCGCGGACGTACTCGCAATTCCCCGGCTCGGGACAGTTGTTGTGCATCCCTCGCTCCTGCCGAAGTATCGAGGTGCGACGCCTATCCAGAGCGCTTTGCTTGCCGGCGATGCGACAACCGGCGTTTCGCTTCTCCTTGCCGACGAAAAGGTTGACCACGGGCCCGTGCTCGCAAAGCGCGAAGCGCACATCGTGAAACGCGAGACATATGAAACACTTGTACAAAAATTGGCAAATCTCGCCGGTGAGTTGCTTGTAGAAACGTTGCCGAAGTACGTCGCGGGCGAGATTACGCTGCAATCGCAGGACGAGTCACAGGCGACCTTCACCAAAAAATTTACGACCGAGGACAGCTATGTTCTCGAAGCAGACTTGAAAACCGCGCTCGACGGTTCGAATCCCGAAGCGGCGCGCGCCATCGATCGCAAGATCCGCGCGCTGAATCCCGAGCCGGGCGTTTGGTCGCAGATAAATGGCTTAGCGATTGGGCACACGCAAATTACCGGAAACAAACGAGTTAAACTCCTCGATGCCGAAGTTGTTGACGGCGCACTGAAACTCACCGTGATCCAGATCGAAGGTAAAAATCCGCAGAAACTCGTTTGATACTATATCCCTTATTCGCACGAATAAGGGATATAGTGAAACCAGCCCCATCGGTCGCGTCGGTTGGTCCATCATGTCATGCCGGTCGCGTCGCGCAGCGTACGGTGATAGCGCACGGCGAACCGGTGTGCTTCGTCGCGGATGCGGACAAGGGTTGCGAGTGGCACTCCGGGAGGAATAGTGCCGACCACGTCGTTCCGCTTGCGTTCCGGGCCTTTGGCGAGACCAACGACGGGAATGTCGAGCTTCCGTTTCCGCAGCACGAGCCGCGCGATGTTCACCTGTCCGATACCGCCATCGACGAGAATGAGGTTCGGCAAGGGCCATGAATTATTAAGCCGACGTTCGAGCACTTCGCGGAGCATCGCGATGTCGTTATTGCCTTCAACGGTTCGAATCCTGAACTTGCGGTACTCCCCTTTCGCCGGTTCGCCGTTCAAAAATACCACCATCGAGCCGACGGCGGACGTTCCCGAGATATTTGAAATATCGTAGCCCTCTATCCTGAAGCCTGAAACCTGAGGCCTGAAGCCTGGGTGCGAAATGTCGGAATCGCTGATGAGCGCGATATCTTGAATGTGTTTGAGGGCAAACAGTTGGCGGCGGATATTTCCTGCGCGCTCGAAATCGAGCGCTTTGCTCGCCTGCCGCATCTCGCGCGTGAGGTCGCGGACGACGCGCTGTTTTTTGCCCGCGAAGAAAAGCTTGAGATTTCGGACGGTTTTTACATACTCAGTGCGGCGTATGGCGCCGACGCACGTGCCGGGACAGAGGCCGATCTGGTAATCGAAACAGGGGCGCTTGAACTTTTTGAGTTCGGCGGCAATGTGCGTGCTGAATGGAAATATCCTTCGCAGCAATCGCAGGGCGTACCGAATACTTGCGGCCGATGTGAACGGTCCGTAGCGCAAGCCATGGACCGGATCTTTACCACGGACCAAGAGCACCGGCGGGAACGCGGTTCGCGGTATCTCTACGTAGAGGAAGCTCGTATCGTCCTTCTCGCGAACGTTGTAGGGCGGCTGGTGTTTTTTAATGAGCCGTGCTTCGAGGATGAGCGCTTCGATGGCGGTGTCGGTCGTTCGGTAGTCAACGTGCCGAATTTCACTCACAAGCCTTTGAATTCGTGAATCCTGTGGTCGCTGAAAATAACTGATGACCCGCCGCTTCAGGTTCGCGGCCTTGCCGATGTAGAGCAGAGCTCCGCGCGCGCCGCGCATCAGGTAGACGCCCGGAGTCGATGGAAGCGAGCCGTAGAGTTTCCTTGTATTCACGGGAAACAGCCTATCACCTGCCAACCAAAAAATCGAAAAAGGTATCGGTGAGCGTTTTCAGCGGTGCGGCGATGCCGACAGCCGCGCGGACCTCTTTGAGGTGAATATTGATCTCCTCCTCGCCGATATTCACGAGCTCGGCCGCTCGGTCGAATTCGAGCCGGCCGCGGTTCATAACCGGCGGGTGGAGGACGAGGTCGGCGCCTGCGAGGACGCGCCGTGAGAGCTGGTATTCGACGACGGAGAGCGCGTTCGAAACGAGGTTGTAAATGTTGCGCAGGTCGGCGAGTTCGTCGGAAATGTTGAGCCACTGGCTCGAGACATCGACGGCGATGACGAAATCGGCGCCCATAGCGCGGACGACGTCCGCCGGCACGGGATTTGAGAAGCCGCCGTCCATGAGGAGCCGCTTGCCGATCTCAACCGGCTCGAAGATGAGCGGGAGCGCGATGCTCGCGTGGATAGCGTCGGCGAGCTTCCCGTCGGCGAGGACCACCTCGTCGCCGTTCCGGACATCCGTTGCGACCGCGCGGAAGGGAATTGCGCAGTCCTTGAATGTTTTTATATCGAACGAACCCTCGAGTATCTTGGCTATCTCGCTGTGTTTAAAAAGCGTGCCATCGTGCTTGCCGAAGAACCGCGTGACGGGAAAAATATCCCTCCGGCGGAGTTTCAGGAAGAGACTCTCGAGCGAGTAGACGTCGCCGACCGTTGCATAGTAGCCGCCGACGAGCGCTCCCATACTCGTGCCGGCAATATAGTCGATGGGAATGTCGGCCTTGGTGAGCGCTTTGATGATGCCGATATGCGCCAAACCGCGCGCGCCTCCGCCCCCGAGGGCGAGGCCGATCTTCTTGCGATGTGCGCGATTCGAATCTACGAATGTATCCGAATGCCCCAAACGTTTTCTCGTCGTCATGTGATTACTCCCCGAGCAGGAGTCGTATTGCCGCGCGTGCATGGTCGGAGTACGAGCCGCCCGTCACGTGCTCGCGGTTCTCTTCGAGGCGGACCGTGAGGTTTCCGTCCTCGCTTTTCAGATAGTCGCCCTCGAAGTAGCCGATCTTCCGGCCACTGACGTCATAGATGTATGCATCATCGTAGTAGCCAACCTTCTCATCATCGGCATTGTAGATACGGTGGCCCTCGATCCATCCTATCTTCTCACCCTCCCGCCAAATGTGGTTGTCGTCTATTTTTATCATAGAACTATGATACCACCCCCGGCGCACAAGTAAAATTGACAGCCCTAGCAAATTATGTTAATATTTACAAGGTTTGTGGTGCAGGCACCGAGGCAAGTCCTGTACCTCGTCCGGGAGGTCCGGATGATTGAAAAGAGGAGAAAATCCATGAAAGCAATTTGGTTCGCTTGGTTTTGTGTGGTTGCCATCGCGCTCATTTGGGTTATTGGCACGCAGGCCGGTGTCGTTGCCGTTCTGGTCTGCGTTGTTGGTGCAATACTCATCGCTCACGATCGCCGCGTGCTCTCTGAAGTAAGGAGTCTTCGAGCGCGGATAGAAGAGATTGAGCAGACGCGCGTTCGCATCAGGTGCAATGGGTTGTTCGGCCGTCTGCGACGAGCACTCGACAAAGCGAGACGTGAGCCAGGCAATAAAAGGATTCTGCCTGCCTTCGCCCGTTCGGAAGACCCGGCAAGAGGTGCGTTCGTGCGCGGGCAAGAACAGATTCCAGTCGATATTCGTGTTGAACTTGGTCCCGCTGACCCAGGACAGTTCATTGCTTACAACATACCTGACTATCCGGCGATCCATGGCTGCGAGGACGACATCGAGTCGTTCGCGCGTCAGATACACCAGGCGTTCGAGCACATGATGCATCGGAGGCTCGTTAACGTGCAATAGAATTCATAACGTTTTTAGTATTTTATTGAAGGGCTGCTCTCTGGGCAGCCCTTCAGAATTTTTAAAATGCGCAACGAACTAACTAGCTAACGAGCTGCTTTCAGCACTTTCCTCAAATATTCCCCCGTCGCGCTCCCGGCCTTGCGGGCGATGTCCTCCGGCGTGCCGGCGGCGACCACGCGACCACCCTTGTCCCCGCCGCCGGGGCCGAGGTCGATGACCCAGTCGGCTGTTTTGATGACATCGAGGTTGTGCTCGATGACGATGACGGTGTTGCCGCGGTCGACGAGCCGGTTCAGAACATTCAGGAGCTGCTGTACGTCGGCGAAGTGGAGGCCGGTCGTCGGCTCGTCCAAAAGGTAGATGGTGCGGTGTGTGTCGCGCTTGCCGAGCTCGGCGCCGAGCTTGATGCGCTGTGCCTCGCCGCCCGAGAGCGTTGTCGCCGACTGCCCAAGCTCAACGTAGCCGAGCCCGACCTCCTCCAGTATCTTTAAACGGTCATAGAGCCACGGGATGTCCTCGAAGAATTTTACCGCCTCTTCGACCGTCATCTTGAGGACGTCGTAGATGTTCTTTTTGTTATATTCGACTTCAAGTGTCTCGCGGTCGAAGCGTTTGCCCTTGCAGATCTCGCAGGTAACGTAGACCGTCGGTAGGAAGTGCATCTCGATGGCGATCATGCCGTGACCCTGGCAGTTCTCGCACCGCCCGCCGGGAACGTTGAAGCTGAAGCGGCCGGGCTTGTAGCCGCGGACGCGGGCGTCCTCGGTCGCGGTGAAGAGGTCGCGGACGAATGTCCACGCGCCGACGTAGGTAGCGGGATTTGAGCGCGGCGTGCGCCCGATCGGCGACTGGTCGACGTTCACGAGGCGGCTCAAATACTCCGTGCCGGTGATGGTGCCGTGCGTTCCCACCCGGTAGGCGGCGCCGTTCCACTTGTTCGCGAGCGCTTTGTAGAGAACATCGTAGACAAGCGTGCTCTTGCCGGAACCGGAAACGCCCGTCACCGCGGTCATACGCCGCAGAGGGAATTGGACATCGATGTTCTTGAGGTTGTTCGCGCGAGCGTCTTTGACGGTCAGGAATTCGTGCGTCCGCCCGACCTTCCGGCGATTCGCCGGTACGGGAATAAATTGTTTCCCGCGGAGGTAGTCGAGCGTAAGCGATTGCTGCATTGTTTCCTTTCCGCCCGAGGCGCCGCGCCCGCCGGCGGGCAGGGATCCGCCTTTGGCGGAGATGATGGCTGGCAGCGGTCCGGCCGCGACGATGCTGCCGCCGTGGATGCCGGCGCCCGGGCCGATGTCGACGAGGTAGTCCGATTCGCGGATGGTCTCCTCATCGTGTTCGACCACGATGATGGTATTGCCGAGATCGCGGAGATTGTGCAGTGTCGCAATGAGCTTTGCATTGTCGCGTTGGTGCAGTCCGATGGTCGGCTCGTCCAGAATGTAGAGGGTGCCAACGAGCCGCGAGCCGATCTGCGAGGCGAGCCGGATGCGCTGGGATTCGCCACCGGAGAGTGTTCCGGCCTTGCGGTCGAGCGTCAGGTACTCGAGCCCGACGTCCACCATGAACTGCAGGCGGTTCTGTATCTCGCGGAGCGGCACCTCGGCGACCTCGCGGAAGCGGGCATCCGAGGCGATGCGGAGGCCGTCGAAAAAGACGCTGGCGTCGGCGATGGAGAGCGCTGTCACCGCGGCAATGTGCTTGCCCCCGACGAGCACGTTCAGCGCCTCGGGTTTGAGGCGGCGGCCGTCGCAGACGGGACATATTTTTTCCGACCAGACTTCCTCGGTGCCGAGGCCGTGGCAGGCGGGGCACGCTCCATAGGGACTATTGAACGAAAAGAGCCGCGGCTCGATCTCCGGGAACGAGAAGCCGTCGGCTGGGCAGGTGAATTTCGCCGAGAGCGAAATTTCACGGTCGGCCACGATGGTTACGACATCGTTCCCGTATTTCAGCGCCGACTCGATCGCTTCGGCGAGGCGTAGGCGATTATCCTTCTCTTTAAAATTCACGCTCGCGGGTATGCGGTCAACGATGAGTTCGATGGTGTGCTGCTTGTAGCGAGAGAGCTCGATGCGCTCGCGGAGCGGATGGAAGGCGCCGTCGATGCGCACTTCGCGGAAACCGGCGTTCAGGAAATCGTAGAGCATCTGGTAGTACTCCCCTTTCCGACCGCGCACGGCGGGAGCGAGGATGAGCAGGTTCTTTCCGCCACCGTCGGATGAGTGGTTCTTCTTCGCGACCTCGATGACGGCGTCCACGATCTCCTCGTTCGTCATCCGTCGTATCTCACGTCCGCAGGTCGGACAGAACGGCTTCCCGAGCCGCGCAAAGAGCACCCGGAGATAGTCGTAGATTTCCGTGATGGTCGCGACCGTCGAGCGTGGGTTCGCCGAGTGACTCTTCTGGTCGATGGAAATGGCCGGCGAGAGGCCTTCAATCTCGTCCACGTCCGGCTTGTCGAGTCGGCCAAGGAACTGCCGCGCGTAGGCGGAGAGAGATTCGATGTAGCGGCGCTGGCCCTCGGCGAAGATGGTGTCGAACGCCAAACTCGACTTCCCCGATCCCGAGAGGCCGGTAAAAACGATCATCTTATCGCGCGGGAGCTCAAGGTTGATGTTCTTGAGGTTGTGCTCCCGTGCGCCTTTTATAATTATCTTATTTCGCATTAGTACAGCAAAATCCGCCCCCGTTCCCGGATCCTAGGGGGGTGGCAGGTCAAAGTGTACCGTACCCGTCAGAAAAATCAAATCCAAAAACGAGCACGGGGGTTCGTGATGAACCCCCGCTACATAACATACGTTAATGATACGCCGGCAACCGGATGATCGAGAACCCAATATGCCGGCGCGCCGAAACAGTCCGAGTACCAACACAGATGTTTGCCAGCTCTGACGGTATTCAAGCCGTCCTCGAGCATAACCGCGAGCTTGCCCGCGATTTCGCACGCTCCGACGATCACGCACGGCGTTCCCGGAGTCGGCAACGGGACCGCAGGACCTCCGGCGCTTAGCCGTGCCGTCTCCTTGGGGTTAAGTCGGCTTTCTACAAGTGTCAGGAGCACTCTTTCTTCCGTCGACACCGGGTCAGTCGGTTCAATGCGAAATTTGAGCATTGAATCGTCTGCAAACAGGACGGTGAGCGTTTGGCCAGTTTCGGCCAAGCGCAGATCAGCCTCTGACCAAAACTCATCTCGTGGGATCCAGAGCATCGGCCCTCCTCTCGGCGTTACCTATGAATGACAAATGACAACGAACAGCACTGCCTACTCCGCTTCGGCAGCGAGCCCACTATGCCGCAGGGTGGCCGAGAAATCAAGCCCATCCCCGTTTCGGACCGTTCTTACCCCTCCGTCTCTTCATAAGAAGTCGTACCTCGTCCCGCAAAAGCGCCGCAAGCTCGAAATCGAGCCGCTTCGCGGCTTCTCTCATCTCGCGTTCCTTGTCGACGATGAGCGCCTCGAGAGATTTCTTCGATTTCGGGACGGCGGCGAGTTCGAGCTTGAGCAGCTCGTCGACGTCCGGCAGGATATCCTTTATTTCCTTCTCGATGGTCTTCGGCGTGATGTGGTGTTCGGCATTATATGCAAACTGGAGTTTCCGCCGCCGCTCGGTCTCATCGACAGCGCGCTTGATGGAACCGGTCACGTGGTCGGCGTAGAGCACCACTTCACCACGCACGTTCCTCGCCGCCCGGCCAATGGTCTGAATGAGCGAGGTTTCGCTCCGCAGGAACCCCTCCTTGTCGGCGTCGAGTATGGCGACCAAGGACACCTCCGGCAGGTCAAGTCCTTCGCGGAGGAGGTTTACACCGACCAACACATCGAATCCGCCGGCTTTTGCGGATCCTTTGCGCAGGTTCGTGAGGATGCGGATGCGGTCCAGCGTCGCCACGTCGCTGTGGAGGTAGGCAACCTTCACCTTTCGTTCCTCGAGGTAGCTCGCGAGGTCTTCGGCCATGCGCTTGGTGAGCGTGGTGACGAGGACGCGCTCCTTCGCGCGAACGCGCTCTTCGATGCGCGGGATGAGATCATCCACCTGTCCGCGTGCGGGTCGGATAACGATAGCCGGGTCGACCAATCCGGTCGGTCGGATGACTTGCTCAACGATCTGGTCGCTTTTTTCCCGCTCATATTTTGCCGGCGTTGCCGACGTATAAATGATCTGCCCGACACGCGCGCTAAATTCCTTGAACGTGAGCGGGCGGTTATCCGCGGCCGACGGCAGGCGAAAACCGTACTCGATGAGCGTTTTCTTCCGCGAGCGGTCGCCGTGGTACATCCCCTCGATCTGCGGGACGGTGACGTGCGACTCGTCGATGACGGTGAGGAAATCCGGTTCGCCGGCGGGCGTGCGCTGCCCGCCTTCGCTCACGGAGCTACGGCGGGGAGCAAAGTAGTCCAAGAGAGTTTCCGGCGGTTCTCCGGCGTCACGGCCGGAGAGGTGGCGCGAGTAGTTCTCGATGCCGTGGCAGTAGCCGATCTCCTTCATCATCGCGAGGTCGAATTTTGTGCGGCGTTCGAGGCGCTCCGCCTCAAGGTACATATTGTGCTCCGCAAAATATTTCAACCGTTCCTTGAGTTCCTCGCGGATGGCGGCAATGGCGCGGACGCGGTCCGGCTCGGGAGTGATAAAATGCTTCGCCGGCGCAATGTAGATCTCGGGAACGCTCGGCGTGTCCGGGCCGAATCCGCGGACGGGGTCAACCTCGTGGATGGCCTCGATCTTCCCTCCCCGGACCTCGAACGTGTAGATGACCTCTCGGTCGGGCGGCATTATCTCCCAGCTGTCGCCGCGCAGGCGGTACGTGCCGCGCTTGAGGTCGCTCGTTGTCCGGTTAAATTGGAGCTCAATGAGCTTGCGGGCGAACGACTTCCGGTCGATGGTATTCCCTACCCTGAAGTGAAAGATGTTCTTCGCGTAGATTTCCGGTGCGCCAAGGCCGTAGATACAGGAGACCGATGCGACCACGATGACGTCCCGCCTGGTCAAGAGCGCAGTCGTCGCCGCATGCCGGAGGCGGTCTATCTCGTCATTGATCATCGCCTCCTTGTCGATGTAGGTGTCGGTCGAGGGCAGGTACGCCTCCGGCTGGTAGTAGTCGTAGTATGAGACGAAGTAGTGAACGCTGTTCTTCGGAAAAAGGTCTCGGAGCTCGTTGCAAAGCTGGGCGGCCAGGGTCTTGTTGTGCGCGATGACCAAGGCCGGCCGATTAATGCGCGCGATGACATTCGCGATGGTGAACGTCTTGCCGGAACCCGTGACGCCGAGGAGCGTTTGGTGCCCGTAGCCCTTTTGAAGCCCTAGGACGAGCTTGTCGATAGCGGCCGGCTGGTCACCCGCCGGTTTGTGTTTTGAAACGAGTTCAAATGATTTTTGATACATCGGTCTTTCCAAAATACGCCGAACGGTGCAAGTGGTCAAACAAAAAACGCCCGATGGCGCTTGCACGAACTCCTTCGGTGCGGCACGAAGCGAAAGCTCGCTCGTGCCGCACCTAGTGATAGTCGGATTTTCGGTCCCGAATTTTCTGCGCCTGTTCTTGCGCAGATATCGGGTCAATGGTTCCCGCCTGCAGCTTTTCCAGAATCTGCTGGATCGCGGACGGTTCACTGTCGTTACCGCCCATGGTGTGCATCTCCTGGAGGAGCATGCGGATAGCGGCTTCGGCCGAAGCAGTCGGATTTTCAGCAATTCCCTTATTCATTTCCATGCCTCCTCGCGCTTCGTTCATAGTACCAAATTAGCATGCCGGCGGCGACCCGTCAAAATAACAACACCGGCCGAGGCCGGGTTCAAAGTACTGGCGGTGTGGTGCGATGGAAATCCCATCGCACCACACCGTGATTGAATCGATCAGACGACTTCCTGATTTACCATCCTGTTCCAACAAATGTGGGGACCGGCCGGCTTTTTGTGGCCGATCCCATTCGCCGCTACCCCAAAGGCGTCGCGGGCCTGCCTCAATATCTGTCGCGCCTCGTTCACGTCGAGGTTGTTGGTTTCGGCACGGCTCCGGAGGTCAGTAAAGATGATATCCAGAACCGATTGAATCAGTGGGTCGGTATTGCGAAAGTCGTTGCAGACAATCTCGAGGAGTTGATCAAGCTCCTCGGGTTCAACTTGTTTCGGCATACGCATGCCCTCCTGTGGCTGCGGACGTTATACGTCAAAACGAATCCTTCGTCAATTATTCTCACGCCGCGGCGCGCCACGTATAATGCCGAAGGTATCTACGCGGCGTGCTTCTGCATCAGGTCGAGGTCGCGTTCCTTAAGGTACGAGAGGATGCGGGCGTCGGGGTCGAGGGCCAGAGTTTTCCCGAGGTACTGGCCCGAGGTGAAGTGCGGCAGGAGCACGTAGTCCGCGCCGAGGTCGTAGAGTAGGTGCGCTTCATGCTCGCTTTCCGCGCGAACGATCACCTTGGGGCCGTTCGCGAGCGATTTCACCTGGCGGACGACGTCACGGCTATCCTCGAAGTCCGGGCTCGTACAGATGACGAGCCGAGCCTCCGCGATGTTCGCTTTCTCGAATATTTCCGGGTCGGCTACGTCGCCAAAGATGTAGTCATAGCCGTGCTGCCCGAGGCGGTGGACGACGTCGGGGTCGAAGTCGATGATGAGAACGTCGTCGGGCGAGAGCGCATGGGCGATACTCGCGCCGACGCGGTGGGCGCCGATCAAGACGATGGGTTTGTGAAACTCTTCGCCGCGCCAGCCGTCTTCCTTCGCCTTCCGACGCTCAAAGAGCGAAAGCGGCCGCCGGAGCCAGCGGAAGATGGGGTCCGCGTGCGTGATGAGGTAGGACGAGATGGTGATAGTGATGACGGCGATACCGGTGATGAGCGAAACGATGGCCGGTGTGAGGTGGCCGAGGCTCAAGCCGAGCGCGGCAAGGACCAGGCTGAATTCGGAAACCTGGCCGACGGTGAGGCCCGTGAGGAAGCTCGTGCGCTTGCGGTAGCCGAGGATGCCCATGATGACGAGGACGATCAAAGGGTTCCCGATGAGCACAAAGAGCGAGAGGGCGACGAGCGGGAGCGCAAGGCCGCCGATGTTTGCGAACACGAGCGAGGAACCGAGGATGACGAAAAAGACAAGGATAAAAAAGTCGCGCAGGGGCCGGATGCGCGAGGCGATCTGGTAGTGTTCCGAGGCGTTCGCAAGTGCTACTCCGGCGAGAAAGCCCGCGATTGCGACCGAGAAGCCGAGGCGCTCTACGATGGCAGCGATGAGGAAGAGCCACGCCAAGCTGATGAGGAAGAGCAGCTCGTGCGATCGCGAAACGGCGTCAAAAACGAGGGGGATGAACTTCCGGCCGAGCCAGAGCATGAGGACAAAAAGAACGATACCTTTCGCAAGCGTCAGGAGCAGCGTGAGCCAGAGGTTCCCATCCCCTGCCCCGAGTCCGCCGAGGAGCACGAGGAGGAAAATGACGACGAAGTCCTGAACGAGGAGGAGGCCGATGACTATTTTCCCGTATAGGCTGTTCAGCTCACGTTTCTCCGAGAGGAGTTTCACGACGATGACGGTGCTCGAGAAGGTCAGCGCAAGCGCGATGTAGACCGACGGCAGGGTGCCGAAGCCGAAGGCCTGTGCGATGGCAAAACCGATAGCGGTGGTGACGACGACCTGAAAGACGCCGACGATGAGCGAGGTTTTCCCGACGTGCCGGAGGGCGGAGTAGTTGATCTCCATCCCGACCATGAAGAGCAGGAACATGATGCCCAGGTCGGAGAATATCTGAAACGTCGCGTGGTCGCCGAAGTTCAAGAGGCGGAAGTAGCCGATGATAGCTCCCGTCGCGAGGTACGCGAGGATGATGGGCTGGCGCAACAGTTTCGCCACCGCGCCAAGCGCAGCGGCGATGAGGATGACGATGCCGAAATCGAAAATGCTGATGGCCATCGGGCGAGAGCAGTATACCACGAAATGCCTAATTACGTAATTATGTAATTACGCAATTATTGAAGTTAGGTTATTGGAAATCGATTGGGTCAATTAGAAATTAGGGATTAGGAATTTTTCTTGGTCTGAATAAGAGAGTGAGGATGACAAGTGCGCTCGCGGCGAGCGGGACCCATACGGGAGCGAGCCATGGTACGGGAACGAGGAACAACACGATGGGGGTTGCGAGCGACGGCGGCCAGCCGAGGGTAAGAGCTGTGAGGAGGTAGTAGCCGAGACATTTCATACTCATGGTCCAGAAGAAAACGGCGGCGCGGCCGGACCAGCTGTGGGTCGAGAGGAATGAGAGGGCAAGAACGATGGCGGCAGCGGTGAATTGGCGGACGAACTCAACGAGAAAAAGATTTGCGGGAAGGGCGTGTAGGAGGATCGCCTCGTCAGGAATTGCCTTTCCGAGGGCGAGAATACCGCTCCACGTGCCGCCGTAGCCGAGGAACATGCCGACAACGGTGCGGATGCACAGAGCGGCGCCGAGTTCAAGAACGGCGAATCCGAATCCAATGAGCGCGAGAAAAATGAGCGAGCGTTTCGAAAATGCCGGTTTTCCGCGCACCCACCACCAAAAACAGACGCCGACCGGCACGGCCATTGCCAAGTTTACCCACCAGGGCTCGATACCGGCGGTTACATTCATGGTCAGGACAGAATTTCTGTATATTTTACCACAGGTTTGTCTCTGTGGGCGGAAATCCGACGAATTTTGACTTTTTTCAAAGGATATGCTACGATACCTCCACGTAAAACGGTACCCCGCAAGGGGGCTTTTTTTATGGGAAATTTCATTATAGCGGCCATTTTGGCCACCACTATCGGGCTCTATCCTGCCGCCCTTAACGTCAGCAAGGCCGATATTGAGGCCGCCACGGCCACACCACAACCGGCGGTGGTTCAGCCGGTGCCGGTAGCCCTTGAGACGCATCGGGTGTGGGTAACCGCCTATTCAAGCTCGCCGGACGAGACCGACGACACGCCGTTCATCACGGCGCTCGGCACGCAGGTCCGCGACGGCATCGTGGCGACGAATCTGCTTCCGTTCGGCACGAAGCTCAAGATTCCCGCACTTTTCGGCGAGAAAGTGTTCGTTGTCGAGGATCGTATGCACCGGCGCAAGAAGAATATCATTGATATTTGGATGCCGAGCAAGGCGGAAGCCCTCCGCTTCGGCGCGAGCTACACGGACGTGGTGATTGTTACTTCAGAGACCTTGCCGCTGGCGCTCAAGAAGTAGTTTTAAAAAGTAACAACCCCGGGTTTCCAGGCCCAGGGTTGCGTTGTTGTGTGCATGGTGTTGCATTCATATCCATGCGCGGGAGGGTTGAATCAGAAAAATTCGCTACTGGCCAGCAATGGTAGGCACCGGTTCGCTGAAGCCCATTGGAGCGGGCTTCCAGTGGCGTTTACCACCCGTGGAGAAAGCCTCCACTGCTGCGCCGGCCATGGCTGCGCCAACCCTGCTTCCGGTGTGACCGAGAAGGATGGCAGTCGGGTCCTGATTGGGGTCGTACGCTGAAGCGCCGAAAGAAGTAACCTCCTTGGCATCAGCGAGTAGAACCACATGGACAACGTTGTCGCCATCTTTCTCATACGGCTCGACGGTGAAATCACCCTCGTATCGCGTGGATGAGATACACCCATTGGCGCATGCCCACGCGACGAAGATGGTAAGCCGTTTTCCTGTCCCCGAATCCTCAACTTCCGCCTGGTATGCGGGTTCGCGGTTAAATCGTTTTTCCGGCGTGGTACTATCAGCGTACTCGATTTTCCCGATTCCGCTGATGCGAACCCGTTTGACCGCGCCCATCACACGGAAACGGCCGCGTGGCAGTCCGGTGAATTTCGCTGCCGCACGGAGGATACTATCCTCCGCACTATGAAGTTCATCGGCACCGAGCTGCGGGCCAATCCCCCTTTGATCATTGGAGGACCGGAACCGATTGGGTCGGCGAGACGGAGTTCTTCTGCCAGCCGACGCTGTTTCTCGGCCCGTCGGCGAGAAAATCGGACCCATTCCAGAACCGCCCAGGCACCGGTTAGTGCCGTGAGCGTGAAAACTAGAACTAGAACGAGGATTAGCGTTTTAGCGACACTTCGTCGCTCGGCGGCTGGCGCCGGGGTTGGTGTGGTGGCAGGCTTCGGGGTGGGTGATTCTACAACGACTGGCGGGAGCGGTTCTAGTTTCACGCGGGCATGTACGCCCGGTGGAACGAAAACGCGCTCACGGAACTTTACCAACACATATTCGACACCGTCTCGGGTGAATCGTCGCCCCGGCTCACGGAGAAAATTGTTCTGTGATGCGGTATAAATGGTTTCCCATTGCGGGCCACCAATCCGCCACAAGCAATTAACATGTGGGCTCGTCGGCGTTACCACATAGTAGCCGCCGGCGGTTGTCGACGTTGGCGTCTGAGGCAATGCCCACAGCGCCGTGAATAGAACGACGATAAAAGTAAACAGAAAGAGCTTTCTGGTCATATCTTGCCCCTCCCAGAGCAAGTCGCGGGGTAACGTGAAGTATACGCACAATGCGTCCACCTCTCCTCTCCGCGAAAGTTATCGAAGGTCAGTCTTCTGCGTACAGCGCGACACCGTTGTCGCACCGGCACGCAGTGAGCTGGGGCCATGTTTTGTATGAATTAGCCGCAATTCACTGGGCGCCTATCCCCCACCAACGAACGACAATATTGTACACCATTGTATAATATATGTCAAATTTCTGAGGTAATGTGCACACACATATGGCGGTTTCCGGTACTATCCGGAAATGGCTATATCCATGGCAACAACCATTAAAGAAGAACGCCTCCGGTGGGTAGTGCCCA
>Ga0315273_10000034_pt1 | contig 112179 bp, 97 predicted proteins | sample YL17G02_0_MG_FD_205753 | JGI IMG/M metagenome (GOLD analysis project Ga0315273, IMG submission 205753) | Sediment microbial communities from Yellowstone Lake, YNP, Wyoming, USA - YL17G02_0 | ecosystem: Environmental > Aquatic > Freshwater > Lake > Sediment | place: USA: Wyoming | collected... | reverse complement strand
ACCTCGCTGCTTCCACACAACACAGCCAAACACGGTGAAGTTTGTATACGATCTAGAAATTGCTCTGCCTCAGTGCGTACCATGTTAGCAAACGCGGCATCGGTAACCGGATAGTCCATGTTGGCAAACATGAAATCCTGCCAGACGAGTATGCCGAGTTCGTCGCATAGCCTATAAAAGGCATCGGACTCATAGATCATCGTGCCACCGACACGGATCATATTCATCCCAGCATCGCGCGCGGCAAGTAGGGTAGGGCGCAGTTCCGCGTCGGTGCCGCCTAAGGACACGACATCCGGGGGTGTCCAGCATGCGCCTCGACAAAACACCGGCACCCCGTTGACCTCAAGCCCAAAACCGCCGTCCTCTTGACTCAGCGCCAAACGGCGAAAGCCAACCTTACCAAGATCGACTTGAACCTCAGCCCCCCCAAGGTCCAGCAGCAACCTAAGCTGATAGAGTGCTTGCTCCCCATGGGTATGCGGCCACCATAAGCGTGGGGACAGGGTCCTAAGCTCACCAGAAGCGACAACCTGGCCGCTAGGTCCCAGCTTGAGATCAAGGCTCGATCGTTGGTCATTCACCATCAGAGCTGCATGCAATATCTCTTGGCCAGGCTTTGCATGCATCTCGATCTTGGCATGCACCAGACCATGCTCACCGCTTAGACTGGCCCGGATATCGGCCACATCGATCGATACCAGGCCCTTGGTCACTAGCGCCGCTGGACGATAAGGCCCGACGCTCGCATGATGTGGGGCCCAGGAGGGGATTCGGCCGAGCAAGGTCGTGCGGATCCACCGCAACTGCTGCTTCTCGACCAGGCGCGTGCGCCAGCGCGGCCGTGGGCGCTTGAGCGCCAATTCCTGATTGAGTGCCTTAAAGTGGATACTCAGCCGGCCGCTGCGCGGCAGTCCCGCCATATCGATGTGTTGCTCAAGAAACATTGAAGCCGATTGCAGCAGCAGCTGGTCATTCCAGTAAACATCAGCGCGAGTCGCCAACCCTTCAAAGCTTAGCTGAACGCTCAAGTGCTCGGGCAAAACACTGTCACGGCAAAACCAGAAATCACTAGCGTCCAAATCCTGCGGCTCGAAGGTAGATTGTTTAGCTTGGCGCAAGGCCGAGGCCACGGTGCCAGGGACCTGCGCCTCAAGCCACCGCAGATTTGCAGCATGCAAATCCGACGGCCGACTCACGCTACCTGGGGCCACAGACGCAAAGGTCCAGCCAGCGGCAAGCTCCTCCCGGTTCATGCCGTCGCAGCTCCAAATCCTTGCCATTAGTGCCTCGCGGAGTCCAGTTCGTCCATACCTTTGGCCCAGTGCGCAGCCATCTCGTCGAGCATCGGGCCAAGATCGACCGGCTTTTTGCCCGCTACAGCACGCGCCGCCTTTAACAATAGTACCTTAGTCGTGTCAGACAGCGCGGTAAAACTACCGGCGGCCGCTGCAAAGTCGCCCTGCCCGTGCCGCTCTAGCCATTGCAGATGATAGGCACCAAGCTCAAAGGCCGCTCCGAGCTGGCGCAGGGTGGCAAAGGCATAAGCATGATAGCGTGCCAGCCCGTCACCTTTTAATTGCTCCACCGCTGCCATAAAGGATGCCCTGAACGCTGCGACCGGATTGGCACTAGGCCGTCGCGCCAAGTGCTTATCAAGCAGTTCTCTGGCGATTTCAGCCAGCTCCGCCGCAGGGCGCCTCTCCAGCCGGTCAAGTCGGACGAATTCGGCAAAAAACGGCATGTATGTCTTATCCGTGTCAAAACCAACTCGAAACAATTGAACGAAGTCCTCACCTTCAAGTCGGTGATAGGCACGGTTATGAAAGTACCCGAGAGCCCGCTGCTCTAGGTCGATCTCCTGCATGCAGATCGTCGTTTTAGTATGCTGGGTCCGGTAGTCCGTGCCTTGCGTATCGGGCAGAAAATAGGCATCCATCTCGGCGAGGACCAGTCGCCCCAATCTTAGCTGCATCGATGCTTGTTCGCTCAGCGAGCTCCACACGTTCAACTCTTGAACGTCCAGTCCATACAGCGAGAAAAGATCTTCGTGCGGCGGCTTAAAAAACGTCCACTGATCGCCGTCAAAATCAATCGCGAAGACCGTACTCAAACAGGCTGCTGGTTCAAGGCGCAGCGAGTTGAGCACCTCGATCCACACGTCGATATAGCAATTGGTTTCGCCCCATGCCCGCTGCGCCCCATGCAGCTCATGAGACACGTAGGTACGATCCTCTAGCCCAGGTAGCACGGCGATCTTCATGACCAAAGCACCTCACGCACTGAGCTTGGCCAGGCCGCAGGATCCATCCCATGGGTTTTGAACAGTGCCATGACGATGCGTTCTAGCCCGAAGCCAAGACACGCCGACTGTGCGACCTCGCCATTCGCTAGTTGGATATCAAACAGCTTGCCAAAGTGGTCTTGATGATAATTAAACGAACAAACCGCCGTCGGCTTTTCACTCGAAATCACCGGAATTACCACTTCAAACTTAAGCTGCTGCTCGCGCTGATTCGCCGCCAGCATGCGGCCACCGCGGCCAAAAAATGGGTCTGACGCCACCTCGGTCTTGGCTGGAAGGCCCAGCGACAGCATGATATCTAGGCCGCGTTGCAGCCATTTAGCGCGCCACGCGATGACGTCATCGGGAGACCCAACCCGGACGAATTCGCGCACCCGAAACGATTGCATCCGCGTCGGCTCAGGCGACGGCTCGTTGCGAAAGACCCAGTTTTGCATATCGACCAGACGCCCGGCATCCGGCAGTTTACCGGTAAAGCTAGGGTACACCGGGTAACAGGCCGCCGGGGTCAGGCAGACGTGCGTCGCCGTGAGTAGGTCTTGCCAGGGCTGCCCGGCGTGAACGCGCGCACTCAGTTCTTGATGCTGTGCGTCAGTCCCGGAAAAGCTGAAGATAGACCCTGCAAGGTGCGGCATGGAGTCGAGAAATTCGCTCTTCTCTAGCACCTTACGGTCCAAACAAGGCGGAAAACTCATGCGCTCCGCGCCATCATCTTTGGCTATACGCGTCACCAGATGATCGAATTGCCGTAGGACCTCTTCAAAGATCGGCCCACGGCCAAAGATCCCCTGGACGCCGACCGGAATAATATGACCGGCCTTTACCAAGTCGTCATGCAAACCAACTGGAGAAAAATCAATCGACATATCATATGCTCCGTTTTATTCGTCTTTGAGTACTAAAAGCATCGAAGAATTGGTCGCAAGAATGCGGTCATTACCGACCATCAAAGCACCCGAGTGGGCATCGCGCAGATGACGACTCATCGAAAACTTTGAGTCGTTCTTGTAGCCCATGATCCCGCAGATCAGCAGCGCTTGGCCGACGATCTCTGGCAACTTGCGCGACGCGGCCACCTTTAGATTATTGATCTTGAGCGCATAGGGCATGGAGCTTAGCTCGTCCGCCGAGCCATCTTCAGCAGCGATAAGCTGTTCATACTCTCGCAGTGCACTATCGACGGAAGCTCTGAGCATATGCAGTTCACTGGCCACTTCCGCCAGACGCAAAGCCGTCGGCGGCGTAGATCCTGGACGCGCACGGGCTTGCATCCGGACAAAGGCTCGCGCCTTGTTGACCGCGGCCCCTGCAACACCAAGCCAGCACCCTGCCCAGAGCAGATGCGACACGGGAACCATCGTTTCACTGGCGACCTCTGCGAAGGGCGCGCTGATAACCTGATCCTTTTTGCCGGTGGCGCTTAGCTTAAACGGTGGGCTACAGGTCCCACGCATCCCCATCGTATCCCAGACACCCTGTTGCTCCAGTGTGTAGTCGGCTTTGCACACTAGCGAAAGCACTTGATCGCTAGCAGGACCATCGGGAGTGCAGCGACTCGTCACGAGTAGATCGTCCGCTTGCGCCCCGTAGGAGATCGTGGTCGCATGCTTGACTAGTCTAAAACTCTGGCCCTCCCACTCCAGACCGCACACGCTGCTGCGCATCTCGCCGCCGACCCCGACCTCGGAGGTTACCGAAGCGATGAGGTTCTGGTTTGCAACCAAGTCGCGCATATATTCGAGAAACCAGGACGAATCACCAGCATGGCGCAGGATGCTGATGACTTGAATCTGATGCATGGCAAAGATCATCGCGGTCGACGTGCAGTGCTGGCTCAGCGCCTCACAGGCCAAGACCAGTTCGCCTAGGGTCGCGCCGCCGCCGCCCAAGGCTTTAGGCACGTAGGCACTGAGCATCCTATGCTCTTTGAGAGCCGCAATGGACTCACTGGGGAAGCGTGCATCGCGGTCTACCGCCGTCGCATGGACCGCAGCAACCTCTGCACCAATGGACCTGGCAATGGCAACGAATGGCGATATCTTTGCGTTTGTCACCGGTGGTTCTCGCAGTGTCTGATGGTTAAATAAAGCGTCCACGTCTCAATCAGTGAGCCATCAGCTCGTTCAGCGCCTGCCGGATCGAGTCAACGCTCTCAAATACCTTGCGCTTTAGCATCCGGTCGGGAAACTCGACGTCAAAGTTCCCCTCTAATGCCAACATCACATTGACGCTAGCGTGCGAGGTCATACCTGCTTGGTAGAGATCCGCCGCATCATCAAGTGCTGCCAAATCAATGGCGAGACGAGCATGCTCTTTGAGAATTTCTCTGATTTGACCGTCGATCATGACTTCATTCCTCTGGTTTAAATAGGTCTATTGCTGCAAATCTTCTTAAGCGAAGCGCATCGCTAATGCGGTGGCTGTCGCATAATCTCCGTCATGGCTTAAGCTAAGGGCGAAGCGCGCAATGCCCGCCGCATTGGCGAGTCGAGCGGCATTACCGCTTAAGGCTATGTCAGGTGCACCCGACTCAGCCCGAATCACTTCAATCGACGTCCAAGGTAGGTCCGTATTTGCGTCGGGACGCAGGATCTTCATCACCGCCTCCTTCGCAGCAAAGCGAGCGGCCAGGGACCCAAGCGCGGCGTCCGTACCTGAGCGGGTGCAATAGCGGACTTCACGGTCGGTGAATACGCGCTTTAGATAGCGCTCACCAAAGGTTTCAAGCGCGGCGCCGATATCGGCGATGCGTACCAGATCAGCACCAACCTCCACGCGGAGGCCTTGCTGCAGCTTGAGCCGTTTGACGAGCCAGCCGAACATGGGACACCTTTCAAGGGACGACCTTGGAGAACCAAGGGGGTAGGTAAAGGACTTGCGGAGGACAGAGGATTCACAAGCAACGACCAAGATCTTTTTATCATTTTAATGCTAAATGTCAATTCTAAAAATTATCTATAAATTTGCGATTTTTTTTCTGATTTTATTTTATAAAAAAACCACTTAGAATCGGGGCGTTAGATATTTTATCTATGACTCAACTATAGTAGACTTCTAATGGCTGTCTACTTCCATCCATAGGGACGTCAAAGATGACCCACGCTGATGATCTTGGCCCTATGAACGGAAAGGTCATACTCATTACCGGCGCCACATTTGGCATCGGCAAAGAAGCCGCCCTTGCTTTGGCTAAGTTGGGGGGCACCATCGTTATCGTCGGCCGCGACCAAGTCCGCACAGCGGGCACGGTGGAATGGCTAAAAGCTGAAAGCGGCAACCATAAGATCGACTCGTTGCTTGCGGACCTGTCGCTACTTTCCGAAGCAACTAGAGTCGCGACAGAGTTCAAGTCTAAGTATCAAAGACTCGATGTCCTACTAAACAATGTAGGAGCCATCTTTACCCACAGAACGCAGACCGCCGAAGGCTTTGAACAGACCTACGCGTTAAATCACCTAGGACCCTTCGCCTTAACGCTGCGCCTTTTGGACGTACTTATGGCAAGTCAACCGGCGCGAATCATCAACACCTCGTCGAGCGCGCATCGTCAGGGCCATATCAATTTTGATGACTTGCAAACGGCCCAAGGTTTTAACGGGCTTAAATGCTACGGCGCATCGAAACTGGCCAATATTCTCTTCACGCGGGCCCTTGCTCGCCGCCTTAAGTCCACGAAGATCACCGTCAATGCCTTGCACCCAGGCGTGGTTGGCACCGGCTTTGGACACAACACTCCTGGGCTATTTAAGCTCTTGGTATCGGTGATTAGGCCCTTCCTACTGTCACCAGCGCAAGGTGCCGCGACCTCGATTTACCTAGCCAGTTCACCAGATGTAACCAACACCAGCGGTGCCTATTTCGTCAAATGCCGACCGGCAAAAACGAGCAAGGAGGGCGAGGATCAAGCTGTGCAAGAGCGCTTATGGGATATCAGCCTTGAGCAAACCAAATTGCAGCCCATTTGCCGGGCTCTGTCCATTTGAAGTCATTTCTCGAGTGCCCTAATTGCAGTGCATCCAACTCCACTAGATCGGAGAGCCTATTGAAGTATTTATTTTTGGCATTACTAACCATCTGGCCACGAGCCCTCACCGCAGCGCCAAACGGCCCTAAAATCCAGACCTTTGCCATAGAGGACGAGGAATTTGTCGTAGATGGCAAGCCTCACCTCATACGCAGTGGGGAGCTCCACTATCCGCGGGTACCCGCCGAGTATTGGCGAGACCGCATGAAAAAAATGCGTAGCATGGGCCTAAACACGCTAAGCACCTATGTGTTCTGGAATCTGCACGAGCCCAAGCCAGGCCAGTTTGACTTCACTGGTCAGCTTGATCTGGCACGATTTGTCAAAACTGCAGCGGAAGAAGGGCTGAGCGTCCTACTGCGACCGGGACCGTATATCTGCGGCGAATGGGAATTCGGTGGGTTTCCCAGTTGGTTACTCAAAATGCCAGGCTTGCAAGTGCGCACATCGGATCCCCGCTTTCTCGGCGCTGTCGATCGCTATCTTAAAAAGGTTGGCGAGCAGGTATCCCACTTGATGGTCCAGCGCGGCGGGCCAATCCTGATGGTTCAGGTTGAAAACGAATACGGCTCCTTTGGAACCGACCGCGCCTATATGAACGCAATAAAAAAATCCGTACGCAATGCCGGGTTTGACGGAGCTTTATTCACCAGTGATAGTGTCTGGGGGCACGCTGAGGCACAAAAGGAACTTGGTTTTGGCACCTTTCCCGAGGACCTCGTCACGGTCAACTTCAATCAAAATCTGACACCGGCAACGCAGCTTGCAGAGCTGACTAAATTCCGGCCAGAAAGCCCGGCCATGTGCGCGGAGTATTGGGTTGGCTGGTTTGACCAAGTCGGTGGAGCGCACGCGGTGAAGAGCAGCAGCGAAGGCACCACTGGGCTAAGCTGGATGATGCAGCATAACGTCAGCTTCAATATCTACATGTTTCACGGCGGCACGAATTTTGGCTTTATGAACGGCGCCGATTGGAACCACGGCTTCTACCTTCCAGACACGACCAACTATGACTACGACGCTCCGCTCGACGAAGCAGGCAAACCGACGCCGAAATTTTTCGCCTACCGCGACACCATTGCAAAGAACCTCGCTGAAAAGGAGGACTTTCCAGCGCTGCCGCAGGAGATCCCCATGATCTCCATCCCAAGCTTCGCGCTCTCTGAAAATGCCCCGCTGGTACAGCTCTTGCCCCAGCCCATCTCTAGCGAGCGACCAAAAAGCATGGAGGACCTGGATCAGGCTTACGGCTTTATCCTATATCAGCACATGATCACAGCTCCCTACCGAGGGATGCTGGAGGTCAAAGACGTCCACGACTACGCCCTAGTCTCCCAGGGCGGAAAGCTCCTTGGTACCTTGGACCGACGCCTCAAGCAAAGCACGCTCGATCTTCGGCTGGAGGCTGGAAAGCCGCTGGAGATCCTCGTAGAAAATATGGGTCGCCTGAACTTTTCGACCGAGATGCAAGACGAACGCAAAGGCATCACCGAAAACGTCCTAACCGAGAAAGGCGAGCTGCTCGGCTGGACTATTTATACCCTGCCTTTCGACAATCTCTCGACGCTGCGCTTTGGCAAGCAGGTGGCGACCGGTCCAGCGTTCTACCGCGGCCATTTCGACCTCGCCGAGGTCGGCGACACCTACCTGGACACGAGAGGCTGGGGTAAGGGCGTCGCCTTCATCAATGGCCACAATCTTGGCCGCTATTGGCACATCGGACCGCAGCATGCCCTGTACTGCCCGGCGTCCTGGCTTAAAAAGGGCAAGAACGAGGTTATCGTCTTTGACCTGAACAGCGTGGGCCAGCGCACCATGCAGGGGTTGACCCACCCAATATACGACTGAACACCCCTTAAATATTGAAACTACTGGACAAATTAGATTCCTTGCTTGCCATGACTGGGGATTCTTGATAGACGCGTAGCTCTCGCATCCTGATGCGCTCTGAGCTGGTTCCGTGGTGAAATGGATATCATGCCGCCCTCCGAAGGCGGTGGTGCAGGTTCGATTCCTGCCGGAACCGCCATAACTTTCCGTAGCTGATCGGTGTGACCCTCGTGGTCGGCGCATGGCCCTGCTAAACTAGACACAGCACTCAACCGCCAAGGGCCTTTGTCCTGGAGGGCCGGCTTATCACTGAGCACTCGCTGCACCGTCACTTTTTTCGCAGTCTCCGGCCACTCGACAGTTTTGAGCAGGCTGCAGATCTAAGCTTTCACACCGATCTGCCTGCGGACTGGTGGGTCATCGTCACGGATGTGGTTAATTCCACCAACGCAATCAGACAAGGCAAGTACAAGGACGTAAACACCACCGGAGCGTCGACGATCATTGCCGTGATCAACACGGATCGAAGCGTTGAGCTGCCGTATGTCTTTGGCGGCGACGGCGCAAATCTTGCTGTCCCTCCCGAAATGGAACAGGCAGCACGCGAAGCCCTACTCGGTGCCAAAGAGATGGCCCTAAGCGCATTTGGCCTGGAGTTACGTACTGGCATGGTGCGTGTGTCAGAGCTTCAAGCACAGTCCTACTGGGTCAAAGTAGGGAAGTACTGCCAGTCGGAACACATCGACCTAGCGACCTTCTCAGGCAGTGGCTGGGCCGTTGCCGAGCGCTGGGTGAAAGACGAATCAACCAGGGCAAGGTATGAAGTTCGGGCCAGCGACACACTGCGCCCTAACGCCTCGTTTGAGGGATTTGAGTGTCGCTGGCAAAGCGTCAAGAGCAGTCAGGATCACAAACTTTGCCTTTTGGTTGCCAGTATGGCTGCTAGCCCATCAGAACACGCGGCCATCTACCGCAGGGTGATGACGAAAGTATCGGAAATATACGGCGACGCAAAAGCCAGCCACCCGCTGACCTTGGCAAATTTGGAACTCACCTTGAATCCATGGCGCCTGCTCGGCGAAAGCAAGGTCCGCACCCAAGGCAAGAGCCTTTGGTCGCTCGTCAGCTACCTAGCCATGGCGATCATCACCAACCGTATTGGCCGGTGGCTATTCTCCCACCATAAGGACACGAAGCAGGTCCAATGGAGCAAGTACCGCGACGACATGATCCGCAATGCAGACACCCGTAAATTCGACGGCATCCTAAAGATGGTCGTCGACGGCACAGATAGTCAGTTTGAACGGATTCAGAAGGAGCTTGAAGACCTGTATCACCAAAACCTGATCGTATACGGCACCCACAGGTCCAAAGAGGCCCTTATTACCTGCCTCATCTTCTCCTACAACGGCAAGCATGCGCATTTCGTCGACGGCTCAGACGGCGGCTATGCGCTAGCCGCCGTCGAGCTCAAAGCGCGACTGCAGCTAGCGAAGCGAGGCAAGCCAAACCAGGGCAGCCCAGAGTCACTCGCCCAGGGCCGGCGAGCTTCATAGACTTGACGAGGCTGACTCATCGATAAAGCCCTTTTTAGCTTTCAGAGGAGCAGTCCCCTTGACGATCGCCGATGACTCTCCAGCAGAGGCTATATCGTGGCCACCCTCTCTCTCGAAGATATCCTTTGCCCGGCGAATGTGATGATGGTCGACGGCATGAACCGAAACTAAGATGCCACCATCTTTAACCCGCCCCTCGTAGCGCTTCGCCTCATATTCGGGAATACCCATCCCAATGAGCGCGCCGGTGAGACCTCCGACCGCACCACCGACGCCGACTCCGGCCAAGGCGGCCACGATCGGGCCTGCTGCAATCAGCGGTCCGACGCCTGGAATCGCTAGGGAGCCGATCCCAACGAGCCACCCTAGTGCGCCACCGAGGACGGCGCCGGAGGTCGCTCCCGTCGCAGCCCCCTCGGGCGCCTTAGTGCTCCTTTCATGGGCGAAATCCATGGTGCCCTCACGGTCAGGTAAGAGCACCGAAATATCATCATTGCGAAAGCCACCGACTTTTAAAGCCGCCACGGCCCGGTCAGTAGCCAATCGATCAGCAAAAATGGCAAACACGGCAGTATGATTCTCGTCCATGGGAGACTCCTTTAAAGACGCTGAGTAAAAGGACTGGCCGGGAACACCCCGACGGCTACCTCCTCGCATAGAGGCTAATGCAATAAGACGGCCACAAACTTAGCAGCCCTGCATGGCTGTATCCGAGTCATTGCAGCAAGCTTTTGGAGTCTGTTCACTTCACATGAGTCTAATTGACTACAGCTTTCTCGTGCGGCTTTAGCTCTGCACGTGCCTGAGCAGCAGCGAGCAACCACAACGCAGCGCAGACGACGAAGGCGACCGGGACAATCATCAATGCCGACACCAGCGAGCTTCGGTCAGACATCCAACCAATGAACGATGGCGACGGAACATCGCCCAAAATATGGGTAATGACGTTGCAGATGGCCAGCCCCATGGCACGCATGGGCAAAGGTAGGCTAGCAATAATCGCACCATTGATCGGACCGGAGCACATAAAGATGGCCAACTCGGCGCCGGCTAAACTCACCCAAAACAGCGGCATGGACGAGGTCGTAAACGCGACGACCAAAAGCGGTACACAGATGAGAACAGAAATCCAACTGACGACCAAATCCGCATTGCCGAATCTTTTTCGCAGGCCATCGGCGCAAAAGCCACCGAGAAAGGTCCCAATGCAGCCAGTGACGACAATCAAACCACCAGTGATCACGGCAGCATCCTCGTGACTCATACCGCGAATCCGCTCCATGTAGGCCGGCATCCAAAAAGCCAGACCGCCAAGTCCAAATGCATAAGCCGCGTAACCAACAGAGGCCAACAGATAAGTCGACTTGCTGAGCAGCAGCACCTTCCAGGCGTCCGAGCCGCCAGTTTTTTCCGCCGCGTCTCCAGCTGCCAAGACGCGCGGCGGATCAACCAGGCGCAGGGCCATAAAACTAAGAAGGATGCCGGGAACACCCGTAAACAAGAAGGCACTGCGCCAACCAAAGTGGGTGTCTAAGACTCCGCCTAATACATAACCGATCGCCGAGCCTATGGGGATCGCGGCGAAAAACGTTGCGTACGCCTTGCCGCTCTTCTCCGCTGGAAAATAGTCCGCGATCAGGGTCGGCGCCACCGTCACATAGGCCGCCTCGCCGATACCGACCACGGCTCGGCAGACGAGCAATGCATAAAAGTTCGGCGCCAAACCACTGGCCATCGTCGCCAGACTCCAAATAATCACGGCAAAAGTCAGCAGCTTTGGCCGTGAGACCCGGTCGCCCAAATATCCGAACACGGGGAACACCAGGGTATACACCGATATAAAGGCCGTCATCAACAGGCCTGCTTGGGCATCGCTCAGATGCATTTCGGATTTTTTTAAGGTCTCGACTAGCGACGAGACGATATAGCGATCCACATAATTAAGCAGGTTCAGGAGGCTCAGGGTCCCCAGACTCAACCAGGCGACTCGGTTTGAGATCGACACGTTCATACCTCAGCTCGCAAGGTGAAAAGGGGGAAAATCTCTAAGCTAACCAAGATCGAGCTGTTCGATGCGACTGCGAAACTCTGCCATATCCACCACCGCTTCAAAGTCCTTAAGCATGTGAAACATGCCGCCGAGCTTTCGTCCGAGAAAAGCCAGATCTGTTGGTGGGGGAGTGTGGGCAAAGCTTTGGCCGGCTCTAGTTGCCGAGGTTCTGACTTCCTTCAACCAAGCATCGTTGCGATATTGAAAGGGCTGATACTCAGGATGCATCAGCTGCGCGACGAGGACCATGCATTCCACTAGCAGACCAACGGACTCAGCTGACTCCGCTGGATGGACCAATCCTAGAGTCTGGCAATCCTTGACAGCGTCAGCATGACGTTGCGCCATAACCAGTTTTATAATGCGCAACAAATCTCGCCGTTGCTGCAGAGAGTAGGCATGAGTGGCACCAAAGTCGAGGAGCACCAAGACCCCTTCTTTTGGCCGATAGAGAAAATTGCCGAAGTTCGGATCGGTTTGGACCAACCCGTTGATCAGCATTTCTTCAATCATCAAACCCAAGACCAAGCGTGCAAAGTGCCGCGTTTGCTCAGGATCCGGCTGGGACTTCAGCCAATCACTGATTCGAATCCCAGCTTCAAATGACAAGGTCAAAACCTGTTCACTAGAGAACTCACGAATCACGTCCGGAACCCGGTACGCTGGGTTGACCAGCAGCGCCTTATACGCCTCCATGCTATTGGCTTCGATGCGGTAGTCGGCTTCACGCTTCAAAGATGCCACGACAGCTTTGAAAAACGGTTCGAAATCAACCTTCTTACCCTGAATTTGCAGAATCAATAGAACCATACGCTTCAAAACGTTGAGATCGGCATCGATACTCTGCCCGACCCCAGGATACTGGATCTTGACCGCGACCGGGCGACCATCTAGAACCGCACGATGTACTTGGCCAATCGACGCAGCAGCGATCGGCTCAGGAGTCAGCTGTTCGAGTCGAGACAGCTTTTCAGCACCAAGCTGGCGCCCTAAGATATAGCGAACCTGGTCAAAGGGCATGAACGAACTATCGTCATGCAATTGCCGCAAGACGGCCATTACCTCGGGTGGCAGCATCTCACTAAACTCTATACTTAAAAGCTGCGCGGCTTTCATCGCCGCGCCTTTTAGCTGACCGATGGTACTAACCAGTTCCTGCGTCTGTTTGATTCTGGTGGCGATAGGTGTCTCGCCACTGCTCAAACGATCGGCCGCTTCCATAGCCACTACTTTCGCGCCAGACAAAAGCATCCGCCCGGCGCGTCCGATCATACTCTGAGGTATTTTCTTGCCCACCTTGGCCATCGTCCGATTGCTCCTATTGGTTTTTCCCGTGGGCGATTCGCTGCCAATAGGTGGCGAAGTCAAACTTTGGTGAGTGCTGCCGGTTGTGACAGGTCTGGCAAACCTGTCGCGGGTCCGCTTGTAGTGTCGACTTAGGGATGGGATTTTTCGTGTGGGCAAGTCGCGGTCCGTGACAATTTTCGCACTGCACATTGACCAATGAGGGACTATCAACGAGCGATACATATCCGCCCTTTTCCTTGGCCCCAACCACGTGACAGGCGACGCATTCGGCATCCTCCTGCTTTCCTCTGATTTCTAGGGTGTGCATGGCCACGGCGTGTTTACTCGCGGCGTAGACCTTAGCCTGCTGTGGGTGACAGGCCTGACAGGCCTCGGCACCAGCGTAAGGACTGGACTTGAGATCCTTAAGTCGTTGTTGGCTCTGGCCACGAAAGGCCGTCTGTGAGGCCTGCGTGTAGGCTTCGTAGATACCCTTTAAGGGGCTTTCAGCTTCACCAGCCTCAGGCGTGATCCACGTCACCAGGGTCGCCGGTTTGAGCCACGGCTCTGCTGTTGTGGACTTGTCGCCAAGCCCCTCTTTGGGCTTCAGGTAATCGGCAATGGGCTTTGCTTCAGCGAAACGTAGAGCACCACCACGCAGCATGCCTTGCCCGCCAAGCGGCACCGTCAGCACCTCAGGGACTTTACGTCGCAACAGCCGGTCCGGGAACTGCCTTTCCTCGGCTCCGATGACGGTCTGCAATGGAGCGGGATTCGCACTAATGATGACGCCAAACAATTTTGCATCGACGATCGTGCCTAGGTCCTCGGATGGGCCCGAAAACAGCAAAACCCGCTGCTCGATGGGTGTATAGCCAAGCAGGCTCTGCCAATGCTTTAGCAATACCGGACCGACTTTTTGCAGTCGGCTTTTGAGTTCTGGCACATAGGTATAGCCAAGTGCGACCCAGTCCTTACCGCTGCGGAGGTTATTTGCAGCGAAAGGGCGAGAACTCAGTGGCAGTGCGTTGCTAAGAACATAGGGCGGCACATCCATTGGCCGACGGTGCCGCAGCGCATCAATCTCGCCAAGGCGCTCCAATTCGAGCTGATTCATCAACACGGCGCCCGGCTTAAATTGAGCACTAGCGGCGATTAGGAAGGGGGTCTTCAGCGCCGTTTCCCCAGGCAAAGGCAGATCATTGCCGAGATCGAAGGCTACAAGCTCCGGATGTACACTGCGCTCGCGACTCAAGACGATCCCCAAGCGCCGGATTCCGCCAAGATCGGTTTCCGGGCTACAGCCACATGGCTCGAGATGGCCACGAAGCTCCCCGTAGGCCAAATAATCAATAGCTACAGCAGGTTGGGTCCAAACCCCAAGCAACGCAAGGCCCCGCAGCAGCCCCAACAGCCGGTGAAAAAGCTTCCCACTCATCACAAAATCCATGCTTTAATTGAAGGCTCCAACCTTTTTAAGGCATAAGACCTTCGTCTATACTCGGTCCGAAGGAGGATGCCATGCCAGACATAAGCTTAACCCCAGAGGCGCTGCAGATCGCTGAACGCATGGCAGCCGAGGATCCCGCCAATAGTGGCCTTGCCCTTCGACTGTACCTTGAAGGTAAAGGATGCGACGGTTTCTACTACGGCGTAACCTTCAGCGCGCCACTTGCCGAGGATATCACTTTTAGCCAAGGGACTCTAACCCTTGTCATTGACAAAGCGGCGTTAGAGTTCATGGACGGGTCTATCGTCTCCTGGGTTGACGACGACAGAGGCCGTGGCTTTCTCGTGGAGAACCCGCAGCACAAGCGCTTTCGCGGTAAATTCTTCAAACGAAAAAGCTGGCAAGATAAGCTTACTTCTTCTTCTCCAGAATCACTTTAGTGCCAGGCATGATCTTGGTCACTCCCTGACCCAACACCACGATATCGAAGACGCCAAAACCACCGCTATTTTCACTAAGCGACAAAAGGCCAGACCCTTTGCGTTCGGCGGCGGACAATCGCAGCTTATCTTCTGAATTGCTTACCGCAAGTGCCTGGATTTGCGGTTGAGCCAGCGCTGCGGTCGATGAGCCTACAAGCAGGTAGTCAGAGGTTTGCGCCAAAACCACTCCATCCCAATTGAAGCTCGAAAACAGCCAGCTAATGATCGCGTCTGGCGTCAGGCTGGCCGGGCCCTTTCCTGAGTGGACCACAGTCGCTTCGTCTTCGACTTTGCGTAGAATCTTCCAGTCACCTTGCTCCGGCGCCAAAATCACGGTGTCGGCACCAGTGATTTGGATGACCGCATCAAACGGGTCAACTTTCTTTAACTTACTGACGTTTAGCTTAAAGTCCCAATCGGAACTCGCAAAATCAGCAACGCGCAGATAACTCAAGCTGTCAAATTTAGCTTTATCGATTGGCAAGAATTCGGGAAATTTCCCAGCCAATTTCGGAAGAGTGCGCAGAATTGCTAGCTGCCGCGGAATGCCTCCAGTTGCATTCTTGACACTCTCTAGCCAACTAGCCAAAGCCGGCGCAGTGACTGGCCCTGCAGGTGCAGCGACCGGCCCTGCAGGTGCAGCGACCGGCCCTGCAGGCGCGGCGACCGGGCTAGACGCTGCTGCCGGCGCCTTCCCGGGTGCTTCACCAGCTCTCGCTAAATCACCGCCGACGAACAACGGCAAACCGGCTGCGGCACAACACACCAAAATGCCGAGGAGAATCTGCATAAAGCCCGTCTTTACCATGAGAGCACCGCTCCAATCCCGGCATAGCCCACCGTGTAAGACACTCCGGAAATACTAGAGTCACCAGGTGCGAGCTCGCCAATCGGCTTGTTCGCTGACAAATTCACCGATTCGAAGAAATAGAAGGCCATGAGCGCAGTTTTAAGCGGCACACCAAAGAGGGGAATCGTCGGCCCAGCAGTAAAGTAGGCGTCGATGCCAAACTGGTTCGATGTCACCTTACCGCCAGTCTTAAGTATTGAGAACCCTGAATTGATCCCATACCACCCACGAATGGTGTACCAATCCGAAAGCTCCTCCAACCCAACTTCAAGACCTAAACTAACCGTCGTTCCAAGTCTAAAGTTTGCCGTGTTTGAGACCAATCCATCGCCATCAATCTCGGTCGGCAGCTTGGCATTGAAGGTCCAAACTCCCACCTTTGGATCAATCGTAACTCGGTCCACAAGTAGATGCGGATCGAAGTCGAAAGAGTAGCCAAGCGTGTGCCGCGAAAACTGTATACTCGTATCCACAGGGCCACCGCTTCCAGGCACTGTCGCTTTCGCCTTCGGCAGCAGATCATAATAATAGCGCAAGCCCTTGGCTGGGCCACCGCGAATCTCCACCAGTAGTCCAAAAATACTGGTCTTGTTAAGCAAGGTTCCTAGACCTCCAACTCCGGGTAACACCTGCCGACCGTAACGCAGACCGACGTATCCCGACGCAGTGGAACTAAGTAGGCTGCTCAATAAGTCAAACTTACCAAGCAAAAAGTCGCCCAACTTGCCACTCTGCGCGGCCGCGGCGAGTGCGATCTGCGCCTCCTTCAATTGCTCGGCAGTCTCTTTATGCTGCGCTCCTGGACCGGCCGAGGATTGTGCCCAAAGGTTACCCTTTTCCAAAGCAGCAGCTACCGCAGGGGTGGTTTCATAAACAACCTCACCACCGACGAGGATAGAGCCCTTCTTTTTCTTCTCCTTCTTCGGGGGAAGCACGCTCACTCTTTTGGCACTACCGACCACGTCGGACCGCCAGCGCTGTTCCGCTTCAGCCCATTGTAGCCTATAAATCACCAAATACTCTGGAGACTTAGGAACCGTAAATTTGAAATCCTTAGCTTTACCGGCTCGCCAATAGCGGCCCTTAAACTGCGGTGGGCTGCCGGACAGGTCGGACTTGGTCAATAGTCGACCCATAGGAGCACTCTCGAGTAGGGCATATGCGACCGAGTCAGCAAATTCATCATCGGCAAAGAATTCGAGCGTAAACTCCGAAGACGGCATCGAATATTCAGCAACCACCGAATAACCACGATGGTCCTTATGCTTTAGGACAAACTTGGCCTCGGTCTTGCCATCAACCACCGTAACCAGCCAAGCGGAATCTTTTTTATCCCCGGAGACTAAATCAGCGCCTCTAAAGCAGGAGAACGACGCGAAGGCACCGAAGCCGAATGGGCCCTTTCCAGCCGATAGCGCCGCTCCTAGTCTTTGGCATCCAGACTTCCATTGCTTCCGATACTTATCTTTCTTCTTGCCCTTTGGCAGGGCGCGCCCGGCCTTTGTATCCAACTCAATGCGCAAATGCCCAGCGTCAATGACCTCCGCAACAGCCGTCGGGCCGAGGCAGAAGCCAAGTAGTAGGACTATGTTCTTGAGAAATCGCAAAATCAGGGACTCACCGGTTAATGGTAGTTAACAATCTCGACACTCTGTAAAAAAATTGCCATCGCCTGGGTATCAACAAAGGAAGCAACTTCGCTGCTTGTCTTGATGAAGTCTCGACTGACTGGATAAATCTTATTTCGTTTCATCAAATAGAGGACCTTTCCCTTGTCGAGCAAAGCGCCAATGGTATCCGCCAGAGCCGCCTGACTTGTGGCACGGACGTCGTACAGCGCTGATCTCGCGCCACGAAAAATGAAATCCGCATTCATGGTCAGCATCACTTTGTCCAACACTGATTTATCGATATTTGCGCCGGTTAATTCGGCGACTACTTCCTGCTTTCTAACGACAAATAAACCAGTCTGACCAACCAGTCCTTGGTCACTCAGTCCGATACGTGTCGCACCGCGAATAAACGGAAGAAAATTCGCATAATCATTGCCAGAAGCAAGGTGAAGCCCGACCGGCGCCGCATTGACGTCGATGAGTTGCTTACTGATAAGCCAGTGCGTTGAAGGGTCTAGTGGTCTTTCATTCAAGGCATCCAAACCAATACTCACCGGCCCATCAAATGCGGCTGGGATTGAGTAGACCCGTGTCACGATGGGCTTTGTATTCATCGATTGACCGCGCTCTTTGCCACTGATCACCGCAGCGCCTCCCCGCACGCCAAAGGTATATAACTTGATTGCGCCTCGCGTGTTTATAGTCGCACTGCTGAGAGCCCTGTCGAGGCCGACATAAAGCGACTTCCCGGTGAGTCCAGAATTAGGCACCTCACTCGGCCGCTTCGCTGCGGCGTCGGTCACCTCGAATCGTGGCCGCCACTCTCCACGCTCTGGACGCGCCGTGGGCAAGGTGATCGGATAAGCAATGCCTTTGGTTTTAAGAGAGACTAAAGGCTCCAGGGTCCAGTAATCCAATCCGTCTTGCGGCGCCTCCACCGAAGCCTCCATCGCTGGTGTCAAAAGTGGCGCTGCTGGCACAACTACGGCGACCGGTGGCGGAGCGGGTCGCGGCGTCTTAACGACGACGGGTTCAGGGACCACAACAGGAGCCGCCTGGATGAAACTCGGACTAACCACGGCAACCTTTTCAACGGCTGGCTTAGGCGGAACCGCCCAGTCTGGGGCGGTCGGTTTGAACTTCTGAACAGGCTTACTTCCCGCCTCCTTGGACACACCAAGCTGCTTACCCGCAATGACACGGAAGGTTTCCTCACCAGCTCGGATGATAATTGGACCGCAACTAGAACAGTCACTCGACACCTCACCCGAGGCCGTCCCCCTGATCAGCTTTATTAAAAACGAAAAATCTCGCCCACTGGAGCTAATGGCGGTAATTTTCACCTGCGTGCTCTCGCCCAACGTCAATACGCGATCTGCTCCGAGCCTGATACGTACCTTGCCATCCTCACCAGTCGCAACCATATCGCCGTCATACAATCCATCCCTGGTCACCAACTCCCGCCATCTCACCACGCCTTCGGACCGTGCAACCGCACCGCCAATCTTCTTCTCAAGCGTTGCCACCGGTTTGATGCTGACCACAAAGAATCGCTCTTGTTTCGCAATCGCCGCCGCAACGCCGCCAACCAGCAGCAACCAAACGGCGAAGGCAAATCGCTTGAATAGCTGAGTCTTCTCCTGAAAATGTCCGTCTGCCAATATATCCATCGGTAATCCCTTGAGAAAATGGATACCCATCGCCTGAGTATCGGACCTAGAACGAAAACATTTAGGGGCCGCCACCAGGGCACGGCTCTACAGTTTTTCCGCGAAGTGCCGATGCACTCTTAAGGAATTTTTTTGTGATCAACTAGGGGCTGTGAGGCGTGAAGGTTCACCAACTAAAATCACTTGGCGCCAAGCTATTCTACCAAATGACGATTCTCGTCCTCCTCACGATCATCGGAAACTCCTGGCAATTCTTTCGAACCTTTCGCACCTACCAACTGCAGCAAATGCAGGACAGTTTGCAGGGTCAGGCCGAGCGAACGAAAGACCAAGCCGAAAATATCCTCGAAAATTGGCGCTCACAGGTAGCTGTCGCTCTACCGACCCTGCGCGGATCGGATATTAAGGACCCCAAAATTGCCCTGCAAAGGTTTATAGATGCGAATCACGAATTTACATTTATCCAGCTATTTTCGGCGCCTAGCGCTATTTCAATCGCCATAAAGCCGCTGGGCGATGCGGTCACATCGCACATCGCCGACAAAAACTTTGAGGATAAGGAAGCCAGCAAAGTCATCTCCGCGAGCAAAGAGGTGTCTTTAGCTTGGCTGAAAACTCAAATCCCGACGCTCAAGCGCACGAACTACACGGTAGAATCCCTAGCGGAAAAGGTCGATCTACCCATCTTGGCCATGGCGATACGTTTTGAGGTCGCGGGTTCTGAAGAAGTTGTTTGGGCCGTACTTGGCATCTGGCAAACCAGTCTCATGCGCACCTTGCTAAAATCTAGCACCATTAACAGTGCTGTCGTCGATGCCAAGGGTCACATCTTTTCATCTCTAGATCCTACAGAAATCCTAGGCAAAAGGTCCTTCGGCGGCCGGCCGCTACTGAAGAAAGCGATCAACGGCAGTAGTCCCTCGGGCTTTGAAAGCGAGTACCACGATAGCCGAGGGCGCCTAAGAGTAGGGGCCTTTGCCCGACTGCAGCGCTATCCCCTCACCATCCTAATCGAACAAGATGCTGATGCTGCAACACAAACAGTGAAGAAAACCTTGGTTTCAACCAGTTTATGGGCGGCTATGTTTGTGCTCTTTGCAATTATGTTCAGTTTCATCGGGTCTTCGAGCATTACCAAAGGCCTGCGAGCGGTAGCTTACGCCACAAGCCGAATTGCCGGCGGAGACCTCACCTATAAAATTCCACGTGGTCCAGAAGATGAGGTCGGCGCTCTCGGTCACGCTGTCAACCATATGTCTGGAAAAATGATTGAATTGATGCGATCACAGGTGGATAAAGCCAGGTTTGAGAAGGAGCTGGAAACAGCTAAAATGGTGCAAAGCACCTTTTTCCCTAAACAATCGATCCATCGTCCGCACTTTGACGTTTCTGGTTTCTATACCCCAGCTTCTGAATGCGGTGGCGATCTCTGGGGCCATTTTACTATTGCCGAGGGTGTGGAGTTTTTATTTATAGCTGACGCGATGGGTCATGGGGCCCCTGCTGCGCTGGTGACGGCCATGGCATACTCAACAACTATGACTGTAGCTGACATCATTCATACCGATCCCAGCTACAGGGACTCACCGGGCGCACTACTCCAACGCATCAATCGGATCATCTTTGAGGCCGTACGCGGCACAATTTGTATGACTTTTTTCGCCTCTATTCTCGACCTCAATAAGGGCACCTTGACCTGCGCCAATGCGGGCCATAATTTTCCGGTCATCTTACCGCTCGACCCAAAAGATACGCGCCTGGGCAAGGCTTCGAAAGCTATGCAAAAAACTGGCGCTGTGCAGCCGATTTCCCTAAAACTCATGGGTACCCCCCTGGGTATTGCTGCTGACTCTGAATTCAAAGAGCAGGTCTTTGATATCAAGGCGGGTGATAAGTTATTTTACTTTACTGATGGCTTGATCGAATGCGTCTCTCCCGCCGGTGAGCAATGGGGTCGCAAGCATCTTCTCGCCGAAGTTGGCCTTGGCGCGCCGATGAATCCGCAGCAGCTTTGCGACGATATCGTCAAGAAGGCCTTTGATTTCTTCGGTGGTGTTCCCCTAGCCGATGACATCACGGTCGTCGTAGCCGAGATCGGTCGGGAATGGACCAAACGTGTGGGACCCACAGATCAGCAAGAGCTGGCAAAGGTTGAAGAACAGCTTCCAGCGCTCAATCTAACGCCGCTAAACTCCGACCCGACCCTGCCAAGCCCTGCATCTTTACCGGAGGTCTCCGTGTTACCTGCCCTCACCCCGCCCGTTCAGGATGTGGAGGCAAACCAGGGGCATGAATCCAATCCGTTTGTGCAAGATGGTGCGGGCCTGATGCCAGCTTTCGCGGAGCCAGCTTTCGCGGAGCCAGCCCCAGTACCCGAAATTCCCACCGTTGCCGTGACGAAGGCCAAACCCCAGCCTATCGGCAAATATAAGCTCAAGTTGCCAGATGCCGTCTGACGCCTGTTCTCAACCGCTACTTTAAAACATAGCCGCCGCCGTAGACGGTGACGATTTCGACATCGGCGCCTTCAAGGCGCTGCCTTAGACGCGACATATGGCTATCGATAGTGCGGGGAGTGACGTGAATGTTCTCCCAAATCAGCTCGGAAATCTCGTCGCGACCAAGACAGACTCCGGGGCGGTCGAGAAAGAGCCGCAGTAGTTGCGCTTCTCGCCTTGGCAGAGCCACAGGCACTTCGCTGGGAGCTACGACGTATTCGAGCCTATGATAATCCAGCATGATTCCGCGGTAGCGCACTATGCTACGTGGATTACTGATCTCGCTCGTTTGAAGAATCTCCTCGACGAAGGCAGATAGTCTTAGCCCATCAAATGGGCGATGATAGACATGCAGGTTTTCTACCGCAGCCTTTAGCTTATATGGACTGTCGACAGATCCAGCAAGCTCTGTTGATGGCTCTGCCTCAACACAGACGATCGGTGTTTTTGGTAGGTGGCAGTCTAGAACCTCCCGCAATTGTGTGGGCGTGACCCGTTGAGTGGTGGCGTCGATCAGTAGTAAATCCGGTAACTGGCTGCGTTTGAGACGCAACAAGCGAACAAACGAACTAAGCGAGGCGAAGGCTCTGACCGCGTAGTCGCCAATCAATGCACTCGCCAGCTTTGGATGCGGCGCCTCGGCATGTTCGATGATCCAGATAACACTCAAATCAGACCTTTCTTTGGAACCAATAGCTCGGACAATCCGCCAAAATCAGGCTATATTTAAATTGTAGCCGATTTTTTGGCAAAGAGGATCCATATGGCTGGTGTAACCCTATTGCAGATCGAGCAAGCGCTAACCCGCATTCGTCCTTACGTCGCCTGCTCCGCGGTCAAATCCTCGGTCTCACTACAAAAGCGTCTTGGAATGGAAACATTTCTAAAGCTTGAAAACCTAAATCTGGCCGGATCGTTTAAGATTCGCGGTGCTATAAACGCACTGCTCCAAGTGCCACCAGAACAGCTACAGCGTGGCGTTGTGGCCGCTAGCGCAGGCAACCATGCGCAGGGAGTCGCTTATACGTGCCGCTTGCTGGGAGTCAAAGCGACCATTTTTATGCCGCTGCGCTCGCCCTTGGTAAAGGCTGCAGCAACGCGGGAGCTCGGCGCCGAGGTGAGGCTGATCGGCATGAGCTATGACGAGGCTTTTCAAGCCGCTGTGGACTTTCAAAAGACCGATGGAGGCCTATTGCTGCACGGCTTTCATGACCCACGGGTCATCAGCGGCCAAGGTACGATCGGCCTGGAACTACTCGACCAGATCCCAAACCTGGGAATGGTCATCGGCAGTATCGGCGGCGGCGGAATGATGGCGGGAGTCGCCATGGCCATCAAGGCCCGTCGCCCGGATATTACGCTGATAGGCGTTCAATCCGTAGCATTCCCGGCGATGCATCGCTCCTTTCGTGAGCATCGCCTCGTTAGCTGTGCTAGCGGCTCGACGATTGCAGACGGAATCGCTATCAAAGAGCCAAGCGCACTTACCTTCAGCATCATCGAGCAATATGTCGATGACATCATCCTCGTCACCGAGGAGGAAATCGCGTCTGCAGTGATGAACCTTATGGAATGGGAACACATGCTCGCAGAAGGTGCGGGCGCGGCCAGCCTCGCTGGGCTGCTTAAGCTGCCTCCAGAGATTTTGACCAAGCATAGTGGACAGGCTGTTGCTTGTATCATCTCTGGCGGCAACATCGACGTCAATTTGCTCAAGCGCATCATCCCGAGCGGACTTAAATACTCTGGCCGTCTGTTTCGTCTGGCTATTCGCATCCAAGATCGACCTGGGCGTCTGGCCGAGCTCCTGAACACCATTAGCAGCACCGGCGCGAATCTACAGGACGTCCATCACAATCGACTCTTTGGCGCAGTGTCCTACGAAGATGTCGAAGTCCAGCTTGACCTGGAGACCATCGACCAAGCGCACCAGGAGCAGGTCATGGATGCACTGTCTAAGGAACGATTTAAGTTTGCCAAGCTGGACTAAACAGAACGAAAATAGGAGAGCCAAGCTCTCCTATCATCGACTATCATCGAATCAATGCTCACCTCAGTTTCAGCTAGCCAAATCCTTCGGCCCGTCGCCGATCAGCGTTGCTGGTGACTCCGCAAAGACATTGACCAGTCCCTCGAACATGATGGCTGCAACGTCCACATAGGACTTAACAAAGGTCACCTTGATCCGCTTGCGGACGTTCATCGGGAGCTGTTCAAAGGTAGCCCGATTCTTTTCTGGAAGCAGGACGTGCTCGATGCCTTCGCGCTGCGCCGCAAGAAGTTTTTCTTTCAGACCGCCGATAGGCAGAACTTTACCGTGCAGAGTGATCTCTCCAGTCATCGCCACCTTTGACGTTGGCGCCTTACCGAGGAGGGCAGAAAGAATAGACGTGGCCAGCGCAATGCCCGCTGAAGGGCCGTCCTTGGGGACCGCTCCTGCTGGCAGGTGGATATGCAGCTCATGTTCTGCCAGAATTTTTAGGTCGAGTTTAAAATCGAGTGCCTTTGAGCGGATGTAGCTAAGTGCCGTCTGAGCCGATTCCTTCATGACATCGCCGAGCTGACCGGTCAGCACCAACTTAGCCCTGGAGCCGGGCAACAGATTGGTTTCAATCGCCAAAACCTCGCCACCATAACTAGTATAAGCTAGTCCGAGCGCAACTCCAGTCAGCGCCTCCATATGATAGAAGTCATCATCGAACCTTTTCGCACCTAGGTGCTTTTGCACTAGCTGCGGCGTCAGCTTGATCAGCGCGCGCTTATCCGTGGTGTCCTCTTCGGCGTATTGCCGCGCGATTTTCCGGCATACCGACGCAATCTGCTTTTCAAGTCCACGCAGACCGCTCTCACGAGTGTAACTGTTGATAATCGTCGTCAAAGAATTGCGCGAGAAGGAGACCTCCTCCTCAGACAATCCTGATTCCTTGAGCTGCTTTGGTACGAGGTACTGATTGGCGATCGTCAGCTTTTCCTCTTCGGAATAGCCTGAGACCTCGATGATTTCGAGGCGATCCCGAAGGGGGCCGGGAATGGTATCTAGACTGTTGCAGTTAGCGATGAAAAATACATCCGACAGGTCGAAAGCCACGCCGAGGTAGTGATCAACGAAGTTCTTGTTCTGTTCAGGATCCAATACTTCGAGTAGGGCTGAAGAGGGGTCGCCGCGATGATCAGCACCCATCTTGTCGATCTCATCCAACATGATGAGCGGATTGCAGCTTTGGACCTGCTTCATACTGGTCACCAAGCGACCTGGGTAAGCCCCAACATAGGTTTTGCGGTGCCCACGGATATCGGCCTCATCGCGCACGCCACCGAGTGAGATCCGCGAAAAGTGCCGACCCATCGCTCGCGCCACTGAGCGGCCGAGGCTGGTTTTGCCAACACCAGGGGGGCCGACAAAGCAGAGGATCGGGCTCTTGGCCTTAGGGTTGAGCTTTTTAACGGCTAGGTATTCGATGATGCGGTCTTTTACTTGGTCAAGACCGTGGTGATCTTCATCCAGCACTGCTTTGACCTGCTTGAGCTGAAGCTTATCCTCGGTTTTAACCTCCCAAGGCAGCGCCAGAATCGTCTCTACATGGGTCCTGGTAAGTGCCGCCTCGCTGGTGTCACCATGCATACGCTCGAGCCGCCGCAGCTGACGCGACACCTCCTCGCGCGCCTCAGGCGATAATTTCACCTCGTCCATTTTCTTCCACATGGCATCAAGCTCTTCTTTGCCATCGACATCACCAAGCTCGGTCTTGATCGCGCGCATTTGCTCGCGCAGGTAGTGCTCGCGCTGCGTACGACTTATCTCTTCTTTGGCCAAGGACTGAATACGCACCTGCATTTGGTACACTTCGATTTCACGCGAAAGGTACCGGTGCACCGTGCGCAGGCGTTCGACCGGATTGTAAACCGCCAGGATGCTTTGAGCTTCTTGAACTTTTAAGCCGAGATTTGCCGCCACCAGATCCGCCAGTCGGCCAGGATCGGTCACATCTTCGAGAACCATCAGAATGTCGGGGGACAGGACCTTGCCTAGACTGACAACCTTTTCTAGGTTCTCGCGCGTGGCTCGGATCATCGCCTCGACTTCCGGCGAGTTTTTGACAATGACTGGCTCTTCGACGGATTTGATATGGACTAGCGGAAACGGCTCGCTATGACTTAACTGCTGGACCTCAGCCTTAGAGATTCCTTGGACCAGGACTTTCATGCGCCCATCTGGGAGCTTGCGTGTCCGCATGATCGAACAGATGGTGCCGATATCATAGACATCGAAGGGAGGCTCTAAGGTGCACTCGAGGCCGTCGCCCTTCTCTCCCGCCACCTTGAAGGCCGAAAGGAAGATCTTGCGTTGGTGGGCAAGTGCGTGCTCCACGGCATTGATGCACAGATCTTCATTGATAAATACTGGAACGATCATGTGGGGAAAGACGACGATGTCTTTCAGTGGGAGGAGTGGAATCTCGGTAGTCGTGTCAGCCAGTGGGGGGGTGATCTGTCCGGTCATCCGAACCTCTCCTTGCAGTAGTCAGCCGCGGGGTGCGGCTCTCAGTGTGTGGGATCAACACTAGGTCATCGGCCGAATCCGCGAAGAGCTTAATGGTCAAGCCCGAGACACGGAAAGTGGGAGGCAATGGAAGGAGTCCTAGGACATTCTAAGCAGGCGTTTAAACTAAAGATCTTTATGTGGTAACCCCTCCTTTTTGGCTTTAGCGAGGGGCGGAAGACGAAGTCTGAGCACAGCGTCGAGAACTCTTTTGCGTAGCTTTAGTTTCCAACCGGAGTCAAAACACTCACCATAGCGGGACGTATCAGGCGGCCGTTTAGGTTATAGCCACGCGCATACTCATCAGCGACCGTTTCAACCTCAACGTCGGCGGACTCGATACGCTGGATACCCTGGTGAACATTTGGATCAAAAGGCACACCCAGTGACGAGATCGGTTCTAGCCCATGCTTTTTGCAAACATCCAAAAGCTGCCGTTTCACCATCTGCATACCTTCATAATAGCCGCCAGCGCCCTCTTTCGCCGCAGCCGCATCCTCAGCCTGATCAGGGATCGCCTTATCGAGGCTGTCTAGTACGGGCAGCAGGTCCTTAAAGACCGTCTCGAGGGCATACTTGAGGAGATCGCCCCGTTCGCGCTCCTGGCGCCGCCGCATGTTTTCCATTTCAGCGAAGACTCGGACATATTTATCTTTAAGCTCTGCGACTTCGGCCGCCAAAAGGGCATTCGCCTCGGCCCCTTCTTCCGTCTGGGCAGGCGCAGTTGGTTCGGCCTCGGCCGAGGCTCCGTTGGTTTGCGACACTGGCTTCTTGTTATTCACGGATTCTTCTTGTTGCATGGCGATATATCCCTAGCTGCTAATTCACAAGTTGCTCAAGGGATTTAATATGCCATTGTGAGGGAGACGGCAAGACCATGGCTGGGGTTCGTCCTTCGGTACTCTTCAATCTTAGCATGCCTGAGCCAGAGTGGAACAGGGGCGGCGCCAGATCCGAAAAAAATTTTTATGTTAGATAATTGACACCTTAGCGCCCCCCTGCTAGTTATTCTCTCTCCAAATTGCCTCGCAGATGGTAGGCACTATGGTGGCAAACTGCTGAAAATCTTGGAGCTCCACCTGTGGATCATCTTGGTTCATCCCTGCACAACTCTCATGTAGCCAAAGAGATTCAAGATCTCGATGTTGCAGCTGCAACGCTCAAGGGTGACCATGCCTCGCAGATTGATCATGAGTTGGCATCGCGCCTTGATAAGCACTCGCTGGAAGCCATCGTTGAGCTAAAGATATCGCGCTTTCTCGACCAGATCGGCACCTTCTACCCTGAAGACCTGCACACACTGATCATGAAGAAGGTGGAGAAGCCGCTGCTCAGCCAGATTCTTCGCCGCACCGGTGGCAACCAGGTCCATGCGTCCAAGATCCTTGGCATCAATCGCAACACCCTGCGCAAAAAAATGAAGCTCTACGGCTTTTCGACCTGAGCTTGAAGGTCTGCTCGGACCGTTTATCTGTCAGGTCTGCTGCAGATTGGTAAACTTGAGGAAATTAGGCGCAAAGGCGAGATAGATATCCTCTAGCGAGCCGTGCCGGTTCTTTCCAATCCTTATCAGAGCCTTGCCTGCCTGCTCTGATTCAGGATTGTAGTATTCATCACGGTAGATGAACATAATCATATCGGCGTCCTGTTCCATGGAGCCTGATTCACGCAAATCACTAAGCTTTGGCACTTTGTCCGGCCGGCCTTCGACACCTCGGTTTAGCTGTGCCAGGGCGATCACCGGTACGCTTAGCTCTTTCGCCAGGGCCTTAAGTCCCCCGGAAATCTCAGAAATCTCGCGCTCGCGACTCTCGTACTTCTTAGTTCCTGATGGCCCCATGAGCTGCAGATAATCGATGACGATGAGATCAAGGCCGTGCTCCTTCTTGAAGCGTCGGCATCTTGAACGCAGTTCAAGGAGGCTAATGCCGGGGGTTTCATCGATTCCCATCATAGCTGGCATGGTGCTGATGCTGCGGACCCCATGCATGAGGCGATCTTGCTCCTCTTCGTTGAGGTCGCCCTTTCGCATCCGCGACGAGTCGATACGCGCTTCGCTAGAGATGACGCGCTCCATCAACTGCGTCTTGGACATCTCAAGCGTGAATACCACCGTCGATTTGCCTGCCTTAACAGCATTGGTCACGCAGTTTAGAGCGAACGCCGTCTTACCCATACCAGGGCGCGCAGCGATGATGATGAGATCGCTCTTTTGCCAGCCCCCCGTAATGCGGTCAAGATCGACAAACTCCGACGGAACACCCGTCATCTTGCCATCGCCGTTCAGACGGGCTTCGATCTCCGCGATGGTCTTTTCCAGCACCTCATCGGTCGTACTAATGCCACCGACATCCTGCTGATTAGCGATGGCGATGAACTCTTTTTCAACGTCTTCGATAAAGCCGGCAACACTGCCATCATATCCCATCGCCTTTTGCACCGTCGACTGACAGGCGGTGATGATACGGCGCAGGTAATAGTAATCGCGTACGACCTTGGCGTAGTACTCGATGTTTTGTGACACGGGTGAACGCTCGGTCAGTTCCACTAGGAACGCAGGACCAAGGTAGTCACTATCAGCATGCAGACGTCGGAGCTTCTCCGCGACCGTCATGATATCAGTCGGCTCGTTCTGCTGATAAAGCTCGCACATCGCAGCATAAGTCTGACGATGTGCGTCTAAATAGAACTGCTCAGGACTGAGCTTGTCCGCTATGGCATTTAGCGCATCCGCATCGCGAAGGATCGCACCCAACACCGCCCGTTCGGCGTCGAGTGAATGCGGAGGCGCTAACGCAGACATAGAACCTTACTGGGCAGCGACGACCCAAACCTTAAACTTGGGAGTAACCTCGGCATGCAGCTTAACCTGAGCGGCGTAGACGCCGACTTTCTTGATGTCATCAAGAATGGTGATGTCCTTCTTGGACACCTTCAGGCCTTCAGCTAACAGCAGCTCTTCCAGCTCGCCGGCCGTGACACTACCGAAGATCTTCTCGTCTTCGCCAACCTGCTTGGAGACCGTGACCGAAGTCTTTTCGATCTGTGCAGCTAGCTCCTTGGCGGCGAGCAAGATTTTCTCGCGGCGCTTCTCAAGGACGCGCTTGTGGTGGTTCAACGCGGACTGATTTTCCTCGTTGGCGAGCGCAGCGAGTCCACGTGGCAACAGGAAGTTGCGAGCGTAACCGTTGCGGACATTGACGACATCGCCGATCGAGCCCAGGCTCGCTACTTCATTGGTCAGGATAACTTTCATAACAAAACAACCTCACCCGGCATCCCGGACTGGACCTTATGATTCCTTACGACGCTTCTGCTCAAGGTCACGCTCGCGCGCTTCCTTCTCTTGGTTGGCTAGCTCAGCCTTGCGCGCTTCGATATCGACCGTACCTTCGGTGGATTCATCGAGGCGGACGACCAAGTGCCTGAGCACGTTGTCATCAATGCGCATCAAACGCTCCATTTCGGCCAGATTCTCTGGCGTCCCAACGAAGTCGTAGTTGATGTAGTTGCCGCGGAAGCTCTTTTTGATGGGGAAGGCCAATTTCTTGGTGCCCCATGGCTCGCGCTTGAGGATCTCGCCGCCGTCCTTGACCATCAGGGCTTCGTAGCCCTCAATGACTTTAGCAGCGTCGGTTTCGGGCAGTTCGCCCTTGGTAATCAGCGTGAAATCGTATTCGCGTAACAAATTAAACTCCCTTATGGATTAAACAGCCAGCAACCAATTGCCAGCAAGAGAGGCCTCACATCTTGTGATCGAAGATCTGCTTCATCCGTATATCTACGTCTTTTAGCATACCTTCTTGCAAACCAAGGAGCTCTGTATCCGTCATCGCTCCGAGCACCCAATCCGCCGTGTCCCACCCTTCAGGTGGCCGTCCCACACCGAGCTTCAAGCGATGAAACTCGACTAAGCCGGTTTCATCTATGATGCTCCTCACACCGTTGTGGCCACCGTGACCGCCACCAACCCGCGCCCTAACCTTACCTGCTGGAACATCGACATCATCGAATATCACCACCAGGTCTCGCACTTCTATCTTAAAAAACCGCATCACCGCACCGACAGACCGCCCACTCAGATTCATGAAAGTGAGCGGTTTCAATAGGATCGAGCTTTCGCCCCAGAGGCTTCCACGACCGATCAGGCCTTGAAACTTGGATGCCTCCCAGTTGATCTTGGCTCTCTGAGCAATCTGGTCAAGCAACAGAAACCCAGCGTTGTGCCTAGTGGTTTCATACTTGGGGCCCGGGTTGCCTAAACCGACGATCAACTTCATAACCGCTTAACTCAACCGACCGGAGCTAAGTCCACGTGCAAAGCTAAGCGCTTGACGGGATCGATATGCAACTCGGTGATCTTAACGCGGTGGGTCGAGCCAGCCAAAACTAGATTGAACTGCTTGGTCTCACTCTTCCACGCCCGCGGCAGAAGCTTGGGATCGAGTTCGATCACCGTCGATTTGCCGCCGCCGTTGAGCACCGCTGGGATCTTGCCAGCTTTGCGCAACTTACGCGTGTAGGTTTTGCCACGGCCATCGCGTGTCGTAGCTTCAATCGTCACATCCGTCGTCTTATCTGACATCACAAATCTCCAACAATATAGAGCCAGGTCTTATAGCGGGAAGGGGGGAGGCTGGCAACAAGTTCCCGCCGATCAAATTTTAATCCATTTATATCATTGTGTTATATAAAAAGGGCGCTAATGGAGTCGTCATTATGGATGCGGCGAATCGCCTTACCAAGCAGCTCGGAGAGGCTGAGCTGCGTGATCTTGCCGCAAGCCTGTGCCTGGGGTGACAGCATGATGGAGTCGGTCACCACCAACTCTTCGATCTTCGAGTTCTGCAGATTATCGATGGCTTTGCCACTCAAGACAGCGTGGCTGATCGCAGCGCGAACCGACAGCGCACCGGCCTCGATCAAGGCGTCGGCGGCCTTAGTCAAAGACCCGGCGGTGTCGACGATATCATCGATAATCAGACAGTTTTTGCCGCGGACCTCGCCAATGACGTTCATGACCGCGCTTTCATTCGGCTTGTCCCGACGCTTGTCGACGATCGCTAGCCCGCAATTAAAGTGCTTGGCCATGGCCCGCGCCCGCTCCACACCCCCGGCATCGGGTGACACCACCACCATGTTTTCGCCACGCTGAAAGTGGTTGGCAAACACCGGTTTGGCATAGAGGTGATCGACCGGGATGTTAAAGAACCCTTGGATAGCCGAGGTATGCAGCTCCACCGTCAGCAGGCGATGAAAATGCGCCGCCTGAATCAAATCAGCGACCAGTTTGGCAGAAATCGGCGTCCGTGGAGCACTCTTGCGCTCCTGGCGGGCATAACCGAAATAGGGCGCAACGAAGGTCACTCTTGAAGCCGAGGCGCGATGGCAAGCATCTGCCATGATCAACGCCTCCATCAAGTGATGATTGGACGGGCAGGACGTCGACTGGATGATAAAGACGTCGCGGCCCCGCACGTTGCTGTTGAGTTCAACGCGGGTCTCGCCATCGGAGAACTGGGAGACCAAGGCCTCCCCAAGCGGCATATCAAGCCAGTCACAGATCTTTTCAGCCAACGGACGATTGGCGTTGCCTGAAAAAACAATGAGTTCGGCGTCCATGGCGGTGTCTCCCAACGAGGTTGTTTTTGCGAGGCGCTAGAGACTGAGGCTTACTGAGACATTGCGCGGGATCAGAAGTGAGGTTGGCTGGGGCGGGAGGGATCGAACCTCCGAATGCCGGAATCAAAATCCGGTGCCTTACCACTTGGCGACGCCCCACTACTTTAGATGACAAAAAGTCCTTGCCCGTGGGGGGATTAAATAACGTGGGCAGTGGGGGGGTGTCAACAACTGCGTGAGAGGATTTAGCGCAAATAGTAACCGGGCCGATGCTGGAGCCGCCAGCGGACCACATCGTCATCGAGGGTCTCTACGTCCCAGGCACCATGGCCCAGACCTGGATGGGTCAGAAGCCTCGTGGCCACTGCGTCGACCACCTGGGTTTCAAACGTGCGCCGCAACGCTCGACCACCAAAAGCGCTGCCCTGCGCCGAGGCAATCAGTTTCTGGGTCAGGTTCGGGCCAATACCTACGCGAAACAAGCGATCGCTCAACCTGCCATTGAGTTCGCCAAGCAGGCGCTCAAGTAGATGCGACAATTGCGGCCTACCGAGCCGCTTAAACACTACGACTTCGTCAATTCGGTTGACGAACTCTGGGCGCAACTGCAAGGCCAAGCTGTCGCGCAATGCTTGTTCGCTGGCCGCTTCCGGATCGGCAATCCGCTGCAGTGCTAAGTTGGACGTCATGATGATCAGAGTGTTGCGAAAATCGACCAAGCGCCCGCTGCCGTCCGTCAGCCGCCCATCTTCGAAGGTCTGCAGCAGAAGGTCTAAGACACGTGGATGAGATTTTTCGACTTCATCAAACAGCACGACTGAATACGGCTTATGCCGCACCGCTTCCGTTAATTCACCACCCTCGCCAAAGCCGACGTAGCCGGGCGGTGAACCAACTAGGCGTGCCGCAGCATGCTGTTCCATGAACTCGGACATGTCGATGCGGATGATCTTCGCATCATCGGCAAACAGTTCCGCCGCTAGCGCTTTGGCGGTCTCGGTCTTACCAACACCAGTCGGCCCAAGAAAGAGGAACACGCCGAGTGGGCGCCCTGGATCATTGATGCCAACTCGCGCCCGCTTCAGAGTTCTAGCGATTTTTGCCAACGCTTGATCCTGGCCAAAGACTCGCTTGGCAAGCCGGGCCTCCAGGTCAAGCAACTTGCGCATATCGTCTTCGAGCAGACGACCAACAGGGATGCGGGTCCAGACGGAAACCACCTCGGCGATTTCGCGCGCGCCGACGACCTGCCGCAGAAAGGCATGCTCCTTCTGCATCTGTGCTAGGGCCGCTTTGAGATGGGCTGACTCGCCGCCCAAACGAGGTAACTCGCCGTATTGCAAGCGAGCGGCAAAGTCAAAATCCGACTGACTTTTGGCCGTCTCGTAGAGATCAAGGCCTTCTTGGCGGCTCTTCTCTGCCTGGTGCAATTTCGCCAACAGATCTTGATGCCGCCGCCAGATGGATTCGATGCGCGCATATTCAATCTTAGCCTTGTCGAGTCGCACAGCAAGTTGTGCCAATGCGGCTTTGTGGCCGGCGCTGTCGGTGCCGATTGCTTTGCGCTCGATTTCGTTTTCACCGATCTCTGATTTAAGCTGATCCAGGATCGCTGGCACGCTTTCTATTTGCAGGTGCAGTCGGCTCGCCGCTTCATCGATCAAGTCGATCGCCTTATCTGGCAGCTTGCGATTTGGCAGGTAACGAATCGATTGGGCGACCGCAGCACGTAGCGCCTCATCATCGATTTGTACCTTGTGGTGGATCTCATAGCGGCTTTTCAGGCCGCGCAAGATCGCCAGTGTCGTCTGGGCATTTGGCTCTTCAACCATGATCGGCTGAAAGCGTCGTTCTAGAGCCGGATCCTTTTCAATATATTTGCGAAATTCATCGAGCGTCGTTGCACCCAGACACTGCAGTTCGCCGCGTGCTAGAGCCGGCTTAAGTAGGTTGGCCGCATCAGCTCCACCCTCGTGATTGCCGGCTCCGACGAGCATGTGGATTTCATCGATAAACAATATAACTTGCCCTCGCAGAGCCTCGAGAGCCTTGAGCAGGTTCTTCATCCGCTCTTCAAATTCGCCGCGGAATTTTGCACCAGCTAACATCGCACCGAGATCGAGAGATAGAACGCGCATTCCTCGCATGGACTCGGGCACCGCGCCACTGGCTATGCGCAGGGCAATGGCTTCAGCCACGGCAGATTTACCTACTCCCGGCTCACCGATCAGAATCGGGTTGTTCTTTTTCTTGCGACCAAGAATTTCCAATACACGACGGACTTCGGCGTCGCGACCGATGACCGGGTCGAGCTCACCGCGCTCGGCTGAGGCCGAGAGGTCCACCGTGAATAAGCGCAGGTCTTTCCCCAGCTTGTCAGGCACTGGGTTTTCGGCCGCTACTTTGCTCCCAGCCTTGGCCTTAGCCTTGGAATTGGCGCTGGAACTGGATTTACCCGGGTTCGGCGTTGGCGAGCCATCGCCTGCGGCACGTTTACCGACCATAGGACTAAAGTCCTCATCGGCTTTGCTCCGCTCTTCCGCGGCTTCCGCGCTGCGGGTGAGAAAACTCTGGATAATGGTCGATTGGCGACAAAGCGCCTCCCACAACACCGTCTCTTTAACCAGGGTCGTCGTAGCCTGGGCTTCGGCTAGGTCCAAAGCCGCGTCCAAGCGCCGACCAAACTCGACCTTGATCGTTCCATAGACCCGTGGCGACCGGGCCAGGTGTGCCTCCAGATGGCGCTTCATCCGATCACCCAGCTGGCCCTTAAGGGTCACGGCATCGGCTCGAAGCATCGCCAGCGCCACATGCTCGACCTCGAGTAGCTGGTGCCCCAGACTGCGCGCATACTGCAGCCCTTGGTGTAAGGCCTTCTGGCAGCCAAATTCGTAGCGCGACACATCCATCCTGCTTGCCCTTCATCCGGCTGAAGATCATCAGTCCAGCCCCTAGGCAGAGGATCGGCCCACAGCACCCGCTCCTTGAGGCAAGTTACCTGCTCACCTCGATCATTTTAAGCTGCAGGTCGTGAATCAACTGTCTGATAAGACGGTCTTCTTCAGGCAAGAGGTTGTTTTTGGTCTTGGTCTGAAGAAGGCGGATAAACTCGATATTCTGCCTTGCCAAGGGCAGGTTCTTCTGTGGCGGTCGACCCTCAACGGTGGCTTCCCCCATGTAGTACAGAGCGGCTGAAGAAAATCCTAAAATTAGTCCGGAAAAATCCACTGTTCCAGAATTTGTCCTATCATTCTCAGTATTTAGTTCGGCCATCACCAACTCCTCATGGCAGCAGAGGACCCGATCTTAACGGAAGGCACCGCACGAAGGAAGGGCGAAGCAGGACCCGGGCCCTCCCTCACCGCACTAAAGCTTTGCCTTAAATGGCCGATAGATAGCTCGGACCAATGGAAGCGGGGCATGGCGAAACAAGCAAAAATCAACAAGCAGCGCGGCGTCCTCTACGGCGTCGACGGCAAGGGCAGCGGTCAAGCGATCAAGCTGCGTCGGGACGCTACGCTTTTTGGCCGCGAAAAAGGCGATATCCTCATCGAAGACCATGAAATCTCGTCGACGCACTGCCAAATCCAAAATATCAACGGTGTCTATCATGTATTCGATATGAACAGCACCAACGGTACCTTTGTGAACAAGGAACGCATCGTCAAATCCCGACTGACCTCGGGCGACATCATCACAGTCGGCCAAAGTAACTTCCGCTTTCAGCTCGAAGACGAAGCCCAGGTACGCCATATCGCAACGATTTTCAAATCAAAGGAAAAGCGCTCCCTGAGCGATAGCAAAGCACCTAGCCTAGTCGATACCCTGATCGAGGGCGAGCTGCGCTCAACACACTCAGAGTCCATCGAGCTCCGCATCACCTATCAGGACGGCACCAAGGAAGAGGTCGAATTAAACCAAAAGACCCTTTTTGTCGGCCGCGCATCGAGCTTTGGCAAATTCGAGCAAGACCCCGAAATCTCGCGCAAACACCTTCTGGTCAAGCTCAACGACACCGGCCAGGTATTTATCGAAGACCAGGGCTCGACCAATGGTTCCTTTCTCAACGGTAAACGCATCACCGGCATGCATCTGGTGCAGCCCGAGGACCAGGTCAAAGTCGGCACGGCCGTGATTAAAATCCGTGCGAAAACCTCCTGACACACACCGCCGCATTGCCTATACTCGGCCTCTTGCGACCTACCGCGTAAGCTGTTCACCCGAGGCCGAGGCACGCCATGTCTACACCCGAAAAAAAGCCGGGATCCAACTTTATCCGCACCATCGTCAATGAGGATCATGCCAGCGGCAAGCACGCCGGCAAGGTTCATACAAGGTTTCCGCCCGAGCCAAACGGCTACCTGCATGTCGGTCACGCCAAGTCGATCTGCCTGAACTTTGGCCTCGCCAAGGAATATCAGGGCCAGTGCAACCTTCGCTTTGACGACACCAACCCAGTGTCCGAGGACCCTGAGTTCGTCAAGTCGATCCAAGCCGACGTCAAGTGGCTCGGTTTCGATTGGGAAGATCGCCTGTTTCACGCCTCGGATTACTTTCAGCAGTTCTATGACTACGCCGAGCAGCTCATCAAGGTGGGTAAGGCCTACGTGGAGAGTTTAAGTGCGGACGAGATCCGCACGTACCGGGGCACTTTGACCGAACCCGGCAAACCAAGCCCATACCGCGACCGCTCCGTCGCCGAGAACCTCGATTTGTTCCGGCGGATGAAGGCCGGGGAGTTCGCCGATGGTACCCATATCGTGCGCGCTAAGATCGACATGGCCTCGCCCAATATCAATATGCGCGACCCGGCGATCTACCGGATCCGCAAGGCCGAGCACCACACCACCGGCAATGCCTGGTGCATCTATCCGATGTACGACTACGCCCACTGCATCTCCGATGCCTTAGAGAAGATCACCCACTCGATTTGCACCCTGGAATTCGAAGACCATCGGCCGCTCTACGACTGGTTTCTTGACCAGCTCGGGTTTCACCAGCCAAGGCCGCAGCAGATCGAGTTTGCCCGCCTGGACCTGAGCTACACCATCACCAGTAAGCGCAAACTAAAGGCTCTGGTCGACGAGAAGCACGTCTCCGGGTGGGACGACCCGCGCATGCCGACCATTTCCGGAATGCGCCGTCGCGGCTATCCACCCGCTGCTTTGCGCGACTTCTGCGAACGCATCGGTGTCGCCAGGGCCGCCAACATCGTCGATATGGGTGTGCTCGAGTTCTGTGTGCGCGAGGATCTAGAAAAGCGAGCGGGCCGAGTGCTAGGCGTTCTGAACCCGATTAAAATAGTGCTCGAGGATTACCCCGAGGGCAAAGTTGAGACGATCGAGGCACCCTTCCACCCTCAAGACCCGACACTTGGAACCAGGCAGGTCCCGTTTTCGAGGGAGCTATATATTGAGGCAGACGATTTCATGGAGGAGGCCCCAAAGGGGTACTTCCGTATGGTCCCCGGAGGCGAGGTGCGGCTGCGCAATGCCTACATCGTTAAGTGCAAAGAAGTCATCAAGGACGCACACGGTGCCATCGTCGAGCTACGCTGCAGCCATGACCCAGAAACACTAGGGAAAAATCCGACTGATGGACGCAAAGTAAAGGGCATCATCCACTGGGTCTCAGCAAGCCATTCGCTGCCGGCTGAGGTCCGCCTTTATGATCGCCTCTATACTGTGGCCAACCCAGGAAATGTAAAGGATGGCGAGCATACGGATTATTTGAATCCAAGCTCGCTCGTGGTGATGGCCAAAGCCCGCGTTGAGCCGAGCCTACGAACGGCCAACCCAGACCAACGCTTTCAATTTGAACGTCTAGGCTACTTCTGCACCGACCGTGACTCGACCCCAGAAAAGCTAGTGTTTAACCGGGTCGTTTCCCTTCGTGACACCTATGGCAAGGACCAGCAAAAGGGCTAGACCGGAACAGCCTTTGACTTTGGCGATGGATTTGCTAGAACAAACGGCCACCAGAGCCGAGCGAACACGCGGACGTGATGAAATTGGTAGACATGCTGGTCTTAGAAGCCAGTGGGGTAACCCGTGTCGGTTCAAGTCCGACCGTCCGCACCATCGCCTCTCCTGGCTAAAAGCAGCCCAAAGCTGACTGGTTGCCTCCTATTGGGCAGGCAAGTCTGAAACGCGGCCTTGGAGCTTGGCGACATTGGCAGCAAGCTCCTGATTGTTCGGGTCCAGGATAAGGGCATGCTGATAGCTGGCTAACCCCGCTGCGGCCTGATTCAACTGGACCTGGGAAAAGCCGATGACCTCGAGCATGCGGGCAATGCCGGGAACTGACAGTGGACTCCTCTTGATCTGCTCGTCACCGGGCACCAAAGGTGCGACGCGCTCCAGGACGTCAGAAAATCGGCCTAACCTCGCCAAGGCCAGTCCGACGTTGGCCAGGGCGAGGACATTGGTCGGTTGCTGTGCAAGCGCGGCCTCATAATGACCAAGAGCCTTTAGCGCGTCGCCCTGACTCAGCGCCGTCGTTCCTAACCCGCTGTGGGCACTGAAGCTCGACGGATTCCCCTGCAGCATCGCCGAAAAAAACACCTCGTCGTTCTTCCACTTGGACGTCGCCTGGGTCGAGAGGGCAGCAAGGACGACACACCCCAGTAAGGTCAAAGGCTGCCATTTAGACGGCAACTTTCGGACCAAGCAGGCGACGACGATGGCACAACCAATCATCGGTAAATACATATAGCGATCGGCGACAGTCGACACCCGCTGAAAGGCAAAGGGAACCACACCCGAGGTCGGCAGAATCAAGCACAACCCTAGTGCTGCTCCGCTTAGGAGTGCCCCGCGCCACCCGACCAGGGCGGCGATGATGCCGCTGAAAATCAGACCGCCGCCAACGGCGGCGTAGACCCAAGAGGCATGCGCTAGGACCATCTCGGGCGTGCGGCCGTAGTCTGCGAATTGAGTGAGTGGCACAGCGAGTTTAAGCACATAAAACCCAATGGCATCAAGGGCGACCAGGCAGCGTTGGGCCAGACCAATCGCAGCTAAAGTAGGCGTGATTGACTCAGCTTGAACCTGCGCAGTCACAGCAACAAATAGTGCGGCGACAGCGAGCCAAGGGGCCAAGGCTCGGAGCGAGGACTTCAAGTCGCGACCCCGTGCAACCAGCTCCAAACAGAGGATCACCGCAGGTAACATCACAGAGTTTGGTTTACATAGTAGACTGAGGACAAAAAAGTAGAGCGAGAGAGCGTACCTATAACTCCGCCAGGAGGTAGCTGACAAATAGGTGAGGATGGCCAGCAAGGCAAAGAAACCGCAGCTAAGGTCCCGAAAGCCCGCGACCCACGCTACCGCTTCTGTCTGCACAGGATGCAGGCCGAAGAACAAACCGCCCACGAGGACTGACATAAGATCTGACCGGCGACACTCGACGCCTTGATCCTTCATCAAAACACGTCGCACCAGCACAACGACTAATGCCGTATTGATAGCGTGCAGAACAATATTGGCCATGTGAAACATGCTAGGGTGCGGCGACACCAGATGAATCATCGTCCAAATAGTATAGGGCACCGGAACATAGAGTCCGGTATAAGGCTGCAACCAAAACCGCCACCACTGCGCCGCGAGCAACCACGGATTGGCATAGATGTGGATGTCGTCATCCCAAGACAGAAAGCCAAACGTTGCCGTTTGCACATAGGGCAACACCGCGACTACCGCAGCAGCAACTAGGCCGAGGAGCAGGCCCCGGTTTGTATCTCGCGGGCTTACAGCGCGCATCATCAGAACGACCTAATTCAAGGGTACCTCAATGGTACCATGGAGTTAGGCGTGGGTGGGGGCTTTGTTAAAAAATTCCGCTCCGCCCTGCCTCCGCGACTCCGTGGTCTAAAGCAGGCCTTCGCTTTGACGACAGAAAAAGGGAGTGGGGGAGAAAGGGTGGGGCATATATTCAACAATGCCTTGGGTGGGATCCGCGCTGATTTTATATGACCCTGTCTTAATCTTCACCATCGGAATCATCGTCCGCCGCTGCTTTCGAATCGGACGCAGAAGCAGACGGAGTGGCTCCTTTAGCGCTGGAATTCTTACAGTCACCGGAGTTGTAACTAGCAGCTACATCTTGCTCACAGACTGCCTTGACGGCCTCTGGACGATTTGGAATGTTCCGGTGGCAAGAAGTCCCACCCCCTGGCTTTTTCGTATCGGGAATCCAGCCCCACGATGCCGCATCAGACGATATGGCGCCATCCGGGCAGGCAGCAAATGATTTGCCGGCAAAGGCATCGTTCCAAACCTTGACCTTGTCTCCCGCCATATATCCGATCGATCCGCCGATATCATCCTTGGCGCAAATCCAACTCCTGTTTGTCGTCGCAGACTTATTGAATTGCCCGCAAAAATCAGCATCTGCCGTGGTCTTGGTCAAATTTAGACTAGCCTTCTTGTCACCCAACGGAATTGCCGACAGAGCCACCGCCACATGTAAGGCCCGCGCCAAGGTCACTGCGTCAAAATCACCGGCATTTGGATTCTGATGCGACAATGCGCTCAGAGCGACACTCGCAACCTTGACATAGGCCACGAGATCAACTGACTGCACCTTTGCCGTGATCCCATGCGCAGCAAACATATCGTTCATGGATCCAAAGCTCTTATCAATGGACCCGAATTGAGCCAACGCCTTAGTGTTATGACTCAACTTCGACTTAAGATTGCTATACTCCACACCGTCGAAGCTAAACGATGTATCTGTCATGCCACTACTAAGCTTAGCAGCAAACCCGCTTGGCTTGACCGCACCTAGACTTATGACTGCAGGCGCGAAGGTCTTAGACTTCGCCGCATCCTGAAAAACCTTGCCCAAATCATCAACGGCTTTGGTCAGCTCGGCACTATCGAGGGCCGCATTGGTCGCGGACTGATTGCAACTTGCAAAGCAAATCGACAATGCGACTGCACCAAGTCGAATACCCCTCGGAGTCCTGTTGTGAGCGAAACGTAGGTTCATAGAGCGGTTCTCCAATTTTATTTGCTCCTGATATCCTACCGTATCGGCAGATCGCGCCTGAAACTTTACCAAAAGCTCCTAATAGCGGTAATCATTGCAGCATTTGGCGTACAAAACGTCATTATTCGTCGGTCATTATTCGTCGGTCACGCAACCGTTCGCCGCCGAGCCAACCGTCCTTATGTACTTAAATAGAAGCCCCTGCGTCACCTTCAAGGCAGGCGCCGTCCAGCGCTGGCGCCGCGCCAGAGCCTCACTCTCGCTCACATCCCAGCTCATGGTCAGCGTCCTCGCATCGATGGTCACGACGTCACCATCGGCGACCAATGCGATAGGGCCTCCCACCTGCGCTTCGGGACAGACATGGCCAACGATAAAGCCATGCGACCCACCAGAAAATCGACCATCCGTGATCAACGCAACGTCGTTGTGCAAGCCAGCACCGACAATCGCCGAGGTCGGCGTGAGCATCTCCGGCATCCCGGGACCGCCCTTTGGCCCCTCATATCGGATAATAATCACTTCACCTTTGACGATCGTCCCTTCGGTCAAGGCCCGAAGCATCGCCTCCTCGGAGTCAAACGCTCGTGCCGGTCCGCTAAACGAGTGGCCCTCTTTACCCGTTATCTTGGCCACTGCACCTTCGGGCGCAAGATTGCCGCGCAGGATCTTTAGATGACCCTGAGTGTCCCCAGGCGAACTGACTTGGATGACCTCTTGCTTGGGGCTTAGGCCAGATAATGGCGCCAGATTCTCTGCCAAAGTCTGACCGGTCACGGTAAGGATGTCGCCATGGATCATCCCGCGCTCAAGGAGGAGCTTCAGCACCGCTGGCGTGCCACCTACGGCATGCAAATCACTCATCACAAACCGCCCACTGGGCTTCAGGTCGGCAATATAGGGAACCCTGGCGCTGATCCGAGCAAAATCGTCCAAACCAAACGCGACACCAACCGCCTTGGCCATGGCGATCAAATGCAGCACCGCATTCGTTGAGCCCCCCAAAGCCATGGTGATGGCAACGGCGTTTTCAAACGCTTTAAAAGTCATGATATCGCGCGGACAGATCTGCGCTTGCAAAAGCCGCAGCATGGCCGGCCCGGCCGAACGACATTCGGCGATTTTGCGAGGATCGGCAGCAGGCGTGGACGAAGAATAGGGTAGGGTCATACCCATCGCCTCGATCGCACAGGCCATCGTATTTGCCGTATACATACCGCCGCAAGCACCTTTGCCCGGACAGCTGTGACGAACGATGGACTGCCTTTCCGTTTCGTCGATAGCACCGCTCAACGCCTGGCCGTAGCTTTGAAAAGCCGACACGACATCCAGGCGCTCTCCAGCAACACGGGACCCGGGCAGGGTTGAACCGCCGTAGATCATCAGACCCGGTCGATTGACGCGGCCCAAAGCCATCAATGCCCCTGGCATGTTTTTATCGCATCCAGGGATGGCCACACAGGCGTCGTACCATTGCGCCTGCATCACCGCCTCAATGGAATCGGCAATGATGTCTCGCGAAGGCAGCGAATAACTCATGCCCCGAGTGCCCATCGAGATCCCATCGCTGACACCAATGGTGTGAAAGCGCATGCCCAAAAGCCCGGCTTCGCCGACCGACTCCTTCACGACGGCAGCAAGGTCGCCTAAGTGCATATTGCAAGGGTTGCCATCAAACCAGTTGGCGACAATCCCCACCTGCGCTGAGTTCATTTGCTCAGGCGTCATGCCAGTCGCGTACAGCATGGCCTGCGCCGCGCCATGGGCTCTGCTCTGGGTCAGCTGTGCGCTAAAACGATTGAGTGAAGACATCAACTAGACACCCCGTGCAATCAAAGGCGAACTAACGAAAACCGCGGAAACTAATTGGATTTGGTAAAGGACATCCGTGAACGAAGCGCAGCGCCAATCTGCTCCATCAGATGGCCTTGCTCCGAATGCCGCAGCTTTGTAAACGTAGCTCCGCCACTTTGATGTTCCGCTAGCCACTGGTTGGCGAACCCTCCAGTCTTGATGTGACCCAAGATCTCCTGCATACGTTCACGCGTTTGAGCAGTCACGACCGTAGGTCCAACCGAATAATCGCCAAACTCAGCGGTATTCGAGATCGATGAACGCATATGGGAGAGTCCACCTTCGTAGATTAAATCAACAATCAGCTTCATCTCGTGGACACACTCGAAATAGGCCATAACCGGGCTATAGCCGTTTTCGACCAAGGTCTCAAAACCCATCTTCATCAGACTAGTCAAGCCACCGCACAGTACTGCCTGCTCGCCAAACAGATCGGTTTCTGTTTCTTCTTTGAACGTCGTCTGGAATACACCCGATCTGGTGCCGCCAATAGCCTTAGCGTAGGACAAGGCAAGGCGCAGCGTATCTGGATGCTCGTCGTTAAGAACGCCGACCAAACATGGAACCCCTTTTCCCTGAACAAATTGCTGACGGACGGTACGACCGGGACCTTTAGGAGCGGCAAGAAAAACTTCGACGCCTGCTGGCGGAACGATCTTACCAAAGTGAACATTAAAGCCGTGGGCAAAAGCGAGAAAATCACCGGGCTTCAGGTTTGGCGCTATGTCTTGCTGGAAGACTTCGGCGGCAACTTCATCGGGCACAAGCATCATTACTACGTCAGCCCCTGCAGCAGCCTGGGCTGGGGTAAGTACCAGCAAACCCTCCGCCTCGGCCCGTGCCCTTGAGGCGCTGTGGAGAGGCAAGCCGACGGTCACCGCCACCTCACTATCACGCAGATTGAGGGCATGGGCATGCCCCTGGCTGCCGTAGCCTATCACCGCGACCTTTTTACCGCGCAGCCACTTTAGATCTGCATCTTCATCGTAAAAGACCTTAAAGTTATCGACACTCGTCATAGGTTCTCCATCGGGCGGTTAAGTTATGTGAGGGCTCTTTGGCCATAATCAAATTGTGAAGAGATGTCGCTTTCGTTCCACTCGTCCACCGTCAGGCGCTCGACATCCACGAGTTTCACTAAGTCGCGACAAACAGAATCCAATTGGGCGCTATTGCCATGAAAACGAAGCGTGATTCGAGAAAACTCCTTCTGGCCGGCCTCTTCCAAAGAAAAGGACGCGATATCAAGGCCACGACGCGAGAAAATGATCGCTACCCGAGCAATGATGCCGAGCTCCCTGCGAACGCTGAGATGCAGGGAAAATAGCTGCTCCCTGACATTTAGAAAGGGCGAACCTGTCACTTTGGTCATCATGTTAGGTACTCCCCGTGGGCATCGGCAAAGCGACTGCTGGCGGCGACAAGACGATATCCTCTGCCGACCTGCCCGCTGGTATCATCGGCCAAACATTATCCTCGCTAATGACCCTGGCGTGAATCAGACAAGGCCCCGCGTCATAGGCCAAGGCTTCCTGCAACATCGCCTGCATCTGGTCTTGTTGCTCGATGTAGAATCCCTTAATGCCGTAGGCAGCCCCCAAAGCCAGAAAGTCAGGATTTCCCTCCAACAGGACGCTGCTAAGGCGGTTGTGATAAAACAGCTCTTGCCACTGCCGCACCATGCCAAGGCATTGATTGTCGATGATCAGAATTTTGATGGGCAAGCGATGAATTGCTGCGGTCGCCAGCTCGGCTTGAACCATCTGGAAACCACCGTCACCAACCACGGCAATCACCGTCGCCTCAGGCCTAGCAAACTGCACGCCGATCGCGGCAGGCAGACCGAAGCCCATGGTACCAGCCCCGCCCGACGACAACCAGGTGCGTGGCGCCTTGGTCAACATGAACTGCGCGGCCCACATCTGATGCTGACCTACGTCCGTGGTGACGACGGCCTCGCGAGGCGCCGCTTCGTACATCGACTGTAGAACCTGGGCGGCACGAACTGGAAGGCCCACCGCGGGAGTACCGGCAGCGGAATATGCGCTGTCGCAGCGCAGCGGATGGCTCTCACGGTATTCGCGCAGTTCCCGCAACCACTCAGCGGTAGGGAGCGGGCCGATATGTCGTAGGATTTCGCCCAGCGCAACCTTTGCATCAGCACATACTGCGGCGTCGGGCTGGACGACCCGGCCTATTTCTCCCGGATCAATATCGATATGCAGCTTCTTTGCTAGAGAGCAAAACCTCTCGTTGCAGCCATTGATGCGGTCGTCAAACCGACTACCGATCGACAGAATTAAGTCGCACCGGGTTGTGGCGTAGTTGGCATAGGCATTGCCATGCATCCCGAGCATGCCAAGTGACAATGGGTGTTGCTCTGGGAAGCCTCCTTTGCCAAGCAGGGTATTAGTCACCGGGGACTGCAAGGTTTCGGCTAGCCTCGCCACTTCAGGCGAAGCGCCTGAGATCATAGCGCCGTGGCCCACCAATAGAAGCGGGCGCTGACTAGCCATGATCAGGCTGGCGATCTTTTGACACGCGAGGATTTGCTGTGGCGACAGTTCTGCCGCTACAGCAGCGTCTTCCTTTGCCGGGGACGACGGCTCGTAGTCGATCTTAGTAGCCGAAATATCCTTAGGAAGATCCAGCAACACCGGTCCAGGGCGAAGACTTGTCGCAATCTGATACGCCCTGCGCACCGATGGGGCAATGTCGTCAACACTCAAGATAAGGCGGCTATGTTTCACCAATGGCAAGGTGACGCCAAAAACATCGGCTTCCTGAAACGCATCCTTGCCGAGATTACCGCTGTTGGTCTGCCCAGAAATCACCAGCAAAGGCACCGAATCCATCTTAGCGGTCAAAAGTCCGGTGACCGTGTTCAGCGCTCCGGGGCCGCTCGTCACTAACACCACGCCAATTTTGCCGCTGGCTCTAGCGTAACCATCCGCCATATGGGTCGCACCCTGCTCATGACGAGCGAGGATCAACTTAATCGGCGAGTCATAGAGCGCATCGAAGATATTGATCGCGGCACCACCTGGGTAGCCAAAGATATGGGTCACCCCAAGCAGCTCTAGTTCTTTGATAAGGATTTCCGCACCGCTGCGCAAAGTCATGGCCTTCTCCCCTTTGCCTTAGGTGTGACCGACACGGTGCAACCAACCATCTGGGGCAACTTGCCTCCCCGTTTGCATGGCCATGAGTTGATCCCTAAGTATTAGACTTAGAGACGAAGGCGACGAGGGTGGCACCTCATAGGTTGTTCCATCGATCTCCGCGAGCGCGTCGACTGGTGTAATCACCGCAGCCGTACCACAGGCAAACATTTCCGTGCACAGTCCACGCTTAATCGCCGCCAAAAGCTCGTCGATATGCAGCGGCTTCTCAGCCACCGGTATGTTTCTACCGCGTGCCAACTGAATGACACTGTCGCGCGTAACACCACGCAAGACTGAGTCGCTGACGCTTGGCGTACAGAGTTCACCATCGACCACGGCAAAGAAATTCATTCCCGAGAACTCTTCGATGTAGGACTTGTGAACGGCGTCTAGCCAGAGCGTTTGCTGACATCCGCGCTGCGTCGCCTTGATGTCGGCACGTATCCCGGCGCCGTAGTTACCTGCGACTTTATAAGCGCCTGTGCCGCCAGGTGCCGCGCGGCAATCATGCCGCTCAATCAGGGCGGTGACTTTACCTGCCGCAAAATACCCACCCGATGGACTTGCTATGACCAGGAACACATAGGATGTCGAGGGCTTTAAGCTGAGTCCGACATCGGTCGCTAGCATCAGAGGGCGCAGGTATAAAGACTCATTTGGGCCCCGCGGTATCATCGGTTGAAGGTGCCAGACCAAGCTCTCCAGTGACTGCAAAAACAACTCGGAAGGGACCGCAGGCATGGCCATTCTTGCGGCCGAGTCATTGAGCCTCGCCAGATTCATCTGGGGCCTAAACAAGGCTCCTTCACCTGTCTCTAAGGCAAACGCCTTCATCCCCTCAAAGACCTGCTGGCCGTAGTGCAGCGACTTGCAAGCCGGATCCAAGGTCAGCCCTTGGTACGCCACCAGCTCGGGCATCGACCATTCGCCGTTGCTATAGTCTGCGCGCACCATAACGGGAGCCATAACTTGGCCAAATCCAAGTGGCTCTTGGCGCTGATAAGATGCCACAGCTTGCTTCAGGTGCGGGGCTAGCGGGAGAAGTGGTCTGCTGACGATCGGTGCCATGATGGGGGGCCTTGCGTGCTGGTTCGAGTTACAACAAAAAACCCGGGTCTTGGTTGAGACCCGGGTTGCAAATTAAGCTAAAAGCTTGCGTTCCTAGGTCCTAAGCGGGTCTAGAATAATCGCAATAATCAAAATGTTGGCTGGTGTCAGGGGCATCATGATGCTCAAACTCGGCGGATAAGTATCGGTGGCTCGACTCTTGCCAAGGTGGAACTGATACCAGCCGTGGCGTGGGCCGGACTCTAATCTCATCGAAGGACGACTGTCAACTAAATATTCTCGCATTAGTCACAGCAGCAAAGTATAGGCGGGATTTTCGCTCTCCCAGCTGAAAGGATAGCCGATTTGCTGCAGATGCCGCTCAAAATCCGGCCTTTCTTCGGGGCTTATCTCGAAGGCGATCAATACCCGGCCATAGTCAGCGCCATGGGAACGGTAGTGAAAGAGTGAAATATTCCAGCGATGGCTGATCACCGCCAAAAAATCTGCCAGAGCACCCGGCCTCTCCGGAAAGACAAAGCTATAAAGTTCCTCTTCAATGGCCTGTGGCGCCCGCCCGCCCACCATATGACGAACATGTTCTTTCGCCAATTCATTGGCCGTTAAATCGTGAAATTCATATCCGTTTTGCTGCAAACTCTCGATAAACCGTCCATGCATCGCACTGTGCTGTAGGGAGATTCCAAGGAGAATATAGGCCTCGGGAGCTCCATTCGTGCGATAATTGAACTCGGTGATGCTGACGCCCCGCAGAATCGTTGTACAAAAATCTTTGAGCGAACCCGGCCGCTCCGCCAGCTTGATCGCCAGCAGACATTCACGCCCTGCACCAACGGTGGCCCGCTCGGCGACAAACTGCAGCCTTTCGAAGTTCATGTTGGCGCCCGAGCTGATGGTCACAATCTGCTGACCCTTCGCTCCAGTGGATTTAATGTAGGCTTTAGCACCTGCCCAAGACAACGCTCCGGCAGGCTCCACCACGGTGCGGGTCTCGCGGTAGATGTCATGAATCGCCGAGCAAATTTCGTCCGTCGAAACCCGAATGAAGCCCTCGACCAAGGCCTGGCAGATGGCAAAAGAATGGTGCCCCACCTGCTTAACCGCTACGCCGTCGGCAAACACTCCGACATTCTTGAGCACAACACGCTCGTGTGCCGCGACCGACTGGGCCATGGCATCGCTGTCGACGGGCTCAACGCCGTAGATGCGGACGTTCGGATAGAGAGTCTTGATGTAAGTCGCTACCCCAGCTAAAAGTCCACCGCCCCCGACTGGAACGAAGATGCAGTCCATTTGGGGGCAATCTTCAATGATTTCTTTGCCAATGGTCCCCTGGCCGGCAATGACGAGCGGATCGTCAAAGGGATGAATCATGGTGGCCCCGGTATCTTGGGCTAGCTGCAGGCTGTGGTCGTAGGCCTGCGAGTAATGATCACCGACCAATATAACCTTCGCTCCATAGCCTGCGACCGCCTGAACCTTAATCTCCGGAGTCGTCGTCGGCATCACGACCCAGGCCGGAATTCCCAACATCTTTGCCGAAAGCGCTACACCCTGACCATGGTTGCCTGCCGATGCGCAGATCACTCCTTTGGCCAGCTGCTCAGCGCTCAAAGCCGCAATCTTGTTATAGGCACCGCGAATTTTGAAGGAAAAGATCGGCTGTAGATCTTCTCGCTTGATGTAGACCTTGTTGCCGCTGGCAGCGCTCAGCGTTGGCGCCAAATCTAGGGGGGTGCGCCGTGCGACTTCATAGACGCGAGCTTTGAGAATTTCTTTAAACAGCCCTGAGTCCATTAGCTCGTTTCCAATCCTGGTGCGAGCCGCCTTATTGCGACGAAGGGGGAGCAATGTCCAGGACAAACTACTGCGACGTCACTAACTACCCATAAATACAAAGAAGTCCAGAAAAACCCTCAATCAAATTAGAATTATTCCGAAGTCAAAATTGTTCGTAATACGTCAGGTACGACGTCCACGATTCAAAGGGAGCTACATGTACGTCATTAAATCACTCGCGACAGTCGCGCTTTGTTCAATCCTAGGTGTTGCCCTCGGCTGCGGCAAACACAAAAAATCAGACTCCACGTCCACAGACAGCTCTGGATCCGCGGGAACCGGGACAGGTTCGGTAGGGGTCAGCAACGTGGCACTCAAGATCGATGCTAAAGGCGTCGACTCGACCAGCAGTTCGTTACGCCTCAGTTCTAATGAGAGCTTCGGATTGACTTCTACTGACCCTTATCCTGGGATCGGCGTAAATTCCGGGGAAACAATCGTCGATGGCTTAAAAATCTGGCTCACGGGACTCACACTAAATAACCAGGTCGACTCGAACTCGAGCAACACCAGCAATCGCACCGCGTCGGTTGCCGACTGGTCTGCAGCGCCAAAGGAACTGCAGATCGCCAAGGGATATGCCGGAACCTTCAACGAGACGATTAAGACCTACATAAAGCCTGGCGACTACAACCAAATGTCAATCTCCATGCTCGATAAGATGTCGATAAAGGCCTACGCCTACCTAGACACGAATAACGATGGAACGATCGACGCCACGATTTACACAACGGCAACCCGCGTCACTAAGGTGGCTAGCGTTCTTGATCCTGCCTCCATGCCAAGTGATTATGATTACTATGTTTATGGCTATATCAACGCGTTGACAGCAGATAGCCTGACGGCGTCAACGAAGACCTCGAGCACCCTTACAGTATTCGATCAGCCAGTCACCATCCCCACCACGGATGTCGACGCAAAGGCAGCAGCAGGAGAGAAGGTAGCCGCTAGCACGGTGCCGCCATTCAGCCTGTCGCTATCACTGGTCGTTGACACCACGTACCTGATCAAAGTGTGGGATGGGCGGTTTGGAACCTCAAGCGCCACGTCCTTGGTCCGCGGTGACGGCAAAGTCCCACCGCCTGTCTTTCCCTTCCCCATGGACAATATCCCTGCGAATAGCCGCCGCCATGATGTTGGACTCACCCAGCTTGACTTTTATCCGGAGGGTAAACCGGCATTTGGCGTCGGCAACTATATTCCGATGTTTGGGTTCGCAAATGTCGGCAAGGCGACTTTCGGTGTGTTCGCCTTTTCACTCGACCAGAACTTCGATAGCTTCTGGTCACCCACCAATGCAGGCGGTTTTAAAAAGACGCTCATCCTCACGCTCGCCTACGATTCAACTGGTAAACCTCTGCTGTCTCGGACCACGTCCCTCGCCGAAAGCCTAAATATGTTTATCGGCGCCTTGGGACGAGTCTTTGAAAAGCAATCAGACGGCACCTACACTTTTTATACAAACTACGGGGTTAAGGATGCCTCTGGCAAGGACGATGGCGGACTCTACTACCACAGCGACAAGACCATGGCCGGACACAGTTTCAGTGGATTCAAAGCCAACGCCGCAGTCGGCGACACCTTTCAGGTCATACAAAATGACGGTCCGCGCTGCAATGCTGAATACAACTACTGTGTCGGCTCGGCTGGACGCTCGCTTTGGGTGAAACGCCTCAAATAAATTGTCCGGGCAGGTGCCATAACCATAACTAGTCGCTGGTGCGAAATAGAATTTCGCGCCAGCGACTAACTAGCCTTTGCGCAAACTCTTCGTGCGCCGTGTCGACCACTGATCGGTAAGGTCGATTAATTTTTGCGCTATTTCCTGGATCGGCAGTTCTACTTCGACAGCACCGATCCGCTTTGCCGCACCAGGCATGCCATAGACAACGCAGGTCGCCTCGTTCTGGCCCAATGTGTACGCCCCAGACTCCCGCATGCGGAGCAGCCCATCCGCCCCATCTTTCCCCATCCCGGTGAGAATGACACCCACGGCGCCCGCACCCAAAACCTGGGCCCCCGAGCGAAACAGCACGTCGACCGAAGGCATGTGCCCACTCACCGTTGATCCAGCAGAGACGCGCACCTTAAGTGCCGACGTCGTTTGCTTGAGATCCATTTGATAGCCACCAGGTGCTATCAATACCCGACCATCTTTAACATCGTCGCCGTCAGCCGCCTCTTTAACTTCAAACGGCATCGTCGCGGCAAGGCTCGCGGCGAAGGCTTTGGAGAATTGAGCGGGAATATGCTGCACGATGACGATTGGCGGAATATTTGCTGGCATTTCCCGAAGAATCTCGCGCACAGCTTCAACTCCTCCGGTCGATGATCCAATCAATATAATCGGGCGAATCCCACTCGCCTGGATCCGACGCCGAATCGGCGTGACTCTAGCTAGCTCGACGCGCACCTTAGCGCGACTAGCATTCCTAAAGCGCTGGCAAATCTCGGTCGCAGATGCATCGATTTCACTTAGTGACGGCTTCTGAATGTAGTCGACGGCACCCGCCGCTAAGGCTTGCATCACTTGATCACCCTGCTCCATACTCAGGGACGTGACCATCACGATCGGCAAGTGCAGTTTTGGCACAAGAAGGCGTACCAAGGTCACACCGTCCATCTGAGGCATATTGACATCCAAGGACAGAACCGTTGGTCTGAGCCGCGCGATCTGCTTTTCCACATCCAAGGGATTTTCGCATTCGCCGACCACTTCAATGTCCGGGTCCCGAGCAAAGATACTACGCAACACCTGTCGGATCGTCTTCGAGTCATCGACAATCAACACCCGAGTCTTTCCAGCAGAAGCGGGTAGGTGTCGCTCAATAGGCAGCAGACCACCATTTGGATTCTTAAAAGCGTGGGATTCACTAGGTGGCATCCCCTCTGAAGCCGCTAAGGGTTTACTCGCGTGCACTTGAGATTGACGCTCCAAGGCGCCCTGCGTCGATGCAGCTGCGGTACCGGCCGCATGGGTTGCTACCGCACATCTAAGCTTCATCTTCAGTTCATCACCGCGCTCGGCCATGTTGCCCAAAGAGGGTTTCTCCACATAGTCGACGGCGCCTAGCTCGAGCGCTTTCACGCCTAGCGTCGTTTCTTCACGAGCAATTGAACTGAGCATGACGATCGGCGGATGCCCAAGGACTCGTCGCTGCTGCAGGTAGTCAACCCCGCTTTTCACCGGCATGTGTATGTCTAGCGCCATTACGTCAAAGCTTAGGCGCGACGCCAGCTGCAAGGCTTCCTCGCCATTGGCTGCGGTACCAACGATGTCAAAACCCGCGTCCTTCGTCAGAATACTTTTCAGAATTGCCAGTATCGTCGGCGAATCATCGACCGCCAAAACACGAATGAGCGACTGGGATAGCGTCTTCGTCGCTACCGTGCTTACAGTGGCCTTGGTCACCCCAGCGCCACTTCCTGGGACTTGACTTGTCATTGGGCTGGATAACACATCTGGCTTGGGAGCAAGCTGGTAGACAGAGGTACCAAGATTAGCAATAGGCAGCTTTAAACCACTGAGGCTTTCTGTCGTGCCAATAACAAAGTATGCATGAGAGGACAGAAAGGCCATAATACGCGCAGTAACTTCGCGTATCTGTACCGGCGTAAAATAAATAAATACGTTCCGACAGAAGACCAGATCGTAGGACTCTCCCGGCTTGGGCGCTGAAATGGCCATCAAGTTGCCGACATCAAAGCGACAAACCTGACGCAGAACATCCTTAGCGCGCACAAAGTTCGCAATATCACCAGTCCCGCGCGCCCAGCAACGACTGGTATAGACTGCCGGAGCAGACTTGATCTCATCAATCCGATAGACGCCATTCTTGGCTATCGCCACCGATTCAGGGTCAACATCGGTGGCATAGATTTCGAAGGTACCGCCAGGCATATGTTGCGGCCAATGCTGCAATAAAAACATCGCAAGTGAGTAGGTTTCTTGACCACGACTACAAGCCATAGTCCAAACTCGCAGATGCCTTTTACCTAAGGCCTTGAGAGCTGCCGCAATGCGACGAAGGCCCTGCTCCCGTAGAAACTCAAAGTGCTCGAATTCACGAAAGAAAAAGGTATGATGCGTCGTCAGTAGAGAAACCAAAACAGCGGTTTCATCGGTCAGATGTGCCTCAAGGTAGCGCGCATAAGCACGTGGATCAGACAATCCTAGGTCGATCATACGCCGGGAAATGCGCGCTTCGACCATCGAACGCTGGCGCTCGCCAAGCTGAACGCCGGTAATTTCGTGAACCAAACCCGAGACTCGGTCGATCAAGCGCTGGCCAAGCTCAGCTGCTGGGAGCAATGGCGCAACTGTGGACATTTAAAGATCCTCAAAGCGAGGATCATCGGCCATCGGCACGCTATCACCACCGACGGCTTTAGCTGCGCGTGGGCGGCCCCCAGCCGCCGTACTTACTGCGCGGTCATTAGCCACAGCAAGCGATGGACTGGGCCGCCTTAATTCGTGTACCTGAGCGGAACGACCGGATTCGGTCGAGCGATGCGAAGGAGACTTGGGTTTAGCGCTTGATACCAACGGATGCGCCTGCTGTGGAGTGCGGGACGCAGGAGAGGCCGCACTACCTTGAACGATCTGCCGCAACTCCTGGGTGTTAATGGCCAGCGTCGCAACGCGCTCAGCGATCCGTTCAGCCTCTTCCGCAGTTGACCTTGAAGCACTAGAGTTAGCATGAGTGACCTGATCGATCTGATTAATTGCCTTGGTGATTTCTGCAAGTCCGGTCGATGTCTCGGCCGTTGCATTCGATATTTCGCCGACCATGGCGCCAACACTGGTCACGTTTTGCACAACTTCCTCAAGGGCTACATCACATTGACGGGCCAGACCGACCCCGGTTTCAACCCGGGCGCGGCCACTGCGTACAGCTTGCTCCACCCTCGTTTTCGTATCACTCACGATCTGCTCGACTCGCCGAATCGAACCGTCGAGCATGTCAGAAATTTCCCTAGCAGCTTTACCGCTCATCTGCGCCAAATTTCCAACCTCTTCGGCAACGACGGCGAATCCCTTGCCATGCTCTCCGGCACGGGCCGCCTCTACCGAGGCGTTGAACGACAGTAGTTTGGTTTGGAAGACGATCTCGTTGATGACTTTGGTTTTGCCGCCAATTTCATTGATGACTCGTGTAATTTCGACCAGTTGACGATTCGATTCCTCAACCTGGTGGGCGACCTCAGAATTACTCGCATTGATTTCGTCCATAGCACCAATCATGCTCTGTACGGCGGCACGACTACGCCCAGCGGCATCTTGACTCGATGCGGCCACTCGCCGAGACTGCTCGGCATTCTCAGCACTTTTGCGCACCATCGCATTCATTTCTTCGACCGAGGCCGCGGTTTCTTGCACCGCAGCCGCCTGTTCGGTAACCGCTGAAGCTAGCTCATTAGACGTCGCTGAAATGGCATCGGCAGCCTGCCTCGTCTCGTCAGTCGCTTGGACTAGAGCTGCATTTACCCTGGTCAAATTGGCGGTGGTGCGATTTATCGCGACGTAGACCAACACCAAGGTCGCAAAAATAAGCAAAATCGAAATCACAGCCAGCATCAATACATCGCCCTCGGCTGGATCATGCTTGGATATCATGACACCAATGCGCCAATTTAGACCTGGATAAGAGGAATAACCCTTGGACGGGGCAACCCCGATATGGGCAGACCCAGACAACCCAGCAACCCGCGTGTCCCTGACAAAATTGCGCGGTGTCGTGGTCGCTGCTGCGGCCTCCGAGCTTAGGAATTTTTCCTTCAGCACCGCAGTCTCTTTGCTCGAATCCGAAAGCGTGGTTCCGTCTTGGCGCATTAAAATCGTCTCAACCTGTAGCACCGACTCGCTTTTCGCTGTGTTTGCGGACTCGGCTAGGACCGCTTGAACAACATCCTTCCATGACACGACATTTCGCCACACTCCGATAAGTTCACCGTTTTTTCCATGAATCGGCGCTGAAAACGCCATAGAAGCACCATCGCTGGAGAATGTCTGGCCACTCATAGCATCGAAATACAGGTCTTCAATAAATGAGGTTCCAGGCTTAACCGCACCGCCGGTGTTCGCTTTAAACCATTCTGCGTCGGCCGCGGATTGGCCGATAAATCTTTGCATTTGTAACGGTTGACCAGTCTTTGATCCGCTGTTCACAGCGACAAGTACTCCCTTCGCATCGTAGACCGTCATAAGATCGTAGATCGGCGCATAGATCTTGATCATGACATCCATGAAGTCGCGAATTTTCTGCACATCCCCGCTTATTGCCGCTTCAGACGAAGCAAATGCTTGAACATCGCCGTAGCGCTCAAACAAGTTACGGTCGAGAATATCAGCAATGGTCTTTGCCGCCGTCTCAGACACAATACCTCGACCCCTGTCAATAGCTCGAAGCTCGCTCCAAATATTGATGAGCGTCGATGAAACGCCGATGATCCCAAGAGCCAGAGTCAGTGCCAGAAGGCGAAATTTGAGTGAACGATGCTGCATATATACCCCTATGTTGTTCGTTGAATTTCTTTGCAAAAAGGCCTTACGATGCTGCAGCCACCTTTTTCATCGCGATTAAATCCTCAAGCGAAAGGGCCTTTGGCAGGTCAAGCAAGAGCACTAAGCGTTGATCCCGCTTAGCCACACCCTGGATATATTCAGAATTAACTCGAGTTTCGACGTCTGGACGCGGAGCAATATCCGCATCATCCAAGGTCATCACGGCCTCCACGGAATCAACGACGACACCAAACCTGAGTGGTTCAAAATCACAGATGACCACTGCGGTTTCACTGCTCCTCTCCGACTTAAAACCAAGTTTAGACCGCAAATCAAAGATAGAAATGATTTGACCACGCAGGTTCATGATGCCGAGAAAGTGTGTGGGAGTGTGTGGGACTCGCGTTGTCTCGGGCATGGCAACAACTTCCCGAATCGATAGCAACGGAATTGCGAAATCTTCCTCGGCAAGCCGGAAGCGAAGGTAGCGACTGTGATGACTAGAAGCAGCACCTGTAACGAGTGCTAGTCCCTGATGAGGTCTTTCATTCATGCGGCACCTTTCGATCTTTTTTCCCTTTTAACTAGCTCCTTGAGATCAAGAATCAACGCCGCAGTGCCATCGCCGAGAACGGCTCCTCCGGTCACTCCACGTGATTGCCTGACTTCACTGCCGAGTCGTTTGATCACCACCTGTTGCCTCGACAATATTTCATCAACGGTAATGGCAAAGGGTTGACCTTTATCGCGAATAATCATCGCGGTCTCGTCGGGCGTCTGATTCTTCAGTCCGCGCTGACCTAACTGTGTGGCGAGTGAATGCATCGGAATATGCTCTCCCCGCAGGCTCAAAATGGCGCCTAGCCCGACAACGTTATGAACATCCTCACGGCGCGCTCGAATGGACTCATGCACTTGCGTCAAAGGAATCACGTAGCGCTCACTACCCGACCGCACCACGAGGCCATCGATAATTGCTAGGGTCAACGGAAGATAGATGCGAAAAGTCGTGCCCTTTCCTAGCTCCGTCACCATTTGGATCTCGCCTTTTAGCACCGATTCGACATTGGTCTTCACCACATCCATGCCAACCCCACGCCCGGAGATATCTGATGCGGATGCCTTGGTGGAAAACCCTGCGACGAAAATCAGATTTTGGCACTCCTCTTGGGTCAAAGTCTGGTCGGCTCGGATTAGACCTTTCTCGACGGCCTTCTGCCGCAAAACCGCGGCGTTTAGGCCCTTACCATCGTCGGATATCTCCAGCATGATTTTTCCACCCTCATGCCCCGCAGAAAGGCGGATGCGACCTTTGGGAGACTTACCAGCCGCCGCTCGTTCACTAGGTGTTTCAATACCGTGATCAGAAGCATTGCGTATGAGGTGCACCAATGGATCGCCAAGTAGGTCCACGACCGTCTTGTCCAATTCCGTATCTTCACCATTGAGTTCTAGCTCGATATCCTTATCCAGGCTTTTTGCCGTGTCGCGGACGATACGCTGCATTTTTTGAAAGGTCTGGCGCAGCGGCATCATCCGCAGACTCATTGAATTGTCCTGGATTTCCTTGGTGATTTTAGCCAGTTGAACGACGGTCTTCTGCAACAGAGGCGATTCGATCTGGTGCCGCTGCTGACTTAAAACAGTCTGCAAAATGACCAGCTCACCGATCATGGTGACGAGGCTGTCCACCCGCTCAAGGCTGACGCGAATACTGTCGTCTGCGACGGAAGACACGGCTTTCTTAGCCGCTGCGGCTTCAACCTGCGCCTTGGGAATGTTAACTGCTGGGGGTAGAAAGGGTTGATCAATAAGTGGCTGCAGCATCGAGGCCGCGGCAGCTTGCTCTGTCCCTTCAGGTGCCACGGGATCCGTAAATATCTCATAGCCAACCTCAGCAACGCTGCCTGGGTTCTCTAGCTGGCCGTTGATCGCCGCCTTTAACCGTTCAGCAAGCTCTGGATCGGTGGCCACTGCGTCACCGCCGCGTTGACCGAGTACCATACGCCTAAGTTCGTCATTGCATAGTAAGAGCAAGTCAAAGACCTGCTGTGAGACAGAAATAGCCTGATTTTTAATCTTCAACATCAGGGACTCGAGATCATGGGTAAACGCGCCAATCTCTGCAAAGCCCACAGCCTTCGAACTGCCCTTCAGGTTATGGGCTGAACGAAAGATTTGATCGATGAGCTGGGTATTCGTACGATCGTTTTCCCAAGCCAAAAACGCCTGTTCGAGCGTCTCAAGCGTATCGACCGCTTCTTCGAGGAAAGTAGCCCTAAGTTGTTGCTGTAATTCGTCCACGTCCCCTCAGCCCTTAAACCAGGTTCACAAAGGGCCATCGGTCAAATTCAAAATTTATTTAGGCAAAAATATGCGAGAGGGTATTTTTGGTCGCAATTACCTTGTCATTTTAGCCGAGTGTCTTTACCTGCGGCGCCTAACTTGGTCCATCGGCGCACGAGCAATTGGCCTGGGTGATCGACTCTAGGTCCTCACTGGAAGTGTGATCGAACCAACAAACTTTAACTATTTCAGGGCCATCGACTATGTCGGTGGCCCTGAAATAGTTAAAAGTAGCAGCCAAGCCGCCGTTTTGCTCATCGAGGCGAGGTAAAGCGCTAAAACTCCTTACTCAGATGAACAAAATACTCTCGACCTGCCGCATAGTGCGATCCGTTGAAGCCGTTGGCCACGGTAATAGGATAACGATCGTCTGAGATGTTTAAAATATCAGCGGACACTTTTAGCCCGGAGGTCAACTCCTCGGACTTGGCGAAGGCATACCCCACCGTCGTATCGGCAGTCGTGTGTGGTGGCAAGGACCTTCTATTATTGGCTCCAGTCCTTAAACCACCGCCGTAAAGCGCCTGAGTCGTCCACCAAAAGCCGCTGTGTTTGTAGGTGACGCCTGCATTCGCGGTATTCATCTGTAGATGATCGAGATAGGTGTAGGAATCACCGGGTCCATCACCTGATGGAAAGATGAATAAGCCACCAGAAAGGCCGCGCCCTTGGGCGATTTCATAGGAGTAGTTAAAAAAGTCCGACCAATGGTTGGTTAACTGCCCGGCTAGCGAGACCTCAGTGCCATAAGCATAGCCCTCTTTGAAATTGTACGGCTGTGCGACTGAGGTGTTGAGTAGCTGCGCATCGTCGATCATGTTCTTGGCTTTCTTATACCAGGTGTTCACCACCAAGGTCTGGTCTCCTAACACCTGCGCCAATCCCGCTTCGTAGTAGTCGTCCTTTTCCGCTTTAATATCGTAGGGAAGCAGCTGTCCCCCACCGACTGCCGCAAAGGTTTTCCGCAGGTTCTCCACAGCCGCCGGCTGGAATAATTTGCCGTAGAACAGGTGCAGCCGAGTGGTCTCGCTGACAATGAAGGTGGCACCGAGCCGCGGCTGCAATGCCTGATCCTGGGGCTTCTCATCTTCGAATTCAAATTTTGTGTAGTCGTAGCGCAGACCAATATTTAGCGTTAGCCAATGGCTCGCAGCGATCTCATCTTGGAGGTAAACCGCGCCGAACTCCCCTTTATCGGTACCATCGTCCTTGCTCTCAATCACCGTTGGCGCCACGCCTCCTGCCGCAGGAGCCGTCGCAGTAAACACGTCGATCGATCCGGTGGTCCGTGAACGTTGCCCCTGAAAGCCAGCTTTAATCCGGTTCGATTGGCCAAGATGAGTACTGAAGTCCGTTTTTAGGCCGTAATTATTGGTCGTGCGATCTTCCGCAAAGGACGATGCCGTCGCGCCCGGGATCACCGAGGCAGCGGTCAAATCAGCAGCTAAATCGTTACCAATGACGATGTCGGAGCCTTTCCAGTATGGCGCAACTTGAATATAAGTATCCGCCGCAAAGCTATGCTTCCAGACCAGCTGAGTGTAACGATTGCGTTCCGACTGATGATCCGCGGTCGTGGCTGGGGCATATTTGAAGCCCCCTTCATTGCCCCAATGATCCACGAAGTCACCAGCAAAAAATGGGCTCGTTGGACTAAACGAACTGGGATAATTCGGGATCTGGTAGTGACTGCGGGAGTTGAAGGCAATGAGCGAGAGCGTATCGTTAGCCTGAATCAGATCGAATTTTGCAAACTCATTGTCCGAATTCGCTGCATCATGGACCGCCTGGCGGCCTCCTTGTACCTGCCGTGTCGGGCTTTCAGGCTGCGGCGTGTCTAGGCCGCGGTCAGTCTTAGTGTAGCTGCCAGACAGGTAATACTTGAATACTCCGTCCTTGGTCGAACCGCTGGCTTCAAGACTCGGAGTAAAGGTACGATAGGAGCCGTATGACAATCCAACGGTCGCCCCTGGTTCCTCGGTGCCGCTTTTGCTAACCACGTTGATCACAGCGGAAAGGCGTTCACCATACTCGGCGGGGATGCCGCCCGTGATCACTTCCATGTGGTCGATGTTGCGCGGACTGAAGGACTGGCCAAAGGTATTCGATGGCGAGTCGGGTAGCTGCACCCCGTCAATCTGGTACTGGATATTCGCGTGATTGCCTCGCACAAAAGTCTGGCCAAAAGGCCCTTCGACGATTCCAGGCGTCGTCGTTGCAAGCAGCTTTGGCAGCGTAATATCGCCGCCTTGGGGCATGCTTTCGATCGCCTCTTTATTTATCTGTTTGACGCTAGCTGGTGCTGAGTTGATATGACGCTTGCCAATCACCACCACCTCTTCAGCACTCGGCGATGGCTCGCTCGCCCCTAGCGCAGGAAGAGCTATGCCAAGCCCGATCATTACCGGCCATTTCATGGCTTGTCCTTTTAAGTCCGCGACTCGTTTAGGGTGTCCAGAATACCTAAGTTTGCGGATGCTAACTCTAATGCAAAAAATGTGCATCTAGAGTTTGCACTAAAATACAAACGGCGCACGCTCCGCGCCTATCTCGGCGGCAAGCAACAGCGTTCTAACCATGGTTGGTCCAATGGCCCGCGCATACTAAACGCATGCAGGCGATGAACCTTCCCTCTATGCGAACACAGCACAAGACAAAGAAAGACCGTGGCCAGCGAGGCCCAGTCCTTCTTTGTCAAAGAAGCTTTTTTGGCTTATTGCGCTAGTGCCGACTTAGCCTGGCCAACGAGTTGGCTAAAGGCTGGCTGATCATGAAGCGCTAGCTCGGCAAGGACACTGCGGTCCAAGCTGATGCCTTTGATCTTCAGACCATGGATAAACTCGGAGTAGCGCAGGCCGCCAGCACGAGCTGCCGCATTGATGCGGACGATCCACAGCTTACGGAAGTCCCGCTTACGGGTCCTACGGTCGCGGTACGAGAATTTTAGCGCCCGGCGAACCACATGAATGGCTGTACGGTAGCGGTTTTTGCGCGAGCCACGGAAGCCGCTGGCTAGGGCAAGGATCTTTTTTCTTCTGCGGCGGGCTTTAAAGCCCCGTTTGGCGCGGGTCATAGCTTACGAGTATCCTTCCAACTTAACCGTTCGGCAGACAGGGGAGCACACGACTAATATTAGACGGGTGGACGTATGCCCCTTTTTTCAGTTTATTTTTGCGATTGCGCGCCTTCTTTGTCAGAATGTGGCGCTTACCGGCTTGAGCACGCTTAATCTTGCCAGATGGCTTGATCTTGAAGCGCTTAGCGGCCGCTTTCCTCGTCTTAACTTTGTATGCCATTGCAACTGCCTCAAAAAACAGCAGACCTACGATTCACACCGCCTTACTGCGGCGGCCCAACCAAGAATCGAAGGATGTAGCACAAGCTTTTAGGGCAAGGCAACGGCAATCGTGCCATTGATCAAGAGTGACTTGTGGCCATGAATGGCCTCGTCCCATTCCTGACGCTTGACGACAAAGCGGCCATCCTTGGGGACGACGGCAATGGCCAGCGGATTTTTCCCGACCGCCCCTTCCAACTCGTCTCCGGTTGGGTGCCTAAACCAGCGCCCCATCAGGTTCTTTTTGTAGGACTCCTGGGCCATGTCGCGGACGTCAAAGACCACGTCACCATGCTCATCGACGATGGAATACAATGCTCTGGGCTTGGTCGAGGCATTGGCGTGCAGCACCACCCCAGTGTACTGGGCAGGAACGAGCTCGGCCGCTTCACGCTGGCGAAAATGCAGGCCAGACACAGACAGCGCCTTAGGCAAAGCGCTCTCCAAATGCACGCGTACCGTGCCGTCAGCAACATAGGTCGTATTATAGGAATGAGTCGAACTAGCTATCTGCTTAAGGGACTTGGCTGCATCTTCGGACGATTCATCGACACCTGTAACGGTAGCAGCAACCAGAGTCATATTGAGACTCCGCACTGCCTCAGTCGCGTAGGCCATGCCGTCATGCCAGGCGTCTTTCTCCGCCTGTTTAAATCCCTCAGCCCCGGACCCGACAGCCGCTTGGCCGAAAAACCGTAAGCGCAGCGTGCTCCAGTTGACCTCAAGGCGGTCGTCCACCTCAATCAAAGGGGCAGAGGACGCAGCCGGAGCAAACCCGAGGAATATATAGCAGACGACTAACCATGCCTGAGCGAAACGGCGCATAGGCTCCTCCTCACGGGGCTAATTCGCATCTCTAGAGCAAACTTCGGAGCATGGAGTGGGGAGCCTCCATCTTACCATAGAAGCTGGATGATCGCTTGGGTTGCCGAAGGCGACCCAGCGATGATGCCTGCCCCCTGGATATCGTAAGTCCTCCCATCGGGCGGTACATAGTTGCCAACGGTACCCCCGGCCTCTGTCACTAAAAGCGATCCGGCGGCGACGTCCCAGGGCTGCAGACCAGCCTCCCAAAAAGCATCGTAGACCCCCTCTGCGACCATGGCCAGGTCGAGGGCCGCAGCCCCATCGCGGCGGATGCTCTGACAATGGTTGGAAACCTTGGCAAAGCGTTCGATCTCGGTCTGCAATGACTTCCCCTGCATATAATAGAAGCCGGCAACCAGAAAACATTGGCTAAAGGGGCGGCTGGCGGCGACCCGGATCGGCCGTCCATCCACATAGGCGCCTTCGCCAAGACCAGCATAAAAGAAGCGCTGCCGGGGAGCGTCAAACACCGCGCCATGCAGCATTTCGATCGAGCTATCAGCGCGAAATCGCCCCCGACCAATTGAAATGCAATAAAATGGATAGCCATTGGCGTAGTTGGTGGTGCCATCGAGCGGGTCGATCACCCAAACGAAGGTACCCGGCCTAGCCGCGGCCGATGAGCGCCCTGCCTCCTCGGAATAGATGTCATCGCCAGGGAACTGCCGCTTGATGCGGTCGATAATCACCTTTTCACTGGCCAGGTCGGCAGCCGTGACTAAGCTGGTGTCAGGCTTGAGGGAGATTTGCAGGGTGCTGCCCCGCCGCGATTCGAGCTCCTTGGCCGCAAGTACCATCGTCTCGGATAAGAAATGGTAGATTTCGGAGCTGATCCTCTTATCAAGTACCATGAGGTCCCCACAAAAGCTGAAAGCGGGGCGTCAAATGACATCCCCAGGACAAGTAACCGCAGTATATTGTATTACGGTACGATACGGGCTGCCACCCAGAGCACACGACGCTCGGGACGCCAGCTCGATTAGCCTTCAAGGAGTCTCCGCCTATGCCCTATTTGTTGCTAGCAATCGCCGCTATCGGTGTTGGTTACCTACTGTTTTTCGTTGTCTACCACGCACTGCCAAAGCGCCTTCGCGCCGATCACCAGCGCCAGCACGATGACATTTTAGCCGACGCACGCAGTCAGGCGGTTGAGCGACGCAAGAATGAAGCGGAAAGGCTGGAGGACGAGCATCAGCTGATGATCGAGCAGCTCGATGCCGACATCAAAGAGCGGCAAGAAGACATGAAGATCACCGAAGAAGACCATATCTCTCAGGAACGCTCGCTAGCGCTCGAAGAAACCCACCTGCAAAAACTGACTAAAGAGATGGAGGCCCACGAGCAAAAAGTCAGCCAGATGCGCCAGGCTCACGAAGCAAAACTAGCCGAGGTCCAGGATCTACGCTCCCAGTTGAAGCAAAAGTTAGAAAGTCTGGCCAACGTCGACGCCGTCGCTGTTAGTAAGAGCCTCCAGACGAACTTGATCGAATCGCGGCAGCGCGAGTGCCAAAAGCAGCTGAAGAATCTTGACGACGAGCTAGCTTCCTCACACAAACGCCTGGCTCAACGCACGATGACTCGGGTGATGGCAAGGTACGCACCAGAGTTCTACTGGCCAAAGTCAATCAACTTCGTCGAACTCGCCGACCGGCAGATGGCCGAGAAGTTGCTTGAAGAAGGCGTCGGCCTCATTGCAGACCTGAAGGAAAAGGCAGAGATCGAAATCGAAGTGTTGAACGATCCGTCGATGCAGATGGCCATCGTAAAACTGGCCGGAGGTGCCGGTATCAATCGCGAAGCGGTGCGCCTTGCCTTTAACGACTTACTGCCCAAGGGGCCTAGTGGGTGGGGCAAGGCCGCGACCACTTATGATAAACATCGTGCTTTGCTGGAACAGCAAGCGGTAACATTGGGCCGTCAAGCAGTTCGGGAGGTTCAATTAGAAGGCATCCATCCGGAAATTCAACGCCTCGTCGGTTACCTCAACTGGCGGACCAGCTACCGGCAAAACCAGTGGTACCATACCGTCGAAGTTGCCAAGCTAGCCGGCATCATCGCCAGTGAGCTCGGCGTCGATGCGGATGCGGCCAAGCGCGTCGGACTGCTTCACGATATCGGCAAGGCCATCGACTACCGGATTGAAGGCAGTCATGCCGTCATCAGCGGCGACTATGCTGATCGCTTTGGCGAGCGGCGCATGATTTGCGACACGGTCATGTCTCACCATAGCGATCTGCTCGTTGAAACCCCCTTGGCCTATGTGCTGCGCTCGGCAGACACCCTTTCAGGGGCCCGCCCGGGGGCTCGGGTGAATCTAGAGGAGGGTTATCAAACTCGGATGTCGGGAATCGAGCATTGCGTCCGCAGTTTTCCTGGAATCGTCAGTCTTTCCATCATGAACGGCGCCCGCGAGGTCCACGTCGAGGTCAGTCACAAAAGGGTGCAAGAGAACGATATGGAGCTTTTATCGCAAAGCATCGCCAAAAAAATCCAGGAAGAGGTCGCTTTTCCTGGCGAGATTAAGATCCTTGTCTCACGGCGCTTTGAGGCTACAGCCGTCGCATGAGTCAACCCAACCGCGCCGAACTTAACGAGATTCGTAAAAAGGTCGACCTCTACCTCAGTGTGCATCGCTACGATGCCGCCGAAAAGCTGTTGCGCGCCACACTCGCCGATCATGGCCCGCTGGCGAATATACACAACCTGCTTGGCGTGACCTTCCATCAACAGTCGAAGTTTGTTGAAGCCCTCAAAGAGTTCCACAAAGCACTCAGCCTCAACGGGGAGTATGTCGAGGCAGCACTCAACTTAGCCGCCACTTTGTGTGACCTCAGCCGCTACGAGGAAGCCCAAGCCATCTTTACCAAGCTCGACCAACAGGTCGGTGGCAAGAAAAAGCAACCCGGCCTGGTCCTCGGCCGGCTCGCCAATCATCACGTCCAAAGCGGCCAGTCCTACGAAGAAAGTGGCATGCTCAGCGAGGCTATTCTTGAGTACCGCAAGGCGTTATCGCTGTTCGAACGCATGCCCGACGTCAAACTCGCCTTGGTGAAGCTCTACGTCCGCACTGGTCAAACCGATAAAGCCAAGCAGGAGTGCGAAGAAATCGTCAAGATTTGCCCGGACTTGGCCAGTGGCCACACGTGGCTGGGGATCCTTTACTACAAGTTAGGGCGCCGCGAGCTCGCTCGCAAACATTGGGAAAAAGCCCAGCAATTGTCGCCGGATGACCTGGCATCTCGGGCCTACTTGAAGCTTGCCCGGGCTTGGCCGCCGGCGGAAGCAGTCCGGTCCGGCCGCGAAAAATCACAATAGCTAAACTCCACGGCCGCATCTGCCGATGCCAAGGGCTGGGGGTAACCGATTCGTGAGCAACGAGTTTCTTTTTAATCCTGCGAGTCTGACGATCATGATCGTCGATGACCATGACCCGATCCGTAAGGGGATCAAGCGGGTCGTTGCTGCCATGGGTTTTACGGAAATCATCGAGTGTTTCGATGGTGAAGAAGCCCTTAAGATTCTGAACAAGCGCCCCATAGACCTGATGATTCTAGACCTATATATGCGTCATTACTCGGGATTTGACGTGCTCGAGCATATCCGCAACCGCGCCATTGCGGCTGACATTCCCGTGATTGTCGTCACCGGAGAAGCGAGTAAAGAAGAGATCGTTAAGGCTGCTGATATGGGTGCTGAGGACTATCTATTAAAGCCCTTTCAAGCCAATGACCTAGAAAAGAAAGTCATTAAGACGCTGAACAAATACTACTCGCCCACGCCGCTGCTAAAAACCCTGCGCAAAGCTGAACGCCTTTACCTTGAGAATAACTATGGCGAGGCGCTAAAAGGTTTTGACGCGGCCTTGGCCTTGGATGCCCTGAGCGCTCGGGCTATTCATGGTAAATCCCTCAGCCTCGACAAGTTAAATCGTCACGAAGAGGCGATAGCGACCCTTAGCGAGTCGATTAAAAATAACAGCAGCTATCATAAGAGCTATGGCGCCATCGCGGACATCTTCATCAAGCATAACCGTCCGGTCGAGGCGATCGATGCCATGCAACATGAGTTAGAGATCAACCCAAAGCAGCCAAATCGGCAGATCCACATTGCTAAACTCTTGCTCAAGGAAGGCCAGCCGATGGAAGCCGTGGCCCACTACCGGGTGGCGCTGCAAGAAAACGCCAAACACCTGGAAGCCTTGATGGGCATGGGCCACGCCTATGCTTTGGCGGGCAACCTCGACAAGGCGTTGTACTATTTCAAGCGTGTCAGGCGCTATCATCCGACGGCGACCAAAGCCCTCGAGTCAGCGATGCGCTATGCCCTCGCAGCAAACGAAGCCCGTAAAATCGAACTACTGCTCAAAGATGAACGCACGGCCCATCCGGATCGTCTTGACGCGGTGATCCTGCTGGCAATTTTTTATGTCAAACAGGCTCGGGATGACGAGGCCCTTGCCGTTGCAGACGAGCTTCTCGCTGAGGACCCTAACCTTCTTCATGCCTTGCGCATTCGCGCCTCAATCATGGTTAAGCGCAAGGATATGACCGGCGCGCTCGCCGTCCTCGAGCGCATTTCGATCGTCGCACCCACAGTTGAAGCTTTTAATAATATTGGCGAGACCTTCATTGCCCTGGGACAAATTGCCGAAGCGATTCAGGCCCTAGGCAAGGCCCTGTCCCATGATGGCACGAATGCCCAATCGATGCTGCTCCTAGCCCAGGCCTATGCAAAATCCAACCAGTGGGTCAAGGCCGCTCTCCTCTTCCGGCGCGCTGGTCAACTAGGTGCACCAGCTGAAAAGTGTGCCACCGAGGCGCGCCACTGCACGCAGGAAGTCATGAACCGTAGGCACCGCCCACGCCTGGCATCATAAAGTCGTCACCTATCGCCGCTCCGCGTTCCTTTTGCTATACAAGCAAGAAGGCAACCTAGCGGTGCAAAGGTAGAGATGCAGAACCATGAATCTTGGCAAAGCTATTTCATCTGGCTGGAGGAGCGAGGTTTCGCTTATCCGTGGCCAAGTTCGTCGGTCACTCCTGACGAGCAAACACGCCGGCCGCCAAGTCCGGTGCGCCTCCTAGCCGTCAGTGATACCGTCCTAGCCATTGAGGAACGCGGCCTTTTGGACAAAATGCTCGCCGCCATGGGACTAGCCCAGGAGCAATGTCTCATCGTCGAAGGACAGCTTGCTGCGGCGACGTGGGAGAAGGTCGCCACCGAGCTAGTCCTCGTCCTTGGTGCTGGAGCCGGGCAGGCTATGGGCTTGGACCCCGCGGCATGGGTCAACTCCAGGGGTACGATCATCGCGCATCCTAAGGTCAGCCTCGGCCTTTTACCAATCTCCCACCCATGTACCTTGATTCGCCAACCCACGGATAAGCGACAGGCCTGGGTCGATCTGCAGCTGGGAATGCGTTGCCTCGGGCTTGTCCCGCATCACTCTTAATCACGAGATGGTCGACTCATGGAATTATTGTTGGTTTCGCAGCTAGTCCTGGGCTTTGCCTCTTTGGGTATCCTCATCTCCTTGTTGCTTCGCTCGCGAAACAACCCCCTACGCGAAGATCTGGCCACCGCCCGCCGTGAGGGGCTTGAGGCGGCCCGCGACAGCCGTCAGGAGCTAGCTCTGAGGCTCGACGCCATCCGCGCGCAAATTGCCGGCGATGCCGCCCTATCTCGGCGTGAAACAAGCGCAACCTTAGGGGAACTTAGGTCCCAGCTTGACGCCATTCGCATTCAAGTCGCGGGTGACGCACAAAGCTCAAGGCAAGAAAGCAGCACCCGAATGGGCGAGCTCCGCCTCACGGTAGAGCGCCAGCTCGCAGCGATGCAAAACGACAACAGCCAAAAACTAGAGAAGATGCGCCAAACCGTCGAAGAAAAACTCGAGGGCACCCTGGAACGCCGCCTTGGCGCCTCGTTCAAACACGTTAGCGACCGCCTTGAGGAGGTCCATAGGGGGCTAGGTGAGATGCAGACCCTGGCGGTCGGCGTCGGTGACCTCAAGCGAGTGATGGCTAATGTTAAGACCAGAGGGATCTGGGGCGAGATCCAGCTTGGAGCCCTCCTTGAGCAGATCTTATCGCCCGAACAATTCAGTACCAACGTCCTCACCAAAAAGGACGGTACCGGCCGAGTCGAGTTTGCCATTAAAATGCCTGGGCGTGACGGCCAGGAAAGTGGCTTTATCTGGCTGCCGATCGATGCGAAATTCCCTATGGACACCTACCACCGCCTGGTGGACGCTCAGGACCGTGCTGACGGCGAGGCCTGCGAGCAAGCCTTTCGCCAGCTTGAGTCGTTTATCAAGCAATCGGCCAAAGACATCTCTGAAAAGTACGTCGGTCCGCCTGAAACGACCGACTTTGCGATTATGTATTTGCCCACTGAAGGACTGTTTGCCGAGGTCGCGCGCCGACCAGCATTGGTCGAAGTGATCCAGCGTGACCACCGGGTGATCATCGCCGGCCCAACCACACTCGCAGCCCTGCTCAACAGTCTACAGATGGGCTTTCGCACCCTGGCCATCCAGCAACGCTCCAGCCAGGTGTGGGGAATCCTCGGAGCGGTGAAGGCGGAGTTCAGTACCTTTGCGGACACACTCGACAAGGTCCAAAAGAAGCTCGATGAGGCCGGCAAATCCATCGGCGCCGCGCAGACCAGAACCCGTGTCATCAGCCGCAAGCTCAAAAAGGTCGAGGATCACGCACCTGCCTCAGAAAGTGGAAACTCCCCGCTGGGCCTCGAGGGCGCCAGCAGGGAGTCGGGTCTACCATCAGAAACTCTGACTGATTAAGACGGGGAGCCTTCCTCGTACTCGGCATCGACCACATCGTCCTTGCCAGCTGCTTTGCCACCCGGGCCTGCCGCACCAGCAGAACCGTCGGCGGCCGTGGCCCCTGGCTGAGCGCCGGTATTTTTGTAAAGCTCTTCCGCCAACTTGTGGAAGCGCTTTTCCAGCTCCTCACGAGCTGCCGTCAAGACATCCTTGTCCTCGCTATCCAGTTTGCCTTTGGCTGTGACAATGGCCGCCTCGATGTCGGTCTTCACAGCTGCCGGAACCTTGTCGCCGCTTTCCTTGATCATCTTTTCGCACTGGAAGATCAGCGAATCTAAACCGTTCTTAGCTTCGACGGATTCACGACGTTTCTTATCCTCGTCGGCATGGAGCTCAGCGTCGCGCACCATGTTCTTGATTTCATCCTCATTGAGCCGAGTCGAGGCCTGAATGGTCACCTTTTGCTCGCGGCCAGTGCCTAGATCCTTGGCGAAGACCGATACGATGCCGTTGGCATCGATATCAAAAGTCACCTCGATCTGCGGCACGCCGCGTGGGGCTGGCGGCAGGTTGTCTAGGCTAAACATCGCCATCTGGCGGTTACCCTTAGCAATTTCACGCTCACCCTGGAGCACATGGATCTGCACCGAGCTTTGGTTGTCGGCCGCGGTCGAGAAGACCTGGCTCTTACGAGTCGGAATCGTCGTGTTGCGCTCGATCAACTTGGTCATGACACCGCCCAGGGTCTCAATGCCCAAGGACAGAGGGGTGACATCCAACAGAAGAACGTCCTTAACTTCGCCGCCAAGGATACCGGCCTGAACGGCTGCACCGATCGCAACGACTTCATCAGGGTTCACCGACTTGTTCGGTTCTTTGTTGAAAAAGTCCTTCACCCGCTTTTGCACCAACGGTATCCGAGTCGAACCACCGACCAGAAGAACCTCATCGATGTCAGCCACTGCCAGGCCAGAGTCAGCCATCACTTTTTGGACGGGCACCATGGTTCTATCGATCACATCGTGGACGAGCTTTTCAAAGTCCGAGCGGCTGATGCTGACGGTCAAGTGCTTGGGACCGCTTTGGTCGGCAGTGAGGAACGGGAGATTGATCTCCGTCGCCTGGGCCGAAGACAGCTCGATCTTTGCCTTCTCAGCCGCTTCCTTCAAACGCTGCATGGCCATCGGGTCTTTGGAGACATCGATCCCGGTGTCGCTTTTGAACCGTTTGACCAACCAATCGATCAAAAGTTCATCAATGTTATCGCCACCTAAATGGGTGTCACCGTTGGTCGCCAGCACTTCGACGACGTTGTCACCGACCTCAAGGATCGAGACATCGAACGTACCGCCACCAAAGTCATAGACCGCAATCTTTTCGCTCTTCTTCTTGTCCAGGCCGTAGGCCAGAGCTGCCGCAGTCGGCTCAGCGACGATGCGCTTGACGTCCAACCCAGCGATCTTGCCGGCATCCTTGGTAGCTTGACGCTGACTATCATTGAAGTAAGCAGGCACCGTGATCACGGCCTCCGTGACCTTCTCACCGAGATAATCCTCGGCAGCTTGCTTCAGCTTGCCGAGCACTTTGGCGGCGATCTCCTGCGGCGTGTACTGCTTTGCGTCGACATCGACGACGGCCAAGCCATTCTTGCCTTTGCCGACCTTGAACGGCATCCGTCCGGCCTCGTCACTGCGCTCGTCAAAGGTACAACCAATGAAGCGCTTTGCCGAGAACACCGTGCGCTGGGGGTTGGTAACCGCCTGGCGACGAGCCGCAGCCCCCACCAGCACCTCGCCCTCCTTGGTGAACGCGACAACGCTAGGAGTCGTCCTTTGCCCCTCGGCGTTGGCAATAACCTTGGGCTGATTCCCCTCCATGATCGCCACGACCGAGTTGGTGGTGCCGAGGTCGATGCCGATAATCTTACCCATGCTATCTCCTATCTTGCCGATATATTTGACTTTGAATTTAAAGTGCCCAGCCCATCAGTCTCTCATAAACCTAATGCCGCTACGCCGACTGTCAAGGGCTATCGTGGTACCATATTTGCTGGAGGTCCCACCGATGTACGAATTAGCGTGTCCAGCATGTAACTCGCCATCTCAGTACGACATCAGCGACTACCTTCTGATGTGCCCGTTTTGCTCGGCGACCTTCCGCCTCGACAAAGAGTCGGGCCAGAAGGAAATCTTTAACGACCACTACATCATTGCCAACACGTCTAATCCGGTCCAGGTCAAGTCGCTTGTACTGGAATGGTTGACCCGCCTCAACCACAAACCGAACGCTACGGCAAAAGAATACTTTATTACAAATATCAGTGGCCTAAGCCGCCCCTATTGGGTGGTCTCCCTGGAGGTTTACACGGTCTGGAAAGGACTCGTGCAACGTCAGCACCGAGTCCGACTAGATTCCTACCCCGGCACCGACTATCTGATCGAACAAGGTCAATTCAAACGCAACTATCGTTGGGCCATCTCAGGTCGCAACAACATCTGTGAATCGTGGGGCATGACGCGCCTCCACGAACCAAAGGAGCCGATAGAGGTGGCTTGGGATGGCTTCCCCCTAGACTCGACCTTTTCGCGCGGCCAGCTGCAAGAGCCAAAAACGGAAAAGAGTGCCTACGATTCGCGCGAATTCTTCGAATTCAAATTCAGCAATGGCCTAGCCATTATCGGTGTTCAAGTCGATGAAGACGAAGCACTAAGGCGAGCCAAACTTCATGTCGAACAATACCATCTGGAGCTATCTAAGCTAAATGTTGACTACCTCACTGACTTCCGTACCGAGGTCGAAGTTGCCGGGGTTCAATTGGTCCACCTACCGTTTTGGTATGCGACCTACGTTTATCGGCCGCGAACCATTCTGCGCCACTTCTATCGGCCCAAAGAGAAAAACGTGATCCTCGAGGGCTACAACAATGGAGTCCTCGCCGGAGAACTTCCGATCAGGCATAAAGACAAGTTGTGGGTCAACGCACTGATCTGCGGCGCCGCATCTGTCATCCTGTTTCTTCTCGGCCTAGCCTGGCACAGCGCCTTCTTTGTGGTCGCCTTGTTCGGAGCCGTTGTTACCGCAGCAAGCGCATATGTCGCCATGACCCGCGCAGCGGAGGCCAACGAACAAGCACCGGCGGTTGAGCGTACAGCGCAGGCATAATTGATCACTCGCCCGACACTAGGATACTTTGACTCCTAAATCGTCAAAAACGTCTTCCTCGTCTGCTTTCTCGACGAGGCGCTGTGGCGGCTTGTCCTGCTGTTCAGGGAAATAGATTTTCTTCAATCTCGCTTCGAGAGTGTACGGAGTCACCGGTTTCACCTGAAACAGGTGCGTCGGAATCACGGCCTTTAGGTTCTCCAAAATCTTCGGGTCCCCGGCCAACCAGGAGATGATGACGCAAACGGTTTCGGGAGAACGCTGCTGAATCTTTCTATAGCACTCGATTCCATCCATTTCTGGCATGATGATATCGATACTGACAATGTCCGGCTTGAGCGTACGCAGCATCTCCAGACCGATGACGCCGTTGGCGGCCGAGCCCTTGACGACCAGACCTACATTGGTAAAGACCTTGGTTAACTCATCGCGCACCCCGTTTGAGTCATCGATGATGAGTACGCTTTTTCCGACCCAGGGTTTATTTGTCATGGCGATCGTCCTCCGCTCTCATTGCAGATCATAACGCCTTATCGACAAATCTCGACAGGCGTTGAGTAGCAACATTGCGCTAATCAACAAGGCGAGTGGGCGAAGCCACTCGGGAAGGGCTGCGGCTTCAGGCGCCAGCCAGGGGAAGCGCACGGTCAGGGCTGCTACATGACGAACGCATTCGGAGAAAGTTGCATGAAATGCCAAGAGCAACGCACGTCCAGGCAGGCCTGGTAAAAAGACGACCAATAAGCCAGTCGCGAGGAGCAATCCAAGGAGCGGTACCAAACAGAGGTTAGCGACCAACCCGATAAAACTGAGCTGACCAAAGACCCCAAAGACCAAAAGCATCAGCCTAAGCTGCAAGCCCAGTGTCAGCCTCAGGCCACGTACAAAGCCCCGCCTCCACTCCGCGTGACCGACGTGGACCACCAGCAAATAGGCTCCCCAAGTCACCAAAGTCGCCTCGCTGACAAAGCCAATTGGGAAGATCAGGGTTTGCAGGGCGGCTCCGAGCAGCATGCGGGTCGTCAAAGGCATGGCACCGATAAACACGCAGCCGCACTGATACCAGACAAACAAAAAAGTCGCGCGCTGGGCAGGGACAGGCATGCCGGCCATCACCAGGTAGATCAAGCTGACAACTGCCGCCACAATGCGGGCAAGGGCTGTGACCTCGGGCCACGCTGAATTGGGAATCAGTCTGATAGCATAGGCCACATGCAGCGGGATGCGGAACAGCAAGGACCAAATAGACACCATCAATGTCACGTGAAGTCCGCTGACAATTAGCAAATGATAAACGCCAATCAATTTAAACGCTGCTTTAATTGCCGGCGACAAATCCCGCTTATCACCTAACAAAATCGCCCCGAGCCAACCTCTGGGCACCGCCTCGCGCCATTTTCGGACCTCGCGCAAAGTCTCCCGCCCCTTAGCGGCCAGAGCCAGCGCCGGGCCAAGCTCCGAAATCTGCCCACTCACTAAACTAAAATGTGAGCTCAGCCGCGAAAAGAGTCGAGGTGCATCGGGCGCGACCAAGACGCCACGGCCGACAGCACCTTGGACGCGCCGACCATAGCTTTCGAAAACCAGGCCCCCAGAGCGCAGCAATACCGGCCCTGGACTGCCGTCATCAACCGACACCATGACGATCTGCGCTTCGGGCAGACTCAAAGACAGCGCTGGACCAGCATGCGCAAACCCCCAAATGAAGGCGAAAATTCCTAGAAAGATACCGCACCAAGACCTCAACCAAGACACCTGCCAAACCCGGCTAAGAACCAGCGCCAGGCCGACACAGAGGCGGCGAGCCGCCGGATGGTCCATCCAGTAGATAAGCTCCCATGAGCTAAGTGCCCGGCCAAACAAGTTGCCCAAAATAAATAAAGCGACCCACAGCTTCAACATAACAACAGCTTCTACAGCACAGGTACGGACTCGCACCAACGACCTGGCAAGACATGATAAAATAGCAAGGGTCTGCGTCCCTCACTTCCTTCCCTCCTCCGCAAAAGGCTCTAGCTCATGCCTGATGGTTTGACCCTCCAGGATCACCCTGGATTAGCGACCTGGTACCGCGCCCACAGCGCAACCCCGCCAGGTGTCGATCAGCCAGCCCAACTCTTGGTCTGGAGGCTTTGTGAAGCCATGTGTACGGGGCCAACGTCGTCGGTACGACGTTTAGTCGATGGTTTGCGGGTCTTCATGACCACGTCTTCCGCACCACTGCAGGACTTCCTGCAAGCAGAAGATGTCTGCCACGGGTGCGACGCAAAACTCCTGGAGCTTATCGGCGGACTTGGCGAAGCAGCCGTGCGAAGCGAATACGCAGATAGCTTTCTACAAGCCATGCAGTCCTTAGCCGATGCCACCGGACTTGTCGTGCTTCGCTTCCTTGCCGCTTGGGCAGCGCTAAACATCGGCCGCCTTGAGCAATGCATCGCCGAATGTGAAAAAGTCGACGAGCCGTTTGCCGCCATTTTTACTGTGCAAGGACAAGCGCTACTAGAGCTTGGGAAACCACGCGATGCCCTCGAGGTGCTCGCCATTGCCGTGAAACTAGCGCCGCAAGAGGTACTCGCCTGGTTCCAAGCTGCTAAGGCCCACCACCTGATCGATGAATATGACCAGGCGTTTGACGCACTTCGGCGCTGCCGCGCGCTTTCGCCACATAGCGATGAAGTCTGCTTGTATATGGGCCTGGTCGCATTGGACCCGAACGCATCGCCCAGCTATACCGGCGAGGCATTAACGGCCCTAAAACCACTCATGGCTCGTTTTGCTGACCATCCTGTCATCGTTTTCACCCTAGTTAGGTTAGCATGTCGGCACGGTGATAAAGAACAGGCCGAACAGGTCATCAACGCCATCGCCTGGCAAAATAATATGCGCGGGACCGAGAGTGTGCGGCAACTGCCGCCAGTTCTTCGAGCCTTAAACACAACGGGATGGATGGATCTGGCGGCGAATTTACTGAATGCCATGATGCCGCAAAAGCTCGCCGGTTAGCGGACTCTACAAGCGCAGTTGCAGAGCTGCCGAGCGAACGCGTTGCGCGACAAGATCTTGATACTGCGACCAGCTGCCCGTAGCACCTTCAAATGTGCTGATCGAGCGCGACTGTGGCAACAACGCCGTCCCCTCAGTGCGGATAAGACGCTGTATTCTGGGCGTCAAAGTACCGCCCTGAGCTCCAAGCCCCGGCATGAGTAGACAAGTACTCTGGATGCGTTCGAGCAGTAGGCTTGGGAGTTGTTCGACCTTGGTCGCTCCAAGCACAAGTCCAAGTCCATCCATGACTGACGCATCAGAGCAATATTGAACCAGTGCCTCAAGGAGCGGCTCAGCCGCAGCATCTTGAATTAAACCTCCGCTGGGATTGGAACTTACCCAGACAATGTAGATCCCTCGGCCAAGAGCCAGCCAAGGGACCAAAGGCTCAATTGTATCCATCCCCATATATGGCATGACAGTCAGCGCATCCGCCCCCAGGGCCGCAAAGGCCATTTGCCCATAAGCTGTCATGGTGGATGCGATATCGCCACGCTTGGCATCCAGGATCGTGATGAGTCCACTGGCATTAGCCTGTGCTATCGCCGCCTCCAGCACTGAGAAGCCGGGCGCTCCATGTGCCTCAAAAAATGCGCTTTGAAATTTGATAGCCGCCACCTGACCGACGCTGGCTTCAATAAGACACTGAGAAAAACGCGTCAAAAATGCTGCCGCACCCTCGGTCTCAAGAAATCTCGCAAAAAAGCTTGGTAGCTTGGCCATGTGCGGATCGACCCCAACGCACAGGCTGGTGCCAACCGTGGCGATGTGTTCTTTAAGTCGCTGGCGAAATCCCGGCATGGGTGGGTTAGACTGAAGTTCCATCGATTCTTCCAGTGATACTTTCAGTAAAAGGCAGCCTCGGCCAATGGACCGCAGCATAATGCTCTACCCGCCTTCTGCCTCGCTGGCGCAGAAAGGTCAACGGGCTGCCCAAAGGGATCGGCATACCGAGCGCTAGTTTGCAAAGATAATCGGCAGCCTCGGGCTGAGCTACCCGCTGACTTCTCGCTAAAAGTTCGGCAAGAAGCCCGAGAAACAACGCCATATGCTGGCTAAGCGCCGTCGTGTTCCACCTTGTATCCATCGCCGCGGCTCGCTTCGCGGCAGCCTTGGCTTGCTTCCATCCACCCATCTCCCAGTGGCCACGAGCAATCGATCGTTCTCCAAGGCGGGTCGCCTCGACATCATAGCGGTAGGCGTCAAGCCGCATGCGCAAGAAACGGTCCCAGCCATCTTCATCGCCGGCAAAACCCCAACCGGCCGCTTTCAGCTGACTCACAATCACACTAAGGTCGCCGTCGGCATGGCGACTGATATGAAGCATTTCTTCAAAAAACAATGACCTGATATGGACCGATGCCGGTAATGATTTGGGTCTATACTTAACATGGATGACCGCATCGCTCGTCAGGGAGAGGATGCTTTGCAACAAAGTTGGTAGGTTTTGGTCGGACGGCTCCGCCCACTCCATGGCGCCGGCGGCGGCCGATCCGGCATTGCCGTCAATACGTAAGAAGCGCCATTCATCCTGTCCAATGAGAACATGGAAAGCATCGTCAATAGTCCAGCGCAGGACAGGATGTATAGCGGGGACGGAAGGCCCAATATACCAAGTCACGTGATGTTCCCAAAGGTCATAGGCTTTGGCCAGTCCGATCGAACGCTCCAGGCGGCTAAATAGAAGGTTCAGCGCAATCATCAAGTCTCGGCTGTCATTGGCCGAAAAAATCAACGGTACGGAGGCGCGCAGCAAACGCATCATCACCGCAGTCGGCGGAGCCACCGTATTGAGGTCGATGACCACCGGCGGCAGGGCCTGCATGGAATCAGCAAGGAGCTCTGAGCCCCGAGTTGTGACTAGCGAGGCCCGCAGCCAAACTGCGTAACCCGAAGACAAAAGATGTTGTGATGCAATGAGGCAGATCAGCCTACCAAGATCACCGGCCTGTTTGAGCCTGCCGCGCTCGCTAATCAGCTGCCAGCAGTAATCCCAAGCGAGGGGCGCTGTCGCCGATCCCACCCGCTCATGACGCCAGACGCTTTCAATTTGCTCGAAAGCCATCCGACTCGACTGCTGATCGACCTTGCCTTGGTCATCTCTACCACGCTGCCGCCGCAGCTCGCGCACTCCAGAGCTAGGACTAACCCGCAACATGTCGCCAAACATGTTTGACGCTCGTATCATCCAGTCTTGAGCGTCCGAGCAGAAATCAAGCAAACCGTCAGCAAGAGCCTCTGGCGCGCGAAAAACCGGCTGAGCCTGCCAACGTTCCCGGGTTCTACCCGTGCGCTTATTGAGGGACTCCAGCACTCCGCCAGGTGGAAATGCACCTGCGTCGATCTCAGGAAAGCCAACTCTGGCCTGACAGCTATACCAATAGCGCCGTTGACAAGAGAGAGCTAGCTCCCAAGCACTGCCCTGGCAAGAACCAGCCGCAGCGTAAACCCAAGGCACCGGCGAATTACGAATCAAAGATAATAGCCAGCGCCAAGTATCGATACGATGTACCAAGTCATTGAATAAACAAGTGGATGCTAGTTCCTGAGCCCAAGACATATGCCGATCGTCTGCGGCGCCTTGCTGGAGGATCATGACACCCTTAGTCGTCAGCCGAGTTTGGCGATGCAGTTCTTCAGCGATCTTACCCAAATCCTCTATCGCAGCCTCGGCCCTACTTTCATAAAAGCACGCCGTTGGCCGCAAGCTAATGACGACACAGTCACCATGGCGCTGCACTGCTAGATCCATTTCGCCGCCATATGCACTTCTGGGTAGCGACCCAGGTGCAGCAAAAGGGCGGGCCCGTCGCACGGCGAGAGCAGTTCAAACGCCGACAGCGGCGGCTGCCACCCATGCAAAAAATCAGGATAGCATAGAGCTGGGAATGGACTACCTTTCATGGCAAAGCCACTCCCAATCGTAGCTGCCGCTGCCATCCAAGGCACGCTGATGATCAAGCGTCGCAACTTTGAGACGTCAAAGTCTGCCGTCTGCGCAAGCCAGGCTGCCGCCAGCTCACGTAGGATGCGGCCGGTATCGAGCTGTACTTCATGGTTCGCCATGCGAACGCTTAGCGAAGCAAACGACTCAGCCGCTCTAAGCGGCGTCTGCGGCTTGCTCTGGCCCTGATCTTCAATTAGCAAAGCGCCGCCAATCCCCCAGCCAGAGGGAGCCGACAGAGGCTGTGGGGCCACCTCGCCACTGTGACGTTGTGCCAATGACTGCCAAGACTTTGCGAGTGCCTTTAGCGTTGGCTCGGCTACGTGGAGAGGTACAGCTTTACCAGGGCGTTCCTCGACGATCAGGCGACTACGCTCGAATCCAATGGGCACCAATTCACCATGTGCCTTGCCAAGGGTTGCGACCAGCTCCTGACAAAATCGTTGTTCCAGCTGAGGGCTCTGCAGCGCTAGCGAATGCGAAAGGCGAAGAAATGGCGCTGCAGGCGGCAGGTCGCCATCGCCAACGACGACGACCACGCGACGCCCCTTGACTTGACCTAGCTGCTGAAAAAGATTTGGGATAAGTGCCGGAAAGATATCCACGTTGGGCAGCCCAATTAAGGCACTCGCCATCTCCTCGGCATCAACCTGGTTGGAAAGTGGCATGAGAACCGATACACCCGTAACCGGCTCGGCGCTGCGATAGGCCAGCTGGCGTGCCACACTCGCAACAAGTTTGGGCATACTGAAACGATGTGGCCGCAATTCGTTTAATCCACGATGTAGGACGCTGTTGCGGCTTTCAATAGAGAAACGCGTCGGACCATCCTGACGCAGCAGGATATAGTCAGGACCGCTTAGCAGCATGTGCTAGCCCATCATGAAGTCGGCTTTGGGCCTGCTTCACCTGACCACGCAGGCGCTCATCGAGGATGATCTCCTGCAGGCGGATTAGCTCCTTCTCAATCATCGCCCAGTCCTGCAAGGCGACACCAATATTGATGAGGCCTTCGATCGCATCGAGCTGAAAGGCTGGTTGTTTTGCCGCCTTTTGGAAATTTTCATGCGCTTGATCGAAGTCGCTGAGCAGCATGTGCAAGCCACCCATCTTGAAATGCAAGGTGGCTCGCCCAGCTTCGGACTCAACACTCAAGATGCATTGCCTAAGTACTTGCAGGCATCCTTGCCAGTCATTCAAGCGCTCATGCGCATCATAAAGGATGGTCGATGTGTCGAGTGGACTACCGTCGCAATGAGCCGCCAAGACCGCAATAGCGGCTTCAGGCATATCTAATTGGTAAAGATAAATCCCGGCTAGCTCCTGCGCCACACGGTAGAGTTCTTGCGGGTGGCGCACCGCAGAGAGTAGCTTGGTCAGCGCGTCAACTACCTGATCCCACTCATTATTTTGAGTGAACAGCAGTTTAAAATAGCGCAGCGCCTTAACGTTTCTCGGGTCAACTTCGAGAAGACGCTCGTACGTCTGGCTGAGCTGGGCTTCGTTATGAGTCTTCTTTTCGAAAAGCATGCATAATCGCTCGAGGCAGGCGATATGATCATCCCGTATCTCCAAGTGATCACAGATCGCAGATAGCAGTGTCGCCTCTGCCGTAAAGTCTTCGAACTCAATAATATGCGGCAGCATTTGCTCACTAAACTTAAGATACCCTGGCCGCAGGTGGGACACTAATGAAGCGCAGGTTTCGGCTGCCGCAAAGGTATCTTCAAGATAGATATTTTGCACTCTGGCCAAGCGCACGTAATTGCGTTCACGCTCTGGTGCGCCGTCTTCCAGTCCTCGTTTGAGCAGACGAAAGAACGGGCCCCAGCACTCGTGCTGCTCCAACAGGTCAAGCATATCAGCGGCGAGCTGATTGCTGATCGCTGCACCACTGTCGACTTGAGCGACAATGCTACGGACGTTGTCGACATCCCAGGGGAGTGGAAAAGCCATACCGTAGCCTGCTCTGTTGCGCTTTACGTTATTACCTAATTACCTAGGAACTAGCCCATCGACGAGAAGTTGACCCGCCTTTTTCACGATACTGTCGTAGTCAAAGGTCGATTCATCGAACAACCATTGCAAGCTGAGGCCATCGATCACTGCAATCACATAAGACGCATATTCGTAGGGATCAACAGCACGAAAGGCCTGAGCGGTAATACCAGCCCGAATGACGGTCGCTGCCGCCTCGCGAAACTTTGTATAATGACGGGCAATAACCTTGCGAACCTCTTCCTTCTGGTTGATCTGCGTCCAGAAGTCCATGTTAACCTGATAGTACTCCTTGGTACTTCGGACGATATCGAAGCAAACGTCGATGAACACCTCAAGCTTGCGCCGAGCGTCGGTAATCGAGCTCATTTCTGAGGCCAACACGCGCTCGATGTCGCCCGCGACCCTATCCAGCACAGACATCATCAACTCATCTTTATTTAGAAAATAATAATGAATGATGCCCTTGCTGACTCCAGCCGTCCGCGCCACGTCCTGCATCGAAAAGTTGTGATACCCGTACTTTGTAATACAATCGACTGTCGCGCGCACAATTTGATCTTTGCGCTCTGCCGCTACGTCCGCTTTGGACATACCTGTCTCCGTTAGTCTAACCAAACCGACCGCTATACTATTCTGAGCTCTTAGTGAAGCCCTCGTAACCAAAAGCAAAATTTATCGTAGCACCAGAGTTAAAGTAGGGCAATCGGTTGGTGAAGATTGGGGGCTGTGGTACGCTTGCAACTGCATCCTTTTAAAATCGTTCGATTGCCCGGTCGCTTCGCCGCTTTGTGTGGAGAGTTTTCATGGGTCAACCCGCTTGGACTCGAGTCATTTTTTGCATTGCATTGCTGCCAGGAGTCGCCTCCACGGCCAAGGCCGGTGAGCAGCGATGGACCCATTTTGGTGTCCGACCGCTAGCCATGGGCAACGCCTATGTAGCGGTCGCCGACGACTACAATGCGCTCTTTTACAATCCTGCGGGATTGGCGCGTCTAAAATCCTGGTCCGGAGAACTGATCAACCCCAAGGTGGCCATCTCCACCAATACCATTTCGGCCATCCAGGGCGTCCAAAAGCTCGCCGCTGGCTCGACCGGCGACACCGACAAGATGCTGGATTTCCTCCAGAGCAACACTGGGAAAAACAACTACTTCGACATCGGGTTAACACCTCACTTGGTGTTCCCGGGGTTTGGTTTCGGCCTCGGCGTCGACGTCGGCGCTGACCTGACGATTCACCGCGAAATCAGTGTCGATGTTGATCTTGGTCCTCGCGCCATTCTGCCGATCGCCTATGCTCGGAACTTCTTTGACGAGCGCCTAAGCATCGGCGCGGGTGTCAAGGTGGTCGCCGAAGGGGGCGTGAACCACAGGTTCAGTATCAATGATATCAACGCCCTATCGAAATCTAAAACGGACACCACCGGAGCCACTGCGGGGCCCAAACTGGACGATTACGTCGAAGGCGGCTACGGGGTGGGGACAGATGTGGGCGTACTATTTACTCCGACCCGGCGGATGCAGCCGACCCTAGGCCTCAGCGTCACCGACCTGGGCGGCACCCATTTTACTAAAACCAATGTCAGCGGGCAGGCGCTAGCAGCTCCGCGGACCAGGCTGCCCTCGGTCAACGTCGGCTTTAGCTTTAGACCATGGGAAGCACATGGCATGTACCTTCTCACCGCCGTCGACGCCCATTCGATCAATCAGCCGATCCACTATTCGAATAAATTCAACGTCGGGGCGGAATGGGGCTACGGATCGATCATCAAATTCGACACCGGCCTCCATCAGGGACAAATCACTGGAGGGTTCCAGTTCGACGTCTTTTTACTAACCGTGCGATTCGCCACTTATACCGAGCAATTGGGTACGATCGCAGGCCAGGACCCCAATCTTGGCGACCGCCGCTACGCCTTACAGGTAAAACTCCTGATCTAAAGTGGAGACTCCATTGATGAAGCTAACTGCACGTCTAGTGCTCGTCTACCTCATGGTCGGACTCCCAAGCGCGCCTGTCTGGGCCAAAGGCCTAGACGCACTTTCCGATAAAAGTCCTGAGGCTGCCGAACAGCAAGAGGCTAAAGACTCGCCCAAAGGCGAGGAGGACCCCGCCTTTGGACCTGACAAGGAAGGCGATGCAGCCGAGGCTACCGAAGCCAATGAAGCTGGCGGAGTGCCTGCCAACCCGCCAAGCAACGCCCTAACACAAAGGCTCTATTTGGCCACGAGCTATGGCTGGGTCAAGGCCAGTCGCCCAGGCGGCGGTAGCTGGAAGGCAAGTGGAATGAGCGATTTCGCTGTCGGGTACCGGGTACTTCCCATAAAGTCGGCGTTTAACATCGCCGCAACCTATCGCTACGCGCCGGTTGCCTTAAGCGGTCAGGTCAATGGTCATTCCTACCGGGGAGTCTGGGAAACGCACTACCTTGGGGCTCGCGCCGATACCAACCTAGCGACCTCGGTGCGCCTTGTCGCCAGCGGTGAGCTTGGTTACCTCCATGCCGCCTTGCGTCGGACCGATGGTCTACCGGGCGAGAACTCGGCGGCCCGTAGTGGGGCTGTGGCCGCCTTCGGCGTCGGTGCTGACTACCTGCTGCTGGACGGTGGTGTCCTGGCGGTTGGACCTCGCCTCTGCGGTTCTTACGGCGTTGCAACGACCAGGCAAATCGCGGTCTCAGTCGGCCTGTCATTCTGAAATCGGCAGCGACGGCGTGATTGTGCTATGCCTAAAATCATGATGCTCAAGCTTAAGCGCGCACCAAGAGGCGCCCACCACGACTACCGCCTTGCCAGGTTCATCGGCAGCCTGCTGCTGGTTCTATGCGGCATGGGTTGCGAAACGAAGGCTCGCGTCGGCTATCTCAAAGTGCTGGCACCGCGCTCGGAAGGCAGCTTTGATATCTACCGTATTGCCAGCGAGTCGCCGCTGCAGTTTGTCTCCGAAGAGGCAGGCCACTTCAATGCTGATGTCCCCCTAGCGCCAGGCAGCTACCTGGTACTAGCGGACTGCTCGAGTGAAACGATCATTATCTATCCCGACCAGCATGCGACACTCGTCGCCCACCGCGTCGAGTTTGTCCCGCCGCACAAGCCCGACGCTAAGGATGGTTTTTCCATCCAGTGCAGTCGTTCCGACCACACCAAGTCTAGGCAATTGATCTCTGGTTGCTACGAACTCAATATCCTCGACGGCAAACGTGATTTACTCGTCGGCATGGTCCCCATGCATGTGGACTTCACCACCATGACCGGGCCGCCCCAACCAAAGGTCTTATCCTACAAGCTTTCCGGACTGCAGGTTGCCGACTTTCCCGGCAATCGCCAAGAAGTAGACTACTTTATTTCACCGGCGGACGAGCTGATTGCGGCCACTAAATATCAGCAATTCGGTCGCTGGGAGTTTCTCCTACCAGGCCGCTACGCGATTGAAGTCAATGGCACCAAGATGCAGGTCACCATGCCTGAGGGCCAAGAACGCATTATCAAGCCAGCGTTATTGCGGGTCGCCACGTCGCAAGACATTGACCTCGACTTGCCTGCACGCATCAAGGGAAGTCCTTGGTTGGTAGAAATAAACAACGGCCACTGGCTGAGTTTCAACGAGACCTACCCGATGCTACCGGGAGAGGCGACGATATCGATCAGCGGCTCGACTGAATCCGTCGACATTGAGTTAGTCGAGGGCGAAACTAAAGAGCTTCAAGCCCGCAGCGTAACCGTTGACAGCGGATGTACCAAAGTCCACCCGGGTGATGCCAACTCTTGTTTGGGCGAAAAGGGTGTGTCGCTTTATGCCCCCGAAGAGCCCTACCCATTCATCGAAAGCGTCACCGATATTCCCATTTTATTCATCGACGAAGACGCGCCTGTTCTGGTTGGGATCGAAGGTTCGCGCGATATCGTCTACGAGGTACCAGCCACGGTCCGAGACAAAACTCTGGCCGTTGGTTACGCCAAAATGATTCCTGTAGCGCAGCACCGACCCGGCCAAATCACCGATTTAGTCCGGGTCGACAGCACCGGCGCTCCAGTTTCAGGCCATACCCTGGACATCAATCTCGAGCGCAACACCGTCATGCCGCTTTTTGCTGGCAACTACAAACTAGATCAGTTTCTCTCGGTAACGTCTGGCGAGAACAGCTCGCGCCAGAATACCTCGCGCAGCTTCACAATCGAGACTGGCAAAACCATTGAAATTGAATTCCCCGTGTCCTGGTCCGAGAAAAAATTCTCAACGATGAAGAAGAAGCACCCACATGGCGGCGAAGGCAAGCCAGGCGATGTCGGAGTATACAAGCACGACAAGCCGATGCGCATGCTTTAGCTTCAAAGGGCATGTTGCTTGAGGCGCGCCTTTTTGAGAAGTCCGCGGGCATTTGCCAGACTTGATGCCGTGACCTCGGCGCCGGAAAGAAGTCGTGCGATCTCCTCCTCGCTTGCTTTCAGGCTGAGCTTGGTGATGGTTGACTCGGTGCGCTGGTCTTTGCTCAGCTTATGCACGAAAAAATGCGCGTCGCCATAGGCAGCCACCTGTGCCAGGTGGGAGATGCAAATGACTTGGAAGTCAGTCGCAAGCTCCTGCATTTTACGCCCGACGACATCAGCTACGCGCCCTGAAATCCCCGCATCAATCTCATCAAAGACCAAAATACAGGTGTCCGCTCCGACTGCCAGGGCCTTTTTTAGGGCCAGCATGACTCGAGATATCTCACCCCCCGAGGCAATTTTATGCAATGGCAGCATGGCTTCTCCCTCGTTGGCGGCGAGCATAAACTGAGCCTTTTCAGCACCTTGCTCGCCTAATCCAGTCAAAATATCCGCAATTTCAGCCCATGCCTCGGCAGCCTCGGCGCCAAAGACGGCAAACCCGAAATCACTGATGGTGCGGCGCAGGGGAATCAGTTCCACTTCCATAGTGGCGCCGGGCATCGCCAATTCATGCATCTCCTTTTCAATCCGCATTTTCACGATGCCCTGCGCCTGTCGCCTGGCTTCGCTCAACTGTGCCGCAGCGGCCGCAAGACCCACCACGCCTACTTTAAGCTGTTTCAGGCGGGCACCAACCTCGGCCGCCGCTGACTGGAGGAAGCCAAGCTCAGAACTGAGCCGCTCCTGCTCCGAGAGCAGCTCAGACACTTGCTGCAGCGATAGCTTGCGCAGCAACTCTTGGTACCCTGCCAAGCGCTCCTGGGCCTGCTCAAGGTCTTGATCATCGACTTCAACCTCAGACAGGGCCTTGCCGATGCTAAAGCTTAGCTCTTCGATCTGGGCGGCGACCGATTGGGCTTGGTCGCTGAGCTCGGCAAGCACTGGCGACAAGGTGGCAAGCCGTCCCAGAATCTTGCCTGCGTCCCATACGGGGCGCGCTAGGCTATCACCACCTGCACCCTGATCGACCGCACCCTGCGCCTCTTCTAGGCCCTTAACCAGTGCCATCATGTGGTGGCCGCGACGGCAGAGGTCTTGAACGCGGTCAAAGTCTTCTTGGCTCGGAGCGAAAGCTGCCAGCTCTTCGCAGCGGTAGTTTAGATAGTCACAGTCGCGACGTTTGGCACTGAAATCCGCCGCCATGGCGCTTAGGACATGCAACTCTTCCAGGACCAGCTGGTAGGCGGCCGAGAAGCGCCGCGGCAAAGCCTTATCAATGAGAAATTGATCAAGGTAAGTCACATGCTGCACGGCATCGAGCAAGCGCAGATTGTCATGCTGGCCAAATACATCGATCAGCGACAGAGCCAGCTCCCGCAGGACTGTCACAGTCACAGGCGTGTCGTTGATCCAAGCTAAGGAGCGCCCTTTATCGGTAACCGTGCGCCGCACGAGAACCTGCATCACTCCGTCCGCGGACTCCACACCAATGCCGTAGTGCTCTAGCACCCCGGCATAAGGGTGATCTGCGGGAATATCGAAAAAGCCACTGACGGTGGCATTGCTACGCCCTCGTCGCACGGTCTCAGCGCTGGCCTTGGCACCCAGGAGCAAACCTAAGGCCTTGATAAGAATCGACTTCCCAGCACCGGTTTCGCCTGTGATGACATTAAAGCCAGGAACGAAATGAATCGTCAGGCTATCAATGATGGCCAGGCCTTGGATATGCAGCTGCGTTAGCACGGTTCATATCTCCTAGGGAAACGGCCCGCAACCGGGCTGAGTCCTGAAGATCGCAGGTCGCAGCAGCTCCCGCAAGAGACATACCAGAACATTAAGGCCGCGGAGCTGGTGCGCGCCCCGACTTAGCTGGCCTGACCCGCCGATCATCGCGCGACCAATAGCCTTTTTTCTTCTCGCTGGTCGACTTTGGTGCGCCACCCTCATCACGGGGCTGGTCCTTTGCCGGCTTCGATGTCCGAGTACTTGCCGGAGTCGGGCGCTTACTACCTTGAGGCCCAGCCTCCTTCTTGGCGCCTGGGCGAGCAGCATAAGGGCTCGGACGCTTCTTGCCGCCGTGACGGGCTGGTCCGCTAGCCGCAGCGCGGGATAAATCATCGGCCTTTGGGCCTTTTGCCGCTCGTGGCTGGCGAGCACCATCGGCCGGGCCCTCCTTGCGGCGACTCGAAGCCCGGTCTGCACCCTTCTTCACCCCATAAGGGCTGCGCCAAGGCTCGCCACGAGGAGCCACTTTTTTTACCGCCGCACCCTCGGCGCGTGGGGAACGCGTGCTGCCTCCAAGGTCCACGACCGATGGCTTGGGGCTGATCTGGCGACGACCGGTGTTGGCTTTAGCTCGGCGCTTTAACGTGGCCGGAGCATCGACCGGGGTCCCTCGGGCCTCCTCCTCTTCCCGCATCCGGGCCTTTAGGGCAAGGGCCTCGGGAGCCATATTTTTCAGCTCCTTCTCAAGATATAGGAGACGGACAATCAGCTCGCTTTCGAGCCGCTTATCATCGATGTCCGGCTTGCTACCGTCGGTTGCCAAGACCTTCTTATACTCCGCAATCTCATCTAACCTGGCGCGAAGCCGTTTGATTTTAGACTGCGTTTCCAGCTCTCTGGTCTTTGTGGTTTTGACCTGTGTGCTGCCTTGGCGGGGACGAGACATGGTAGACTCCTGGAGCTTATCGGACGCGAGTCGTAGTGGATTTGCCCCAGCTATGCAACGGTAATCATGTAACATCCTGGCTTGACGCTGGCTTTAGAGGTGCATAACCTCGGCACCTAGCAGCACTAAGCCTAGGGGATCCGATGAGCCTGCAGATCTTCGTGACCGGTGGCACCTTCGACAAGAAATACAATGAGATCGACGGCACCCTGGCCTTTGGTCAGACCCATATCACCGAATTGCTTCAGCTCGGCAGGTGCCAGCTGCCGTTGAACATCAAAACCCTCATGATGGTCGACAGCCTCGACATGACCGCGAATCATCGCCAGCAGATCTTGGAGCAATGCTTGGCGACCAATGCACAGCGCATCGTCATCACCCACGGCACCGATACCATGGTGGAAACGGCGAAACTTCTCGGCGAGCAGGTGGCTGACAAGACCATCGTCCTAACTGGCGCCATGATTCCATTTACCTTTGGCAGCTCTGACGGTCTTTTCAACATGGGATGCGCCTTAGCCTTCGTCCAGACCCTTCCTGCCGGTACTTACGTGGCTATGAACGGTCGCTACTTTCATTGGAACCAAGTGCGCAAGAACCGCTCGCTTGGCCGCTTTGAAGAAAAACCCTAGTCTTAATAAGTTTTTATTAAGATAGGGCCGATCACCGCAAGAGCTGGCGCGGTCAGCCAGGCATGCTAGAATCTGCATGAACTTACTTTTAGGAGTCGCCCATGAACAAGTATGCTCTTGTGTTCGCTCTGTCATTTACGCCGGCTATGACCATGCTTGCCTCCGTTGCCACTGCTGCCGCTGTGGAACAGGCACCACAGATTAGTTTGAAGGACCTGAAGCAGGTCGTGACGAACAAAAAGGCGACGATCATCGACGCAAATGGCATCGACATGTACAAAGACGGGCACATTCCAGGAGCCGTCAGTTACGCTAAGGACGGGACTAAACTCGCCACCATCCTTCCAGCCGATAAGAACACCGAAATAGTCGCCTACTGCGGCGGGCCAATGTGCACCGCGTGGGAAGATGCGGCAAAAGCCGTCAAGGCTCTCGGCTACAACAACGTGAAGCACTTTAAGGGCGGCATCAAAGGCTGGAAAGAGGCCGGCGAAAAACTCGAAAAAGGCGCCTAAGCTCCGCTACGGTGTGACAAGGCCAGCGACCTTGACGCACCACCCCCCACTCGCGTGTTAGTCTACAACTGATTACACGACCGGCAAGGCTCGGTGTAAAACCCACGATACCATCGACAACACCACAGCGCCAACCAGCGCCCAACCAAAGCTCTTTACTTCAAAACCAGGAGTTAGCGCACTTGCCAACATGAGGCACAGTGCGTTGATGACGAAGAGAAACAAGCCTAGCGTCACCACGGTGATCGGCAGCGTCAACAGCACGAGAATCGGCCGGACCAAAGCATTCACAAAGCCGAGGACCGCGGCTGCGGCCATGGCGGGCAAAAAGCCCGTGAGGGACAAACCAGGGACTAAATAGGCTGTCACTACAAAGGCCAGAGCCGAAATCAGCCACACGAGTAAAAAATGCACCATAAGGACAAGCTCCCATTCAAAGGCCCATAAAGGACACACGCGCCGAAGGCCCCAATCGAGCCTTCATAGCCCCTTTTTTAAACAGCGACAAGGGAATGAATGCACCAGATGGAGCCTTCGAGACCGTGCTGCCTTTAGACACCAAATCCAGCGCAGCTGTTAACCCGGTGCCACCAATTGCTTCATAACCGCCCGCAGCTCGTCCTGCCAAGATGCGGGCCGCAAAGCAAAGGTCGTTGCGAATTTGCGTGTGTCCAAACGCGAGTTCAGAGGACGCAAGGCCGGAAGCGGGTAGTCGATGGTGTGAATGGGTCCGACTTCTTGAACCTTCACGGCCGCACCAAGCCGGCGGGCTTCGGAGAAAATCTCCAGGGCAAAGCCGTGCCAACTGGTTTCACCGTCACACGCCAGATGATAGGTCCCGGTGTAGCGGAGAGGGTCCTCGCAACCCAGCATGGTACGCACCACATGGGCCGTGCTCCTGGCAATATAGGACGCCGAGGTCGGTGACCCGACCTGGTCACAGACGACCTGGATGCGCTCTCGTTCACCGCCCAAGCGTAGCATGGTCTTCACAAAGTTATGGCCGTACGCGCTAAAGACCCATGAGGCCCGAAGAATGACAGCTCGTCCACCGACTGCGGCGATCGCCTGCTCCCCGGCCAGCTTGCTTCGCCCGTAGGCGTTGATCGGCACGGCCGCATCCTCTTCGCGGCGCCTGTTCGCCCCAGACCCATCGAAGACGTAATCGCTCGAGTAGTGGATGAAAAGAGCCCCAAGTCGCTTGGCCTCATCTGCAAGCACGGCAGGGGCCACCCCGTTAGCCTGCAAGGCGGCAGACTCATCTTGCTCGGCTTTGTCGACTGCCGTGTAAGCGGCGGCATTGATGATAACTTGAGGCTTAACGCGACGCACCAGCTGTACTAGGGAACTGGGATCAGCCAGGTCCGCGTGCTCAAAGCCTGACTCCGCTCCAGTGCGCGCCGCACCCAAGACTCGTCCTAGTCCGACGACTTCCGTGAGCAAAGACCGACCGACTTGTCCGGTTGCGCCGACAATCAAGATCAGAGGTTGGTGACTCGCAGTAGTCGTCATGATCTAGAAGAACCTCAATATTGCAGCGGTGGCCCCGGAGGAATGTTGCTCGTTCTGCACTAGCAAGAGCGCCTCCAGGTTGCATATCGGCTCGCTCAAATCGCCGATATCTCTTTGACATCCTTAGCGATAACCAACTAGACTGACGAGGATGACGCACCGCTTAAAAACTATCTTGGAACCGGTACTCTGCTGTCTGGTCATCGCTATTGGTACTTGGTCACTTTACGGTCCAATCGTCAAGACTGGATTTGGCAAAATCCCAGGTGATCTCGGCGACGCTAGATTTGTCCATTTATTTCTCGAGCACAACTACCGCTATTTTTTCACATCAGAGACTCTGTCATTCTGGAGTCCAACGTGGATTTTCTATCCCCTAGCCGACGGCCTTGCTACCTCCGACGTTATGACCGGCACAGCTTGGTTGTACGGGATTTTTCGGCTGGTCGGTGCAGATGCTTATCTCGCGTTTCAAAGTTGGCTGATCACCTGCTCTATTTTTAATTTCCTGGCACTCTATTGGCTACTACGCCGTTGGCAATTGGGGCTGGCGGGCCGATTAGCTGCCGCGTTTGTCTATGCCTACGGCTTATATCGAGTCGCATTTGATAGTCACCCACAGTTGACCGCTAGCTTCTATACCCCTTTGTTTGTCCTTTGCGTTGACGCTTTTGTCCGCGAGGTCTTGCCGCAGCGTCAAAAGATCCTGGCAATCCTGGCTGCCGTTCTGCTGGCACTGCAGCTTTGGGCCAGCTTTTACCTGGGTTGGTTCACCGTTTTAGCCTTGGTAGTCGGTGTCATCGCGTGGAGTACAAGCAAGGTGAGGCGAAAGGAACTTGCCGCCTTTATCCGTCAAAGGTGGGCGATCATCGTCACCGCGACCTGTGTGTGCGTACTACTGGTGGCGCCCCTTGCCTTCCAGTACTTAAAGATTGCGCGGCAGTCTGGGGTTCGCGTCTGGCCTGGTGATATGATGCCGTACCTGCCGGAATGGCGAAGTTTAATCATACCTATCCCAGACGGCCTTCTCTACGGGAGGTACTTTCCGCTACTCCAGGGAGGCGTCCAATTTTATACCGAGAAGGTCGAGTTTGTCGGTGTCATCGCTTTGCTTGCGCCCTTTATTTTGTTAGGACTGCGCCGCTGGCGACCGGCAACCTTCCACTCGCTGCCCGGAATCAATGGGCGAACGATTAGCCTGCTGCTAGCGCTATGGTTTGGACTAACCCTGCTTAGCCTGCGCTTCCCCGGGAACAATTCGCTATGGATTTTCCCCACGTATCTTATCCCCGGCGCCAAAGGGATTCGGGCGGTTGGCCGTATCGTTCATATCAGCCTCATCGCCAAATTGAGCTGCCTTGCTGTCGTCCTCACCATGTTATCGCGCTGGCGGCGACCTTGGGGTCAGGCTTTAGCATTTGCGGCGCTTGTCTTTGTCGTGGCAGAAAACTTGGCGGATAGTGACTGGGCGTTTCCTGTCGTTGGCCAAAAGGAGCGGATGGCCGAACTAGTCCATACCATTCAGGTACAGCAGCCACCATGCCACGCCTTCTTTCTCGGCGCCAGCGGCCCCCAACATGTCGTTAATATCGACGCAATGTGGTCCTCGCTAATGACACATACCCCGACGATCAATGGTTACACAGGAGCCTACCCGGAGCAGGTTAGACCACTGGGACTTGACCACCCGGCAGACCTGACGGCTGAGGCCTTAGGTCATTGGGCGAACCATCAGGGCCTGGGCGACAAGCGGATCTGTCTGTTCAAGTAATTTACGTATGACAGTCGACGCTGCGCTTAACATAAAACGCTGCATCGGCATCACCACGTATCCGAACGAAGTCCTTGTCTGCATCGACTTTTGCAAGGAAGGCGGCGGAGGTGGGAAAATCAGAAGCAAAAATGCTGCCGCCGCGAAAGACAAATACCGCATCAGCACTCGGATAATGATTGGGTAGGTACTTGCCCACGCGATTAGGTAAATAGACCACCGAGTTAAAATCGGTGGCAACCGTTACAGGAATTGGACAATCGCCCAGGGCCGATTGGATAAATGTCAGGCGGCTCCGCCCCTCGACCTCTGCAACCGGATTCAAGCCAGGGTATGACTTGTAGCGCCGACCAATCGATGGCAACAAGGCCACTGCTAACGCCAAGACCGCCAAAGTCGCTGGTAATGCCTTAGGTCGCACAGACCAGTGTTGGCAAAGACGCTTTAGTCCATACAGGCCGAAGATGAAACTGAGGAAAAACCCTGGGAAGAGAAAGGAGCTATTGTAATAGTGAAGAAACTTACGACTCTCTGTACTAGTCGTATAGAACAGGACGCCCGGAATATTATTTATCAGCGCCATCAATGGATTAAAAAAGTGCACCAATAGAAAAGAGGCGTTCAAGTCTGGAGCGGCACTGTTATAGATTTCCATCACCACACGGAGTGGGTCCTTTGCCATGTTGATGGCAATTTCTTCGAATGAATTGCCGAACTGCCCCCAAAGACGCTTTGCATGCCAAGTCTGATCGGTGCCAAAGAGGGGAAAGACGACCTTGGATACAAATACGGTGTAAACGAGCCCAAGCAGGGCCATCGGCGTAATGCGGCGCACTAGTCTAGGGTAGTTCTGAAATATGGCGCGTGGGGCAAACAAGAGGCTGAAGAGCTGAAAGAACAGGAAGAAACCAGCGTCTTGGCGCGACCCCAAACACAGCAAATAGGCGCCTATCACCAGCCAAAGTCTCGCCTCTATAAGCAGCAAGTAAAGCAGTGCAACGGCATAAAAGGCGTAAAACTCCTCGTAATGCGCGGCTGTCAAAGCGTTCCAGAAAAAGGTGTTCTTCCACGTCACGACAGTAAACAGGATGGCGGCAAGCGCCAATTCCCCCGAAGTAAACAGAGGACGAAGGACACGCCTTAAGCTCAGAAGTGCTAGTGCAAAGGCAGCTGACAGCACCACCGCATTGAGAGCGACAAGTAAAAACTGCGACTGAACGATGCCAAACAGCGGCAACCAAAGAAACAAACTTGGAGTAAAATGTAAGCTGAGGTGATTGATGCCGTAGTCGAATATATAAAATATCCGACCGTGATTCCACCAGCTGCCCAAGATGTCGTCAATGAGTCCAAGGTCATGAAAGGCGAAGACCTGCGCCAGATACATCCTATGCAGCACGCACAAGCTGAAGCTGAGTCCGACGATCGTGGCCAAAAGGGTATAGAGCCGAAAGGCCCCCACTTCTCGACCAGGCACTTGCTGCCACCACCCCCTAAGCCTCGCAGCAAACATACTTTCGCCCTGCCGCTGCTCGCTCATACCGGACTCCCTGTTATAACTTTGCGCAAACCAATCCTCGGATGCGCCAACATATTCAATAATATCAACGCTGTATCAAAAATACTGGGTGCTTAAGCGGCGCCTAGCCACGGCTTGGCGGCCCCGACAAGCTAGCGAACACAAGGCAGCGAGAATACGGGGAATCGACTATTGAATAAAGACAAAACTTCTTTACGACGGTAGTTTAGCCCCAATCGCAGATGCAGTTTCGCTGAGATTTCGTATGGATTTCCTCAAGACTCAGATATGATCTAGGGCACCTGCATTTGCCACAATAAACCGAACATCAAACCACGACTCTTGCGAGGCGGACTTTGGAAAACGTGCTCATCTTCACGGCCACCTACAACGAGGCGGAAAACATCACCGCCTTGGTAAACGAATGCCTCACAGAGATCCCTACGGCTGACATGCTGGTTGTCGATGACCATTCACCAGATGGTACCGGCAAGATTCTTGACGAACTTGCTGAGCGCTACAACGGCCGCCTCACCGTCGTCCATCGCCCGCGTAAGCTTGGTCTCGGCACGGCCCATAAATTAGCGCTCAAATACGCCCGGCGCCAAAACTACGCCGCCCTCGTGACCATGGACGCCGATTTTTCTCACAAACCTTCTTATCTTCCGCGATTAATTCAAGGTCTGGAGACGAACGATTTTGTCATCGGCTCCCGTTACGCTGAAGGCGGTCACTGCGACTACGGGTTCACCAGAACGTTAATAAGCAAAACCGCCAATTTTTTCGCCAAACTGCTACTCGGTCTGCGCCTTCACGAGACCACGACATCGTATCGTGCTTTTTCACGCCGTCTATTGCAGAGTCTACCAGTCGATGCGATTCGCTCAGAGGGTTACTCCTTCTTTTTCGAAAGTCTGTTTTTTATCGCCCAATCGACACAGCGCCTGGCCGAAGTGCCGATTCATTTTGAGGATCGCCGCGCTGGTACGTCGAAGATCTCAAAGCGAGAAATCTGTCGCGCCGCGGTGAACCTAGGACGAATCTTTAGCCGCCGTTTACTCGGTAAAACAACGTCTCATACCCCAGAATTTCCAGAAGAGTCCTGCGATGTATGCTATAGCCCGTACCATTCCGAGGTGTATGCGGCCACTGCCAAGGATCATTCCAGCGAGCAGTACAATTGCACCAGCGCGCAGCACGCTTCACATGGCCGCATCGTCCAGTGCTTGGGCTGTGGCCTCGTGTTTACGAGCCCGCGCCTAAGAGATGACCAGATCGCGAAATTATATACCGACGTGGTCGACACGACCTACGTCGCCAATATCCCCGCCCGGGTCAAGACCTTTTCCTTCAATTTATCGCGCATCAAGTCCATGTTGCCGAATCGCGGACGCCTGCTGGATGTCGGCTCTTACTACGGCGTGTTTCTCAATGTCGCCAAGGGCGAAGGCTTTGATGTGACGGGTATCGAGCCGTCACAAAGCGCTGGAAACTACGCCATCAACACCTATCATGTACCCGTGCATATCGGCGTCCTGGAAACAGCGCCACTGGATAAAGCCCCCTATGATATCGTCACTTCATGGGACGTATTGGAGCACTTTACGTCGCCAATGAAGGAGATGCGTCTCATCAACGATCGCCTCAGGCTGCACGGCATGTTCGCTTTTTCCACCCTCAATATCAGTAACTGGTACCCAAAGTTACTCGGTGAGCGATGGCCTTGGCTGATGGATATGCATCTTTATTATTTCAGCGATTCAATCATTGAGGACATGCTTCAGCGCACGGGATTTAAACTGATTCTCCGGGACACATACTGTCACATCATCACCGTTGACTATTTCCTGCTCAAACTTGATTCGCTTGGCGTGCCGCTGACGCGGCCGCTTCGTCGCCTCGTCGCCCTGACGCCGCTCAGGGACGTGAAGCTACCGTTTAGCTTTGGCGATATTCGTCTGTATGTAGCGGAGAAAATCGCTAGCGCAACGGCTCATATTCCAGCTCCGACCCCGGTTCCATCGGCACGTCGCAGCTGGGCTCAGTCCGGGGACCTGACTGGCAGCGTCTTGTCAAATGAGCTAATGAGCTAATGAGCTAGTCGAACAGAGCCTAAGGTGGAGTTTCGAACCAATAGATGAGCATCAACCATGAAGGTTAGCCTGATCGTACCGATCTACAATGAACGGCAGCATCTCGCCGAATTTCTTCTCAAGGTTGACACGCTCGTCCTGCCAATCGATAAGGAGTTGGTCATCGTCGATGACTGCTCCACTGATGGTTCTAGCCAAATCCTAGACGCCTATCCGTTTCAGACCACTTGCCGAATCATCCATCAACCCACCAATCAAGGAAAAGGAGCGGCCATCCAGCTCGGCATTAAATCTGCCACTGGAGATATCATGGGTGTGCAGGATGCTGATTTTGAATATGACATGCGCGACATTAGTGCGCTGCTGAAGCCCTTCATTGAAGACCGTGCTGACGTCGTCTACGGTTCGCGATTTAAAAAATCGAGCGAGCAAGTCCACCGCACCTTTCACTATCTGATCAATCGCCTGCTCACGCTGCTTAGCAATCTTTGCAGTGGCCTCTATTTGACCGATATGGAGACCTGCTATAAGTTCTTTCGCCGCGACGTGCTTACCAATATACGCCTGGAATCTCGCCGCTTCGGTTTTGAACCCGAAATCACCGCCAAAATTGCCCGATTAAAGCTGCGAATAGTCGAACTTCCTATTTCCTACTATCCCCGCAACTATCTGCAGGGAAAGAAGATCTCATGGAAAGACGGCCTTGCGGCTTTGCGCCATATCATATACTTCAACTTTTTCACGCCGCCCCAGACCTTCCTCGATGCAAATCTACCCAAGCACTACCTAGCCAGTGGTGACCATTGGTTGTAATCAAATAAAACTGTCGCCGAAATGTCGATGCGCGCCCCTTAAGGTTGCGACCGCCCAGCGAAAGGGTGTGACATTTAGCAGTTGAGCAACCCGGGCAACATTAAGAGATACCGTCCTCCCGCCGATACCAGGGCAGGAGGAACGTTATGTCTAAACCGATTTTTCGTCTTGGCTGGTTTTGCTGCCTCACCATGCTGCTGTTACCTGAGCAGCGGGCCGTGGCCGGTATCACCGTTGCACCCTATGTCAGCATCAAGTCCACCAAAAGCATTTCGCCGAACGCCAAGGACTCGACCCAGGAGAACTCCAAGGTCAAGCAGCGTCAGGAGATGGGAGTCCGCGGAGCCCTGACCTTTTTTCGGCTGTTTAGCCTGCAGCTGAGCGTCGGCCAGAGCGTTCTGACAACGACGCAAAAGACTCAGGTAGCCACCGATGAGTACGCGCAGATCAACTACCAAAAAGACCTAAACATGTCGACCAATGACGCTGCCACAGAGATCAAAATCACCGAGACCCAACGCGTGGCGAAGGTGGGAGTCAGTATCGACCCAAGTTTCAGCATTTTTGTACTACGAGCTAAGGCCGGCGTCGGCGCCACGCAGCGTATCCTTGTCTCCGAAGTCACCGCCAAGCCGAAGGAAACCCACACCTTTGGACCGTTCTACAAGCCCTACGCCGGCGTCGGAGCGGGTATCAGATTTACCCCATCGATGTACTTCATGGCTGAATACACCTTCGACTACTATGCGTTTCCAAAACTGCAGCCGTTTCAGCGAGAGGTCACGGCAAGCTACGCTGTAGAGCTGTGATCTATGACTTTGGCAACTTTGTGCGCAACAGCCCCTCTTGGGCCGTGGACGCCACCAAGACCCCGTCTGGAGTGAACACCTGGCCACGGTTAAAGCCTCGGCCGCTGCCGGCGATGGGGCTCTCCATCGCATGTAGGAACCATTCGTCGGCGCGAAGCGGACGATGGAACCACATCGAATGATCTAAGCTCGCAAGCTGCAGCGTCGGATCCATGAACATCCGACCATGCGGCTGCAGTGCCGTCATTGCTAGGCCAAAATCCGACGCATAAGCCAGAACAGCTTGGTGAATCATTGGATCCGCGGGTAGCTTGCCTGCAGCCTTAATCCAAGCGTAGCGGACGGGGGCTTTGGGCGCCAGATTACTGGGCAACACAGGATCTACCACACGAACCTCGATGGCCCTATCTGCGGTTAACTTCTCGCGGCGCGACGACGGCAACTGCTGATAGTAGGCTTGCATCAGCTGCTGATCGCTAGCCAGGCCATCTGGTCCTGGCACCACGGGCATCGGTGCGACTTGATGCTCGAGTCCGACCTCCACGTGATGAAACGAGGCCGACATACTAAAGATCGCTAGTCCACCTTGCTTGGCCACGACCCGCCGCGTCGCGAAACTCTTGCCGGTGCGAATGAGGTCCACCTCGTAATACAGCGGCTGAGTCGCATTTCCAGCACGCAGAAAGTATGCGTGCAGCGAGTGGATCGACTTATCTGGTGCCACCGTTCGACTTGCGGCGATCAGCGCCTGACCAAGAACCTGCCCGCCAAAAAGAATATGAAAGCCTAGATCTAAACTCTGGCCTAGGTAGACCTGTTGTTCAAGCAGCTCAAGATCCAGAATTTTCAAAAGATTCTTAAGCGCTTCGGTCACAAAATGCCCCGCCGTAAAAAGATCAAATAATATTTGATACATTGTAATTATAAGTTATGCTTCGAGCAGTTCCAACATCACCGACTGCATGGAGCAGACTATGGATAGGTCCTCTAAGCCTAATCGACTTTTTGATATCATGGCAAATCAGGCGACGGCACGACCACTCCACGATTCCCTTGCGGCAAAAGTTGACGGACAGTGGCGCCTCTATTCAAGCCAACAGGTTGTCGAGATCGCCGACGACCTCAGCTTAGGCCTGATGAGCCTTGGCATCGGTCACGGCGACCGCGTGGCGATCATCGCCAACAACTGCCCGGAATGGACACTGGTTGACCTCGCCATCCTTCAGCTTGGCGCTGTGGTCGTGCCGGTCTATCCGACCGCGACCGCCGGCGACTATACCTACGTCCTCAATCACTCGGCGACCAAGGTTGCCTTTATTCTAGGCGCGCCGGTCCACGCTAAGTTCGCGGCGGTTAGAGATGAGTTGTCACACCTGACCCAGGTGTTCTCCTTTGACCAAGGATCAAGCACTGGTGGCATGCCGCACTGGAGCGAGCTTGCAGAGCGCGGCCAGCTCTTGCGGCAAAGTGGTAGAGCGGCGCTGGAGGCGGCAAAAGCTGCGGTCGCCTCGTCGGACTTAGCGACGCTGATCTACACCTCAGGCACGACCGGCAGGCCGAAGGGCGTCATGTTGAGCCACGGCAATATTCTCGCCAGTCTGCTATCCGTATCCGAGGTGATGCCACAGCATGGTCTTCGTCGTGCCTTGAGCTTTTTGCCACTCTCACACATCCTCGAGCGCAGCACTCTATACTTCTACCAATACAGAGGTGTCGGAGTTTATTTCGCCGAAAGCCTAGAGACGATCATCGCCAATTTGCGCGAAGTACGACCCCAGGTCATGGTGTCAGTCCCACGCCTGTTAGAAAAGCTCTACGAGCACTTCGTGACCAAAGTCAGCACGCACACGGGTGCAAAACGCCGCCTATGCGACTGGGCACTGGCCTTTGCGCAGGCTTACCATCCCGAAAAACGGCGCACGGACTATACGGTGCAACAGCTGAACCTGGCCAGGCGCCACGTGTTTCGCCATTGGTTAAACGACCTAGGCGGACAGATTTCCTTGGCCACCGTTGGCGGCTCAACGCTGCCCCCACACATCGGACGATTTTTCTGGGCCGCTGGCATCGAGGTCTTAGAGGGGTACGGCCTGACCGAAAACTCCCCAGTCATCACCTCGAATACCCCGGCCCAGCATCGCCTCGGAACCGTCGGAGTACCCTTACCTGGGATGAATGTTAGGATCCACCAGGAGCCAGACTTTCGCCCCGGGGAGGGCGAGATCCTAGTCAAGGCCCCGACCGTGATGCTTGGCTACTACCTCGATGAAGAGGCGACGGCCAACACCATCGACGCCGATGGCTGGCTACACACAGGAGACATCGGCATCTTTGAACAAGGAGGCTTCCTCAGGATCACCGACCGCAAAAAGGAGATGTTTAAAACGTCTGGCGGCAAATACATTGCGCCCTTGGCCCTCGAGAGTAAGTTCAAGGAATCCCCCTTTATCAACCAAATGTTGGTCGTCGGCGAAAACCGTAAATTCCCGGCGGCATTGATTGTCCCTGACTTCCCGTCCCTGCGCGAATGGTGCCGAGAGAATGCTATCGACTATTCAACTCACGAGGACATGACGCGTCATCCTGACGTTTTGAGCTTTTTCGCCGCCGAGATCCGTCGACTAAATCAGCACTTTGGTCACTGGGAGCAAATTAAGGAGTTTCGTCTGCTGGCGACAGAATGGTCGGTTGTCAGCGGCGAACTGACACCTAAACTAAGCTTAAAACGACGCATCATCACCGCTGGCCACGAGGACCTGATCAACAGCATTTATCGTTAACAAGCGGCCGCCTCTACTGGGAGCGGATGATGGTGCAGGATTCTGACTCTTCGTCGAAGGCGACCAGAGCTTCACCGGACTCAAGAAGGCGAAGGACTTGCTCGATCTTTGCCTCTAACGAAAACTCCTGTTCCCCGTAGTCGGTACCCTCGCGGGTCACGAAACTTTCGATCAGATTGCGCAGAGTCGGCGCTTCAAGCATGGTATGTGGGACAATCATTCAACCGCTCCTAGTGCACTAGACTGCTTCGTGATCACGGGCCCATATACAGCGGAACGTGTCACGGGCAATCAGCAGCTCCTCGTTGGTCGGGATGACGTAGACCGCCAGACGACTGGATGCGGTGCTGATCAATGCCTCACGCCCAATCGCCTGGGCGTTCAATGCAGGGTCTAGCTCAACGCCAATCCAGCGTAGTCCGTCACATATGCGCGCCCTGATTTCGGCCGAATTTTCGCCGATTCCCCCAGTAAACACGACTGCGTTTGCGCCATTGAGTTCGGCTAAGTAGGCGCCAATATAGCGACGCACGCGACTGCAGAACAACTCGATGGCCAAGGTCGAGCGGCGGTCCTTGTGATCGCGCTCTTCCGCCAGCAGTTCGCGCATATCATTGGTCAGTCCTGACACTCCAAGAAGCCCAGACTGCTTGTTTAAAACGCCGAGCAGCTGCTCGAGTGGCATGCCCTCTTTATGCGACAAATATTCGAGAATCGCCGGGTCCAGATCTCCCGAGCGCGTCCCCATCACGAGTCCCTCTAGGGGGGTCATGCCCATCGATGTATCGACCGAGACGCCGCCATCGATCGCGCAGGCCGAGCAGCCATTGCCAAGGTGCAAGGTCAAGATTCGGACATCCTGCCGGGCTAGTCCTGTTAAAAGGCGGTAGCGATAGGCGACAAAGCGGTGCGAGGTGCCATGAAAGCCATACCGGCGGATGCCGTAGCGGCGATAGTACTGATAAGGAATAGCATAGAGAAAGTTTTTCTCTGGCATGGTCGCGTGAAATGCGGTGTCAAAGACGGCTACCTGTGGCACCGACGGACCCAGAATCGCGGTGGCTGCCCGAATGCCGTCCAAATTGGCGGGATTATGCAGCGGCGCCAGCTCGATACAGTCCTCAATGGCTTTGATACCCGCCGTATCTAGTAGCAGCGACTGTGTCAGTTTCTCGCCACCATGCACCACACGGTGACCTACGGCATGGATATCAGCGCGACTATTGATCGTGGGGATGTCACTGTCCGGCGCGATCAACCATTGGCAAAGCCACTCGATGGCACCGCGGTGATCTCGCAGCGGGAGCGCCAACTTAGTGACGGCGCCGCCCTGTCGAATAAGGCTAATTAAGCTCTGGCTGCCGATGCGCTCGATCACTCCTCGCGCCAGCAAAAGGTCTGTATCGGCATCGATCCGCGCCAAATCAGTGTCGATGAGCTGAAACTTCAGCGACGAACTACCGCAGTTTAAAATGAGAATATTCACGTCAGACCCACCGGCGAGGCACCAGCTTGTGCCTCACCGCCATAAATGATTGGGAACCGATGGTTCAAGACCCTTAACCTAGCAGCTTCTCAATCTTAGCAGCAAGATCCTCAGGCTTATCAGCAGACTGGAAGCGTTCGACCACTTGTCCTTGGCGGTTGAGCAACACCTTGGCAAAGTTCCATTTCACCGCCTCAAGCGCAGGCAACGAGCCGTGGGCTTGCTTGAGAAATTGATAGACTGGGTGGGTTTTCGCACCGTTGACGTCAATCTTACTAAACAGCGGAAAGCTCACTGGATAGTTGACGCTACAAAATGTCTTAATCTCGGCTTCGGTGCCTGGCTCCTGGCCACCAAACTGGTTGCAAGGAAAGCCTAAGATCACCAATCCACGCTCAGCGAAATCCTTATATAGCTTTTCCAGACCAGTGTACTGGGTCGTGTAGCCGCATTTGCTTGCCACGTTGACGACTAGAACTACTTTACCTTGGTAAGTCGACATGGGGACCACCTTGTGGTCAATCGACTCCGCCGACAGCTCGTAGAATGTTGTTGTGCTAGGCATGGTATATCACTCCTTCGGGGTAAAAACGCTGGGTTACAACGGACTTCGACCATACTCGCGCCGCCGCCAGCAAAGCAACCTCGCAGCGTCCTAGTAGCACCTAAGACTCTGTAATGGCAAAGATTTGAGTTCGCGCCTCAGGTCATAACTTTTTACCGTCGAAGCTGTGAAAAACTGGTATAGGTGGCCGCCAAAGCCGTCTTGTTCGGCGACTAGGTAAAAGGTGAGACTCGGACATGCCGCTAACGCAACCCACCCATTTGGTCCTGACTCGACCCGGTTATGCCAACCTCCTCATTGAAGAGTTTCAAGATCGCTGGCAACTAAGTGGAACCGCAGTAGGGAAGGCGGCCGTGACCTTCAACTGCAAGACCCCCATGCCGGCATTGGACGAGTCGATTTTTGCCCGGCAGTACCTACCCATGCCGAGCGTTTTTCAAGGCAGCGAGCTGCAGCCGGCGGTTGAACTCCTGATTAAAAAGATCACCGTGATGAGCAAGCGCGCCAACCGCCAAAGCGGTCGCTGGACGCTGCACACCTTCGCCGTCGATGATGATGCCGCGACAAAGCGCGCGATCGCATTGGAAAAGGCCCTGCTAACGGCCATTAAAGCGTCGTTGCCGACGTTTTACCTACGCCATATCGCTGCGGCTGATCTCGCCAAGGAAACACCACAGAGCGATGACATCCTGGTCCAGGTGTTTGTCGCCTCAGAGGAAGAGCTGTGGCTGTCATTAGCGAGCTTTGCCAGCACGGTATCACCGTACATCGGCGGCAATCTGCGCATGCGTGAACGCAGCGGCGCCCCCTCACGCAGCGCCCGCAAGCTGGAAGAAGCCTTTGTCGAACTCGGCCGAAGCCCTGCAGCGGACGAACTTGCCGTCGATCTTGGTGCCGCGCCCGGTGGCTGGACCTTTACCCTTGCAAGGCACGGTGCGCTGGTTACAGCTGTGGACCATGGATCCCTCGATTTACCGAAGAACCCTGCGATCAGCTCCCGCATCACGCACCTGCGCAAGGACGGCTTGACCTACAAGCCGGCACAGCCGGTGGACTGGCTCTGCTGCGACATGCTGGTCGGCTCACGCGAAACCTTGCGCATCCTCGGGGAGTGGCTGGAGCAGCAGCTGATGCAATGTTTTGTCGTCAATGTCAAATTACCCCAGTCAAAGCCGTGGCCTATCATCAAGGAAGCTCTAGACCTACTGCAGCGCCAAGGCTGGCCGGTTATGAAAATCAAACACCTCTATCATGATCGCCGCGAGGTGACGTTGATGGGACGACGCATTCCCTGATCCAATGATCTCATGTCCGCCTGTGAAGCGAACATGACCCTGCCGCGAACGAGAAAGCCGTGCTAGAAGTCTGAAGTTGCCGATTCCATGCGCCCAAATCTCCCGCGGATGATGTCTTTGGATCTGACCGAGCAAAACCAACAGGCGCTACGCATTCTACGTTCGACCTTTGGCTATCCGGCCTTTCGCGGTGCCCAAGCGGAAGTGATCGAGTACCTCGTCGGAGGCCACGATGCCTTGGTGCTTATGCCGACCGGGGGCGGCAAGTCTCTTTGCTACCAGATCCCTGCTCTGGTGCGACATGGCACCGGCGTGATCGTCTCCCCCCTGATCGCCCTGATGCAAAATCAGGTCGATCGCTTGCGCGAGCTTGGTCTGCGCGCGGAGTTTCTCAATTCGACCCTCAGCGTCGCTGCCTCGGCACAGGTTCAACGTCGACTGATTGCAGGTGATATTGATCTGCTCTACGTCGCTCCCGAACGCCTGCTGATGCCCGACACCCTGGCCTTGCTGCATCGCATTGAGGTGTCTCTATTTGCCGTCGATGAAGCCCATTGTATATCCCAATGGGGCCACGATTTTCGCAAAGATTACCTAGGATTAGGTGGTCTTGCCGAGGAGTTCCCAGCGGTTCCACGGGTGGCGTTAACGGCGACCGCTGACGAACGCACACGCCAAGAGATCGTCGCACGGCTTCGCCTTCGTCATTGCAAAACCTTCGTCAGCAGTTTTAACCGACCCAATATCCATTACCGCATCGCCGAGAAGCGCCAACCCAAGGAACAGCTCCTTGAGTTTCTAAACCTGGAGCACCCCGCAGACGCCGGCATCGTCTACGCATCGACGCGTAACGAAGTGGAAGCCACCGCATCCTGGTTGAGCAGCCACGGACGTCCCGCTATCCCCTACCACGCCGGGCTCCCGGTCCTGACCAGGCAGCGAAATCTTGAGTGCTTTCTCCGCGAAGAGGGTGTGATTGTCGTCGCAACCATCGCCTTTGGCATGGGCATCGACAAGCCCGACGTGCGCTTTGTGGCGCACATGGGCCTACCGAAAAATCTCGAAGCCTACTACCAGGAAACCGGTCGTGCTGGACGCGACGGCCTTCCGGCCAATGCCTGGATGATCTATGGAGTGCGGGACGTCATCTTGCTGCGCCAGCTGCTCGATAGTGGCGACGGGGGCGAAGAGTTCAAGCGCATCGAGAAGCAAAAAATCCAGGCCATGCTCGGCTACTGTGAGGGCACGGGCTGTCGCCGCCAGGCCTTGCTGCGCTACTTTGGCGAGACCATGCCCACCCCATGTGGCAATTGCGACTCCTGTTTAACACCGGTGGCGACGTGGGACGCCTCGGTCGCAGCGCAAATGGCGCTGTCTTGTGTTTACCGCACCGGCCAGCGCTTTGGCGTCAACCATGTCATCGATGTGCTGCTCGGTGCCAGCAACCCGCGCCTTCTAGCTCTCGGGCACGACCGACTATCGACCTACGGCATAGGTCAGATGCACAGCGAAACGGTGTGGCGCTCGATCTTTCGCCAGCTCATCGCCACAGGATTAGCCCGAGTCGACGAGCACGGATCGATTCTGCTCGACCCCACTTCTGGGCCTCTACTTCGCGGTCAACAAACCCTGCACCTACGCTTTGAACCTGACCTGCCGACGGTCAAACGCAAAGCCAAGCGGGTGAAGCGAGCTGGGGCGACAGCCACAAACCCCTCTCGCACCCCTTCACGCGACGCCACTGGCACGCCGAGCAAGGACCGACTCAGAGAGGCGCTGGCGAGCCACCGCCGCGAGCTAGCCCGCAGCAAAAACCTACCCTCGTATTGTATCTTGCAGAACGCAACCCTTGACGCCATGGCCCGCCAACGCCCGCAAACCCTGGCGCAGCTTCGCAATATACCCGGTATCGGCGACGTAAAGCTCGAAAAGTACGGCGCCTCGTTTCTAGAAATCATCCGGTCTTCGCCATAACCAGGTCAACCAGCACCCTGCTCACGGCTCTGTAATGGCCTGATGCAGTTGACGTAGCGGTTCCTGACTCTGCCAATCGCGAATGGATTCCAACTCGCTCAGTGCCTGGGCTTTTAGGCCTCGGTGGGCCAACACCTTCACCAGGGCGATGCGCCCGTCGAGCCGTTCAGGCGCGGCCACTACGGCCGCCTGGTAGGCGGCAATAGCTTGGTCCCAGTCGCCCAAAGAAGCATAGGCAAACCCCAGGTTCATCCGGTGGGAGAAGTCACGCGGGGCTTTTTCCACCGCGACCTTAAACTGTTCGACGGAGTCGCTATGTCGCCCCAGCTCGCTATAGGCCAAGCCTAGACTCTGACGCCACTCCGGCTTATCCGGTTGTTGCCGAACGGCAAGCTCAAGTTCAACCAGCGCCGCTTCGAGTTGCCCGTTGGCTCTCAGGGCCTCGCCCAACCCACCATGGACCGCCGTCAGCTGTGGCGCCAGCTCGCTAGCAAGCCGGTACTCAGCAATGGCCCCAGCAGCATCGCCCTGCGCCCGTAATAGGTCCGCCCTGAGCCAATGCGCTTGAGCGAAATCAGGTAGCCAATGGGTTGCCGCCTGGATTTGGGCCAACGCTTCCTCCCGCCGCGACAGAGTCGCGAACAGCTGCGCGAGATTGTAGGCAATGCCGCCAAGGACGTCGGCATTCGCCTTCTGCAGACCGGCGTCTTTAAGAGCGCTTTCGTAGTGCTGCGCCGCAAGTTCAAGTTTGCCACGTTCGTGCTCAATCATTCCTAAATTGTTTTGCGCGAGAAATGCCGACGGATTTGTCGCGATCGTCGCTCGCCACATCGCCTCTTCAGAGGTGAAGATCATGGCTCGTTGCCACGACAGATAGGAAAGAGTCGCAAGACCTAAGGTCACCACAGCAAACCTCAGGACTTTCATTGGCGCGCTTCGCCCGCCTAAGCCCAAGAGATGATCCAGACCTAGGACCACACCTAGGATTGGTCCGATGATCGATAAATACTGCCAATGGTCCGCAACAAAGGCATAGCGCATGAAGGATATGTCGACAAAGCCTAAGCACGGGACCAGCATGATCAACATATAACCGAGACAAGCCGCGATAAGTCGACTGCCCCACCAGCGCCATGCGGCGGCAAGACACACTCCAACTAATGCTATGGATAAAAAAGGAAGCCAAAACGGGGTCCCGGATGATGGCGCGTTCCACCTCGCGTAAATGACGCTCAAGTCCGTCGGAAGCACGGCCTTGCCCAGATAAAAGCCCAGCGCCTTCGCCGCGACCCATAGCCGACTAGCCATATCATCCGTACGAGCCGCAGCTCGTGCCCCGGTATGCAGTACCTTGGCCCAAAAGCTTAAACCGCCAAAGAACCCCGCAAGTCCAGCCAATCCAGCCACCGCATAGGCCGCCTGACCCCGGGAGACGCTACCTTTGGGGGCAAGCCATAACCCGCCCATCAATGCGACAGGCAGTAGCACGGCGCTTGATTTAGCCGTCATCGCCAAGCCAAACAGCAGCCATGATATTGCTACAAAGCGTCGTGGATATCGCTCCGTCGGCGCAATGGCGCGCAGCCATGCATAAAGACTTGCAAACATCAGGCAAGCACAGAGACTGGTCTTTTGCTGAAAGATCCATGCCGCCACCTCAGTATTTACCGGGTGCACGACAAACACCGCTGCGGCTATCCAGGCTGGTCCGAAGGCACCACGTCCGCGCGCACCAAGCAGCTCGATGCAGCGCCAAATTCCGAAGCCAGTCGCAGCATGCAACGCCACCGCGACCACATGATAGCCAAGGGTCTCATTGCCAAACCAGAACCGCTCCAGCCAAAAGAGACTATAGGAAAGCGGCCAATAGTCCTCTGCTGCAAAGGAGAACCAAATGGCCCTTAGACCACCTGGACTATTCACCAAGGGCTGATCACGGACAAAGGTCAGGTCGTCCCAAATAAACTGACCATGCAGGGCCGGCCACGCCGTCAAGAAAGCTAAGGACACCAGCAACGCCAGTGCCGCCCGTTCCATCCAGCATGCCGCATTGGCTCGACTCAAGAGGCTCCAAACCAACAAGCTCGACCGAAGCCGTCGCCTAGTTCGACTCTGGGACCGTAACCGCGTTCCACACACTGTAGGTCGGATTAGTCAATGCTTTGAAGTCGTTAATACTCGTCGGCTCTAAGTACTTGCGGCTGTCGTTGTTAGCCGCATGACGAGATTTCGAGATCTTTTCGTAAATGATTTTACGCGCGCGATTGATATTTCCAAGTGGCTGATGCTCGGCAATGGCATGCCAAGGCTGAAACGACAGGTTGTCGCAGTAGTTGAGCTTCTCGTCGGTGAGAAAGGTCTGCTTGGGAATCACAATCGTCGCAAATTTGGTGAAAAGATTGGGGTCACCGCCCCAATCACTCATGCCGTTTTCGACCTCGTAGCCGGCGCCATCGCGATAGAATTGGTAGAGAAATTCAAAACAGAGATCACCTTTGTTCAGCCGCTGCTGGAGGTCGTTGCGCAACTCAGACTCACCGCCATCGAGCGGCGTGTGTCCGACAGCGGAGCAAGGACGACTGCTAAACTTCACCGGTGTGCTGACGCTCTTTCCCTTCAGCAGGTAGGGCACCATGCTGAAAAACTGCATTTCGGCCAGGCTTTTGCCATTGTCCGGATTGCCAGCGCTTAAGTCGAAGACCGCCTTTAACTCCAACGCATGAGTGATCGGCGATTCACGCAAAAATGCGAATATACTGAGAGGATTAAGCTTAATCTTGGCGATCCCCGCAAAGTCGTGCGTGTCCTTAGCCGGAAAGGTGCGACCATCGATTTGCAGGAAATCATGCGTCACGGCATCAGGCTGATCGTCGAGTAACTTCGTTCCCCCGACCCCAAAGATCTTTATAGCCATACCACGAGCGTCTGGGGTGTGATCGCCCACGGGCCCAAGCGAACTAGAGAAGCGAATAATAGCGTCATACTTTTTACCTGGCTCAGTGAACACGCCGGTTCGGTAGATCGTCGGTAGATTGGGGTCCACGGTAAATGTAGCCGCCACACAGCCGATGCCGCGTGGATGGGCATCGCGAAAGACCCTTTTGCCTTTGTCGGTATATTCGCGCTTCATCATCTCCAACAAATCGTCAGCTGATCGATTTGCTTCGCCGACTTCATCCTCAGCCAAGCTTTCCCATTGCGTCAGAGGCAACTGAACCGCCGAGGCACGGCCACTCACTAGACTAAGCAACAATCCGCCAATTATCAGGGTAAACCTTATCATGATACCGCGCTCCTCGAGGTTGATCTTTGCGTTCACGGACATCAGAGACTGCGCCAATAGAGCTACTGAGATTGCTTATAGGACCTTTCGAGGATCTGTCGTACCGTTGGATAGGCGGCGGCACAATCCACCGTATTGGCCACCCTCAGCAGCTCTGCCTTGGACTTTTTGCCGGTCTTCGGATTGCTCAGCTCTTTTTGGCAAGCCGCAGTCCATTCCTCCAAGGTCATCATACCCGCCGCACTGAAGGGAACGCTTTGTGCGGTGCTGTGGGCCGTCGTTTTGCATGCGCCCGTCATCAACACAGGCCCAAGAAGGACACTGAGAACTAAACTTTTCATGCGAGACCTCATGGTCATTGTCCTTTGCGCCTGAAACAGCTCGACAAAGGGGCGTGGCAACCGGCGGTAAAATACTGAACGCACTAGCAATTATGATCGAGACCAAGGTCATTTGCAAACGCCACCCCCCCCGTCGGCTCCAGAGCAGCAACTGGACCATAGGGTCCAATCTCCAAGGGGGGTGAATCCGCCCTCATCTGGTCCTCCGAAGGGTTGTATGCACCGAATAAAGAGGATAAAAGACGAGGGCTAGCTTGCAAACGCTCCCTACGAGGATTTCTAACCATGACCGTATTCAAACCTGGCGTGATCTATGGCGATGATCTCAAACGCCTCTACCAACATGCTAAAGAGCATCGCTATGCACTCCCAGCCGCCAACGTGACGGGAACCAACACCGTCAACAGTGCGCTTGAAACGGCACGCCGCTTACAGTCACCACTCGTTATTCAGTTTTCCCATGGTGGCTCACAATTCTACGCTGGCAAAGGCCTGCCAAACGACGGCCAACAAGCGGCCATCCTCGGCGCAATCGCAGGCGCTCAGCACGTCCATCTACTTGCTGAGCACTACGGTGTCAGCGTCGTCTTGCACACGGACCACGCCGCGCGCAAACTCCTGCCTTGGATCGATGGTCTCCTCGACGCCGGTGAAAAGCACCACCGCACGCACGGCAAACCGCTGTTTAGCTCGCATATGCTCGACCTATCCGAAGATGATCTAAAGGACAATATCAGTACTTGCGCTAGCTATCTAAAACGCATGGACAAGATCGGCACCTCGATCGAGATCGAACTTGGCGTCACCGGCGGCGAAGAGGATGGTGTGGACAACGCCGGCATCGACAGCTCGCGCCTCTACACGCAGCCTCAAGACGTGTGCTTTGCCTATGATGAGCTATCAAAAGTAAGCAGCCACTTCACCGTCGCAGCCTCGTTTGGTAATGTTCACGGTGTTTACAAACCAGGGAACGTGCAGCTGACCCCGGTCATTTTGAAAAATTCGCAGGATTATATCGCCGGCGAAAGGCGCACCGGGCCAAGGCCCGTGGACTTCGTCTTCCACGGCGGCTCAGGCTCGACCGCGGCTGAAATCAAAGAGGCGATCTCTTACGGGGTTGTCAAAATGAACATCGACACTGATCTGCAGTGGGCGTTTTGGGATGGCATCAAAAACTACTACACGGGCAAGAGTGCATACCTGCAGTCGCAGATTGGCAATCCTGACGGTAGTGATCAGCCAAACAAGAAGCATTATGATCCTAGGGTTTGGCTGCGCCAAGGTGAGCAGGAGTTTAGTAAGCGGTTGGAGCAGGCGTTTCGCGAGTTGAATTGCGTTAATCGCAACGTGTAAACCCTCTTGAGGGGTCAATGACCCCAAAGAGCGCCTGTTTAACTAAAAAAGGACTAGAGCAAACTACTCCGAGTGGCCAGGCCGCCCGGAGTAGTTTGCTCTAGTCCTTTCAATTGCGCCATCCATCTCGTCAGGCGCCAGAAGGCCCGGTGCAAACTTCGGCCAGGTCCTATTCCATCTGGCCTTCCCTCCGGACGAATTTTTATTGGATTCCCTAGTTCGGGTGAAATTTCCCAGCTATTTCCGAGAGGTCTTCCGCAATCACACTGGCGCAAATCCTGCATTGCCGCTCGAGTCTGTTTATTAAACTAACGGAGGAAGGCATGAATCAGGTTTTCAAGATGACGGTTTTAGTCGCAGGGCTTCTCGCAGTGACTAGACCAGCGGCTGCAATAGGGGGTTTTATTGGGCACGCAGGGGGAGTCATTGCCGATGCGGCCCATGAAGCTGGCGGTGCATTGTCAGATGCAGCCCATGAAGCTGGCGGTGCGGCTGCCGGCATCTATCACGACGTATAGGGTGCTGTCTCTTCTGGTACGATCAGCGCCGGATCCGGCGTTTACATGCCCGACGGCGCGCTCATGACTTATGAGCAAGTCGGCGCGGCGCTATCGACCGCGGGGGAAAGCCAAGACTGGTTGATGGACTCAGCTTGTGCAGCAGGCGTTGGGGGCACTGTAGCTGGTGGCATGGTCTGCGGTGGTTGCATAGGCGGTTCTACACTGAGCGCGGGCATGACCGCGGTTTTGTGTGCAGAGCCCTGTGGCGTCACGGCGGCTTCCCCGGTAACGGCTCTGAAGACCTGCAAGATATAAAGGACAACTCCATGGAACGTATTAGTATTTTGACATTATTATCAGTTTTGTATGCTGCCCCGTCTTATAGTGCAGAGTCGAGCAACCGATTTGGTGTCCTGGTCTACTCGATCGACGGTGTTTCCGATGTGAGAGCCAGCTACGAGAGGTTACTTGATTACGAGCAGCTGCCGGATAGCAAAGGTGTCTACTGATGCTCCTCATTTAAACGGACACCCGGAAGTGGGATATACCACCCGATAAACACAAAATTGTGTTCGATGTCTGAAGCCAAGAAATACCAACAAAGGCGAACCAAATAATTTAAAATTGAAGCCGCTAAAAGATAGCCGAGCAAGGCGAGTCGCAAGCCGCCGTAGCTCGAAATCTTGGCGTTAAAGCTGCTCGATACGCTTTGACCTGTTCCAAAGCTCGTTACCCGCTCAGGTTATGGCGATGGCATGATTTCGAACCTTATTTTATTAAATAATTTTAGTTGATTATAAGATTTTACTTAAGTTAGATTGAATTCGTACCGATAGTGTGACTATAATGTATATAGGAGATTCCCCCATGACTGGCCATCTGCTCGCAAAATCTTCCGCAACATCGATGGAATCCATGCGAAGCGCTCTAGGAAAAGCTTTTTGGAGCATTGCATCACACTACGGGCTTACCCAAAAAGAGCAGGCCGTCTTACTAGGGATAAAGCTCAACAAGGCCAGGCTCAGCGACCATCGTTCGCTTAAAACTATTCCAGATGACCCAGACAAGGCACTCCGCGTGTCACATCTTGTTGGCATCCACAAGAATCTTAGAATTCTCTTCCCGAACAACAGAGAAGTTGTTTATCGATGGTTTAAAACGCCAAGACCGGAGTTCGGCGGGGCATCGGCAATGGATTTTATCGAAGAAGGTGGAATAGAATCGCTTCCAAGGCTCGCCGCCGTAAGGCGCCTTCTCGACTCAATCCGTGTCTCCGAATGAGTGCTGGCAAGCCCACGAAGCCTACTTTCTTAAACGGCGAATTCTCTTTCGCTGCGGACACAGTGACGGCCTTTCGCAACATCTACACCTGTTTTCCCACGCAAAATTTATACGACGATTTGGTGGGGCTCGAAGACTTCGCTGTCTTGCAACAGGCGGAGGCGCTGACAAGCGGGGTGGACCACTCGTTGCCTCATAAAAATCGCGTATTCCAGTACGGCGCTCCAACCTCGCTCGAGTCAATGCTCGACCCGCTGCACTGTGGAGGCCGCTTTTCCGATCATACTTTTGGTGTATGGTATGGCGCGACCGACGAGCCGACCTCGATCGAAGAAACTCTCTACCACTGGATGAAGCGGGTGACGCCCGACCGAGCGAATACCCCTGACCCGATATCCACAGACCGTAAGATGTTCAAGGCCCAGCTTGAGAGTCAAGAGGCGCTCGACCTTTGCTCTATCGCGCCCTTGAATTCTTGGCTGACCGAAGACGACTACGCGTGTTGTCGCGAGCTAGGCCGTTGGCTACTCAACGCCGGAGTTGGCTTCCTTCTCGCCCCGTCGGCGCGAAAAAAAGGCGGCGTTTGCGTCCCTACTTTCGTAGCTACGGCGATTCGCAATGAACAACCCCTCTACTTCCTTCGCTACTGGTTATCCCCAGGAGCTGACAAGGCCATCGCGTTGCGCTCGGCAGAATAAAAGCCGCTAAACGCCAAAAGGCCTCCTCTCGGAAGCCTCTTCGCTATCTTCATGCAGAACTCAAAAAAGGTTCTACACCGGTGATGATGGCGTCCGCCAAGGGATTAACGTAGGACGTTTTTGCCGTCAAGAGCAGGAGCGCCTCACGAACTCTTCCTTTTGGCAGCCGCGACCGACCTGACGTGGTCCATCAGCACCATCCGCAGGTACGGCTGATAACCAAGCCCCTTTTCGACG
>Ga0315273_10000033_pt1 | contig 112971 bp, 130 predicted proteins | sample YL17G02_0_MG_FD_205753 | JGI IMG/M metagenome (GOLD analysis project Ga0315273, IMG submission 205753) | Sediment microbial communities from Yellowstone Lake, YNP, Wyoming, USA - YL17G02_0 | ecosystem: Environmental > Aquatic > Freshwater > Lake > Sediment | place: USA: Wyoming | collected... | reverse complement strand
TGATAGCTTGTCATAGAAAATACTATGCTTAGCATAGACATTTTCTCCTACAATTTGAATGTATTCGGGTATTTTCCACGCTATTTGAGCATGAAGTGATTTGACCCATGACTGAGATGGATGATGCGCGGACTCTTCGCTTCTAGCATGACACCCGTGTTTTTTCATTGACGTACATTCGCCATCTAACTTCTCAGTATAAATTACGTTCTCACCTATCAAACACTGGTCATTCTCAAGTATCTCGTCGTCATCTGAGATACTTTCAGAGTTAGCGAGGTGCCTAGTTCTAGGATACTTCATATGCCTACCTCAATCTCAACATTCTACAGATTCTAGACCACAAACTCAGTCTTGATTGCGTAGAGTTTTCGGCATTTCTACGCCATCTCCTTACAACATACCAGTAGTCTTTATATTGTCTATGACAATTCTTATAGGGACCGAACTGTAATTTCTTACCATTCATTTCAACGATAAGCAAATAACCCTTCGCATGTATATAATCAGCAGTATCTAAGTTAATGTGCCGAATTCTACTCAATTTCTTTTATCTCGACTTTCAAATGTTTCATCATCCATTCAGCTACTAAATGTCTATGGCAAAACTTACCAGACTTTTCCCAACACAAAATAACCGCATCTTCACCAAGCTCTTCAAAAACTTGTTTCGGATCTAACTCATCCAACACTTCTTTTTGATACTGCAATTTATAGAACTCTTCATCACCATCTAATTTGTATTTTTTGAAAAACCAATACTTAGGCGCCAGCTTCTTATACTGTCGACCCGTAAACCAATCGGGAGCTTTTCCAGCTATAGATACTGCTTGTGGATTCTTTGAAGACTTTGCATAGTATGAAGTTTGCATGCTAGTAGCGGGCAAAAGCAACTAGTGAAGTAAACTTATCTATCTTTGTATCATAAACACTACCATAAATCTCTGTTAACGGGAAAATACTCAAAACTTGTTTGAGCTCTTCATACTTATAATGCCATTTGTGAAAGCCTCTAAATTCTTCTTGAGATTTTGGATGATACGGAAAGACATCACCATTAGGTGTGGTAATAACCAATTCTTTTCCTCTTGTACGAATACTATCTATCAAACTAATAGCTTCATCGTGTAAGAAATGTTCGATAGACTCGACCATCACCACAATATCACAATCCTTAATATATTCTTTGAGATAATCTCCATTTGTAAAACCTAAATTACTCTGACCGAACGTTGACTTTGCCTCATCAATAGCTTCTTGACAAGGATCATAACCTCTAACGAATCTCTTAGTATGTTGGGCCAATAGATACGTTCCGTGACCTATGCCACAACCAATTTCAAGGATAGACTTGTCTTTGCAAAACGGTAATATTGATTTGTATCTCCACTGCGAACTCTCAATTTCATGACCTATTGTCGGCCGCTCACCTGTGAAATTCATTTTACTCTCTATTGTGAAATGGTACCCCGTGCTGGGATCAAACCAGCGGCCCTCAATTTAGAAAATTGATGCTCTATTCAGCTGAGCTAACGGGGCGCATATCTACTTAGCTGCTACTATACACTTAAATTTGGATTCAAGTGCTTTATTTGTTTTCACTTTAGTTTCAGTCTTTAGCTCCGGTAAGATCTCTTTTATCTTTACAGCTATACTTTTCAGCATACTGAAAAACACATACGCTAATATGTTTTGGCAAGTATTAATACCAAAAAACCACCAACAACCAATCACACCATAACCAATACTAAGTAACAATGTTAAAGTTCGCAATACTCTATATACAGACCGATTTGCTAATTCATGCGTTTTAACATATTGACTATACTCACTATGAATCTTTGATCCTGGTCTATCAGCTTTACTTAATGTATTAAGACTGTTTGATGCTGCTATCAATGCAATAACGCCAATAACAACTCCAAATAAACAAATAACATTCCACACAAAGTAAATCATTATCAAATTGTCAATGTACCAAATTTTAAGCCCTAAAATTTTGTCGGCATACACTATACCCATCGCACAATAGTTCAACAATGACCATGTACAAAGTCGTTTAATTGTCATTTAGTAACCTTGTAGTCACTTACAGCACAGTTAAGCTGCACCCAACTAACAGGACTTGCAGGCTTAAAAGTTTGAACTGCTTGACCTTGAGTGAATTCAATTTTTGAACCATCAGCTATCACATATTCTTCTTTGTCTTTAACATCATCGTATTTAACAAATATACCCATCATAAGAAGTAATGTGTAGAGATTCTTGGGAATTATTTGCGTACTATCGTTAGGATCTACTTCGAAATCAATCGCATCTTCAGTTACTGTTTCGTCACATTCTACCATAAATTTACGCATTATTGAAGCCATTGTATCTTTTGAATTCGTTTGACCAATATATTGCTTAAATGATTCACTAATTGCAGCTTCTATTTGTTGAGTAACTGCTTCCATTTGTCAACAGCCTCTCTTCTTGTTAATTGAATTGCGCCATTCTTGATAGCGTCTTCTCTTCTTTTAGGCGTCAAATCAAAATGTAATAATCCCAATCTACTTTTTTGCAACCATTGTTCTTTAAGACCAATTGATTTTGCAAATTGTAATAGTTCTTGAATATCATCAGACCACATGTGACAGCTTTTGGTCGCATGACCTCTTATCACAAATCCATGAGTACATAATGGATCAATGTATGTCATAATTGGAGATTATGGGCATTGAACCCATCTGACGTCCTGATTGCAAATCAGGTGACCACTCCAAGCAGTCCCAATCCCCAAATAAAACGGCCTTGACCGGGCTCGAACCGGCGTCCAGTCGGAAAAAGAGCCGACAGCTCTACCACTGAGCTACAAGGCCATGCATCAATGACCGGGCTCGAACCGGCGTCCACGCGGACCAAGAGCCACGTGCTCTACCACTGAGCTACATTGACACTGCTTCTTTTGCATATCCGAATTCATCTCTTACGACATTAACATCGTAATTAACAGCTGTTGCATACTTACCAGAAAACCATCCAGCTTTCTTCAATACAATCGCTAATTCAGGATTAGAAACAACTACGCCGTGAACTAACTCAGGCGTAGGCTTAAATTCCACAGTCTTCCTGTTTTGAACCGGTGCGATCCAACCCTTCTTAACAGCATCAATTCCAAACTTATCACAAACTGACTGCACTTTCTTCTTAGAACATTCTGCCTCACCACTAAACACGTCCCACGGTGCAGGCAAATTTGCCCAAACCTGTGTATCAGGCTCTAAATTACCACCACTACTTCGATGCCAATGAGCTACATCAGCTGCCATCAATCGTAGAACCTTGCCAAAACAAACTTTGTCAAGATTCTTTTCTGCACCAAGAGCAAATGTCAAGCTAATAAAATTCTTCCTTGCAGTATTCCAGGCTCCCGCAAGCGCATTCCATGTACTTGAATCATCACCCCTATGAACAATCATTGTGGTTCTGTCAAACTTGCTAGCTTCCCAAGTCTGCTTTAACAAGTCAGCAACATTTGCCAGTATTTTCAACCACATTGCATATAACTGAATTTTGTCCTTGTCATCAAGATTTTCTACAACTTCGATATCAGGCATTACATGAGCAATTGCCCGCCAACCTTCACGACAAGAGTTCTTCTTAAACCGATCTAACAACATCTTTGACACGTCATCAAAAGGTTTATCCTGACTCTTATTTGTAAATTCACTTCGTCGATTACATCGTGCAGTGAAATACGCAATGAAGCATGCTGCATCTTTTGACGCAGAAAAATCTTTCTGCACAATTTTTGATGCAAGACTTGACTTTGAAATCAACGTTGCTTCATACTTACGTTGTTCAAGCACATAAACATTCAACTTGTCTTCAAACCGTCCCAAAAATCGAAACAGCTTGTTATACCGACGCTTTGAAATGTCTAAACCCTTTTTATGTCGTTGTTCGCGATTAAGACGATTCTTCAAAAAGTCACTTTCAGTAAATGTCTTCTTGATCTCTCGACAGATCTTTTTGACAAACTTCAGCACTGCTTCAGCGTCAGTTGCATCAACTTCGCATGCTGTCTTAAACAATTCTTGAGCTTTCTTTACTTGCTTTTCTGGTGCAATAGGCTGCCGAAAATCTTGCATCATTGATGAAAGATGACATACATTCCGTGACAAAGATCCCTTTGCAACCTGATCCAATAAAGATTTTTCTGTAGCATCCAACTTGCCCTTCAAAACTTGAAGAACAATTTCTGCTACATCTTCAGGTCGCAATCGTCGGCTCAATGATTCGAATAACTTTTTCATATTGTTCTAATCAATCCCATTGGCATAGAATAATGATTAATCTTGCAATTTTGTCGGATAATTAGGATCTTTAATGAAACTTTCTATTTTCTGTTTTAGCTTTTTAGCATTACTTCTTAATTCATGTTCCCAAATAAACAGTACTCTAAAACCTTCTCTAGGATAAGCATGTAGTTTTGCAAGATCTCTACTTGTAAAAGACTGACCATTAAACTTATCAGGATAACATTGTCTACACTTATGCCAATGACAACCATTAAACTCGATTATCAATTTCTTATCTATATTTACAAAATCAGGATAAAACCCTGCTATTTGTAAAGCGCTTGCTCCGCCGCCTGTAAATTCAAAATTATAAGTCTTAAGCATACTTAATATTTTTGCTTCTTTTTTATTTAATACACCTGAAACGATACGATTTTTTGAAACTATTGGCAGCATCTTTGTTCTATATTCTTCGTTTTGCCATAACAGTTTATGTATTTCACTTGATTTTTTCCTTGCATCAGGATTAGAAAAATATTCTTTAAGTGCTCTTCTATGTCGTTTTCGATATTCAGGATTCTTCCAAGCAAGTTTTATTGCATCAGAATTTTTTTTCACTACTTCAGGATTCTTGTACCTATCTATTTGTGCAATAGATATCTTACGCCGTTCTTCAATATCTTCAAAACGCTTCTTTACATTTTTAGAGACTTTTTCTCGTTCTAAAGGATCTTCAAATCTCTTCTTTGCAGCTATTGACAGTTTTAATCGTGAATCAGCGCATGTACTATAATAGTCATTTAACCCATTTGAAATTTTTTCTCTATTCTTTGGTTCTTTATAGTGCAACTTCATTGCACTTGACTGTCGTTGTCGTTCCGAAAAACTTTCAAATCTACGAGCTTGAACACAATTGTTACATAAATTAGTATTAATTTCTGCCCTTAAACTTCTCCATTGCTTTACAAATTCTTTTTTGCATCTATCACAAGCGCACGCAATATCAGTTTTTCCACCAATTTTTCCAAATTTGTTAATAACATCTTCGATTGTAATAGACGGATTGTCTTCAAACCCTTTTATCATAATCAATCCTGTCTAATGTTAACATACTGCTCAATATAATCTCTATCTTGCGTAAAAATAGGAATTTGCAAATCTAATCTATCGTTGCTGATGCAAAATCCTCTTTTTCTGACAATAGCATAGTCATTAAAATTAATATGCTTTTGTTGAAAAAGCATTTCTTGTATTTGATTACAGTCTTTATTTTGTAGTTGTTTATGACTAAAATATTCTCTTCCAGCGAATTGTATTGCATTTCTAAGACAATCAATCTGTCGCCAGATGAAATAATTAGTCACTTCATCTTGAGGTACAGAAAACACTCTGCTATCGAAGCATACATTCTTACCATAGAGTCTCGAGAACACACTACTAGCTAATGAAGCTGAAATCGATATCATCTTACAGACATCATAGTCAAACCACGAATCAGTTGTTATCGTTTTATAGTCAGTCAACAAGAAACTAATCTCATCTGACTGGCAATAGCAAAATTTGCAACCTTGTATGTCTTTGGCTACTACTGTCGCCGTTTCAATCATTTGGTCAACGAATTCCATTGACCATCCCTTACCAAACCTCTTGCGAGTAATAGTGTGAAATGCTCGGCCATCTATTCTCAAAATCACTGGTATCCTGTGAGGCAACGTCCAGTGAAAACATGACTCGTAGCGTTTCATACGATCGCCAATAGATAATCCGTCAGACTTGCTCATGGTCTTATTCCTACTGTACAAATTTTCGTTCTTGAGTCTGATACTTTATCTCAAAAGATTTTCCTGGCCAATTATATGGTTGTGCGATTTTACGACCACATACAGGTCGATATTCATATGCAATCACATATAGTTGCTGGTCTTTCAAGTATTTGAATATCGTCACAATTGAACCTTTCAGATAATGGTGGGCGCGGCAAGAGTTGAACTTGCGACTTCGTCCTTATCAGAGACGCACTCTGACCACTGAGTTACGCGCCCTAATTTACTATGAACAAGAATTTTGCATTTTTGTCTTGCTTTGTTTTTTCTTCATCATACTTCATTTTCGTCGCTACACCAGATAGTTCAGAACCAATCATTGACACGGGATTGAAGATTGCATGATGAAAGCTGGCTGGCACTGAAACAATTGATGAATCTGTCCACAATGGTCGATGTTCAAACTCAATTCTTGGCATTGAAAATTCATCGTATCGTCTTGCCATTAATGGCGCATTAATGCGATCTGACCAGTCATGAAGCGCTCGTAAAATATCGCTTTGCACATTTTGCGTTAATTCAGCTTGAAACTGTCCAGTATGAACTTGCCCAGGAAAAAATGCATCATTGTTTCTATTGACTATCATTTCTTCAGGCATTTTTCAATCTTTCTAATATAGACTTTGCAGTTTCAAAGTCGCAATCTTTCTGTCTTTTAGCTTTACGTTCAGATTCAAACCTAATACTATTAATATCAATATACTGCATTACAATTGCATAAAATACATGACAACCACAAACTAGTACTAATTTGTTTGGATAGTCATGTAAAAAAACCTCATGTCTATTTTTGTCATTTGTTGTTAAAAAGTTCTTGATTTCAATATAAATATCATTTACATAAAAATCCGGTGTATAATGTCGACCGTCACTAAGTTTGAACGTTTTTGGTTCGTATTGCCAATTTAATTTCTCATAATTCAATATACGCGCAAAATCAGCTTCCCATGATGACTTAAATTTAATTGTTTGATGAACATCTTTTCTAACGCCGACTATACCATGCATTGCCTTATGTGAAGTCGGCTTACTGCAAATACTTAACCATTTTTCTCTATTTTGAGGCAAACAGTTTCTATAAGACATCGCACATGATCTATTACAACATTTTTGATTTTTTCTTTTAGACTTAAATAATGTTTTACAATTAGCGCATTCATGATCAAACAATACTTTTTCTTTTTTTCTACCTTTACTTTTATTCTGTTCTTCAGTGAAAACATGTACGTTTGCACAGCCTCTACTACAAAAACGGTTATGCTTATCTCTATAAGAACCATTCCTCTTAATATATCTTTTTACTTCGAATGGTTTATTGCATCGTTCGCATAATCTAGTTATTTTAGTTACTTCAACTATATCATTTGGCCGACTCTCATTTAATAATTTTTGATCACGTTTATGCACAAACGCAATATGTGCGCCAAGCTTTTGACCAGTATCAAAGTCTTTACCGCAAGTGACACATTGATGATTCATATCTACCTCCTAAATTCTTATCGAACTATAAAGCTAATAGATATGATTGAACATCAACGACATTAAATAAGCCGGTGCAGAGACTCGAACTCTGAACAACAAAATTACAAATTTTGCCCTCTACCAATTGAGGTACGCCGGCATTATTCTTGTAATACCACATTCCAGTAGATGTAATCCACCCACGTTTCGTGTGGTATTTCACCTGCCAACCTGCTAACCAAATGTGCAGGAGCTGCTTTGTCAAGTTTTGGCGCAAAAGGCTGTCGAATCAAAGCTCTCTTGTAGTCAGAGATTGATTTGTGACCTTTTTGACCATTACAACGAATACAGCTAACTACGATATTTTCCCAGCAGCTTTTACCACCACGACTTCTCGGTATTACGTGGTCAAAAGTAAAACCTGAAAGTGATACTTTCTTACCACAATACATGCAACATCCGGCATCACGAATGTATACATTCTGTCGACTGAATGGCAATACCTTAACATACTTCTTGGGTATGTATTCAGAATGTATACATCGAATAACTGACGGAATAGGCATTGAAATCCAGTTACTAGTAGATTTCGCAACCAATTTGTCAGTGATAACAGTATTCGATGACCGAACTAAAGTATTTTCGTAGTTGGCCATAGCAACTGCCTTTTCAGAAGCTACTAATACAATAGCTCGCCTCGAACTAACCAGTGATACTGGAGTTGACCAGCTGTTTAATACTAATGTTTGTAAAGACGTCATCTTGTACCTCAATAGAAAGTGCTGCAGGGCAGAGTCGGACTGCCGATCTTTGCCTTATGAGGGCAACGTCTTAGCCAACTGGACTACTGCAGCGATTGTTCAATAAAAAAGCCTCGTCGAAGTTAATCGGCGAGGCTTTAACAAATTGAATTTGAAAAAGCCTCGCTATGGTGTTTGTCCCATTCTAATTGTCGCATCATGGGCGACTGCACATACATTACCTGTATTACTACGGGTAATAGAAAATGACCATTTTGGTAGATACTTTGACATTGGATATTTGCCTTTTGTGTCCTTAAACAATAATCACGTTAAATATCGTAGTGTTTCCACACTTATACATTTAATCTGTAATTGTTGTTCTTATCAACAAATGATTCAAAAGGGCAAATAGTAACCAAAAGCATCATCGCATGTTTGTTCCAGAGTGTCATGTATCGGAACTTCTGGACAATCTTTCAAGAATCTATATACTATGTATCTACGACCTGAAAAGTCTTTGTGAATACCAAGAGCTATGTCTGTTTTGTTTTGCTCGTACTTATACTTCCATTCACTAAGTTCAAATCTAGTAGTTTGAGCAAATGCGCGCTTACAATCGTGCTCATCTTCATTTGCTAACCAAAACAAAATTACGCCATTAGCAGCTGCTCGGTTCAACCAGAAGCATTCCCAATCTACTTGTTCATTATACTTCTTAGTCCTAAATTCAGTATCAATAGTTAATCTTCGCGGTGAAGCAATGTGAAAATTACTTTCACTTATTGAATAGTTAAAACTATTCAATAACCGTTTTGACAAGTAATCGATAGCTTGTGATTGCCAATCAAATGTGCCTTGAATTGGTCCTGCAAGAAATACTACAAAGTCATCTTTTGATATCCTTGGACGTTCAGGTGGTCGAATAATCATGACTTACTCCTCAATAGTATTGATTCAACTATATCTCGAGCTTCAACGAAACCATCTGCTCGACCATTATGATACTTTTCAGCAAAATCATTTCGATTAGCCATACTTTCTGCACTCAATTGCGCATTAACCAATTCGTCTGTTATTTTCAACGACACGTTTACTGGATCATACGATTGCAATATTGATCGAGCACTTTCCCATTCATTAGCATCTACAACAACATGACCTTGCAACTGCGCCGCACATGTTTCTTCAATTTTCGGATGTCGATGCAAAAAAGATGTGTCCATAATCATTTTCCTTGCAGTTTAAGTCTTCGTTCTTGTTCATCGACAATGTGTCGCGTCAAAGACAAAAGCTCATAGTCAGATGACGCATTGACATCTGATAGTTTTACAGTATGTAATGGTTTCACAACAGACTCATTTGTCAATACTTTATCTAACGCTTTATCATAGTCGATATGTACAACTTCACCTTCTTCAACTCGATCGTAATTCGCATTTAGTGTTGATAAGATACTAGTTATAGCTTGCAAACAATGTTCAGGTCCATAATCATGACAAATTGTAATGCGAGGCATTTCATCCTCTTCCTATAAGCGCTGAATCAATGACGTCTTTAATCATAAGTAAATCATCAGTAGTAAACAGTCCCAAACAAATCGTATGTCGAAGTGGATGTGCAGCTGTTGGATTTTTTGGAAATGAATGCTCAAACACTGATAATTTCTCATGCTCTAGCAATGCGTTTTCAGATTCAAAAGTTAATGAACATGTATTACTAGTATGACTTGTAATCCAGCACTTCTTAATCACTTATTCCTCCACGAAAGCAAATTTTGACAACGCTTCAGCAACGTGCGCCGTGTTCAACAAACTTTTTCGCCACACTTTCGGCATATTATAATTCCAGGATATGCCTGCCTACACTCTATGGGATGGAAGCATGGCGTCACTTGCGGAGTTGCCTGTAGTTCGGCAGGCGACCCTATAGTTGCGGCGCGGTCCTGCTTCCACAACAGCAAACACTCGGCCATGTTCATTATAGGTCCACGAATTGAATTCTTGCTTAGACACTAACTCGTTTTTAATCATTTCATCCTCAGTCTAAGAATGCTACAGACTTTCGAGCTTTTGCTTGTGCCTCAGTATTCAATACTACTTTATGCCATACATTTCCAAGATCAACTGTCGAATGCTCAATGTGCGTTATCTTGCCCTTTACACGCACAGCAGGATCTCGTTGCATTCTGCGCCACAAAACTTTCTTGGCATGACTATTGTCTTTTATGAACTGTTTGTATTCAGATTCCACTAAACCATTCGGTGCATAAGTAGAATTGACATATACACTTTGACCACCAAACCGGCTCAAAAATTGAGCATAGTGCATATTACGACCACCACCAGTCATTGGCTCATTCTTCAAAATAATGGACGACTTGTAGTCTGGATCAGGAATAAACATGAATTCACCTTGACGATGAATCTTTCGACCACTAGCTAACTTACGATGACGTTTGTGCGCGTCCTTTGTTTTCAAACCTTCTCGTGCTTCTAACTCACGAAGTTCAACAGGCTTCAAAGCCTGTTTTGCTTGAATTACCGTTGACACTGACTCTTTTTCAGGAATAGCACATGTGAACCAATGACGTTCATCATGACCACATAAGAATTTTGCTTTGGGATTGTTAGGATCACGAGCTAACAGCAAAAGATGACGATCTTTTTTCTGAACATCTAGTGTCAATAAGTCAATTTCTTTTTTGACTTGAATATCAAAAAATTCGCCTTCTTCATCACGCCGTACATCAATAGTAATCGGCGGCGGCACACGAAACCTGCTACTATTAGGCTGCGAAATCTTGACTCTAGCACCAATAGCGTTAAACTGCTTTTCAAGTACTGCGTTCATAAATCCTCAATCTTTAGAAGTTTCTTGGAATCATACATACTTATACTCCTTTTAACTGTTTCCCAAATTTCAAATACTAACTCTAACCGTTTGTCACGATCATACTCAGTCATTCCTCTAAACCTATCACGATTCTTCTCCCACCATTCTTCAGGTGTCTTCGCAATAGGCTTACTAATATTAACAAGTGCCGCCATTTTAATGAGAGTCATCTGATCTTTTGTCATCATTACTCCTGTATCATGTCATTAATCTCGCAATTGACTTCAGCTTCATACAACATGTCTTGAAATTTCTTACTCTCTATTTTTCTAAAATGATCAAGAGAATACTTACATCGAGCCCAAACATACAAAACTAATGACAATATTGCAAACCCGCCAATAATCATTAATGAACTACTTCGAATCGGCTGTTTTTGTACCATTGTAGAAAGTAAAGTAACCACACTACAAACTGGACAAATCAAAAACAAACTAGCTAAAGAATTACTCCACCTATTAATTAGCTACAGCCGAAAACTCAACAAGTGCTTTAACAGCGTCTTCCCTAATCAATATTTGTCTATTCATATCTTACCTACCATTAAATCAAACTTTGTCAATCTGACTCTATTATTTCGCTTATACTTCAAATAACGATATCTCAAATATCTAATCATCCAAATCATTCGAATCCACTCAAAGAATGTCTGTTTACTAAGATCAACTTGAACACCCATAGGTCTATGATTCTGTATATGCTTATTTATCTTGTCAATGTTGATCAAATAATGAAAAATCTTGATCTTTATTGAACCAATGTCTTCTATTATCTTATATCGTTTCACACCATGACTTTTCAACAAATCAATATAATTTTGCTTTGCTACTAACCATGATGACGAGTAATCTAATTGACCATATTCAGTTCGAAACAAATCATACAATCTACTATTTCGTCGTTGTGGTGATGAAGTCAAAGATATAGGAGCGGTCGCACCCCATGACCAAATAGAACCATCAGTTGCAATCGCAAGCTGTTGATACGGCGTAACAGTATTTGATGTATCTGCACTACTTGTATGATTCAAGTGACGACACGAACCATTTGTCTCTCCGCAAATACTACATTGTAGTGGTATGCCATTACGTATTTCTGAATATGTCGGCGGCACTTACTTCAACCTCTTGGAAGACTCTCCCCATCCCTGAAAAAACTTACTTGTACATACTAGCACCAAAATACCAATCATAGCTAATATGTTCAACGTAATAATCCATTTTTTGTTATCTTAAACCCAAATCGCTTACCGGCTCTTTGAGCTCTATATGCACCTCGTTCAATCACATCTTCATACTTTTTCTTCATCTATTTGCATCCATCCATAGCTTTTTCGTTGGTATCTAGTACCACACTTCTTACAAGTGCGAATCTCATCTTGACAAGCATCTATCACTTCATCTCTAACTGCCGGATCAGGATCAGCTACCCAACCACACTTACAAGCGCACGTGTTTTTTCCTAACCACATGCTTCTTTCTCGATTCTAGTATCTCTTTTTCACCATACTGCAGTAATCAAGAGTAGCTTCAAAACCCTTAACTACCATTTCTTTCACTTTGTCATTATCCATACATTGTCCTACGTTATTTTTGACCAACATACTCGAGGAAGTCCACAAATACCAAAATCTTCACTAAAGAAAACAGATCTAACAGGGCTATTTACTCTTGAATCCCACATGATTTCGATAAGACCTACCGTACCCGCTTCAAATTGGTAAAACTGCTCTTCTAACATAATAATGTCACCATCTACAATATCATCACTATACAACTTTCCCCACGCCTCACGTCTTTCTAGAGTGCTAAACTTCTGAGCTCTTTTTCTAGCTGCTTCACTTGAACTCATATATTATCCTTACTTATGCTGGAGAAGAGACTTGAACTCTTACGAGATTGCTCTCACTGGATTTTGAGTCCAGCGTGTATACCATTCCACCACTCCAGCTCAATTTCTATAATCTTCTTGATTTTTTGCAACAACGTTATTCTCAACATCCCAAAACACTTCTTTTTTAATCTCAACTTCATCGGGTTTCTTTGGCCACCATGTAACACTATAATAAATCATAGTCTTTGACACGGGATCTGACATCATCTCGCAAACATTTTGCGAACTTGACGTCCCATCCAACGAAAACAAACCAGGCATAACCCTTCTTACTGGTAATCTAAGCGCATTCAACATTGTCGGACTTCCATCACTCATTCGTACATTTTGTGCATCGATAATCTGTTCTCTAGTATAATCACTAGTCTCAACCCATTTCTTCTTAAACTTCACAGGCACATTCTTTAACGCAGCTTCAATAACTTTCAAACACTCAGAACAATGATGAGGATCATTATACTCCGGCATAAACCCATACGTACTTGGATGATACGTATACACGCAATTACAATGATCACACCTTTTAATTCTTGACGTTGTCATAATAGTTTCAAATGCCCAGTAACTTCATCAATCTTCTCTGAATCATCAGGCCCAATAGCCAAACAAGTAATAGTCTTCACGCCCTTAAACTCAGTCAATCCACAATCCTCAATCAGCGCTACAGGCAAGCTCATGGATTCTGCCTTAGCCTTTATCTCTAACAGCTCAGCTTCTGAACTCACTTGCAAACAAATTTTAGTGAATATACCCTCCATCCACTCTCTCATTTGCCCAGTAACACTCATCATCGGCCTATCATCCAAATACTCAACCCTATCAAAAAACACTTTCATTGAAGCATGAGCGCCCTGAGCAATCATCTTGCCCTTCCTCATGTTCAAGTCAGTTCTCATGATAATTACTTGCTTGATCATAATATAGTCCTCTTCAATGCGTTCGTAAGTAGTAAATCTATGACCAAGTTCACATACACGACGTCGACGTAAACGATCACCTGATTCTCTAGAATCAATAACCTTGGTCTGTCTATGACACTGTGGACATGGTAGCATTAGATTTTATCATCATAAGGTTCAAAATACGAATATCTTCGTTCTTAGTAATCCACTTAACAATATCATCTTCAGTACAACCAATCCCAGGATGAGAATTATCTATCAACCAATTCAAATCTTCTTCAGTAAGCGCTCCAAACTGCTTCTCAACACCATTAACTATTGGATTACTTCTCATAAGTCTCCTATAAAAATGCCCGGGGCCGGACTCGAACCGGCACGATCTTGCGACCAAGGGATTTTACTTGCTACTTCGTCTTTCGACGCCAGCTTTCGCTGTTTGTAGTCTGGACTTTGTCTTCACCATAGTGAGTTCACTTTAGGTGGATGCCGTTAAGTCTCTACACCTTCCAGTACTTTTCAGTACTAGCTTGGCTCGGCGTTGGGTCGAGTTTAACTCAGGCCGTTCACCGAATTTGACATCTTACATCTATACCGTTTCCAGTATAGCGACCCATTTCTTCGAGTCCCTAGTGTCTACCGTTCCACCACCCGGGCAATCATCTCAGCAGTTGAAGCAAGACTCGAACTTGCAATGTCAGATGCGTCTGTCTGCTCTGACCGTCAGTTATTGCCGTGAGACAGAGATAATGGTCTGGAATAATTCTCATATCTTGCTCCATTATCTATCCTTCAATTGGCTTGACCTCGACGACGTCTACCAGTTTCGTCATTCAACTGCATATTTGGTGGGCTCAGCTGGGATCGAACCAGCGACTCCCTCGTTATGAGCGAGGCACTCTAACCAATTGAGTTATGAGCCCGAAATTTCATTCAACATTAATAACTTGCATACTAGACGGAAACAAACTAAGCGTGCCGTCACAGTTTCTCATTGCATTTTCATCTTTACTTCCGACAGATTGTCGTAACTTCGTAAAAACGTATTGACTTTTGCGAAAACCTCCATGACCAGAATCATCACCATCTGTAGGAAATGAAATAAATGTAGCTCCTTCGTGCAGCTCCCCAAATGTCAAAGGAATACTCATATTTTTTTCAATGCCTCAGTAGCAATTTCTCTAAGATGATTTGGATCATTAGCAAGCGCAACAGCCATTCGACCATCAATTTGATAACCATCTTCTAATTCACGCTTTATCTTGTCAATCGGTTGAATTACATCTTTCAATGCTTGAATTGTAATAGCTAACTTTTCTTTTTCTGTATTTTTAGATTTTTGAGCAACTTTGCCTAACCTCTCCCATGACTGAACCATCTTGTCCATATACTTAACTTTGTCAGCAGTTTTAGCAAAACTTACCCACCAATATGATATCTGTTCCATAAACTGTTCAGCATTTCTACCCATTATCATCCTCCAACTGAATCATATTGTCCCACTCTTTTGTCAACCGATAAATCTTACACTCTTGTAGTGCTTTACCTCACGGATGCGACTGAATTGCATGCTTTGCTTGATTTATCAAAACATGAAGAGCTTCTCTATCAATTTCTACCAACTGTTCTTTACTCTTAGCTAAAGCTTCTTCAGCTTTCTTAACAGCTTCATCAGCCCACATCATTCACCTCCCTATAAAACTCACAAAGATTTTCATCTAATTTAGCTGGCTCCCAGCCTTGACCACATTCTAAATATTTGGGAAATAAATTCTCTTTTGCAAATGTGATCACTGCTACATTTTCTGTAGCTTTTGCTGTCAAAAGAAGTTTTCTGAACTGCTCTTCATCATGTTCGTTGTGCAACGCAGCTATTATTGACACAATTACTCCAACTGGATCATATCATCCCACTCTTTTGTCAACCGATAAATCTTACACTCTTGTAGTGCTTTCGCGCATCGTCTCAATGACTCAACATGAGGTCCCTTCATGTCATTGATAAACGCTTTCTCAACCATCATCCTATATAAAGTAGGTGCTACAACTGTCAATAGATTTTCATATCCAAAAGCCTTAATTAGTTGCTTCTCTTTCTCACTATAATCTTTAGTTCGATCAACGTCACATTGATACTGCTTCATTATTATTCCTTAATGCAACGGAGAGGATTTGAACCTCCACGAATTTCTTCACTGGATTCTGAGTCCAGCGCGTCTCCCATTCCGCCACCGTCGCTCATTTTCTTCGTAGTAACGTATACACTTGAAAGCATAAATTTGCAGCGTTCACTGCGCAAACAATGCAGGGAATAAAAATCATCAAAGCAATTGAAAATGACGGAGGCTGTTCGCAAACTCTCAATATTCGCGTAGTAAAAAGCAACTGTGCTGCAGACAAAAGAACGAAGTAAAAATTGTTTTTCATAAGTCTATAGTCAATCTAAGTCTCAATGACTAATCATGAATCTCTCTCGACTGACATACTTCCGTCGTCACACAAATCCATCAAATTTTGAGCTCCTCCGTCACCAGTCCTTAACTGCGACTTTGCCTCAAATACTGCTTGATCACCGATCAAACTATTGAGATCCCAAACTGAATTAAATCCAACTTTGAATACATGCTCCCAACACTTGTTCTCTTTTACTGTCGCAACTACACTCAAACTATCTAAATCAACAGACTTAACAATCAATACAAGATCACCCGTGTGACCAATAATTTTTCCCGGCACTACATATTTACGCAACATACTTTTAACTTTAGCTCTATCTTGAGCCTGTCGAGCTCTAGCTACTTTCTTCTGCTCCATCATCTCAATAACTGACTCAACTTTGAAATTCGGATTCCATATAACTTTATCTTCATTAGTTGAAATTACTGCACCACAATTCTTGAGACTCGATAATGTCATTCGTAATAGTTTCTGTATCTCATTATCTGATTCTTCATTTAGCAAATACTGATATTGCTTGAATGAATTCTCAGGGAAGAATCCAAATATCCGACCAATCTTGTATAAAGCTGCTTCTATCGAATTCTCAGTCTTCAAAAACTCATTCAACATTTTTCACCTCCGGTAATCCAAAATCATGCCTTAAATGACTACAAAGCTCTCCCTCTTTAGTCTCTAAATTCAACCACTGTCCACATACAGTGCAACCTATAGCATTCGGCTTCAAGTCGTGTTTCTCTATTTGCGAGAAAGCTTCTAATAGCTGTTTTTCAGGCGGTATTCGAAGCTGTTTATTAATGAGACATACTGATGAATCACGTTCTACATTACATCCCTCAGGTTGTTCAAACCACGTACAATCCGGACACTTACCGTGACCAGCAGCTTGTTCGTGAGACATTTATTATCCTCTTCTTGTACAATTTGAGCCCGAGCATCATAATAATGTAATTCAAGACCACTACTTCTTGCTCGACATTCTTTACATTCAACAGTACGTGAAATATCAACAGGTTCATTGGTACCAACAATACTGCTATCGCACAGCAATTCTTTTGTAACAGGATTTGCAAGATGAACTGTCATTTTGGCATTTCGATTATAGCTTCACCAAAAGTCATAATATCAATCATTGCTTGACTAATGGCCTTATCAAAATAATCTTTATGCTTGTTGAATGTATTTCGTATCACACGTTTTTGTCTTTTCGACAGATTTTTTGGATACTTAAACCTGAAGTTCATTTGTATCTCCATCACACTTGGGTAACCGAACTAATTTCGGATAAAATGTCCTATGACTAAGAACATCATTATACTTCACGCAAGTGTGTATGTTCTTATTGTTTGGAAATCTCTCTTGACCATTTTCTGGCGGGGAAATAAAGTCGCAATCTTCTTTACAAAAATGCATGTCTTTGCCCCTGAACTAAAGTGGCGGAGAGTGTAGGATTCGAACCCACGGAGCTATTAACTCATCAAGGTTCAAGCTTGACGCCATAAACCACTCGGCCAACTCTCCAACGTTCTCGCTATTGCTTGAAGACATGATATACGCCCCACAAAACAGTCATCATAAATGCATAACCCATCATGTCTTTATCATTCTTACTAATCGCAATTAGCGCACAAACAATCCAACTCAATATCACTATTGTCAATCCCGGATGCGCAAAAATGATATTCATATTAGTTAGTTTCAAAAAGTAGTAATCGCCATATTTTTAGTAAGTCTCTGCTACGTCCCGTGACGACTATGACGGGAAACGATTACTACAGTTACTGTCGTTCAATCATGAAAAAATCTCTAATATCTAACAATCCTAATCCAGATGGATGCGGGTCATGTACTAATTTGCCTTCATAAAAAACTACTGAATGTCCTCGCTTAAATCCTCGAGGGCTCTTACCATTTACTATATAGTAGCCATCTACTCCTTTACGATAACTGCCAACTTCCTCTTTTCTACCAGTACCAAAACACGTAAAACCTCGACTTATCAAAAAATCCCACAATACCGGAAACCAATTTGATCCCATATCTTGCAATTTAGGTATCTCATCTAATCGCAACTCTAAAATCGACGCAATACAAGCCGGAAAACAATTACCATGAATACCCTTTTCTTCATCACTAATAATTGTCTGGTATACCCTTATCATAGTTCCTCGAATAATACTCTCGCTCGGACTTGAACCGAGATAGCGTTAGCAAAGTTCCTATTAGGAAACGCGATTCCTGCCGCACATAAACCCTCTGGGACTGTTACCAGATTCCCAGCAGCGTGTCAGTTCTGCCGCAACCTTGGAACTTCCTTAACTTCGAGCCTAATCTTACGACTAGTAAAGTCTCATAAAGACTTACTCTAATTAAGTCTAACACTCCTTTTACAGTACCGGTTCGTTTTTACCGGTGCTTTACCGTTAAGCTACGAGAGTAAAACTGATAATAGCGGCACTACGAGTCGAACGTAGGTTGAAAGTTTATGAGACTTTCCAGACCACCGGGCCTAGCCTACCGCAATATTTACTATATAGCCGGTGAGAGACTTGAACTCCCAATATCCTGTATGTAACACAGGCGCCTTACCAATTTGGCCAACCAGCTAAATTTTCACTCCAATCGGTTCTTTATTATCGAACAACTTTTGTAACTTAACTACGCTCTCTACAGGAAGCTCAAAATCATCGACCAACTCTTTAGCAGCTTGTCTAGCAGCTAAATCATCAATCTGTTCCATCGGAATCTTGATAATGAGTTGGTACTTCATCTTAATCTCCTGTAAATGGTGCGGTAGCCGTGAGTTCAACACGGGACCTCTGCCTTGGCAAGGCAACGTTCTAAGCAACTGAACTACTACCGCGTCTGATAAACAGAAAATCAAGCTTAGTGCATTACCATTAATCAACCTATGGCGGTGAGTGAGAGATTTGAACTCCCATGCCCTAAAGCGCTCGAGTTCGGATCGAGTGGATTACCAATTATCCTAACTCACCGTATATTGTCAAAATAAATGGACCGGGAAGGATTTGAACCTTCGTAGGCCGAAGCCGCTTGATTTACAGTCAAGTGCGATTGACCACTCTGCCACCGATCCAGTCTGCTACTTTCTTCTTGCTTTCCATTCGGGTATGGGTTCATGCACTTTGAGTTCTCCACTCCAGCATGATACCCAGGGCCAAGGATTCCACCGATTCTTGCAGTCGCAAATGTTCCACGAGTCAAAGTATTTGCGATAGATCTTACCGTTTGGTATGTCTTTAGCTCTTCTGATCACGCGATTAGCTTCTCTCTTAGCAAATTTTTTGTAGCTCGAGCCATAGCCACAAACGAAGACTGGTTCGCGATAACTTCGAGACATGTTGTTCACTCCTTGTTAAGTGTTTTTACAACATGATAACCTCCTTTAGTTAAAGTTGAAAAAATAGCCCGTACCAGAATTGAACTGGTGCTGCATGGTTGAAAACCATGTGTCCTAACCACTAGACGAACGGGCCGTTACTTGGTGCGGTAGGCGAGATTTCAACTCGCGATATTCTGCTTGGAAGGCAGACGCCTTAGAGCAACTGGGCTACTACCGCAAAACTTAAAAATCAGGCGTGGAGAGATTTGAACTCCCAAAGTGTCGGTTTTGGAGACCGGTGCTGTACCATTGAGCCACACGCCTAGTTATCATACTTTTGCAAAAATCGTCTAACTTGTGTATGAGATAGATGATCAATCTAATGCCATGCTGTTGTACTGCAGATATTAACGGGAGCGACGGGGTATGATCCCGCAACTTTCGGATAGACGGTCCGATATTCTACCATTTTGAATTACGCTCCCAAATACAGTCAACTCCGAAATGCGGATGACAGGACTTGAACCTGCACGAGATTGCTCCCGCTACCACCTCAAAGTAGTGTGTTTACCATTTCACCACATCCGCAAGAAATTCTGACAGTTGATCATTCCTACGACCAGTCCTGCCGGCACACTGTCGAGTGCCTTGGGAACTGGTACCGTTTCCGGTTCTAAGTTTGATCTTGTATAATATGCGAAGAGCGAGAGTTGAACTCGCAAGGAATTACTTCCGCTGGGTCCTAAGCCCAGTGCGTCTGCCAATTCCGCCATCCTCGCGTAATTACGTTCTCAAATGTGCTTCATCATCAATATGTCAAAGAGCTTTAACTGGTGAGCGCGGTCAGGTTCAAACTGACGATCTCTTGATTAAGAATCAAGTGCATTAATCAACTTTGCTACGCGCCCTAATTCAATGTAAGTACCCGCAGTTGGATTTGAACCAACGGCTTAGTCATTAAAAGTGACTTACTCTAGCCAACTGAGTTATGCGGGCATTTACTTATTTCAAAGATCACTAGTAATTGTCAATTGAATCATGCAACTAGCTTGGGGTGAATGATGGGCCTCGAACCCACAACCTTCGGAATCACGATCCGATGCTCTAGCCAATTGAGCTACATCCACCATAAATTCAGTGGCCCCGGCAGGATTTGAACCTGCGATGTGAGCCGTAAGCTCAGACAGATTAAAAATCTGTTACCCTCGATCCGCTAGGTGACGGAGCCCAAACGTTTGTCAGATTTGTCACTGTCCATTTGGACTCGCTCCTTTCAAGTTATCATTTTGCCAGACCAATTTTGTGATTGGTTTTGGTTTCCGGCCCCATTTTTGTTCTTGTTTTGCCATTTCAACAAAATCGTCAAATGTGTCTTTAGGGAGGAAGCATTTTGAGACTTCAAATTTGTCCATGGCGAGCCTCCCTAAAATAGAAAAACCCCGTCGATCGATTTGACCGGCGGGGTTTTGTGTTTAGCCTAAGTGTTTAGGATTAACTCAAGCCCCGCCTGTCCACGATTTATCATAGCCTTCGTATCCAACTGATAGCCATGATAAATAGGACAACCCCAACACTGCGTGTCGCTTGACACGTTTTATAGGTGCAGTATGAAGTTGTAGGGTTTGCATTACACTCTCGTGTTTTTCAAAGTATTCAGGTTTTCTTGAATATTCCTGAGAATATAAAACAATAATCACTTTAACAAGCGTAGATAAACCAAACTTACTAGTTTCATTAGCTCTTGAGGGACGTCTGTATTTCTTATCTTGACTGACTCACGAAACCATAGATGATATTTATTGATATAATGAAGAATTATTTTAGTATCAGTCGTGTCTAAAAGCCTACACGACTTCTACAAAAACGGGTCACTACCCAAATATCTACCTATAATAGAAAAATTCTCTAATGAGAACTTTTCAGAACGATACAAGCAAACATGCGAACAACAAGCGAAAGCTAACATTGACTCGTTACTTTCTAACATAAGTGATAGAATCACTCCAGTGATTATTAACTCTTCACTAAATAATGTATTATAGTATTTCTGGTAAACTTTAGAGAGTTCTCGTATAGACTCTAGTTTGCTAGCGTTAGTATGTTTAGAAGTGAATTTATAAGTTAGTTGCATGAAATATATTATGCAAATTTCATCAATGACTTTATAGCTGGATGTTAAATGTAGCAGTTTGAAAGTAGCGCCTCATTACTGAAGCGCTACTTAATTGTGTTTACTTCTTTTTAGCTACTTCTTTGACTTTAGTAGTTTTGACAGTGTCAACCATTATCGTTGTTACAGTGTCTACTTTAGCAATTGCTGTTGTAGTTGCGGGCTTTGCCTCTGACTTTTTAGCACTGTTTGACAGCATCAAACCGCCAGTAATAATTGCAGCTGCAATAATAGCAACTACCACAATACTAGACTTTTTACCGAGCTTCATCATTATCTCCTTTTTGGGTGTTTACTTGGCCTTTTTGAGCGTGTCAACTTTTGTCGCTGTAGTGGTCGTCGTCGTGAGTATCTTGATAATTAGAGTCGTATCGCAAGTTACGACCTTTGTGGTTTCAGCGACAGCAACGACTTTCGCTGTTTCAACAGACTTGGACTCTTTTTTTGCAGTGACTTGTTGTGCTGCAACAGTTGCAAAAACAAAACAGACAGTAAACAGAATCAGCTTCTTCATCAATCCCCCTATTGTTAGAGACTTATATAATCTGCGAATGCAGCCGACATGAACTGTTCTTTAACACCTTTATTCGTAAAGAAGTCTTTTAGGCCGGGTGTAGTTACTAAGTAGTTTTCTGCTACATCATATACTGCTGAATCATCATATTTGTCATCTGATTTGAGTTCACGAGCAATTTGTCTACCTAAGCGTCTTACTCGATCTTCAGTTAGAGGTCTATCTTTTCTGGGTGGTCGATTTATTTTTTCTTGTTTTCTTTGTTCCCAGGTTTTGTTTTCTTCATCTGTAGCACCGATGAATAGTTCAATGCCGGAAGTTGTGTAGGGCATCGGGCGATTTGATGGTTTTACATATGTCGTGCCTTGACGTTCAAAATCATGAACTACAACAGTTGAGCCGTCAATATTGCCCATGGCTATTCGCATATGTATGTATTCACCGCCAGATTTGCCAGTAATTACTTGTTCTTTGTCACCTTGAGATATGTCAGCTATAACAGATTGTGGTTCATCACCAGATGATTCATCAAATACTGTTGTAAGTTTGAGTTTGCTTACTAAGTTGTCATAAAATTTAGATTCATTTTTGACGTATTCGCCACCTTCACCTACAAATACGTATTTGACTGGTTCTTTTAGTTTTTGTAATTGTTGACGAGCGCTTCTACCGTAGTTCTTGAAAATGGCATCATGTATTTCTTCATTGGGTCTAGATAGAGGTGGTAGTAGTTCTGCAAATTTTGTCTTTTTAGCACGATCGCGAACTTTCTTGAATGAATTGTAAGCTTCCATAGTTTCTGGAGTAGTATCAGTAAACGAATGAAAATCTCTAATATGAGCTAACGTCTTGTCTCTGTCAACAAATTTAGTGTGGCACAAGGGACACATTTGTTGACCCTTGTCAGCTACTGGAGGAGTAGCAGTTATCCTCTTAGTAGTTTTTGGATGAGTTTGGATGTAATGTCGTTGTTCAAAGTAGCTAAGGTCGTCCCAATACGTTTTTGCAATTTTTTCAACAAATTCTTTGCTGATAGTGGCTAAATGTTTCATATTACCACTCATTTCCATGTGGGTCATTTTCTTTCATCCACGATTTATTGATAGACCTTACGATTTCTTTTAAGTCTTTGTAAGTTTTACCAACGTCACCGAGAGGAATATCACTTGAATAACCTTCTACAATCGCAGTAAAGTTACCTTTATTTGTCAATCTGAACACTGTCTCAAAACCTTTTTTGTTTGTAACAGTAAAAACGTTATCCTCAAAATCTTCACGTACTTCGAACTTATCTTTTTCAAATTGACTCGATAAATTAGTAAGCTTTTTAAGGTCCTTTTTTCGTGCAGGATGTTCAGAATCAAATTTGCTAGCTAATTCTTCTTTAACTCGTTGTTGACCGGGCGTTGTGAATTTATGTATGCGTCTTTTAGACTTAGGATGTCGTTTCAAATAAGTCTTTTGATCTTCTAATGACCAATCTTCCCATTTGCGCGCTGACTTCAAAAACTCTGTCTGAATAATTGCTAGATGTTTCATTTACTTACTCCTAGTAATGTATCCATCGTTCGATTTGTTTTCATTTGCCGCATTTTCTCATTCTTACGAACCTTCTTATACTTTGGCTTTAGTCTATATTTTTTTCGTTTTGATGGTTTTGCATTTACGACTTTCTTTGATCCTGGATGATCCTCAAGATATTGTCGCTGTTGTTGCATATTCATCTTAAGCCATCGACGGCTATATTGCTTCGCCTGAATCAAAAACTCACACTGTATAGTAGCTAAATGTTTCATGACTAACGACTCATAGACTTTGCTTGTTCTAAAGCTGCCCAGTACCCTTTATTACTTGATTGTAGTTTGCACAGTCTCTCAATGGCACTGATAATCATGGCCTTATTGTCATTATTCAACATGCCTCTTCCGATCATAGCATAGCCGAAACCTTTCATCAAATCTTCACCTGTAGGCCCACTTTCATGTATTTCTAGAAGTTCCACATCAGTTGGGTCGCGATACTTAGTACCCTGAAAGAAACTTGGTTCCTTGTTAGTAGCTACCAAATCAAGATTTTCTTGTTTTCCTGCAACAGCAGTGTTATCCTTAAGTTCAAATGGTACGCCTTGCAACTTGACTAATGATCCTTTGTTTAGCATCAAGTCGTCTAAAGCGACTTTCAAAAACTCCTTCTGAATTTTTGCAATATGTTTCATTATTTATCCTTGCGGCATCTCTGTCTTGTTAATTAGTACAATATCTTTACTTACAAGATTTTCTTGTTCAAGTGTTACGCTTTGAAACCACGGAGCATCTAGTTTATACACTCGAGTTTTGCTATTATAAAAGACAGCCATACAATAGACAGTTTTTTCAGCACCGTACTTTTCTTGATATTTGACTTTTAGAACTTTGTCAGACGTAGCTGAAGATTCAAGTTCCCAATCATTTTTTTCTATAACAGTGTTTTGAGTGCTTTGAGGTAATACGCCTACATAAATATCAGGTTTGTTTTTTCTAGCACGTATTTTAGCAATGAGTCGTTTGATAAAAGACATATAGCCTCCAATCTACTGAAATTACGTTCTTATCAAATGATTATTTTCTTATGTTTTGATCGTGACTATATCACTATGAGAGTGAACCCTTCTACTCCAGTGTTTAAGTTGCCATCACATGTCGTAGAAGGAATAGTGTTTTCAGAAAAAGTCAAAAGTGATGTTATTGTCAAGAAACAGTTTGCGCAAAAACTGTCTCGTAAGAAAAAGCAATTTGATTATCGTGAAACTGTAAGAAAGCGAGTGCAGATAATAAATGAAGATTTAGCAAACAAAGACATGAGGTATGAATTTGAAGTGAAAGATGATGACAATGATTTAGTGATAAGTTTGTTGGTCGACAAATTGACAATCTATAGCAGGAAAATTGATAGTAGCAATTTCGGAGAGATATTAGACAAGCTGTCAAATGGTTCGGGCTTTATATTTGATGACTAACTATTTACTTGACACGTCACCGAAATCCTCTGTAGCTGTTATCAACTCTGCAACGTATGCCGGCGTAACTGACACAGTACTTTCCACTTGACTTTTGTAGATGACTTTTTTATTCTTCCATATCTTTAATTCACCACCTTGCTCACTTTGCTGATAAGTCCATGCGTAAGGCAGTCCGTTTACAATTATATCACGGTGTTTTTTCTTCATTTCTTCTCCTACTAATAATTTGGCGGAACTAATTTCAATTTCTGAAACTTCTTTTTGTTTTCTCTAATAAAAACACTACATACAACTTTAACTGGGTTAGAAAACACCTCTTTATTGCCGCACTTGACACGCCAATTGTAAATAGCACTTCTGCCTCTACCACCTCTTATATCTGATGGCATTTATTTCTCTCCAACTGCTAGATTGAAATCACACTTGAAATCCATACAATACTTACTACAAATAGGATCATTTTTCGGTTCGTGTTTCTTATACCACTTCAATCGATCTGTTTTAATGTCTCCTGACATTTCACCAATAGCATTACCCTTTTCTCTAGCATAAACTAAACAAGGATAATGTTTTGTACCTACTATAGAGATATCACTCTTTGCAATCTCGCACTTGAAAGGTCTATCAATCCCTCGCATGTTTTTACCTTGTCTGAATCTTGTCACGCGATAATTCAAAATAGGATACTTTGAATAATCGCAATCACTAAATACAGGCATGACTTCATCATGTGTTGAAATTGACAACTTTATGTCATGTACGCCAAGCCCAAGGACATACTGAATGATCTGTTCAATTCTATCTCGATTGAGTGAGTCAATTACAATACCAACGTTGACATACGTCAATTTAGATAGCGCTTTGATGTTATCGATTACACGCTGAGGATTTTCATAACCTCGATTAATCAGTATTTGAGTATCATAATCATCAAGTGATATCGAAAACATATCTACATGAAGACCTTTGTACAAATCTAATGATGCAGAACCATTTGTTGAAAGCCCTAACCTGATTTTGTGAGCCTTTATAAAACTGCATAAGTAGTACAAATAAATACTGGTTGTAGGTTCTCCGCCCGTCAATTGAATGTGGCGTAAAGAATTTCGTTCAGCGTAAATGAATTTGCGAACAGTTTCATAATCGATTTCTGATCTTAGTCTATTGCAATACTTACAATGAAAGTTGCATACTCCTGTTAAAGCAAGTTCACAGTACCAGAAACCATTTCCTGTATACTTTACTCGCTCTTCAGTGATCTCGCTAAATCCAGTATTCAACATACTTGTGTTTTGATGCGCAAAGTTTAGTTGATTTCATGTCATCTTCTGAAACTTTGAAATTGTGCCAGCCAGATCTTTCTTGACTTCTTCTATCTTTCCAAGAGCTGTAGCAGTACTTTGAAGAATTACAAAGTGTTTGCCGGCCATGTCTTTGTTGCCAGCATCAACTGCCGTTGTGAAATACTTGATGACTCTGGTCAAAGCACTTTTACGCCGAGACTCCTTGCTCATTTTTTCCTCCAGTTATGCTTTTATGACAGCTAATGGTGAAAGTTCTACTACAATATCCACCAAATCTTTTTGATTGTCCATAACAACACTTATGTCTTTGTAAGCACCGGCAGCTTCATCTAAGTCAGCTTTATTTCGAATGGCATGAATGATGCCTTGATCATCAAGTAGTTTCTTTTCGGCATCTAAATTCAATTCTCTTTGTGCTTGTTTCCGTCCCATTTTTCTACCAGCACCGTGCGAGCATGACATGAATGAATCTTCATTACCTTTGCCACGTACTACATAGCTTTTTGTACCTTGAGAACCGGGTATCAATCCGATTTGATCTTTTCTGGCTGATGTCGCACCTTTTCTGTGAACAATGACATCTTCACCAAAATGATGTTCCCAAGCTGCATAATTGTGATGAATGTTGATTGTTTCATCAAACGTAATTCCTGAAATATCAAATGATTGTTTTATTGCGTCAATCATTCGAAATCTGTTCTCTTTTGCAAACTCAAGTGCAAACTTCATGACATCAAAGTATTCATGTGCTTCTTTTGTTTCCATTGGAAGAAACGAAAGGTCTTTGTCGGGTATACTCGAATACCATTTCTCGCATAGCCATTGTGCTTTCTTATGATATTCATTGGCTATTTTCAAGCCAAAATTCCGAGAACCAGAATGTAGCATGACCCAAACAAAACCATCTGATCCCTTTTGAATCTCAATGAAGTGATTGCCACCTCCTAGCGTACCAAGCTGAGTCTGTGCTGTACTCAATTGCTGTTGAATAATTGCTACATTAGGTGCTCGATCAAACCCTTCCCACGATATTTTCTCTTTGTGATGTTCGAATCCTACAGGGACTGCTTCACGAATCCTTCCCATTGTCTTTTTCAATTCATCTTTGTCAATTGATTGCAATGACGTCTTAACTGCACACATGCCGCAACCAATGTCAACACCAACAGCATTTGGAACTATGACGCCTTTGGTTGCCATAACGCCGCCAATTGGCATCCCGTAGCCAACGTGCCCGTCAGGAGACAAAGAAATATGACTAAATACAAAAGGTAATATTGCCAAATTCTCTACTTGTTTAACCATTGCATCATCAGCATAATAGCTACTTTCGTTCATCCAGACTTTTACTGGCACACGAAATTGATCTTTTTTATATGAAAACATTCATTTCTCACTTTCTAAAAACATTATCATTTTGTCTGTCACACTTTTAATGTCATTTTTAATTTCATCTTCCCAAAAATACAGAAACTTATAACCCTTACTTTCTAAATAACGCGCTCTTTCTAAATCTTTTAGTCGTTTTACTTCATCATTTGATGAATTATGATATTTTGGATTCTTGTGCCAATAATCACCATAGCACTCTATTATTAGCCTCTTATACACTAAAAAGTCAACATTGTATTTACCAATTTGAGTGTTCCTCTTATAGTCATCAACTTCTTTTAATCCAAGAAATAGCAAAACTGAATTAATAGTTTCTTCTATTGAAGTTTTTGAATGTTTAGCTGTGCCCGCGCAAATCCAATTTATTAAAATCTGCCATCTTTTCTCATTACTGTAATTTTTCCAATTTTCAACATGTGACTGACTCATAAGTTGTAATGAGTCAGTTGAATGCGTCTTATTAAAGAAACTGTTATTTTCTCCCGAGCAATCATAATGATTCTTCTTCATTTGCTCGCGAGCTTTTAACGAATGCTTTTTATTATAAAAATTGTTACGTTCTCCTAATTGAACGCATGACTTACACAATCCTGACGCTTTTGGGCCCGGCCTCCTCTTCAACTGCTTGCCACAATCTAGACAAAAGCTTTTTACTAATTTTCGTCCTATCCATCGTCCATTCTTTTCGTCTTTACAAGCATAAGAATTTAGAACGTCATCATCAGCAATCTTAGTTACACCATGCTTTTTCTTGTACTCTCTAACACTCAATCCACAACATGACTGTAAATGTCTATAAACTATTGCCCTAACCACTTTATTACATTCAAGACAAATCACGACTTGTTCCAACAAGAATAGAGTCAAGAATTGGTATTTGAATTCCTATAGTAACCTTATCATATTCTACTGTAGCGATCTTACCTTTTCGAGTAATTTTTACCACTTTGTATCCGGGCAACGTTACTTTAGTAAGCAACGCTACAGCACCCTGATCAGGGTCTATATTGTAAACTGCTTTCACGCCTTCATCTCCTTATACATTTTTGAGTCCAACTAGAGCAGGATCAGGAATTGGTATGTTAATTCCTATTGGCCGCCACAAATGTAAACAATGAGGATGTTGGTTTACATATAGACTTTTGGGAGGATGAAATTGAAAAACTGCATCTTCTTGATCCCAAAATAGATCTTTGACTTCACTCATTTCAATCCAATTTGGACATCGATTCTTCAATGACACTGAAACGTGCTCCCAACCATAACCGTCACTAGCTATAGCAAACACTGTCATGCAGTTTGTAGTTGGCACAAAAAATGCGCCATTGTTACCATCCGAGTCTTCGCTCGTATATGGATGATTTTGCTTTCGAAATCTATACAGATTTGGTACGTGAAACATGCTTTGTCCAAGTATTGAAATTACAAGTCTTGTATAGAAAAAGAATAATATCGACGACTTCTTTGTCATCTCCGTACTTTGTATACAGCATGCTTTTCAAATCCGGTTGTTCAATTTTATCAGATCCGTCTTTGATTTCTGTTTTTCTGTTGTTAAAAGCATCCACAAAATCACAAATAGATATGATTGTTGAAATTTCCAAAACTTTTTTGATAGTTGACGGTGACCAATTCTCAGGAAAAGCATTTCGATCTAAACCGTAACCTGCTTTGTAAAGATTATGATGCAAACCTGCACAAAGAGCCGTGAACATGTGCAGCTTCTTGAGAGCCTTGTAGCCTGCTTGGGCATGAGTTTTTACATTATCGTATTCTACTGCATCTATGTTATGTCCGTCAAATAACTGAGCTGGCAGTAAAAGTTTGCCGGCATCATGTAGAAGACCTGCAAAAAAGGCAGCTTTTGCATCTTTTCGCAGTTTCTTTGCTGTTGCTTCTGCAAGCAGTGCTACTCTTTCCAAATGATCTTTTGTAGAAACATGATTCACATCACACATGGCCAGAATTAAACGAGCAGTGTGTGCAAGATCGCCTTTTGGATTGTACGCTCGAATTTTTGATTCGATTAGAGTAGATCGCTTCATCAAAATTCCTTTGGATCAAAACTCAAACAATCTCTTTTAATACGATTTAGCTTTTTTGAGCAATAAGGAAATTCTATGTCATTAAATTCTTTGACCATAACAGCATTGTGACAATTTTGACATCGTTCTAATGACATCATTTGAAATCGTGTATCACAATCTTCTGCTTCACGAAAAGCACGACAAGCATCAGGAAACAATTCAACTTTCAGTTCGCACTGAATATCAGTTCTGCCAATTTCTAAATCAATCATTTCATAATGCTCACAGCTAGTACAACGGTCTATTGCAGCATTTCGACCGTCATGATCTACTGCATACATGAGATAGTCAGTCTTACCCTGGTCAGATTCTAGATATTGCTGCGCGTCTATACCAATGTCTTTTAGATGTTGGTACGACCTTTCAATAAACTTCCGTTCATTGTCAATAATCCAGTCAGGAGTCTCTGGCATCTTAAGAAACTCATTCAGACGATGCACTCGACTAATTAGTTGTGCTTTTAGTTGTGCTGGCGTCATTATCTACACCTTTCAAAAATTCTGTATAACATCGCGCAGAACAGCATCTGTGATTTGCTGGTATGTCTCCGTATACACGCGTCGATTCTTTGACATTGAATGATTTACTGCAGACTCTACAGCTTATGTTTTTAGCCATAGTATAATAGTCAATTAGAATAGCTATGAAAAATGCCTCGAGCCAGATTTGAACTGGCGATAACGGTTTTAGAGACCGTCACTTTGACCGCTAAGTTATCGAGGCATTTCCATCATGCAAGCGGTAGAGATTTGAAAATCTCACCAGTGTCATAACAAGCTACAGCTGTTGGTCTATTGTCTTGATCTGGTTCAATAAATGTCGCAGACAATTTATTTTGCAAACACAAAAGACTTGACCAATGTTCGATTCCACTTGCAAAGCGGACACTCAAAAATATCAAATGCCCATTATTCCACTGGCGAAATACCTCAGGATATCTCAATGCGAATTGCGCTAATGCATGAGTACCTTGCACACATCTGTATGTCTCGGCAAGATCACTACGCACAAGCACATACATCTTTGGCTTGTCCATGTTGGATCTCCCGGATAAATTGTTGAACAATGTCCATGTTCGGCTCATTACCTTCGCGAGGCTTTTCAATACGCTCATACGGCGTTCCTCTCAGAATACAATACGCAATATGTTTGAGCCGAATATGACTTTTCATTATGTGCAATTGACATTGCTTTAATGCGCTTGCAGCATCATGAGGTTTTGAAAGTTCGACTTTAGTCTGTCGAATCTCGAGGGCTTTAGTCTTGAGTTCATTCTTAAGAATTGTCAAATCCATGATATACTCCTAGTTTATTGTTGTTTGTTGACAGACAATTAACGTAGAAGTATATCAGGCGGTGCTCGTATGTGCACCTATGTGAAGCCGATAATCTACAACATAGCTACATCCTTATTGAAAAACTTCATGATTCCATGCTAAGCAGGACAACCCTGTTGTTGTTCGATGACATCCGGTTCAGTCTTTGCTGCTTCTACGTGAGGTGCATCGATAACTGTATTTACAGCAGCGACAAGTGCCTCTTCAACCGGTTTGAGCACTTCAACACAGTTTGATGCTGCCGGACTGCAACGCAGACACATTGAGTTCGCGCACTTTTCTGTATGCTCGTGCTCAGCTGCATGATCGCATGCAATAATCATCTTGTCATTTTTGTTTTTACCGGCCGTAGCTGTCTTGAGAATTCCACATGTCTTCACGTTCTCACAGATAACCATTTCATTTTCTCCTTACATAGAATGATAGAAAATTCCAATATACGATTAATCATGCCAATTGTCAATGAAAAGCCGCCAAGAGGATTTGAACCTCCGACCTACTGCTTACGAAGCAGTTGCTCTACCAACTGAGCTATAGCGGCACTTATATGGAGACGACAGGGAGATTTGAACTCCCGATAACAGTTTTGCAGACTGCTGCCTTACCAGCTTGGCTATGCCGTCACATTAATTGTGCAAAAACAATTTCACGAATTCCTTTGGTGGTACAATACCATGTCGATGAGCACTTACATCAATTAACGTGACTGTATGTTGCTCGTCTACGTGGTGTCCTGCGAATGAGTTTGCACCGTAGAATTCAAAAAATGCCACGACCTTCTCGTACCGCTGTGCCCTAAAAATCTTTGAGAGTTCGTCTCCATATTTATGTTTGACGAGTTCGTCTGCTTTACTGAGCCACGGCTGGTCAGTACCGAGCAGTCTTGTTCTACTACCGAATTTCCAGAAGCCTTTTTTTGGATGCCACTCCGCTCGAATATTCGAGCCATCAAGTTTGTCGAACGCATACGCTTGAACCGATCGTATATCATGTGAAATTGACGGATACTGTTTCATCTGTGCATTCCGCCTTTCATTACTGTTTCTGCACAGCCTGCAACTATCATTGTAAAATAGTCAAATGATTCAAATGTTCTTTCTTTAAGATCATCAAGTTTACTCAAGATCTTTGTTACTTGATGTTTCTCTAATAGCAACGGTATCTTCTTGGACTTCATTCCGCAATGCACATGCATCTGTAACATGTCATTCATTGACTGAAATGATATATTTACTGTTTCATTTTCTACAATGAAGTCCAATTTATCCTCATCTTCTATGTCAAACTTCCGACCGCAATTGCCACACTTATTACAATCAATTGTGTCATACACACAACCATCACTTTTATCGTCTATCCACATCAGATCCTCAAAGACTAGAATGGCGGAGAGTGCCGGATTCGAACCGACAAGACCTTTCGGTCGGCAGTTTAGCAAACTGCTGAGATACCATTACTCCAACTCTCCGTAACGTTTTTCTTGCATTGTTTTCTCACCAAAATACTTTCTCGGATTGCCGCACCCGCTACATGAACAAGTCTTTGTAGTATTTCTTCGCATCTGTTCTGCTCTTGCAACCCATTCAGGATGCTCTAACTTCGTAAGATACGTGTAAAAGTTAGTTACGCGTTTCTTACTCTTCTTGACCCCAACAAGAAAGCGATCTCTCTTGCTAACCGGATGCGACATGATGACTCCTTTGTTAGCGCCACTAAGTGCGCATTGGTTTGGACGTCATCATATCTCCTTTCAGTTAAAAAAAATGGCTGGCCCGGTAAGGTTTGAACTTACGACCTAGCGGTTAACAGCCGCTCGCTGCTGCCAGCTGAGCTACGGGCCAACAAATCATGCAACTAATGGCTGACGAGAAGGCACTCGAACCCCTAAGCGGTTGCCCGCACAGCATGTCATATATCTATTCACGAGCCGTCTAACTTGTGTATGTGAGACATTCCATTTATTACTAAGATTTTCGACTGTGCCACGCTTTGTAAAATCACTTTGTAAAATGTCTTTAGTTTGTTGTGCAGTTCTAGCTTGTTGCTCTAGCTTTTTTATTTGTTGCTTTTCAATTTTTAATTGATCACGATTTATTTCAAACTCTGTCAATAGTTGTAACCGTCTAGCTTGTGCTTTAGTGAAAGTATCTAGTCTTAATTCAAAGTTTTGTGAATTATTCAAAATGTCTTTAATTTCATCATAAATTACTTCATGATTATGATGCACATCTTTCCATCTTATCCTTAAAACTTTAATGTCATGATTTTTCAAATATTCATCTTTTCGTTTATCTCGTTCTCGTATTACATCATATTTTACATGTTGTTCACCATCAATCTCAATTACAAGTTTATGTTTTGGAAAATAAAAATCTGCTCTATAAATAGAAAATGGAAATTCTGTAAAAAAATCAACATTTTCTTTCAATCCTAACTTAACTAAAAATTCGTGAAATTTACTTTCAGCATATGATGGCTTCTTTCTTGTCCAACTATAAGCAATTCCATTTTGTCTAGCTTTTAATATTGATTGTCTAATCTTATCTTTTGTTGCTTTAGAAAGCTTAAATGTCTCTGGATGATTTTTATATCTAGCTTTAATAGAATCAGACAAAGATCGTCTTTTATGACTTAATGAAAAACTAATGACCCTTTTGTCATATCCTTTCGCTCTTATATCCCTTGGTGATAAGCCTAGATTATATAACTTGATTATACTTTCACGAACTTCTTCACTTACACAAGTATGTTTATAAAGATTTACAACACTAATTGTTCTTTTACATTTTTCACACATCACTTTCTTAGCAAAATTACTATTGATATTATGATATTTTTTTCTATTAGGGTTTGTATGGGCAATTTTATTTGTCTCGCTATCACTTCGTAATATGTCTTTGACAACTGCATGAATTTCATTTCTTGTGAAACAATATTTTTTCTTGATATCTGAAATTAACAACTTATTTTTATAATCTGATCTAATGAGTTCACATTCTTTTGGATGCTTAACATAAAGACAACTATTACGATGAATAGCATGCGCTCCTGCATTTTTGAATGATTTACCGCATTTACATATGTTCATAATATACTCCTTGTTAGTACATTACGAACTATCAATACAAGATAAAGTCTAGAACTTGACCGCATGAAGAATGGAGACTGACAGTATCGAGCTGTCCTCTAGTGGGCTTCAACCACTCGCTAATCCATCTCAGCTAAGTCTCCGTTCATCCCAATAAAAAAAGTTTCAAACCTGCGCTGGACCGCTTCAGCTAAAGCAGCATACTTCATAAGTTTCGTCCCAATAAAAAAGCTCCATTGACTTTCGCCAGTGGAGCTTTTTTAGTAGAAGATTTTGAGTTATCTATCTACACGAACTCCACCAGTTTGCTGTTGCTATTAAAGCAACAACTGTACGTGTTATTATTAAACGTACTGGTGGTAATTCGCATCTTCGTTCCTTTAGTGAAAATCGTTCTTGTGTATAATATAATCAAATTATCAAAAGATGTACAATTATTTCCCAAGAACATTAATCACGCCTATAATCGTAGAAAAACCACATGTAATTGATCATTGTTTTATTCTATCACTCTAAATATGAAGCCCTTCGCAATTTACTGTCAAATTTGAATCTGATCTAAACAATCATAGTAATCAACATTATTGAAAGGACAAATGTATGGCAACTCCTGTTATTACTGGTCAAAGAGTTAGTCCGATTGTTTCAGGAAAAAACAAGACATTAGTAGTTCATTTGGTAGATCTATTCACTGATGATCCTGATTTTCCTGATGGTAGTGGAAAAGATTGGGTGATTGAAGGTCAAGCTGGAGCTCATTATGCAGTGAATCAAGATTCAGGTATAGTAGAAGAATTTGACGTCATTCCTACAACTAGTTATGTTGGTTCATTATCCGTCGCTGTTAGAATTAGTAATGACGGTGGTTCAACATGGAGTGATTGGTTTGGTCTTAGTGTATCAGTTGTTGAGATGCCTGTTATTTCAAATCAGACTAGTTTTCCTAAGTTGTACATTGGTTCATATCTTACCATAGCTCTTAACAATTTGATTGTTACTACTAGTAAGATATATCCTCAACAATTCACACTATTAGCTTCTACTGGTATAGGATACTCGATAATTTCATCAACCAGTACATCAGTGAAGATTTTAATTGAAGGTAGTTTGTCAACTACTTCACGATCAATACCTGTACGAGTGAATGATGGATCAATTTGGAGTGATGCTTACAATTATATCGTTAATGTTGTTGCAAAACCTGCAACTGGCAGACCTGCAGCAATGGGAGTTAGTATAACTGCACCGTCACCGTTTGAGCAGCCTTTTAGAAGAGTGTAACTAATTCATAAATTTGAAAAAGCTGATGACATAGAATATGTTATCAGCTTTTTTTTTGATCTCTTAGATGAAAATTATGATACCGAAAAAAGTACTAATTGGTAATGATCCTTGGAGTACTGATTTACTAGATTTCATTAAATCTGGTCCTCATTATTTGACCGCGCAGCAATGGCAAGAAAATATTGACATACCTTTAGAATCTACTTTCTATTACAAATGGTTAATGTCAATGTTTATAGCTGACAATGTTGTGTGGGGCGGAATATTGAAAAATGAAGATGACATTGTGAAGCAATGTGCTAGATATAGAGCTATGTATTTGATAGCTCCTAAGTGGCAAGAGGAATATAGCATATTGCAAACTGATACGAATTCTGCGCACTATTATGGATATAGACCTGTGAAAGTTCGCTGTAATGGCGCCATTGACATTTGGGATGGCATGCATAGAATAAGCTTATTGACTTTCAAGCGGTTGCCTATAGAAGTTACAATATGTGAGCGATTACCGGGATGGGCTGAACTATACAAAGAAATTGAAGATTTGTATCCTAACAAAATGCTATATCAGCCGATACCGCATCCTGACTTTAGTGACTGGGCCACAGCAATTGACGGTAACAAAGAGCAAATTATCTGCGACTTCTTCAAACAAAACAAGATTGACAGCGTATTAGATTTGGGTACTTGTCACGGTTTCACTCTTTACAAACTAAAAGATCTGATTAAGCATGGTATAGGCATTGAATCTGACAAAATTAGATTTCAAATAGCAAGTATACTGCTAAACAAAATAGGGTTTTCTTGTCATAATACAAATGCAATAGACTACATTGAGACTAGTGAAAGTGCAGATTGCACATTGTGTCTAGCAATACTGCATCATATATCGAGATTATGTCCTATAGAAGTGTTTGAAAAATTCTTGCAAACAGTAGCACAAAAGACTAAGTTTATAATCTATACATTACCAAATCCGAATGAAGATCAGTTCTCATGGATGTATGAATCTAAAAGAGACAATTTTGACGAGTACATATTGCAATTGACAGGCTTCAAAACTAGAGAAGTAATAGTTAGTTCTAGAGAAATTAGAATATTAGAAAAGAACCTATAATGTACGGCGTAACATACGATCAAGAAAATAGCACATTAAGTCTTGACAAACATGATTGTGGTTTGTTATCTAATGCTAGCGTGACATTTAAGAGTCTACTATCGATACACAAAAATGCGTCAAGACTTGTGAAAATATTATGGCCATATACGTCAGCTTGGAACAAGCCTGACAGATTGAGTCGAAATGTTTATGATCTATATTTTACGACAGTTAACAGTGATATTAAGACAGGACAAGACATTTATTTTAATGCAATGATTGGTGATTGTAATAAGTTTGATTTTAGTGTACTAAAACCAATTAGAGATACATATTTCAATTTGTCTAGTGAAGTAATAGTTAAACAAGAATCATTTATTCAAAAGTACAGTATAGATTTTGATCACACTATTGCAATTCTTTATAGAGGTACTGATAAAATTCTTGAAGTGCCAAGAGTGCATCCAAAGTATTATTTGAAACCAATCAGTCCGATTAAGGACATTTCAAATTATAGGGTACTTATACAGACAGATCAACAACAGGCATTAGACTATTTCAAACACGAGTTACCTAATTCGTTTCACATTGAAGAAATGCCGTTGACAAAAACAGATCAAGTGATGCATAATTTACAACGTGATACAAAAATGAGTAATTACGATTTGGGTGTCAATTATTTGGCTGCGATTGCTATTTTGAGTAAGTGTAAGTATGTAGTTTATGATACTAACAATGCAGGCTTATGGATATGTATTTTACGAGGTGACATTAATAACACGTGTCAAATACATGCAAGCGTTAACACAATGAATAGATTTGAGTACTAAATGTGTAAAGAGCTGTACTTAGATTTGCTGAAGCGATCGTTGCTTGACATAATATATGAAGAAGAGACGACTCATACAACTAATGGTACGTATTGGCCTAAGCGAGCGTTCACTATGATAGGCCGTAAACGACTTGACAATATACAACATTGTGTCGAAAGTGTTATAGCAAATGATGTGCAAGGTGATCTAATTGAAACCGGTGTGTGGCGTGGTGGTGCTGTAATTTTTATGCAAGGTATTTTGAAAGCATACAATATTACAGATCGAAAAGTGTTTGTAGCTGATTCTTTTCAAGGTTTGCCTGCGCCTAATACAGAAAAGTATCCAATTGACAAGAATAGTACTATGCATACCATTGACTATTTAAGAGTTGATGTTGATCAAGTAAAGCATAATTTTGAAAAGTATGCATTACTAGACACTAATGTAGTATTTCTAAAGGGTTGGTTCAAAGATACTCTTACAAATAGTATGATAGATAAAATTGCTGTATTGAGATTAGATGGTGACTTATATGAGTCAACTTGGGATTCATTAACTGCGTTATATCATAAAGTCCAGAAAAATGGGTTCGTTATTATTGATGATTATAACTGGGTAAATTGCAGAACAGCTGTTGAAGATTTTAGAAAACTACATAATATTCACGATCCGATCGTCATTATTGACGCTTGGGGAGCATACTGGAAAAAATCATGAATAGAACAGACATCATCAATTTCTACACAAGCAAAAAACAAAATTGTCGTTATCTTGAAATAGGCATTGGAAATGCATCTGCCAATTTCAACAAAATTAGTGCTGCAGTAAAAGATGCAGTTGATCCTGTAAATCCCTGTAATCATCTTATGAGTTCTGATGCATTTTTCTCAAGTAATACTAGTCAATACGATATCATTTTTATAGACGGCGATCACAAAGCAGCTCAAGTGATCAAAGACATTTCAAATTCACTAAAATGTTTGAGTACTGACGGAATTATACTTTTACATGATTGTAATCCTGAATTAGAAGTTCATCAAACAGAGAACATTACTGTGTCTCATTGGAACGGATCAGTTTGGAAAGCAATATTGTTTTATAGAATGTTTGATCCTAATTTGTCAATCTGTACTATTGATGTAGATGAAGGCATTGGAATTATAAAGCCAGGACAGCAAGAATTATTTGAATGTGCTGAAACAATGTTTGATTTTGCTTTTCTTTGTAAGTATAGAAAGCAAATACTCAATTTACTAACTGTGCAAGAGTGGCAATTGATGGAGCAACGATGATCTATACTATGTCTTATTGGCATTGGTATAAGTACTGTAGTATTGAAGTCAAAAATATTACAGCAGATGTTGAACCAAGTAAAGATGATTGGTTTGTAGTATTTCAACCTTATGATGCTGCTCGCAGAGAACTAGTATCAGCAGTCATTGACAGATTTGACTATTCAAAACGAGTATTGATTCATTACGAGGGTCGTTATCGTCAGCCTCATGGATTTAGACTAAGATATCAGCAAAAGTTTGGAAGAATCTATACTTATAATTCGACTGATGTTGATGGTGACACTGTTAAATATATGCCGATACCGATGTGGATTACTGAAGATGAATGTTGTCCAGTCAATAACCGATCAAAATTCATTGGTACTGTTATAACCAACTATTTTCGTGATGGTGAGCCAAGAAACACTATAATTCGCAAGTTCAAAGATTTGGGTATGGATGTTTATGGAAGTTCAGATAAACCAGTACCATTAGAAATTAAGAAAGATTCTAGTGATGCTTGCGACAAAAACTTACCGCGATATTCTGCTAAAGTGAAACTGCTATCAGACTATACGTTTGCTTTTGCTATAGAAAGTCAATTAGATTTGGGTCACTTGACTGAAAAACCGTTCGATTTGATAGCAGCTGGTTGTATACCTGTTTATTTAGGGCCAAAAGATGCGTCAACATTTATTCCTAAAGAGTGCTACGTTGATTACAGAGATTTCTGGTCTGAAGCTGATCTAATGAAATATCTTAAAAGCATGTCGCGACAAAAAATTCAAGAGTATCAGCAATCAATTGCAAAACATCAAAAAGTCTTAGTTGGTATGAGAACTTTTGAGTCATGCATGAGATTTCTATGTAAAGACTTAGGATTTGACTGTCAGTCACATTATCACGATCAATTATTAGAACTGTCAAATATACTTGCAACAAGGACAAAATAATGAAGTTACATTTAGGTTGCGGCAAACGATATATCCCTGGCTATACGCACATTGATGTTATAGAATACCCTCATATTGATATAGTGAATAGTGTTGATCGTCTACCAATGATTGAAGATGAATCATGTGATGTAGTTTATAGTTGTCATGTATTAGAGCACTTTCACAAAAAAGTCATTATAGATGTTCTTCATGAATGGTTAAGAGTGCTAAAAGTAAATGGTACATTGAGAATATCTGTGCCAGATATGCAAAGTCTACTTAAAGTATATGAGAAAACAGATGATATTTCATTAATACTAGGCCCTATATTTGGTAGGTGCAATTACTTGTACAATTTTCACTATACAGGATTTGACTTTAAGTCTTTGAAACATGTACTTGAATTAGCAGGTGCAAAAGATATTAGACGTTATGATTGGAGACTAACAGAGCATGCAGATGTTGATGACTACAGTCAAGCATATATTCCACAAGATAAAATAAATGGAACTCTTATTAGCTTAAATGTAGAAGCGACAAAAGTATGAGCGTGTTTTTATCTGACTTAACAGTTTTTGTCATAAGTAGCGGTCATAATCCTTGCTATGACGCATGCTTGCAGTCATTAAACTCTCAAACAGTTTCATTCAAAGTCGAGATTATCAAAAACGTTCATCCAATGTCAAGAGCTTTTCAGTGCATGATAGATTCTTGCAAGACTCGATACTATATTGAAATTGATGAAGATATGGTCATGAATGCAAACGGTATTGAAACCTTACACAAGTATGCTGTTGAATCTGCACCAATGACAGCTATGATTGCTTGTAAGTTGATTGATGTACATTTGAATTTTGAAATTTATGGTGTCAAGATTTACAAGCACGACATACTTAAGAGATATCCATACGACTTGTCCTCAATGTCGTGCGAAGTTGAACAAATGGATAGAATGAAAAATGACAAATATGAAATTACATTAATGACTAATGTAGTTGGCCAGCATGCACCATATTGGTCTAATGAAGGAATATTTGATAGATATCGTAATTTACTTGACAAATTCAAACAGTTCAAATATATCTGGATGAGTGACCTACCTGTAAAGTTATGGTCAATGTTGAAAGCTGAACCAACTGAACAGAATTTATATGCTTTACTTGGTGCATATACAAGTCTGATTACAGACGCTGTTCAAGTTGGTGAGAAAGACTTTAGAAACAGAAATACATCGTTTGAAACAATGAGAAGTTTTATGAATCCACCTGTTAGTGCAAACCTGTATCTAACATCAAAATGTAATTTCAACTGCAGATTTTGCTATCGTAATTCGCAATCAATTGAACAGTCGATTGACATGACACTAAAAAATGTCAGTGATCTGTTAATCAAACATCCATCAATTAGAGGCGTTTGTTGTGCTGGCTACGGAGAACCTTTTTTATGTGATAGTCTTTTTGACATCATATCATTTCTAAAATCAAGAAACAAAGTTGTTGGACTAATAACAAACGGATCACTAATAGTTGAAAAAATCAATAGCCTATTAGCAAACAGACCAGACTATATATCTATAAGCTTAAACGCGTCAAATGCAAAGATGCATAATGAAATAAACAAATCATTGATATTTAATACTGTCTTACAAGGAATAGGACTCTGCGTAAGTAATGGTTTACCCACGTATTGTTCCTACGTATGCACAAAAAGTAATCTACGATATATTCCTGAATTTTTGACGTTAGTGAACTCTTTAGGTGTAAAGACTGTGCACTTATTAAATCTGTTACCGCACTTAGCAAGCGATTATAATGACGAGTCGTTTTGGCAAGAAGTGTTAACATATGATGACAAGCATAAAATTGATGCATTACAAGATCTGCCCGAAGCTAATTTGATTAAGGTATTTCCGACATTAATAAACCGTAATGAAGTTCGTTGCAATTGTCAAATACCTTGGACTACAATAGGAATAAACGGCAATGGTAGTGTAACATTTTGCGGATCAGTTTATGCACCAAATAGAGCTAATGGATCACTTAAGAATTTTGAAAATGTTTGGTTAAATGATAGTGCTAGAAAACTAAGAGACAGTTTATGTGACGTTAATAAGATGACAGACACATGCAAAATGTGTTTCAGAAATTGGGATGAATATAAGCCACTAACAAAACAAATAGTAACACAGTCTAAACCAGTTCCTAAAAAGCTTAGAATTTGCAAAATAATTGACCAATTTGGTTGGGCATACTATTTTGTAGCAAAAGAACAACAACTGTATTCTTCGCATGATATCACATACAAACGATTAATCGATGTCACTGACATAGATGCAGACATAGTGTACATTCATGCACCAAATATTGATCATGCTAAAATCAACAGTCTAGTTTCAGTATTAAAACAAAAAGGCATCAAAGTTATTGGTGGTTATGGTGGAGAATCAAAACTAAAATATGACACTGACCCAGATCTTATAGTGTCAATATCTATGAGACATCTGGACTGTTTGAACAACATGTATCCTAATAAGTCTGTAGCGTTTCTACCAGAATCAATTGATACCAACTTCTTTACTGCAGCCGTGAAAGATGACAATAACTTTATAGTTGGTTGGGCCGGTTGTTTGCGTGATGTAAAGCGACCACATTTACTAAATAAACTAAAATTCAATGTTATTAAGAAAAGTGACTGGGGCAAGCAGTTTTTCTCTGATGGTAGATCATTAAATGACATGAAGTTATTTTATCACTCAATTGATGTACTAGTATTGACAAGTATTAGCGAGTGTATGCCAAGAGTAGTATTAGAGGCCATGTCTTGTGGATTGCCTGTAGTTTCAACAAGGGTTGGTTGTATAGGAATGTTGTTAGATAAAGAATGGATCGTAAGTACATTGCCTGAAGAAAATGTTATTTCAGAAATGAACAATCGATTGTCATTACTTAGTAATAGTAAGTCACTGCGACAAGAAGTAGGTAAGAGAAATAGACAGTATATTTTGAAGTTTTTTAGTTGGGCCGCTAATCAAAGTTTATGGGATAAAGCGTTTGAATTAATTATGCAAAACAAATTCAAAGACATAAAAAATCTTGGCGATGAATTCATACAGTCATTACCAAATTCAAATGAATTAACATTCGACAACTTAGAAGTACAAACTGAGCAAACTACTTTTTCAGAATTAATTCAATGTGAACTAGCAAAACCAGTAACTAAACCGCAAATACAAATTGAACATGAACCGTTGAAATTGCAACCCATATCTAACATAGCAAAAATCGAATGTGTTCCTGACATAGCAAAAGTTGAATGTGCTGATGACATAGCAAAAGTCGAATGCGCTCCTGTGATATCTAGATTAGTAAAACCATTATTCATATCTTACTACACAAAAAATACAGGCTATGAAAACGAATATAAGAAGTTGGAAGCTTCATTAAGGCGATTCAATTTAGATTATGAAATTGTCGGTATTAATTCACAAGGAAGTTGGTTCAATAACTGTTTCTATCGTACAACATTTGTCAAAGACATGCTAAATAAGCATAACCGACCTGTAGTATGGGTAGATTGTGATGCCATAATACAGCAAGATCCGCAACTTCTATCTACATTAAATGAGTTTGATTTCGCATTTCATCCAAGAATTAAATCAAATGGTAGTACTGAACTTCTTGGTGGCACTATGTATTTCAACTGTACTATCGGTGCACTAAAATTGTTAGCTAAATGGACTGAATTAGTAAATGCAGATAGAACGAAATACAGACTCGATCAATCTTATTTGCATGAGGCAGTCAGCACATTACATTCATTGAAAGTATTTCATTTGCCATCCACTTATTGCCAAATATTTGACTTAATGAAAGATGCTGGCAAACCTGTTATAGAGCATTTTCAAGCATCAAGAAAATACAAAAATGAATAGATTAGTAATCATCGGCGGCGGATCAAGCATAAAAGGATTTGACTTAGCTAAGCTCAATCATGAGTTCACATTTGGTTTGAATTTCGTTTGCCACTATTACGATCCCACAGCACTAATCTGGATTGATCGAGATTTCTACTCTAAACATCAGCAAGTAATAAACAACCTCAAATGCGTTAAAATCACAAGAGACAGTCGTGATGTGCCAGCAGACGTATTCAAGCTATTATCAGCAAAAGAATATCATGGACTAGACGGGTTGTCAAAAGGACTGTATCATCCGTATTTAGTTGGACTATTCTCATTATCGCTAGGTATAGCTTTGAAATTCAAAGAGATTTATCTGCTTGGATTTGATGGACGATTTGTTAATGATAAGAGTCACTTTCATGACATTGTACATCGCGGTACACAAGATGAAATGGTCTATATACGAGGCAATGCTAGATTTGATGTCTATAAAGATTGTCCATCTAAAATCTACAATGTTTCACTAGATTCAGCGATTCATGCTTTCCCAAAGATTTCATACGAACAATTTTGTAAGATAATTGATAACAATGAGATATACACTAGTCAAGAGGCAAAAAAATGGTTAGCGTCAAATCTTCGACAACAGACCTGACTATTATTTTTGCTATCGCTTACTAAAAACACTATTCACTCAACAAAGGACGTTTTTATGTAGCGCGCACATCTAATTGAATATAGTAGATTATAAAACTTTGAATTTAGGATTTATTAAAAAAATGGCGCGCAAGGGTCGCTGTAATTAGCCCCTACACTTTTGCTTTCATTTTGAAAAATTGATCGCGCGCAATCGGTTCGGTAGCACCGACCAATTATTTAGAAATTAGACGTATTGAAAAGAACAGGGCCGGCGAGATTCCATCTCAAGTGGATTTTTGCCGGCCCTTTCTTTGTCTAGTGAATTGCGTTCTTGTATACTGCTGGAAGATTGTCTTCGAGGCCACACTTATTACATGACATATTAAGTGTGTTTTGTAGCAGCTCATCGAATGAAGAATCAACAGTGCCGATCTTATAACAAAATCTAGATTCACCAGTAACGACATTGCCATGAACATCAATTGATGGTGAACAAATTTTACCCTTTGTTCTCAAAAGCATTACTGCCTTTTGAAAGTCTCTCAGCGTTTTGCAAAAGCTTCTGAAGTTAAAACATAGTGGCGATGTGCGACCTGCAATCTCACTCAAATTTCTTGCTCGTCCAATGGGACTAAGAAGGTTGATTTTATCAGCAAATAGTACTCGAGGATGATCGATAGGTTCTACTTTCAGTGGATAATATTTTGGATCATTATAGACTTGAATAAGGACATTTGATGCTAGAATCATTTCTCGAGTCTTAAGATCAGACCAAAATAGTCCATTACTTAGAAGAACGGCATTCCAGTCTTTCAATTCATTCAAAAACTGTTGAATCTGCGGATGATCAGTCGGTTCACCGCCGCTTACCAGTATAATACGTTGACCAGAATATACACGCTCAATGAAATCAAGTGCTTTCTTGAAAGTTTCAAGAGACATGTGTTCGCCAACAGATTTTGCATCTTCCATGCAATGACTGCAGCCCATTTGGCATTGAGTTGTAATCTTCACTAGCATTTTTTCACTCGATCACAGAAATTCAAAAACTTTCTGAGAATATCTACACTTTGTTGACGCTTATTGTTTTCGTAATAAGATAGCAATGGTTCTGATTCATTGATAGCCTTTGCAACATCAGCCAATGTCAAACCCAATGATTGACGAATAGTCTTGATTTGCTGACCGATATTACCACGAATGTCAATCTGAACTGTCATACTTGCCAATCAAAACTAGATGCGGGCGAATGATAAGTGATCTTTGGTCCTAACTTTATGACTTGACCAATATTCATTTTTGTCAAAATTAATGAATGAGTCGCAACTATGATTTGACAATGTTTTGACTGTTCAATTAACACGTCACGAAGTTTCACTTGATTCCATGGCGAAATGCCGCTCTCCGGTTCATCAAGTAAAGACAAATGATTGTTGTCTTTTGGAATCTTCTTGATCATGTCTGTACAGATCATCAAACATTCACCGTGAGACATGAACAACATGTGAGCATCAAAAACTGTTTCTACTCTTGATCTTACTCTTGGATTCATTTTTTCAGAATCAAAGTAGTAGCTTTGTAATTTCTCTTTTGCATTTGGATCTGAAAGATCTGTCTTAAATTGCAGGACATCATCACTTAATTTATTGCCTCCTAACGCCCGTAAAATAGTAGATTTGCCACTACCATTTTCACCAACTAAAAAGTTGATTCGACTGTCAAACTTGATGCATTTGCCAATAAGTGATTCTACACGAGTACACGTTGTTATTGTAATACTATCTAGATGCATAATTGTTCTCCTGCCCGGCAATTCCATACCGCAACAGCCTCACGCACCGTTTTCCTTTGAATAACGAAATGACATACGACGCAACCAACGCCCGGTTTTGAATCATATGATGGACCAAGATCAAGGTGCGACCCCGAATAAATCTCTGCCGGATTCCCGCAAAACGGACAGCACAAAATATCGCTGGACAATTGTTTCTTTGAAATCGCGTCGCTATTAACATTCAAAACTTCATCAATAGTAACCGTAAATCCAATAGTACGTTCAATCTGTCGCAATCTCTTGATCAACTTCCTGCGAGGACATTCATCAACGCATTCACCGACACATGAGATCACTGGCGTGTCTTTGAGTTCTTTCGCTAACGCAATGATCTCGTTCTTTTCGTTTTGTGACAACTTATTCAGCATCTACAGTATCCTGTGCTGTCTTTTTCTTTTGTGTCTTTTTGAATGGTGACACGTTTTTTGATTTCTGAGGAAGTGTATGTGGAACCACATTGTTACGCTTTGCACATGCTACGCACAAATCGTAACGAGTAGGATACTTAAAAAACTTCACACCTTCCTCATCTTCACGAAAAGGACCGGCTTGACATGATCCACACCAAGTGTTCTGTTTGGTTTTACCGTTTTCTTTGTAGAAATATTTTCGAACTGGCATTGCCACCTACTTTCTTAAGTTTCCTATTGTGTCAGCTGCCTTGTTGTTAGTTCGAGGCAACCATTTCACACGTACATTTTGACAAGTATTTACCATTGATTGGTTGTCATTGTAAACTGTCAGCAATGGATGCATTGATAAGCCAAGAACGACAGCTTCATATTCAGCAGCTGTATTGTTAGCAGCTTGAATTATTCGTGACTTAGCATCAATGTTATTGCCATCAACCAATATAGCTGCAATTTTTGCTTGACCATTTTTGAAACCAGCATCTGTGAATATAGCTGATCCAATTGTAGTAGCCCTTTTTTCACACTGGTTCATAAACTTGGCTACATCAAGCATCTCTTGCATTTTTTCAATACTAGTTTTGACTTGTGATCTAACATTGTTCACAATGAAATTAAGATCGACATCTTCATGCGTTTTACGATCGCCTGCTGCCTTAAACTTGACATATCCTATCTTGCTAACCCAAATGTCGTGATAGCCTTTTGTTGCGTCTACTATTTGAATATGATATTGTGATCTAACAATAACGCGGTCACCAAAGACTTCTGCCAATTTGCAAACTAGTTTTGCTGCGTCCATTATTTGTTAATCTCTGTGAATATTTCACCGATAATTGCTGACAATCCGCAGTCTCTATCAACTACTATTGATCCTTTTTTATGTAACGGTTGACGTTCATCAATGATGCCCACTGACGGCTCGTAATACTCATAATCATATTTTCGAAAGTTACCATTTGTACCACATGACAAATGACCTTTGTTTTGTGCGTGTAATATGCCGACAATACATCCATTGATGCGAATTTCTGCAGTAAACATCTTGTGTGCCCTACAGTATTATTTCAGCATATCGAATCAACGCGTTAAAAATCTCACTGTGACCTCCAGAATGACCATCTTCGACTGCCTGTGCCATAGCCTTGTCAGCTTTAGGATGACCCTTGAGACCTACAAATTCAATTGCGTCATCACGAAATTTGTCAGGATTATCGTCATAAAATCCGGCAGATATGCGCTCCCAAATGTCAGATGAATTGTACTTTCGTTGTCTTTCTTTTTCGACACATACCGGACAAAAATCTTTTGATGACTCATTCCACCGACCAAGCATTGAATGCATTTGTCAACCTTGATCTTTTGCCTTGTCAATTTTGTCCACGACAATGCTAGCACCGCACTTGCAACTGATCGTGTACACTTTGCTTTCTCGAATCATGTCATCCTCCTTATATCATCTCGCCATGGACAAGCTGAACTCCAAGTACAAACTGAATCAATCAGATATCTACAAGAATCTTTACACGTGCAGCACGGAGCTCGTTTTGTTATACCTTTGATTATAGTTAATCCTGTCTTTTGCCATAGATCTCGAGGGTCGATTGCTTTTTGTTTGCGAACTTGAAATGTAGACTGAGCATGTTCAATAGCTTTTTTAACTTGTTGTGAAGTCATACAGAAATACGTCGCACAGTACACCATCAAATCTTGACGACTAGTCCAATAGTATACTGTTTTTCGATTATCATTTATCATTATGCCTCCAGTAAATCATTCTTTGTCAACCACGCTCTACGACCAATCCACAATCCAAATGTCTTAGAATACTGAATCTGACTTTTTTCATGAGCATCTGACCCAATAGCAATTTTGATGCCCATATCCTTACATCTTCGTATGACATCTTCATCAGCATCTAGTCTATCTGGTTGACAATTAAACTCTATGGCGACGTTATGATTCCTGCACTCTTGCAGAATTGCTTCAACATTCATGACATGACCAGGTCGTTGATTTATGAGTCGACCTGTTAGATGACCTATGATGTGGACTTTACCAGTGCGAATTGCTTTGCAATACATTTCTGTGACATCTTGCTTTGTATGAACGTGAATTGATGCAATTACAATGTCAAGTTGGTCGAGAATTTCATCTGAGTAATCGAGTGAACCATCAGATTTAATGTTAACTTCACTCCCCATTAATATCTTAATGGTTGGATATTTCATCCTCAAGACTTCTATCTCGCCAATCTTCCGTTTAATATCGACTGCCAGTACTTTCGTAGAAATTACTTGTGAATGATCTGTTATTGCTATGCCCTTTAGCCCTTGCCTTATCGCAGCTTGCACCATTTCTTCAATCGTTGATTTGCCGTCAGACCATGTTGAATGAGTATGAAAATCACACTCAATATCATCGGCCTTCAATAAATTCACTGCTGGTTGATCAATGCGATACTTTCCAAACTGAGAGACATCATCACGATGTTCTGGTGGTATGAAATTGAATCCAAGGGAATTGTAGATGCTAGTCTCAGTACCATCATCAAGACGGTCACCAGTTCGTTCGTCACCGAATCGTCTGTAAAGACCGTACTGTGATAGAATTAATCCCTTTGATTTTGCAATTCTACGAAGCTCTTCATTATGATCTGCAGAACCTGTAAGATGCATAACACCAGACTCAAAAGTGTCTGCTTCAAAGATGTAGCAATCGATGCGAATACCCTTGACCCAAACTGATGCTTTTTTCTTACCAATATCTATAACTTTATCAACTATTGGTAAGGTTGCAAATCGCTGTAAAAAATCGCTATCGCTCGATACAACTGCAAAATCAATATCACCAATGGTTGACTTTGACCGTCTGAAAGAACCACAAAATTCAATCCTGTCACAAAACTCTCTCAGTTCACTATGAATTTGTACTATTAATTCCAAAGCTTCATCAAGACGAATTCTACCACGAGTTGTCTCAAGATATTCTATGCCTTGTTTGATGTTTTCGATCGTTTTGTCTTTGAAAACCTGTGCAAGTTTGCCATTCTCAATAGCAACTTTCAACTCAGCAATCATAGATATCCCGAGTGTCTCGTAGATTTTCAATGCCTTTTTCTCGCCAATTCCTTCAATTCTAAGCAACTCTTCGACTTTCTGAGAAGCGTTCAAGCACGCCTGATTATCTACGATAAATTGAACTTTGCCAGTAGAGAGGAATTCTAGTATACTGTTCGCAATCTTAGGACCAATACCTTTGGTGGTCAAAAGATCCAATTCTGAGACCGGCGTAGGTAGGTTAGAAATGAATTTAGCAGCTTTTCTATAGGCACCGATTGAAAACTTGTTATCATTCTGGTGCTGCTTTATTTCAGCAATGTCGTAGAGAATCTTTGCAACGTCTTGGTTTATCATATTAGTAGTAATCATGTCAAATTGCGTAGAAATAACAGAGAGTTAACTAATTTCTAAAAAAACAGCGAACGTTCAAAGCTTGGCTTTTGTTGTTGCTCATTAGCAGTAAGCCTAGAATATTTTCGAATATCAAGTATGAGCAGTAATTTCACTCGCTTTATCAACCGTTTAACAGTGCTTCTGGACATGCTAAATTCTCTACAGATTTCACGAACAGTTATCATGCTTCGCAAAAATAGTCTATGCGTTTATCGTTGACAATTGTCGATGCAGCATGTGACATACTATTGTGAGCTGAACATCAGTCTCATTGTCGCCAAACGATGTTTTGCCATTTTACTGCTTCTATTTAGCGACGTCGAGTCATAGAAATTTACAAATAGTAATTTTATTTTCATTTGTAAACTTTGACATGTTTTCATCGCTGAGTCTGCGTTCAAGTACAATTGTAGAATTTGTTGTAAATTTAATGTCAAATTGACGCGTATAATACGTTGTCTTTCGCTGCCAGAGTCAATAAGGAGATTAGTTAAAGACAGAGTCATAGAGATTTATAGCGTGACAAAGCGCTATAATTCGTCCTCGATTTCGGCCAGGATCAGTAGCTTTGAAACCGATTCAGATTCAATAATCGCTTCTCGAACAGGAAAAAGGGCCGGAGTGTTTCTACTACCAGCCCTTCCCTTCTCTCAACTACTTATTCGCGATCGATAGACTTGATTATTTCTTCAAGATATTTGTCATTGCCTGTTCTTTGTGCTGATTCTACTTTGTACTTAATATCTTGAATGAAACTTTCTAACCGTTCTATCGCGACTGTTGCACCAGTAGGCCAAGACATCCATGCACTTTTACCTACTTCATCTTGTACTGTCTTCATATTAGCCCTTAACTTCAGTTGTTTCAGTTGTAATTGCCGGTTTCTCAGGAGTCTTTCCCAAATACTCTGGCAACTTCATTCCTGCCATATTGAACAAGTCTTGCAATGGAGGAACTGATCCAAGCATACCTGACAAGAAATTGGCAGTCGTTGGTTTGCCATTGCCTGAACCATTACCCATACCGTCCCAAACAGTAACCTTATCGATCTTAATACCCTTAATAGCCTCAACCTGAGTCTTGACTATTTCAGGCAACTTATCGATAATCATCAACATTGCTGCTTGCTGAGTCTGCTGTGGATTGTTACCGGCAGCTGCAACAATCTCTTTCAATCCCTCAGCCTGCTTGATCAACATCTCCTTAAGTCCTCTTGCCTGAGCTTCAAGGTTAGCATATGTGGCATCTGCTTGACCTCTAGCTTCAAGTCGCAGTTTCTCAGCCTGAGCACTAGCCGCAATCTCAATCTTCTTTTTGTCAATCTCAGCTTTGACAACATCATTGGCAGTCTGTGTAGCTCTTTCTCTGTCTGCACGAGTCGCTTCAGCAATTTGTTCAGCAGCATAGGCTTCTTGCAAAGCTTTTGCTGTTGCAACCTTTTCTGATGCTATAGCTGCTCGTTCAGCTTCAGCTTTCTTCTGTCGCATATCTGATGTTGAATTTGCAATTGTCACCTGAGCTGCATTTTCACCTTCAACAGCTGTAGCATTTGCACCTGCAACTTGCACTCTCTTATCTCTATCAGCATTTGCCTGACCAATTGCTCCATCACGATCTTTCTCAGCTACATCTTTCTTAGCCTTGTTAAGTGCTTCTGCAGCAGCTTTCTGCCCAAGAGACTTGATGTAACCAGATTCATCTTGAATGTCAGTAATATTGACATTGATCAATCGCAGACCGATCTTCTCAAGTTCAACTTCAACATTCTTGTAAATGTTCTCAAGGAACTTGTCTCTATCAGCATTAATTTCTTCGATGTCCATTGTTGCTACTGACAAACGAAGTTGGCCAAAGATAATTTCCCTAGCTATACCCTGAATCTCTTTGGATTGTAAACCCAAAAGTCGTTCAGCAGCAGCCGTCATAATCTCAGGCTTTGTTGAAATACCAACTGTGAAATTTGAAGGCACATCGACTCGAATATTCTGTTTGCTCAATGCATTTTGCAATGGTACTTCAATTTGCATTGGAGTAAGACCCAAATATGCATAGTCTTGAATGATAGGCCATACAAAAGCCGCACCACCATGAATGCACTTTGAAGTACTACCCTTTGCCACTTTTCCATACACAATCAATATCTTGTCTGACGGACACTTCTTATACCTCGTAAGAACCGAGATAAAAAGCACGAACAAGATAATGACGCCAGCTGCTGCAGCAATCAACAGATACATACTAGCCCCTTTCAACGATTAAAGTATTGTTTTGGACATCTACTACTTTTACTGGTGACCCTGACGGAATTGCCGTAAGATCTTTACTCATGGCATCAAATTCTCTTACTTGACTTTGAATCATGACATTCACTTTTCCAGTACCTGACATATTAGCAGGAATTTTCAAATAAACACTAGCTGTTCGACCAATCGTATTTTTGATATCTACATTACCACTACTAACTAACTTTGTCATTCCATAGAAAAAACCAGCAACTACCACAGCAAATACACTACCGACTATAATCGATACAACTACAACCAAAACAGGATTGTTCAATGCACCTTTTGCATGAATTAGTGCTATGCCACTCCAACCAAGCATTGTGAAAAACGCAACTAGCGATCTAATACTTAGCAATTGAAAATGAGCTTGCATGTCACCATGACCACTTGACACATCGTGATGAAAGTCAATAGAATCATGCGACATACCAGCAAATGTCAAGATTGCTTGAATAAGCAATGCTGTGCTTGCTATAACTGCAATGAACCAATAGACGTGTTCAATTGCTGACATACCTACCCACCACTCGTTCATGTAGCCCTCCTTATAAATTGTTTAGCTTGTCCTCAATATAATACACGTAATCAGTGAACTGTTTTGTTCGTTTCATATCTTTTACTCTATACAATGGTATGTCTATATGCACATGTTCGACAATTTGACCAGGATTTGCACTCATGATCCAAATATCGTCACCCAATAGCTACTTCCATAAACTTCAAAATAATTTCTTCATCAGTTGCCATATTGACAACTAATCACACTAAATTACAATGAAATATCAAACTTTGTCTTATCGTTTTCTAAAGTAATTACTCTTGCCCTAAGCTCTTGTATTTCTGAAACTGTATCTTGAAGTAACTGAAGTAGAAAATGTTCATTAGCACTCAAATGATGTTCATCTGATTTCAACAAACGAATTTGATCGATACTATATAGCACTCTATGATCATTCTTAGGCACAATCACCTCCAGTAGCAATATGCACAGCGATGAATGCACTGAGACTTACTGTTCAACAACTCTTTTTTATTACCAAGACATGCGCAACAAGGTCTTTGCTTTGAGAACTTGTCAATAGGTTGTATACCAAGCAGTTCGCAGTCTTTAGCTGAAATACATCCTGTACATTCAAAATCTGGTTCACCACATACTTCCGGTTGACCAAGTCTTTCCCATGCCTTTTTTCTTAACTTTAACGGTGCATGAAATGTCGTCCACGGCAATTCAACATCAATATCTTTGAACCTCTTTTTGACATGATCATACTGATCAATAAATGACACTCTCACTCGAGTCTTAAATCGCTTCTGAGCCCTACACAATATGTCATGCGCCGTGTCAATACCCGCATCTGTAGGCACCACTGGGTCAATGCGCAACACTATTCTTTGCGGACCTAACAATTTACAAAGTTCTTCAAATCCTAGTAACGCAACGTCAACGTCAGGCACATTTGGCTCAATTACTGATCTGGCAAAACCAGTAATTGTCGTATGTACTATGATATTTGGAAATCTGGGATAGACTTCTTCGCGTTTGCCATCTTCAATGATAACTTTGATATGATCGAATAGGCTAAGAGGATCTTTCGTAATCAAAATAGCAGGATTACCGTCAATAACCCATTGGCACCATTGACAGTTAATAGCAGGATCACCACGTTCTGTAATACCTATTTGATCATTCACCAACAAACTCAACTATGCTTTTTGTAAAATTTATCTCTCATTCTCATCATTTGCTTACGTATAATAACGCCTTGCTGATATTCACTATTGTTGTCATACACATCACCATCCATGTGATCAATAGCTTCATCCCACACAACCATTCTATCATCAATTTGTTCTTGTGTCAGCTTTTTCATCAATACTCCTGCCCGTATGAGTCAAAAACATTTTCAATTCTTTCTTCAATCTTTCATCTGACGTTTCAGTATGAACATTTTCTGTTTTCTGATCTTCACTATTTATTGATGCCATCCATATCTCGCAAAAAGTATCCCAATTCAATTCACTACCAAGTCTACCACTATTCTTTTGCCACCACATCTTTGCAGTAGAAGTATACGCTTGATTATTCATCTGTACCGTCCCTCTCTAATACTTTGCACAGTAATCACTGTCGCTAGTTGATCACATTCAGCTTTAGTAAAGGCACCTCTACTAGTTTTCAGTAAGTACGATGACACGTTTGTATAATCTTGTTCAAGACTTATTCCGTGACCACAAGCCATTTGCGCTTCTTTATCGCTGTTAGTAAATAGTAATATTTTGTAAGCAATAGTACCATCATGTATAATTGTAGGATCATCGCCACTGAACAATGAATAGAACTTGTTTCCTTCTTTCAATCCTTGCAAAACTACTAATGAATACTTTTTTGCAAGTGCTTTCAAACCACCAGTAAGCACGAATCGTTTGGCTTCTGCCACTGACTTACAGATTCCGATATCACACAAGTTTTTTGTCAAGTAATTTTCTGTCATACTCTTTTGAATTCGAAGTGACGTTTGAAATGACTCAAATCAGTAACAGTTCGTAGAAATTTCAAATAGTCTTTTGCTTCAGCTAAGTCAACCCTTGTTGAACCTTGATATGAAATATATCGAATCTCAACTGCACCTTTAGAGGCTGAAGCGCCGCATGCAAACAAAGGCGCTCGATCTTCTTCATAAAGTTTCACTAACCGTTGCAACCTTTTCAATTCTGCAGTAATTGCGTCTGAAACTTCTAACGCAGTCATATCATCAATTGGCTTCTCTATTCTTTGTTTCAATTCATACACTTCTTTAACAGGCTTTATATCAGATGCTGGTAACAGCTTATTTGATTGCTGCAGTAAAGGAGCGACATCTACATTTTGAACACCGCGTTCAGTGAGAAACATTGCCAGTTGACTCTTTGCACATTCCTGCATTGTCTTTATTTCTTCGGATGCCTGTTGTACGATGAAAGCTGAATTTGATTCAAAGTGCTCTTCAATGACTTTAGCATTGTGAAGTAACTGTTCAAGCGTTTTCTTTCCAGCTTTTCCATCATTGAGAGCTTCGTAAATATCTTTTCTTAAGTCCTTTATCCTATTACTAAGCGATTCATGAACTTCACCCATTCTGTCAACCATTCGATCTTGAACAGATTCAGGCTTTTTCACGGCTTCAACTACCAAGTTACCTTCACGATCACGATATCGTTCTAATGTGACAGTTACAGAACTTGTATCAGTAAGTATTCGAACAAACTGATCATAAGACATTGCCATTCGACACAATGTCTTTTTGTCAGGATCTTCAATCTCTAAACACAAATAGTGATGCTGCGCTTGCAAACAATCATTCAAATATGTGCCTGATGAAGACACTGAAGAAAGTCTAGCGTGAGACATATTTATCCTTTAGTGATCGAACAGTTACTGACTTAACATTAAACATCGGGTCTTCAGGTCTAAAACCACCACACCATGACAACAGAGCAAGTCGAATATACTCTGCAATTTCTGCAATTGTTGCTTCAGGCGCATCTACACTGACTTGAAATTTGCGCTTAGTCTGCTTCAAAATATTCTGTTGCATGTATTTTCCTATTGGGACTTCCTCAATATTCCCAAACAACATAAAGATGCATTTCGCCTAATATCTCTCAATTCCCTAGTTCGATACTCGGTCCAGAATCTACTTTCAAGATTTCTGAATGAAATTCTATACTTTTTCACAATTGATAACAGACTTTGATATACATTCGTTTCCATCTCTGGATCTATGTGTTTTAGCTCAGATTCAAATGCCTCGACAGTTGAATAATTCCAAGCTTTATGATTAAATTCAATCCACGTTTTTCTCGTTTTTCTATTGTAGTAGTATCCGTCTCTGTTCAATACGGGAGATATCTCGCAAAGATCCGAAGACGCTTCATCAAGCTCATCAAGAGAATGATAAACCCATGTGGGAACAGAAAGAACTTTCAAATAGTTTTTCACGGTAAAGATTTAATCTTCTCTTAATTTATTGAAATTGTCACTGCACGTTGCCATGTTTGCTTCGAAATATTCTGTTGGATATCTTTCATTGTGCTTTGTACACCAATCATAAACTGAGTTTTGTTGCGCCTGTGTTGCCTTTAATTTATCTCCAGTAAAATATGAATTCTGACCGAATCCTCCAACCTTGATCCAACCAAGATCTTCAAGTATGCATTCTGATCTGTTGTTTATGTATCCTGTGTCATCTTCCCAGTCAACATTGCTCAATGTGATTCTTACAATTCTCTCAGCCATATAAATATGACCTGCATATTCGCATCCGTAAAACTGTCCTTCTGGACTAAACCAACCAAACTTTGACGTCAATTGAGAATCTATTATTGGTCGCTCTAATTCTATTCGCTTTTCTTGTGTTTCTTTGTCTTCATTTCGCTCTGAGACTACAATGTCTTCTTCATCATACTTCTTTCGAAAAGCTATAGGCAAATCTTCAGTAGTATAACGGAACAAATGACCATCTTCTTGAAGATTCCGGCAAGCATTTACTGCTTGTTGCGGCGTCTTCTCGACGTCCATCCAGACTGGCGGCGCAGCTATTTTCTCAAACAATACGCAATGCATCTCTCGATCAGGACATTTGAGACAAAATATCCTGTCTTTATCTTTATCTTTACAATAGAATCTTGCCCTACTGTCGCTAACCTCTTGATCAGCATTTAGATTTCTTCTTTGATCAAAATTGACAGTTGAGAAATTGTCTTTGTAATATGAAATGTCATGAAATCCATAAGACGTCACATAAGAATATGGCACAAACCATTTCTGACCAATTCTTACATAATGGCCATACATTTCGTCAAGTCTTTGCATGTACTTGACATCTGCTTTTTTAGTCAGTCCTATACCTACATTTGAATCACCAGTAAACTCTGTTGTGCCTGAAAGCACTGCTACAATTGTATTGAAATCTATGCCAACAAGAGACTTGTTCAAAAATCTAACGGCATTTTCCCATTCATTCTCAACAACCAGACTTCTAGCATGATCAGTCATGAACTCACCAGTGATAGTGAAACAAACGCTCTGTATTTTTGTTTTTGTACTCATAATGTGATCATTGAAAAAAAAAGACAATTGCACTTTGTGTGTACGCCTACGGGAATTCAATCCCGGGTACTCCCTGCTAAGGGCTATACTGCTATTCGTACAACGAGGACAATCCGTACCCTCCTTCGAGTACCGGCTCTAAGCCTCGATTCCGAAAGTGCAATCGTCAAAGTTGTGGTCACTTTGTCCTCTTCAAAACAAGCTTGACATGTGTGCGATCTTGTAAGTCCACATTGAAATCTTTCATCACTTGTTGACGAATGAACGGTAGCGTATAGTGTTCAATGTAAGTGGGTTCCCAGTTTTCGGGAATAAGATTGAACAGATTTTCTAATGACAATGGTAAGTAATTCTCTCGAAATTCACGATCCCAACTATCAACGTACCGATATGTCAATAGAAAATGTACCAGTGACCAATTTTCATTGAGATTTCCCCAGTGCGCTTCCCACTGTGCAAGCAAATCTTTATCATAACGCATTCTTATCTTTGCAACACTTAATGAATCACTTGGTCGACTTGTAGTCATTGACACGCACATATCGCGAATTGCTATGTAGTCATAGTCATTTGAAAAAACTGCAGCCCAAAATTCTTTGACTGTGTCTGGTCCATACTCATACACTTCATGAATAAGACTCATAAGACTCAAACAAATTTTCTTGTCAGCAGCTCGATATTCATGGACCACTTTTTGAAGCGCAACGACGTCAGAAACGAACCCGATCTGATCTATACCTCTACATGAAAGTCTTGCTGCAGCAATCATCTCTTTAGAATTATCAAACCCAACATATTGATTGTCGGGCAATATGCCATGAGCTAGCTTGATCATCGCACCATCTGCACAACCATAATCAACAAACACTGAAGCATCTTCAGTTTTGTCAAGAAAAAACAACTTGTCAATTAGCGCTTTTTGCATCTCAGAATTGTAATGCGCAAGATTGACGACTGCTGCAGATTTTACCGTACTTATATCTTTGTAGTTCATATTCTCTGAAAACTGATATTTCTAGTCGTAAGCACTTCGTTTGCCAGCCTTTGCAACTCGACTAGTACTTCTGTATGTGAGCGACCAACGCAGTCACCGATCATTGCAACATGGTCAACAAACGACTCGTAAAGATCATCTTCTTTACCATGAGCAATCTCAAAGTCACCCGTGTTAGCATAGTGCGCTATTTCAGACACAGTTTTGCGAATGCCTTCAATCGACATTGAGTCAACTATGCTATTAGCTTTTCGTATGCGATCAATAGCATTCAAAATGCCCTTCATGTCATTGGCTCTTGCAAAGTTCTCAAGCGTCTGTAACTCACTCGTAAGTTGACTTGTCTTGATATCATTCATCACTTGCTCCCAATTTTAAGATATGACGTTCCAACTATGACACATCACCAAACTTATCCTGTCACAACAATTCCATTAGGTTGAGGCTCAACCCCTGCAAGAATGCGATGTGCTTTCAATACATCTAACTGATTCTCTCCATCTAGAATTGTATGAATGGCCCATGACTCTCTTCCGGCAGGCGATCTCTTGAAAGTCTGTGAAAAAGTCGCTGCAGCGTCTAAGTACCGTTCCTTGTCTGCCATAAACTCCTCCTTTGTATCACTCCATCATTTTCCAAAAGTCAGCTTCAGGTATCACGCTAATACCCATCGCACTCGCTTTTGAAAGTTTGTTACTATTTGGTCGACATGCGAGTAAGTAATTCAACTCTTTACCCACTCGCTTAATCTCTCCACCATTCGCTTGAACCAGCTCATACCATTCTTCTCGCTTGTATGCTTTCTGCGTTGCCGGATTAATCTTTGTCAATGGACCAGTCACTTGGAATGACTTACCTTGCAGTTTCGTAGATTGTAATGTAACGGCCACTGGCTTTTTGATCTTGATACCACAACCCATCAACTTCTCAATCAATGGTCGTCGTTGTTCCAATCCTTCAACAACATCCTTTGCTCTTGAAGGACCAATACCAGAAATCTTAGCCAAATCAGTCTCTGTAACTTCTTCCATCAATGCGTACAAATCATACTCGTCAGTGATCAATTCAGCCATTGTCTCACCGAGAGCAGGAATTGCAAGTGCACATAGAAGAGTAACGACATCCATTTCTTTGCATTTTTCAAACCCTTCAACGATTTTCTTCGCTGATTTGTCTCCTGACCTATCAAGACTAGCAACTTTTTGCATTGACAAAGTGTAGAAATCTGCAGGATCCTTCACCAAGTCTTTTTCATACAACTGTCGAATTGTACTTTCTCCTATATCAGTCAAACTCATTCGCTTCTTCAAAACATCGACCCAGTGACGAAGCTTTCTGAACTCTTTACCAACGCAATTGTCACTTTCACATACCAAATATGCACCATCAGGATCTTTCACCAACGGTCCTTTACATGAAGGACAAACTGTCGGAGCTGTGATTTTCTTTCCGGCAGACTTGATGACTTGCACGACCTTTGGAATGATCTCTCCTGCTTTGATCACCAAAACAGTATCACCAATGCCAACACCAAGTCGATTGATTTCATCGATGTTACACAATAGAGCGGCTTTCACCATCGAACCATCAATATTCACAGGATCCAAAACTGCATTTGGTGAAACAACACCGGTTCTACCAACTTCCCAAATACAGTCAAGCAAAGTAGTAGCTACTCCTCGAGGATCAAACTTGAAAGCCACTTGACCTTTGGGATCACCATTGGAATGAATACCGAGCTCTTTTGACGTAGTGATGTTGTTGAGCTTAATCACCAAACCATCAATGTTATACTTCAACTTTGCTCGATCTGAATCCATATACTGTTGACGAACATTGATGACTTCGGCCGGAGTAACCAACTTGTAATTGGTCGTTACCAATCCCAACGTGTTAGACAAGTAATCAAGCTTTTCAGTTTCAAACGAAAACGAAACATCAGGTGAAACTATGTCATAGAGAATCACGCAAACGTATTCAATGTACTTGCCATCAAATCGTTTGAGAATTCCATTTGCAGCATTTCGAGGATTTGAGAATGACACTCCGGGCAGACTGTTGAGTTTTTCGAAGTCAGCATTGAGGATGATTGCTTCACCACGAAGACTTGCAGTAATCTTCTCCGGTATTGTCTGTTTGACAAACTTCATCAACTTTGCATTAACAGTAACATCATCACCAACTTTACCATCTCCTCGCGTTATACCTTGCACAAGTTGGCCATTGACATAGTTCAATGCTAACGATGCACCGTCAAACTTGTCTTCAAGAACCAATGTCTTTCCTTGAATTCCGCTTGACTGAATCCACTTGTTGAATTCAGGAATGGTCATTGCATTTGCAAGCGATGCCATTGAGATCGAATGTTCGGCTTTTTGCCAACCATTCTCAGAATCCGGCGGTGCGCCGGTCTTCTTCAACTCAGGATTTTCAGGATCAAGCTGCTTCAACAGTTCAAGAATTGCATCATAGACTTGATCTGAAATTCGAGGTTCTTTGTTGTAGTACAGATACCGATGAAGCCTAATTTCTGAAGCAAGTCGTTCAACTTCAGCTTTGACATTTTTCTTCATGTTTCTCCTTGGTTAGTCCTTATAGTATAGTCATATTGTAAGGCGTAGATTTACTAGAAACAACAAGAGAAAAGCTGTAGAAATCAATAATCTACAGCTTTTTCTATAGGCCGATCTACTTTTTCTTTGACTTTTTAATGCCATAGAAAGCTATGATTAGCGTAGAGACTGCACCAATTAGACCTACTAAAGCTTCGATAATCTTGATGACAATGTCAAGATTGTTTCGATGAGAATCAGATTGAGCTTGCAAGTTCTCCATTATAGTAGTCATCTTACTTATTGAAGCTTGTACATTGGCCATATCTTTGTCATATTCATGAACTGTAATATACTGATTTACAGTCGGCAATGGCGGTAACGGTGGTAATACATTAAACAATTGCGCCGGCGGAGTCAATTCAACATGTTTGAACCCAAACTGTTCTGACGCAAGTGTTTTTGATCTAGCACTTCTAGCCAGTAATGAATCTAATGGCGTCAATTGCGCGCTGACAATAGAGCTACATACTAGTATAGACAGTAACATCTTCATGCATTGTCCTCCTCTAGTATTTTTTTAGCAAGAAGCTTACCGTTTTCATTAATGTTATGAGGGCAATCAGTCCATGAACACCATTTACAATTATCACTTACTACTTTCTCAAAACAATCTGCTTCTATTGCATCGAACATCTTGTCAACTTTTTTCATCACAGCGTAATAATCTTCATCTGTAACTTTCACATCAACTATTCTATTCTCTTTCTTTGACGGATGCACAAACCTCACGCAATCTTCAATCATATCAAATTGCTTAGCAAGAGCCCAACTGTAAAGTATCGCCTGCAATCTATACTTCTCTGCACTGTGTTTGCCTGTTTTCCAATCCAAAATGTAGATCTTACCATTTACTTCAATAAGTAAATCCATGTACCCGTGAACATTAATCAAAAACCTACTATTACTATACGGTTGCTTAAATTCAAGCTCTGACCCTATAGACTCATGCATCCAATCGTTCTCTTTTGCCATAGCGACCCAGTTTTTTATCAGCGTAAAACCTGAGCCTCTTGCATATTTCAATTCTATTTTTTCAGCCTTTTGCACTTTGACTTCAATATCAAAAAATTTCTCCCAATTTTTGAACAGATCATATACCCTAAACGTTTTTTGTTCGTAAAATGACTCTAGCAATTTATGAAATGCTTGACCAAGCACTAATGGAGCACTTGGCACTTTAAGAGTCGGGCGTTTAAGCACTTTATCTTGCTTAAACGCCCAAGGACACGTGCAAAAGTAATTTATTGTGGATGCTGATAAGTTGAAATCAAGCGTTTTCAACATTCTTCCTTACTGAATCAGACAACCACTTAGTAGCCTTTTCATGCTTAACAGCTGTTTCACTTGCACGATAATTTGTGTCCTTCTTCAAATTCTCAAGAACAGCTTCTATTTCTTCGTCACTCTTATTCAGCGTCTTAGCTCTATTAACAACGAAAGCCTCAACTTCTTCCTTAGATGCCGTAAAATTATTGACCATACTAACATGATCAAGAAATATCTTTACTTCAAGAGTCTTTTCAACTCGAGGTCTCTTTTGAGCATAAAATACGTCCTTACCATTCTTATTCTTCTTCAAAAAATCTGCTTCAGTTGTATCCATCCGATACATAAGCTGATGCCATTCATTAGCAAGTTCCCACTCAATCATAGCAGTCGGTATCGGCTCAATCTTAGCCTTCAACACACATTGGGTTAAAATGTCAGATTCATAATTCTCTTCATCAATTTTAGCATGATCTACAATAAGTTTGTCACGAACAGCTTGTCGAAATCCATCCACCGTCTTATCATCATCACTTGCAAGTTGCTCAATAGTCTTAATCTGTTTTGAACCGATTTTTGTAATCTTCACAGTAAATTCAGCGTTCTTACCTTGCAACTCTTTTGCATGATAATCATCAGGAAACTTGGTTATGACCTTACCTTCTTCATTCAACTTAAACTTGACCATCTGTTCTTCAAAACCGCTAATGAACTTAGTCTCGCCAACAACAAATCTAAAATTCTTGGCTGTTCCACCAGAAAATGATTTGCCATCTACTTGACCTGAAAAATCTATGATCAAAGTATCACCGTTTTTGATCACATAATTTGAATCAGTAATGTTATCAAACAAAGCCTTTGAATTTTGTATTGTCTTAATCTGATCATCAACCATTTGTTCTGATACAACCGTGACATTTTTCACTACACTAACTTCATTAATGTCAAATCGTTCAACTGCCGGCTTCAAATACACTGTAGCCTGAATTGTCAATGGCACATTATCCTCAAATGGACCAACGACTTCAAAATCAGATGCTTCAACAACTTCAAGCTTCAATTGTTCAAGAGCTCTTTTGTACAGCACATCAAATACTTCTGAATAAGCAGTGTATTTGTTGAAGTGAGGTTGTTTCTCAGCTACTTCACGAGGCACACTACCTTTTCTGAAACCATTAGCTGAAATAGTCGGCTTGAGCTTATCATAGACGACATCAATCAGCTTTTTGACTTCTTCAGGACTCTCAACTAATCTAATCTTGTGCGGCGTTGCCTGTCTTTTCAACTTAGCTTCCATTTTAATCTCCTTCACAAAGAAATTTGAATTTAGCTGCTTTGTCTGTAGTGTCAGTCTTTTTTATTGTTGCAGGCTTTACAATGACTCGCTTACCTTGTAGTTTATCAGCTGTTGAACTATGTCCTTGGCTACGCAATCTATTTGCAATAGTTACCAATTCTGGAATGATCACTCTTCTTTTCGACATTTGCGTAATCTCAACAAGTTATTCTTGTATCTATACTTTATCGGTATCACACCTAATTTTACTAGCTCTTTTGCAACACCATCAATATAACCGTTTGCAATTACTACACCGACAATTTTGTTCCATTGTTTCAAAATCAGTTTGAGTTTGAAGTCAAGCAAGTACTTGTCAATCTGCGAAACGACGCTGAATCTTGCGTGACTTTTCTTTGTTTCAATAACGTATACTGTCAAACCGTCTTTTGCAACAATATCTACTTTGCCGTACTTTGTTGGATGCTCTATATTGTAAATGTAAAAATCATCTGATGCACCAAATAGTTGTTTCAAACAGTCAGGATCTTTACAAATCAACTTTACTAAGTCACTCTCAAGCGCTACTTGCTGATCATCTTTATTTGGTGCATCAACATTATCGTCTTTGTAACTGAAATTCTTGACAGTTAAGCCATTTTCAACAGCAGCTGATAATTGTTGTAAATGATTCCAGCGGTCATCAGCTCTCAGTGTCTCAAAGTTTCTTTCATCTGCTATAAATTCATCACGTAAAAGATCCAAGAACATTTTAGCATCTTGGCTGTTACCAAGAAGTGTCGCATTGTACAAACTATAGTAAAAGACTTCAACGTCACCTGTTGACATTAAGCATCTGTCACTGTTTCTAGTATACGCGGAAATGACTTAATGACGTAGTTTGCCACTTCATCTTCATCAATTTCTTCTTTTCGTTCTTCAACCATAAACAAAATAATCGCAGCAGCGACTATGTCACACACTACCGCCTTATCAAATAACTGTCCTTTATCACTCATCAGACGGTGCCTCTCCTGTAATTTGTTTCATTATCTCGTCATGCTCATTATATTCTTCATCATATTCAATACTCATTACATCAAACTTTCTCTTCAGGAACAACGTTGGTCCTCGACCATCTCGATACTTAACAATTGTCATCTTCAACCATTGTTGTTCATCTGATATTATTCCCAACATGACATCCGAATTCTGACCAAGTCTATCAGAACTAGCCGAATCCATGGCATCCATATCTTTACCTTGCAGATGCCTCTTGTGACCTTCACGATTAATCTGGTTAGCATTTATGACAGGCACATTCAATTTTCTACCCATCAATTTCAAGTCCCACGATATTGCACCTACAGGATCATCGTCATCTACATTTGGCTTCATCAAATAAATTGGATCTACCAATATCAAATGTATCTTCTTGCCACTTGATTTCTCAAAACTATTAATTCTTGATTCAATGAAGTTAGCTTTGCACATTGATGGTGCATCTAAAATCATGAATACATTTTCACGCTTGCTTCTTTCTTCTTTAACCTTCTGTTCAATATATAGCAGCTCTTCATCAGTTAATAAATCGGCATTTTTCATTTTGAAGTATGGAACGCCGGTCATCTTCGAATATAGACGCCGTTTTTGCTGCATTATCGGCATCTCAATCGTCACATACAATACATTAAATCCGGCTTCCCAAGCAGAATATCCAAAATTCAATAGTACGATTGACTTTCCTTGACCTGTACGACCCATCACTGTGATTAAATCTCCGCCCATCCATCCACCGGTAGCAAGTGTTAGTGGAGGAATACCAGTTTCAACACCTCTATATTTTTCCGGATTGTCATGTCTGTCTTTTATTTCAGCAATATCATCATCAACACTCATGAACGCATCTTCTTCAATAATACGATCACGAGTACTTTGATCATTAATTTTGTCTAATGTTAATTCTAGTTTTCGAATCAACGGTGCAGCACTTACATCTCTAGTACCTTCTTTAATTGACTTCAAGTCTGATAATACGCCCTGTGTAGCATCAAATATTTGTCGTATATGAAATAGATTTTTGATTTCGTCAACAATTGGTTCTAATTCTTGTTGTTCAAATTTCCTGTTTAGTATCTTTTCAAATAGTGCTTTTGCATCAGCAATTGACTGTTCTTTTTTGTACTTCTTGATTATTTTCTGCTTAACAAGATCTATAGTGAGGGCAGATGCATACGAATGGTAGTGCATCATTATAGTTGAAAATAGCCAACTTCTAAAGTCAGTTGTAAAGCATTCCGGTGAGACGCAGCTGTCAATTAGTTTCTCTATGTTGCGAACAGCAGCCTGCGCATCAATAGTGTCATGATTAATGAGACTTTTGAGTAGTTTGTTTTCGCTAGCTATTGCAGTGAATAATTTGTCAGACACGATGGCCTTTTTTTCCAGTTCGACTAAGTTGTTCTAAAAGCACTTTTGATTTTTCTTGTCGAATATCTGATCCAACAAGTCGTATCTCGATCAAATTTGACTTCAATAATGCTACTAGTGATTCATTGAAAATTGTTGACGATGAAGTTATGTCGTGCATTGATGTAAGTATTGTCACCTTTTTTTGATTACATCTGGTGACGAACAATTTGTCTAGAAATTGAGTTGATTGGCTAGTTTGTACATGATAGTCACGACCAATATCATCTACTACTAGAAAATCTACATTTGTGACAATGTATTGGTATTTCAATTTCAAGTTGTAATCTTTCCAACCTGAAGTTATGAAATCTACCAAGTCAGTCATTGATATGAAATAAGCAGTGAACTTTTGTCTTATAGCTTCAATTGAAATAACTATTGCAGCAGTTGTCTTTGCCAGACCATGTGTACCAGAGAAGAACAATCCAGTGCCATTCTCTCTAGCTTTTTCAAGGTTATTGTAATACAGCGTGTAGTTCTGTATAGACTCATCATTAGCAACGTCATTGCTCCAAGTGTCAATGACATGATTGAAATTGAACGAATGATAATTTGCAGGAATGTTGGCTAGTAGCAGATGTCGTTTGAGTTCATTATTTTCTTCTTTTATGACATGTCGAAGACCGTCAAATTCTGACAATTCAAACATTCGAAAATAATGATCTAAGAAATTTCGCTTTTGATTCATAGTCTATACTATACTTTTTCATGCTCAAGTTTTAGCCATTCATAGTCTGAAAATAATTCATCTTCTCTATTCTCAGTCCGTAGAATGTCAGCACCCATGCGCCACAATCTCACTAACTCATCAACACTGTTATTTGTTAGCATTTTTTGATAAATAGCATTATCGAGGACATTACCTGTAGCTAGTTTGATAGAGAACTTTTGAGTGCCTGATTGCTTTTGTTTTTCTGTTTCTTGTAAAATAGCCTCTTTGTTGACACGAGGTTTGTCTTGCAATTCCATTGAGATACCTTCAGCCATCTTGAAGACATATCTGAATCCTCGTTGTCCAGCTATTTTAGGGTTATCATTATACTTGTGACAAGCTTCATTTAGAATGGCTTCATCAAAATTCGACATGTCGAGTAAAAACTGTGCAATAGTGCCAACAGTAAACCGCTTGTCTCTCTCCATACAATGTCGCTGTATTAGTTTGATTGTCTTAAGTAGTGATTCTATTAGAATGCTGCTAGGTTTAGAAAGTACAAGCTGAATTTTCTGCTTGATAAATTCATCAGATACTTGTTTTTGTTCTTCTTGCTTTTGTTCATCTGTGAAAACAGTTACTCTAATATTTCTAAGATGATCTTTAGCTGAAAATTCAGAATTGTCTTGTCTAATCTTTCTACCATTCAAAACATATGTTATAGCATTTTCATGTTCTTTTTCAATTACAATACCGTAATTGACTAATTCTTTCCAAACACTGTCAGCAGAAGTGATGTTGATGCCTATAGTTTTTCGTAATGTTTTAGCATTACGAATACTCACATCGTCACTTACTGTGCGAGCAAGATAGATCATTTTAAGTAGGACTTTGAACGCATCACTGCTTAATTCATTGATATACTTTTCTAAGATGACTGTTTCGATATCAAAATACGTCATTATGAGTACTTATTGGCAAAAATTGTCGATAACTTTACACAAACTTGTGGTCAAATAAGCAGTATACGTAGCAGTGATTAAGGAAGGATTATCTGAAGTTAAAAGCTATCAATCAGTTGGAACTGTCTCTCTTGCTCACAAATTGCTCGACGCTTCTTGTAATGTCCAATCAAGTACCGTAAATTATCCTTAAAGTCTATCACGATAGCCTCTGTTTTGCCATCTGACAATCTCAATGTCCGACCTATTCTCTGTATCACTCTTGTCGGTGATTTACCACCACCTGCTAATATCAGTGAATCAAGCGCGGGTATATTCAAACCCTCATCGGCTAAGGACGTCCCTAAAATCACGTCTAGCTGCTTATTTCTAACTTGGTCAATATACTTCTTTCTCAGCATTTTGTCAACATGACTGTATATGAACTCGCACGATATACCGTCAATCGCTCGTATCATTTTTAATAACAAATGACCATGATTTTTTGTAGTAACTGTTATCAAGATGGATTTGTTAAGACCATGAAGTCGCTTAACGCAATCTACTATCAACTGATTTCTATATGTATTGTTGACAATATACAGTTTGTAAATCGTCTTGTACTTTTTCCTACTAAACTTATATGCTGCATTTTTTGACCCCTGCAAATAATAAATCTTCGGTCTCACTAAATACTCGTGCTCAATCAAGTATGATGCAGAAACTTGTGCCACAATGCTTCCAGCATAAGCTTGCAGTACCATGTCACGACCAGTGCCGGTTTCAGGGGTAGCAGAGAGACCTCCTCTGAAATAACTGCTTTTACAGACTTTCATTGTTTCGACATACGAATTTGCCGACAAGTGGTGGCACTCGTCAACCATAATGCATTGAACAGTTTGCAAAAATCTCTTAATGCTATCATTTCTCAAATAGCTTTTCTTGACGATAGTGTCATTTTCCATCTGCTCTTTTTCAACTTCATCAAATGGCACGTATTCTTTACCTAACACTGCATGAATTGTCTGAACCATACAAACATTGATTTTTTTGATATCACATTCACCACCGCCAATTTTACCTATAGGGATCTGTAATAATTGAGTCAAGTCATCATAAGCTTGCTCAAATAAATCACCAGTATGCACTACAAATATTGACGGCATATTCAATTTAGCAAGAATAGCACCGGCAATAACTGTTTTACCGCCGCCAGTTGCTACTTGAATTACAAATCGCTGATGATCAATAGCGGCTTCAACGATGTCAGTTTGGTAAGGTCTAAGTTTAGCGTGTAGTTTTAATGGTTTGTTTGTAGCAGGTTTTAGTCTATTGTCAATGACATCGTAATCAATCTTGTGAGTTTCAAGAACATCAGCTGCTTTTGAAAATAGTCCAGTGGGAAAAGATTGTTTTTGTCTGTTGTATAGAACATGATCAATTGTGACAAAGTTGAATCCATTGAACTCGCTTGTCTTGTATGTCATCGCAGCATATAGGTCATAGATTATGGTATTGTCAATGTTACCAACTATTTTGCTGTTTATGTTGTTGACTTCAATTTTGATCATAATAACAATAAGTCATGCAAAAAAGCTATGATTTTTCACATAAAAAAGCCAGCATTTCGCTGGCTAATTCTAATCAAATTATTCAATTTTATCTAATTAACGGTCTATTCTTTATGAAGTAAAAATCTACACCAATATGAGTTATATCTGCTGATGTCAACTGATTCGCAGCATCATTGTTCGAATATGTCCACACATACAACACTAACTCATTCTTCATTGCAAATCCTGTAGAAGCAACAGCTATTCCAAACACTGCTACTTGCTTATAATTTGCAACTACTAACGGCATCATCATTATTGACTTCAATGACGTTGCCTCATTACCGCCACGCTCAACTGCATTCAAACCTGCATTGTATCTAGCAGTTATCACATCATCTATCTTCAAAACTGACTGTGAACTTGTCGCATACTCTAACAAACTTGCAACACTATGACATACATCAACTGATGCAAACTTTCCAAGACTAGCAACACCAGTTATTGAATCACCCTTCGTCAAATGCTCAACATCTAACGGTGTCGGCAAATTCGATATCAACGGTCTAATATACGTCTTACTATCAATATTAACTGTAACATTTGCTGTACCATCAGTATGAGCGTAACCTAACAGTGTCTTTAGCGTTGCATCAAGTTCAATAGCTTCAACCATACCCTGGTAAGGTAAGTGCTTATATGAAATCTTAACTTGAGCTCCATCATGAGGTTCAGCAATATAATCCATATCAATCCACAATTGCTGACCATCAACAATTATTGCACTATCAAGAACTGTAATCCAATTGTCTACAGGAACAACGCTATTTGTAACATACGCATTCACTCTAGCAGTAGGTATACTCTTATACGTCATCTGGAAATCTGCCGGATTAGATGACGGCGGTGAATAAATTGCGCCACTACTATTCACTAACACAAACTGATCAATGTCACCACTTGAACTCTGTCGATAAACAGGTGCCCAACCAGCAATAATAAGATCCAATGCTAACGGTACATACACTATTGACGATATCTTAGCAAACGAATATGGCGCATGAATTCCGCCCGACGGATGTCTAAACACTTGCCCTGAAATCATTGAAGGATTCTGCGCTGTAAATGGCTCAGACGCTATTTCTGTAGTACCAGTAGATGTAGTATACACACCACGAACCATCCACACCTTATTTGTAGCAAATGGTAAATATATTCGTCTAGATGTGTTGCTTGTATTTGTAACGAACATCGTACGAGTACTACCATTAACTGATGTAGTTGATGACACTATCGGCGTTACACTTATTTGTTTATTTCGCATTGCTGTCTGATAATTTGCAGCATAACTATTAACAGTTCCAGTATGATTGTAATTCAACTGCTTTGAATGTCTCATTGAATATAGTGACGTGTCAGACATGTTAGTGCCTGATCGAACTATACCACTATGAGGATTGTAAGCAATTTGTGCTATAGGAAAAGTTGCTGCATTCACGTAATTCACAGATAGTACTTCGTCTGGTACAAACGTCAAACCGTAATTACTTGGATACTGTACATCGTAAACAATCCAAATCTCTTGATTAGTTAATGAAACATTAGTACCTAATGTAAATGTAGCAGTAGCTGTTCCAGTGTTTAACCATGATCCAACAACATCTACTAGTCCTACAGTATTCATATATACATACGGTTTTGTACCTGGACCAGCATCATCAGTTCCAAGAATAATTGTTCCAGCAGGAGAACCTGCAGGTGCTTTAACTACAATAGTATTACCATTAGCCCAATTGCCAAGACCGGTTGCTCGATAATAGTCTTGAGAAGAATCTGTATCGACAGTATTAAGTCTAACAACATTTGACACGACTGTTGTTTGCAAATCACTAATAGTAGTTCTAGTTTTGTCAGCTGCGCAAGCTATTGAATAACCTGTTATTGCTGCATCGCTAAATGCGTCATACTTAATAGTAATTGGTCGTCGAACATTGTTTTGACCAGTCAATAGTTCTTGTACAGATGACTTCAAAATTTCTTCATAAGTAATCTGTTTTCCAAACACAAGTTTGTGCCGCAAGTCAATTACATCTTGTTGCGCCACTGAATCATTGAATAATCCGTCAGGTCTATCAGATATTCCGCCAATTACAACATCTGATGCTTGCTGACCATTCAAATCTTCATCAATGAAAGGTGATATTGACCGTCTAAATACTAGTGCTACAGGAATGGCATAAATGTAACCATCAACACTCTTAAGTTGTGATCTTGATGCAATGTCTCCGTTACCTGCTCTCCACAGCCCGTAATCACCTGTAGATGCACCCATGTTTGAGAAATTAAATGGGTTTACAGGCAGTAACGCACCACCTTGAGCAAAGGTGATTGCATCAAATATATTTGAATTTTGAGCACTTGGAGCAGCTACATTTTCTTGAATACGAAGTCTATACTGAATCTGTACTCGCTTAGTAGTTTCAGGATAAACAGCTGCTATGATTGGATCAATAATGTCATCAGCTAATGTGCTAGTGACATTTTGAACATTGCCTTCTTTGTAAATATGTGTAGCATCTGGTTTGTAATCTGTCGATCCGCCAGATATCATCGTCTTCCATACTTCAAGGAATATGAAATCGTATCGATGATTACCGGCACCAAGTGAAGCTGCACTCAAGTTAATATCAGATGTACCAGAAGATAATACATTTACTTGCCAGCCATTTACGAATGCAAAGTCTTGGGGCATTTGAAATTTGTTTGACCAAGTGGCATTGAATGCAAATGATGAAGTATTTAAGAAGCCGCTTTGGGCTTGATTTGAAATGTATTTCTGAAACTTGTCTGATATGACGTCAAATAATAGATTGAGTTCTGAATCAAGGACAGGTTTACCATCTTGAAATATTAGAGTATCGTACCCGTGAAATTCAGGCTGTAGTGTTCTAGATACTCCGGTGCCGTAGTCAAGTGTTGACATTATTTGCTCCTGCTGTCATCTAAATATGATTTGACTCTTTCTTTTTCAGCCTCTAATTCATTATGTTCATCTTGGTCAAATGCAATCCAACCTTTGTCATGTGTTAGCAATCTGTATTGACCGTTATTGAATTGCGTCGTTCCGATAGGAATATCTCTTGCTCGAATTCTATAGTGTGATCCTGGATGATCTTTCAAATGTCTTCGTTGTTCATCAATTGATAGGCTGTTCCACCATTCACTGGTAGCTCTATTAAGTGCCATTTTAGCAAATTCTTTACTGATAGTATTTGAGTGTTTATGTTTTTGAATTGCTCTTTCTTGACGTAATGCCTTTTCTTTAGATGGATGTCGACCAAGTAATTTAGAGCCGTCACTAGTATATAGACAGACCTTTTGTTCTTTGCCTGGTCGACTGTCTTTGTCTTTTTTCTTACAAGGTCTGATTACTGATTCTATATCTTTCATTTTTTACCAAGTAGTGTTTTGATTCTATCAAGCATTGATTTCTTTTTAGGTTCCATCTTCTTTTTTGCAGCGTCTTCACGAATTTTTTTAAGGAATGGATCATTAGATTTTACAGGTTCTTTTACTGGTTCAGGCTTTGTAATTTCATCTATTTCTCTTCGAACAGCGTCCTTATCAGATATATCAGGTTCTGATTTCGTTTCAGGACCTTTGCTTGTATCAGCTAATAGTTGGTCAATGTCAGTCTCTTCAGGCTGTTCAGGCTGCTCAGCTACATCAATATCAGACGGTGTGCGTTCTTTTTGTCGTTTGATGTCAGTTTGATCACTACGAGTTTTTTCAAGTTGTTTTTGGCGTTCTTCACGTCGTTTTTGTAATTCTTCTCTCTGAGCTCGTATTTTATCTATATTAGCATCAAGTTCTTTTGATCGTCCTTCGAGTCTTTCGCGTTGTGCATTAAGTTTTTCACGAACACCAGCCATTTGCTTCTGAAATTCAATATATACTGGATCATCTGTCGCTTTGAATCTCTGTACTGTCGGTAACTCAGGCTTTTTTTCTTTCTCAATGAATTTTTGTTCACCTCTAGTTACGCTAGTAATTTTTGCATCGTCATTTTTATCAATGAATCCAGTCTGTAGTCTTGTAGGTGCACCACCAATAGATGGGTCTTCAAAATATCCGTCACCATACATCAATAGATCTGTAGCATCTGATACACCGATATTTTCAGCATCACTCTTGTTTTGCAATCTAAAAGTCATCTTAGCACCAATATTTGCCTGAATCTTTCCAGGTATATTTTGCTTTGCAGGTGACTGCGTTGCAATAACCATGTGAGCACCGACAGATCTAGCAACTGTTAGCATGTGATCAACTAAATTGAATAATCTTGCAGCATTCGGATTAACTTCCTTATTAAACAAATCTTTAGCTTCGTCTACTATCGTCACAATTCGATGCATTTTTTTACGCTGCTCAGCCGGTATTAGATCAAACGCTTTCTTTTCACTATCATTCATTTGTTCAGGCTGTTTAGCAATAAACGAATTCCAATCTTCAATATTCCTAAAGCTCATACCTGTCAAACCACTAGTGTTCTTAAAGAAATTGTTTCTTCGATTGACTTCATCACTTAGTGCTTGCAATGACTCTTCTGCTTCTTTTGCATTAGCAGCTATAGGTCTATCTAAATATTCACTATCCTTATATTGCGCAAACTCTGCGCCTTGTTTAGCAGCATCAATCAAAATCATCTTGGCTTCATCAGGTGACTTACCCATCTGAATTGAATTTATGATGCTCTGATTAAACACAGACTTACCTGATTTAGTGGCACCAGAAACTATCAAGTGAGGAGTTTTACTAAAATCGTAAGTTATTGTATTGTTGTTCTCGTCTTTACCAAACGCAATTGGCAATTTAGTAGGATCTTTTGAAGCTTTCACAAACGCATCATTTGTAATCAACTCTTTAAACGATACAGGATCTCTATCTCTTAAATCTGTGCCTTTAGGTACATGAACATCAATAGTATCTGTATCTCTATTTTCAGTAATAGTAACATTCTCTTTCTTACCAATAAAATGACTCATGACGGTCTTACTTTCAGACGACAATAGCTTATGCATTGCCTTAGCTTTGTCTTTATCTAAAAGCTGTTTCAGACTCAATTTGTACGTTACTACATTAGGACTATTGACAACATCTGAAACTTGCGCATCACCTACATCCATTGCCTTTAATGCACGATCTAAAGACTCTTGATATTGCTGAATATTTTTCAATTTCTGTGGATCTGGAGGTGCAGGATCGCTCAAATTACTTGCATCTCTATATATTTGACTTTCATTTTTCTTGACAGTTTCAATTGTGGTCTTATATTGATTATCAGTTTTGTCACCAATAGCTTTCAATCTCTGTTCATTCTCAACTTGTAACTTCTGCTGTAATTCATCAGCTTTTATTTCTTCTTTTTGTTCTTTTGGAACGTTAGCATTTGTAACAACTTTAGATTTTTCAGGCAATTTCTTTTTCTTACGCAATTCAAGATTCTTACGATTTTCTAAATATTTTCGATATTTAGCAGCCTCTGACAATGATTTTTTCTTAGGTTTAAGCTGCTTTTTCTTATCTTCAAACTCTTTCTTTAATTGCGTCAGATGCTTCTTAGGCAACTTAGCTTTTTGCTTTTTTGTATCAACTTTCTTAGTCTTAGAACCCTTCCATTGCTTATATAACTGTTTGTACAAGCCCTTTTGACGTTCATCGCCACTCTTTAATGACTTAATCTTTATTGTACGTGTCTTATCACGTTTAGAACTCGGATTCGACACACGCTTTTCACCCATCTCTTTATCAAAAGACTTCAAAGACTGCTTCTTTGCAGTCTTGAACATGCTGCTTGCTTGCAACTGCAAAAATTCATTCTGTATCAAAGCAAGAAATTTCATGTCAACCCTTCATTCATTTTTATTTCTCACCTTAAGTCAACTAGGCATGTTAGCTCACTTAAAATGTCAATCTCCAACAGATTGTCAGCGTAGATGTACTTGGTTTGTTCCAGACAGGGAACGTATGATAGTTCACCATATCTCCGCCGCCCGGCGTTGTTGATCCAGTCCCGCCAAATAATGACATTTCAACAAGCGCACCAACAGCTTCTGTATCATTATACACTGTCTCAAAATCAACTATATTGGTACGAGTCAGTGACTCAACACCAAGCGTATCTACATAATACACTCGATTGAATATCTTTCTAAACAACTCATTAACAAGCGCTATTTGCACTGCAGTTGCAACAGGCGGATTCTGCAAATCCCAACCGGGATCGCCAGTACCAACTGCTAATGTCTTCAACCCAGGCACATAAGTTCCCAGACCGGCATTATCTGACATCAACTGTGCCATCAAATAAGATGCTTGATCTACAATTACATTCTGTTCTACACGTGTCTCAATAGTACCATCTTTATGCTTCATTGTCATGAAGATGTCACCACGCTTAATCCATCGATAATTAGTCTCTTGCATATTTCCTCCAAATTTGTTAGAATTTTCTCTTCTCAATGGTTCCATCTTTATGCTTCATTATACCAATAGCTGCATCAGACTTAACTCGAGGCACTTGCTCTTTCATTGCCGGTGCTGCCTTTTTAGCCTGCTTAATCTGCATTAAAATCCTCCAAAGAATCGTTCAATCCAGAAGAACAACATATCTGTAGACTCATTAGTAATAGAATCTAAATCATTTGTTGTAAACGGATGAGCATTTGTTTCGTGACAAAAACCATATTCATTATCTACAGTTGTAACACTCTCAAGATACGGTATTGCAAATCTCATCATCACTTGCTCAATAGGCAACTCAAATTGCTCTCTAGCCAATATACCAAAATTAACTTTCTCTTTTATGTCTAACTCAACTCGCTCGTGATTAAAATCACTAGCATTAAAAAATAATGTCTCTTCAGGTTTCTTAACTATTTCGTTAAGTCCACCCCAATGCACATCTGAGAACATTCTTGTCTCGCATATATGTGCATGTAATCCTTCAGGAATATCATATGCAATTATTGCGTCACTAGGAACATTAACCTGATTCAGCAGCGCTTTCTTAGTTAAATCAAAAGCACCAGCAGTAACTGTATAAGTATTCGTATATAATCTAAGTTCTCTGTATATGACGTATTTATTAAATTTGTAGATAATTTTGACAGTCTCTGTCACTAATGGGTTCCTACTTAAACATATCTTACCAGTAAACCCGTTAACTGATATCACAGATATCGGTGGGCCAGCAGGCGTAACTACAAGCTGGATGTCTGTTGGATCAGTAGTTATCTTTGTCTCAGCTATGTTCAATATCGGTTTATAATATGCATAACAACAATTGTTTGTACCATCAAACTGAGCTGTCACGTTCTCTGTTATTATCTCTGCTTTCTTGTATTTAGCTGCGCAATCTGTGCGAACATCTTCAGTGCCACGATAAGCAAAATCCCACCTAACAATCTCATCTTGTATGTCCTTAGTCCTAATAATCTCAGAGAATACATACCTTAACAAGAAATAAGTATGTGCCGGCTTAACCAATTTCAATACTGCAGTTACATTTGCATTAAACTCGTCCCAATTTCTAATAGGTATCGTCCCAATATTAACATCAAACGAAAACATGAATTGCCATGCTATATTATTCAAATACTCTCGAATAGAAACAGATTGCACACCAAGAAATACTGACAAACCCTCAATCAAGCTCTCCTTGGTTGATCCCTTGAAAAACATCTGCATCAACACTAACAACACTTCTCGATATCTATCATGCGAAAAATCTGCCCTTGGCTCAAACTTCAACAAATATCCCAAATTCTGATACAACAATTCTGATCGTGTCTGCTGATAATAATTGTCACGAGAATAATCTTCTGTCACTTGCATTGATCTGGCAATTTCAAGAGCCAATGACTTGAAATAACCATAAAACACTGTTGACTCTGAATCCTTATTATACGTACTCTCTAAATTACCCAAAATCCTATTCACAATATCAATATGATACTGATACCATCTATCCCTATACTCTCTTGGCGGCGTAGCTATATCTTTACAAGTGAAAAAGTAATTCTCAGTCGTCATTACATTGTTACTATAATCTCTAGCATCAACTGACACATTAACCATGTACTTATCTTCAAACGTCTCTGACGGTGTAATTGCAAGTAGATAACCGCGACTTCTCGGTATAAAGTACACATTCTTGTTATCTTCAAATCTAGCCACAAACATTGTAAACGTCGGATTCACTTGCACATGATACAAATTAATGAACTCTAAACTTGAAATCTGATCATAATCCTTATCAATAACAACCGCAGTAAATCCCGGTATCGCATCTAAAAATACACTAACTTTCTTAACCGTTGAATACTGATCATGCGTCAAATTTGCTGTGGCAACTACTATACCACCAACTGTCACATACAAATTGTTATCAAGCACATCTAAAAACACATCCGGCAATAAACCAGAATAAGTAACAGCTATCACATCTGTAGTAAGCACAGTGTAAGTAGTATTTGCAATCTTAACACTAACAGTTCGCAAATCGACACCAGACACGTCATCATCCAAGAAAATCATCACATTTGTATCTCTAGACACATCCTCAGCTTTATGCTTCGGCCAAAACCCTCTAATATACGGCGCAGTCGTATCTGTCGGAAATATACCAACTACAACAGGGATTAACGCGTTACCAGCATTATCATTAGCATAAATAACAACATTATCTAGATCTTGAAAATTTGGAATACTTGCAATTGGTCCAACTTGAACTTGCAAAGTATTATATGGTAACACACCCGTATATGAAAAGAATGCTGAATTCTTACTTGTAGAATACTCAATATCGTCAACAACTATTCTAACAGTATCAACATCAATACCAGACAATGCATCAGCAAAATTCACAGTCAAATGTGTCTGTACTGTAAATACAAGATTTGCAGGATCTATAGACGTTACAGCCGGTTTCTCTAAATCTAATCGCAATGAATTTGAAGCAGTCTTCACAGCTTCAACGTTACCAGCATTGTCAACTGTAAAATACTTGATGTTGTAAATACCACTTGCAGCAAACGGTATTTTTTCTGTGACAGTATATGATGAACTTGTAGTAGGATCAGGCGGTATTATTGGATCTACTGCAAATTCATAATATGTTCGATAAACACTGGAATGTACAGCGTCAATTGTCAATTGCAGTAATGCGTCATTTGTCCAATTTGTCGTTATACTATCTGTAGTGATTGGTATTGTAGTATCGAGCTTAAAAATATGCTGCTTTACAGATTCAACATTACCAACGTTATCGACACTATAAAAGTGTAATACGTGAATACCTTCAGACGGTATCAACAATGATGACAAATATGTCGAATAAGCAATTACATTATCCCATTTGTAATATGTACGATAGACTCCTGAATCCGGATCAACTGCATCTAAATCTATACTTGGCGATGTCACATACCAATTATTATTACCATCTGGTGGCAATGCGTCAACTGTAGTTTCAGGAGCAGTCTTGTCAATCTGTACTGGCAACGATTCTTCAATAATTTCGTAATTTCCAGCATTGTCAACACCGCGATACTTTACAATGTATTGACCAGTACTAGAAAGCGTCAATACGACCGAAGATGCAGGACCTAATATTGTCGGATCTGTTCCATCAGTGCTATATAATATCCTGTTAGTACCTGACGATGACTGATGATATGGATCAGGTAACGGTACTTCATAATCATTAGAAGTAATCGTAACTGTGACATTATTTACCGTCCAACCACTAATAGCATCATCAGTTGAAATCGGCGGATTAGTATCCAACTTTAATGTATTGCGACTAGACAATTGTGGTATAGAAGTGTTTGTAGTCTGTCGACCACGCTTGTCAACTACTATAGTCGTTATGTCTTTCGGGCCTTGTATGTCATACGACGGTATAGGCGGAACTATATCGTCAGGATAGATAAACGGATCAGTCTTGTCAGAAAAGTCAACTTCAATATCAGGATCATCAATGTCACCAATAATTATTTGCTTAGCGTTAGATCCTAATGCTGTATCAAACAATGTACAATACGTATAGTCTACTTCAACATTGTCACTAATTAATGGCACTGCATTGGCTGTAATCGTTATTTGATTTCCTGACACAGAAACGACAGCATATGTTTCTAACTGTGTTTTATTTTGCACTCTAGTAGCAGCAGTTAGTGTCTCATATGTCGTATTGATCTGTAATGTTTGATATACGCAAGTGAATGGTCCCGGACCAGACACACTTATTAATGTAGAATGCTCATTAAACACAAACACATTAGGACTTGAAACTTCAGCTTTTATTGATGGTCGTAATGGAATATCAGATGGATCGAGTCTATACCACCCATTATCACCATTTGGTGAGAAATCTGTATAATCAGTATTCTTTACAATACTTACATTAACTACAGGAGCTCGATTCAAAATTGCAACAGTCGCACCAAGATCTTTTACATCTTCAGTGTTACCGGCAGCATCAACGGCAAACCACTTAATAGTACTAACGCCATTTTCAAGAAGGTCAATTGTTGTACCTTCAGGTGATAATGTTGTAGGCTGACCATTTATTGCATAATAGACATGACTGATGCCGCAATAGATATAACTGACTTTGATAACGTCAGTATCTACAAACGCTTCGTTAGTATAGATCTTGTTGTCAGAAATGTAACTTACAGTTAATGTAGTAGCTGTTGTTTCGTTGTATACGTTAGAAACACTAAACAAGAACTTATGAGCGATCGTAAGTTCGTTTTTAGTGTCATCTTTAGTCGATATTATTTCATCTGTTATTGTATATTGCCTATCATCTACGGGCTTCAAGAATATACGTAATGGATCTGATACTACTATTTCTGGTTTTGCTCGATTTAATGACTGTATACCGATGCCTGCATTAGTTATATCAATCCAATGATTTGCGAGAGCATTACGATAAGTATCAGCTACTCGAATTTGAGTCGCCGATATTCTAACTGCGTAGTAATATCTACCAGTCAATAACGGATCAGGCAATTGCACCGTTGTTTGAAACTGTAGTACATTACCCGTATTAAGATTATGTGACACTGATGTCGTTAAAAAATTAGTCAGAGCGTCAGCTGTAAACACTTTGACAGTTGAATCTACGTTCATTACATTCAAATACGTCATCATTGACGACCAATCAGTATATGTCGTCAAATTTTGTCGCAATGAATCTGTCAACATCGGATAAAAATCATTATTTTCAATTACATGGGCCCACGACAAGATTATATTGAGATCATTGTATGCATTAATTGCAGTAGCATCAGTCGCAGTACTTGGCTCAATAAAATCATAATCAAACAGACGTTCTTGTGGTGTTTCTACGTTTCCAGAAACATCAACAGAGAAATATATCAGTCGAATTACTTTTGAAGTATAAGGTAATTGTATCGGTCCATCTTCAGGATGATACTCTAAAGTAGGATCTTCATCGAACTGATAGATTATCTTACTTACACCTGAAGTAATATCTACAGCTGAAAACGAAATATCAGGTGTAGTAGTATAATATCCACTACCATGATCTGGAACTACTGTCAAAGTAGTAACTGGAGCAGTGGAATCTAACTGATAAACTTTCTCTACAGTTGCTGTCTCAGTGTCAGTACTTGCAGTAGCAGCTACTTCCCAAATACCATCACCAGGAAGCACAAAATGACCAGTATAATTTACATACAAATACGTTTCTGTAAATGTATGAGGATACATGTCAACACTAAGACCAAATACAGTCTCTGTTGCATCATATGTTCCTGGACTTACAAACTTAATTTCTGATGTGGATAATCCTGAACCACTAGTTGGCGATGTAACTGTAACATAACCAGTACCCGCTAAGCCATCAGAACCAGTCTCTGTAGCTATCGGTACATCACCACCAATTGTATTATTGATCTGATCAATAATGTCTTGTATTGACGTCTTTGTGGAATCTACACCGCGAATGTTAATGACAATTGGTGTATTAGACTGATCAATCTCAAGAGCAATAAATGAACCACCGGACAAATCAATCAGTCCAGTGATTTGAACAGTACTTGTATACGTTGCTGTTGTGGGTTTGTTTCTAGGCGCAATCTTGTACTGTAATTGAGTTACTAAGTCAGGTTTAGTAGTTAGTAATCCGATTTGTGGTGATGATTTATACCAACCGTTTTCACCATTAATCGGAAAACTTTCAGTCATCAATACTTGTAAAGCACCAGTCGAAATTTCAACTCTAAACGGTATTGACTCTTTAACAGTCTCAACGTTTCCAGCATTATCCACAGAGAAGAACTTTACAACATATAAACCTGACGTCTTGATCTCAAATGATGTTGCAGGCGTCAAATCTCTAGTTGGAGTAGTGCCATTTGTAGTATAGTATGTTGACTGTTGACCAGAAGCAGAATCAGTTATAGTGAAGTTAATAGTTACAGGTACATGAACGACGTCTAACGGAACTGTAATAGCAGTCGTCGGTGCGTCGTTATCGTACTTGAAGACTATAGTTTGAATATCTTCTTTGTTACTAGCAGTATCTGTAGCATAGACCTGCAAATAGTGAATACCTTCACCAGGTATTGTAAGAGCTACAGAGTATTCTTGGAATGTAGTGCCGTCCCAAGAGTAATAGATTTTGTCAACGCCAGAAACAATATCATTAGCAGTTATTGTTATGACCGGTAGTGATTGATACCAACCATTTTCACCATCGGGTTGGATATTGACATGAATTGTAGATACCGGAGCAATACCGTCAATCTTGACAGATTCAGTCTGTACAGCATTTGCTTCACTAGTAGATATACTAATTGAGTAGTATTTTACAGTTGTCGTGCCTTCAGTCTCAATAATGAACGGTGTAGTATATAGTCGTCTAGACGGATTTATGAGAATTAATGGATCTGATCCATCTAATGTATAGTACGAATGACTGGGTTCATTAGTCTCTAGTATGACAGCAAAAAAGCTAGTACACCAACTAGTGGATATATTACTATTTGTTACAGGTATTGCCAAGATCTACCTCACATTAAATTGTGTGAATTACTAATGATTGCAAATTCAAGTAATCTAAGTCAGTGACCACGATATCTTTTGATCCTGTCTCGCCTGAAACATTGTATGCAGCAGTTATTACATAATTGTCAGGATTAGATCCGTCAGCAGTTGAAACGTATAATGAACCGTCACTGTCGATGAACCCTCTACTTAAACCATTTACAACATCATCACGCGAATTTACTAATTGTAATGCCACATCATTTGCACTAATTCTCCAGAACTTAGATACGTCACTAGCACTTCCAGCAGTACTATATCTTAGCACATTACTTGCAGTTCTATATGATGTTGTTATGCCTGTCTGATAAACCGTCCATACAGTGTTAGATTGGATAATTTCATTAGCAATATGAGTACCGTCTGACACTGCCATTTTTGTCAATGGCATTATCACGTAGTCAACACCGTTATTGTTGTCAGCTATTGCAATAATGTCACTCTGATTGATACGGTCACCCATATTTTTCTGATCAAACAATGTATATAATTCAGATGTTAACGTGTCAATAACTACAGGACTTTCAGCATTCAATCTAAGCTTAACTGTGAATTCAATGTCGACGTTTATTTCATTAGCTGATTTGACTAATACATCAGCAGTGATGTGCCTACGAACATCTACTTTATCTTGTATTATCTTGACTAGTGAATTCACATTGTATGAAACAGTGATTGATTCTCCATATTTATACGACACAATAACGGTTTGACCATCAGTAATAGTTGACAACAATGATCTAGCAATACTAATATAGCCGAATTGCGTCGTCGGCATCTGTAGCACGTAATCATTGTTAATATCATACACTATAGTACCAGTAAGATCAATAACTACAATAGTGTATCTGTCAATTCCCTTTTTACCTAATGATTTATATTCTTGACCAACTAAACTAACGTTCTCGCTGTAATCAAATAAATCGCCAACTGGCAATCCGGTAGTTGCATCAAATAACAATTGAACACTGCGCTGAGCATCTACTGAATTACCTGTAAGCAATATGTTGTCAACTTTATTAAACAGATACTGCGTGCCTTCTTGTAATATCTGGCCTGTACTAGTAGTAACAGAATTTATAGACTCAACAGGCTGATTACTAAAAATTGCAGGATCAGCCTTCTTATACTTGTATGTAACCCTAATTATATCTGTTAGTGCAATACCAATCAAAAAGTTAATAGCATTAGTGTCGTTGACGTCTATAGATGTTCCGTTAGATTCAATTATGAATGACTCAACTACGTTTCCATTAACTAGTTGCGCTGTTGTTTCATTACCGACAGCACTAGCTATGACAACTTCACCGACAACAGGTTCTACATACGAATAATCAGCTGATATAATATCGCCAGAAACTAATCCTGGTGGAAATGACAAGAATGAGAATGATATTTTACCTCGCTGATTAACTCCAACTGTTTTATAATATACTCGATAATCAACATCTCTTACTAATGGTGTCTTTGTCGAAGGTTGAATTGTTAACGAACCACTCGCAGGAGTAACTATATCAATTGCAATGCCATTTTGCGCATTGCTCAGTGTAGTTGCCAACTTAAGAGTTGTATTCGTCAACCTAATAGCGTAATAATCTACACCTGTAACTAACGGACTAGGCAATGTGCCACCGACAGCAACTGCAATTCTAGCAGTATCACCTGTATGATAAACATGACCAACTGGAACTGTTACAACATTAGTTGACGGGTCAATTGAACAACCACTAACACGATACAGATAAATCGTATCAGTCAAAATTGCAACATTTTTACCGAGTAAATTCGAATCCAAATAAGCATCAATTTCACCACCAACAGCAGACGCTACGACGATCTCATTAACTACTGGTACTTTATACTCATAATCTGCAGTTACACTATCACCTAAAAATATCTGCATATCAAATACAATCTCTCCAGTAGATAAATCTAACGTATAATCAGTCTTCGGTATCTTTATCGCATTCTTGTAAAGCGTGAAATTACCAGTCAAGTCAAAAGAATCTGACTTTGTCACGTTAATTATCTCTTGTACTAAATACGCAGGATATGCAGCTGATACATCAGCATTTGTTATGTCGACTCTCATATTTGTAGCACTTGATGCACTATCTGCTGTAGTAGTAACAATGTCAACATCTTCTCTGTAATTGCCCTTGTACAGAAATCCAAATGACTCTGTTTCACTAACAGTCACACTACCCTTGAAATATATGTCAACCTTACCAAACGCATGTTGCTTTCTTACAGAGTCATAGTCGCGCTGCATTAATACGTGCCCAGCATCAACAACTAATACATCATCAACATATTGTGTTTCAATCGCTGTTCTCAAATATCCGTCCCTAGTACCTACATCTAATCCTGTAAATGCTAACATCGCTCTACTAGCTAAACTTCTATTTGACTCAATATCTGTTCCGCCCTCTGTCGGCCTAACATTTGTCACCTGTAATTGTGTAAACGTTGAATTGTTAATAGTGTTAGAACCAACATTAGTGATTTCACCTGTAGTAACTGCCTGAACTGAAACATTGATTTCGTATCTTTGAGTTGCTTCATTGAAATACTGATTTATTGACCCGATCAACATTTGTGCCTGTGTTAATGTCTGAAAGTTAATTGCAGGTTTAGCTGATGTTGATGTCGTTGAAACAATCGTTCCCTGAGGAATTGTTATAGTTGCTAATGGCTTTACTTGTGTATAGAATACAACAGTTCCTACAGAAGCTAAAGCTGCGTTTCTAAATACCATGAAGTTGTTTGCCAATTTATCGAACGCAAAATCTATTACAGCTTGAGTCTCACTGTCACTAGTGAACTGCCATGCAGCTTTTAATTGCTGCTTATATGTTGATTGCGAAACTGCGATTGATGTCCCTGTATTATTCGGGTCGTCAATTTCTAATAATGTAATGAACGATGACGATCTCGATAGAAAGTCAACATATGTATAGAGAAATCCAAATTCTGACGCATGAGGATCAATGTGAATGTCTCGAGTCATTGTCCCGGGCTTAACGTCAATTTTAGGATAACGATCTAATACCTTTGTGATCATTGATATCGTTACGTCACTAGCAGTTCGCACTGGAAACTCGACCAACTTTGTTGACAAAATCAACGGCGTATCATAAATTTCAATTGAATACAGACTTTCTTCTTCTGAATTGTTAACAGCAGTTATCACGTAATACTGAGTTTTAGTATCTAACAACTCAATATGAGTATAAGCAAACATTAGTACTTGCGTGACTGTTTCTGTAGTAGTAGTTATTCTGTTGCCACCAATATTCTGTACAGTTGTAACAGTGTTAGTAACAACATCTTTTATTTCACTATAAGTTGTCATTAGTTCGTCATTCAATTTCACATAACTACTAACACCACCACCTGAAGTAGTAGAATTATAGATATTGTAACCTTTGACATCAGGTTCAGGATTAGCAATCCATCGAACTATAATGGAATTACTTGAAGCCTCAGTTGTCAATCCGGTAGGTTGCGACGGTCTTGCCATATTGTTCCTTCCCTTAACTCATCAACGGCTTGTTAAAATACAATGTCGTATTCATTGCAATAGCAGTTGCAGCTTGTGACACAATTGATGCACTTATCTCGTAAAAATTGTAATCATAGTCACTTTGCTGCACGACTATATTGTCAAAATAACTGAAAAACTCTTCATCAGTAACTTCTTGATATTGAGATTGCTGTAGCTGCAAATCCTTTATCTTACTACCACCATCAATTATCTCACTCTTAAATTTCGGATCATAATACTCTTGTACTTTAGCTGTACCAATATATGAAACTAATGATGTTCCCCACCATGAATGAGCCTTGTTCGAGCCCTTTATGGCAATAGTGAATTTCAATACATCTTGCATTAACTTCTGTTCATCTTGTACTGTAATCAATTCACCAAGCTTATCATAGTCAAAATCATTCAATTGACCTGTGCGCTTGCACTTCTTGCATTTGTTAACATCAACCTGATAACTCACTGAAATTATATCTGTCGGATTCACGCTTCTATAATTATACGTCACTGTCACTGCATCTGTCGTCTTTGGCTTCAGTCCCAACACTATCAAGCCTGTATTCGGATCAAAATTCAATGGTGACACTCTTTGACCATTGACTTTAACAATGATCTGTGTTACCATCGTAGTAGACGGGTCAGTGCTTAATTTTGATCTTGGCGGAATTATCGGTTTATTCTGTGTGTAAAACCTATCTTCAAGACCCGTAAATTGATATGAATCATCTTCATTTTGAACTAAAATATCGTTTGTTTGCTTTTCTCTATCAAATACTAATGTACTGCTTTTCAATGTAGTATCATTAACGATTGTCCAACCGTCAGGTGCTAAATAGTAATATGAAACTAGTACGTCATGTCCTAAAGCCGGTGTCTCTTTAACAACTATAGCTCCAGTGTTTGCATTAAATGAAGTTACTTTAGCTTTATAGCTATACGTTACAGTGACAGTCGCACCGAAAACCGGTGCTTCTTTTAGCATTATTTTGCCGTATTTAGGTTCAATAGAGTCAATGTCAACAATGACAGAATCGACAATAACTGTTACATCATTTGCAGTCAATTGAACTGCAAAGATGTTATAGCTAGACATTAATGGTCTATGTTGTGTGACTAGTAATTTGTCTGTGCCGGTGAACTGCGCTGATGCATCTTCATCATGAACTATAACTTGTACTGTAGCGTCTGTAGTTCTTGATGCTATTTGTTTTTTATTTGCACCGTTGTAAACAGGTACTCGAGATACAACAAAGTTAGAATTAGTTCCGAGAATTTGACTAGTTACATCTTGTTCGTATAGTACTTCAGATTTGTTATTCTTGTCCCATAGAACATTATTAACTCTAACTGAAGCGTCATTCATATTAGCAACAAATGAATTCAAATATACAGTCTTGAAGTCAATGTCGACTGCGTGATCTTCCTCAACTATTCTATGATCACAATAGCGCAGTAATTTAGAATCGTATGACATTATATTACTTCTTGTTCAACTGTTAAGAATGTATGCTTGGTATCAAACAGTGAATTAATGGTTTCAATATCAGTCCTGAATTCACCCTTTGATATACGTAATAAATGCACTTGTTCTTGTAATTGTTCTATCTCATCCATCAGCTTTCTTATTTTGTGTTCGTAGTAATCTTTAACTTTTATGTTTTGATAAAACGGCTGCTTAACTCTTTGCACTAACAATGCAGCGTCAGCATCATCAACTTGATTTTGTACTTTTCTGTGAAACGTGTTATCGAAAGTTTTAGATTTAGCATTAACTCTAGTAGCTTGATTCAATAATTCTAATCTTGTCTTTTGAAGCTTATTTGCTTCTAAAACCATGTGGTTTATTTGAGCGTCGACCTTATTGAGTTCGCCCTGTAAGAAAGTTCGTAAATTGTCTAAATCTTGTTTTGAAAATATGCCCAAAAAATCAAATGCCACCTTGTACCTCCATAGTTATCGCACTATCAAATCACTTAAAAAATAACTTCAAGAATTGATAGGTAGCTTGAATTTCTGCAGCATTTGCTGAACCAATTAGCAGCACTAGCCCTGCAGTATATCCTTCAGGTCCAGAATCAGGCCCACCTTCAGCAGATTGAATCAACTGCTTTACCCTCTGCGTTCCGCCAGCAGCTGGATCTATTGTCAATATGTGAAAACCGGCATCACTAGAAAAGATTGCTAAAAATGTATCTAATATCGCTTGTATTGTATCAATCAACTTTTCTAACGCTTCAATCTTTTTTGTCAACAAATCAATAAACTGTGTTGTTGAATCTGACCCTTTTTGTATTGCACCCAACTCCTTACTAACCCAAGCTTCTAATGTATCAATAAATCCCTCAACGGGCTTTATAAACGACTTCATCGCTACTAAACTTGTCCAATTAGGATACATCCCTATACTTTGCTCACCCAGCGCTTGATATCCTGCGCACACTCCTGTAGTATCAATACAATAACTTGCATCATTTCGCTTCATCAAATCAATTGCTCTAACTTCACCACCCATCGACCCATCTTGACATCTATTCTCATCAAAAAACGTTACATTCGGTATACACCTGTTATCTAACTTTGTATTGCCTTTATTCAAACAAACTGTTCCACCATGATATATACACTTGACATTAGAATAATCTACACATATTGCTTTATTAGCACCATTATTACAAGCCACTTCATTAAACTCAGTTTTCTGCTTTGCACAACGTGAAGTGTAACTACCAACATAATATTCAATAACTATGCTATCACCCTGCTTATACCCTGCACCCGATATATCATTCATTGTCAGTACTGTATCACTACCTCTATACGTTACTAGCAAATCCCAACCAGCAACTAATCTTGTATCATTCAAAATACTAAAATACTCTTGCTTATCTGGCGCACTAACACTACCAGAATTATCATAACTACCTGAATCATCCCAGTTTATCATTGCACCATTAGCAAAAAACAACTTGTCATCAATACTTAATTTGTTTGTAGAAATTCTTCTAGCAGCTTCTGATGGATTTCTAACAATCAAATTACTAATGTCAACATGAACTGAATTTATGACTTGAATAAACGTATTAACTTGCTGCTCATTAGCATCAGCAACTATGCTATTTTCACTAAATCTTGACGTTGACTGTATCACAATACCTGTTCTATTGATCAACTTAACTGTCGGCTGTGATAGTGTCTTGATAACTTTTGTAACTGCTTTTGTCTTTATACATCTAAAATTCGAACAACGATTCAAGAATTCTTCACCAACCGGTGCAGTTTCAATTACAATCTTTGCCGCTGTCACTTCATTAGACAACTTACTATATACATCACCGAGCTTTGACCTAACTGTATAATAGTAGTTCTTACCAGATTGCGCACTGTAATGACTATCCTCATACTCATAGCCCATAGCCTTAGCAGTGTCTTGACTATTAGCGTCTTTCCAGCCAACAGCAAAATTACTGATTCTAAACTGATAATCATCTCTTGCAGATACAGAATTAGGCAACGGCTCAATTTTCTCGTTAGTCGTTATGTCAATTACATCACCAATTTCAGATATAATTTGATTGTTACTATCACGATGAACTTGAGTCGCGACAGCCATTCTTGACGGTGCCTCTAATCTATAAACTTCAAATCCATCAATCAAATCTACAAACTTTTGCTTGTTAAAAATACCAGCGACATTAAACGTCAAAAACTCTGGCAATTCCCATCGCAAAATGACATTATCTCCAGATAATGCCTGAAGTGCTTGAGGTTCTTGCACATTTGGCGTCCAATCAATTGCCGTAAATATCTTACGTAATGCCATTATACCCTTAATAATTTCGCCAATATTACCAGAATCTATAGCTATTACAAATGCGCCACAAGTGCCAGTGTCAGAAAATTGAGGTCGCTGACTATCATAAATATCATCAAATGAATTTACTACTCGTTGTTTGAAATTAGCCGACCCTCCACCAACACTGGCTAAAAACTTAGCAAACTCACTAGTATTGTTGCCTGGATCATAATAATTCGTACTTGGAAATACGGGTAACATGTACACGCCAGATGACAATAAGTCATCAACATACATCTTGATTACGTCAAATATCTTTTGTAGTATGACTTTTAGCGCACTTTGTGTATCTACCAATAGCACCTTCACTAAATTCAAAATTGTCTTAATCAGATTCAACATTGTCTTCAAAGGGTCAATTACATCATCAATAGCAGTTGCAGTAGACACTAGTGCATCTGGCATCATCTCACTCAAATTGAATGATTGCCATTCGCCTTTTGGTTGTATACCCTTACCTTTAAGTAGCACTTCTACATTTGGATTAGAAGTGTCATTATTGTGAATGTTTATTTTGCCAGTAATAAAGTCTTTTGGCGCACTTTGTGGAGAAAATATCACTGTAAACTGTGTGGATGAACCCGGTGAAATGTTAGCAGATGACCCAGATGCTAATGAGAATGACACTAGATTTTCAGTCACTGAAATATTAGTTATTGATAGCGTCTCAGACCCTCTATTAAAAACTTCAAGTACTTTCTGTGTAGTCTCTCTAACATTAGTTCTATCAAACTCAAGTCTAGAAACTGTTTCAATAACCGGTTTGTCAACACCAGTGCCTGTTATAGCGTAATCAATTTGAGGTTGTGTTATGTCGTCATTGATAATCTTGATACTTTCAGTATATGACTGAACTGCTGTCGGCTTAAATGAAACTGTAACGTCATACGTGCTATTTGGTAACACAGAAAATACTGTAGGACTGACATTGAAATATGAAGAATTTAGCTGTAATTCAACTGTTAGATCTACAATGCCCGTATTTTGTATAGGTAGTGTCTTATCAGTTTGTAAGTCGATTGCTGCATCACCAAAATCAAATGATACTGGTAAAGATATACGAGGATAGTCACCTTGACCAGTAACAGCTATGTCTAAATCAGGCGCATTGCTATGAATCGTTACATTATCACTAACTAATACATTGTCAGTCGGACTGAAGATTATGCCTAAATTGTAAGTTTCATTTGGGTCAATACTAAATTGACTTGTTTCAACTGAGAATGGTGAAGATACTGTAACACCTGTCACGTGTAATTTTACAGTACCAATATTCTTCAGAACTACTCTTTGTATCACTGACGAATTTATTTTTGCAATGAATTCTACTAATACACTATCTTGTAATATAGACGCTATATTTGCTAGTCCCGTGCCATCAACATTTATTAACAAAATGGGATTGACATCATCATTTGATTGTACTGTGATAGATCCTGATTGATATCCAAGTTGTCGCGGAGAAAATCCAATACTAACGGCTTTGCTTTCATTTTTCAGTATCACAAGCGAACTTGTAGATAACTTACGATCATAACTGACTCTTAACGATTTGCCATTAGATGCAGCATTAACAGTTATTAGTCCTGTATCTGTATTTGCTGAAAACTGAGTAGGATTTGTAGGATCTCCTAAAGTATATTGATCACCTGACACGTTGTCATAAACTGTTATTGAATCTAGTAACAAATTTTGATTTGCAGTACTAACGACATATTTTGAATTTACGTAAGACACGACTAGATTTTCTTGCGTTGGTGCCTTAAAATGAAATGCATCATTTGTTGATGACAAATCTATCATCAAATCTGATTCACGACTTGCATTAGTTATCATTACGTCTTGAAAACCTGTTTCTCCAATTGCTATGCCGCCAAAAGCTACACTAGTACTTGATAATTGTATTGTAGGTGAAAATACTTCACCTTCATATCTAACAACTAAAGAAGTTGCAGTTTGACCCACTGTAGTACTAAACTTTATGTCACTAGCAACAGCTCCAATACTAGTAGCTAGTAATGTAACAATTAGAGCAACAGACTCTCCCGGAACCAGTGTCACAGGCAATGTATCAACAGTTATGCTATAAGATGCTACACCTAGCAAGTCAGTGACAGAATAGCTATTAATAGTTGACGATAGTGAACTACGATTAATGACAGTCAATTCGATAATGTTTGAAACGTTTTTTGATATGAAATTGTTTTGTATTTTTTCAGGTATGACCCTAAATGAATGATCAAGTGAGGCTGATCCTAATAAGTCAACTGTGACTATTGGATTGAAAACGTCATTTGAATTTATCGTTAGCGTTTCACTTACATTTCCGGGCGCATCAAGTGAAAACATCACGTTAACAATATATGAACTATTACCTGCGACAACAAAGTTATTATTAGATACGGTAAAAGCGTTAACATTACCAATAGTAACCAATAAATCTGCATCTTTTGTGTTTTGAATAGTGAATGACAATACTTTTTCTTCACCAACTAACGTAGTACCAAAATCTAAAGTAGCAGCATCAACTACAATATTCGGTGACTGTGCATCGCCCGTAATAGCAATAGTATGCGGATTGCTGTATGCATTACTATATATAGTAATGACATCAGTAAAGTTGATTTCTGATGCAGATTGTATAGTGACAGTGAAAGATAGCGTGTCACCGTGATTAACTATCTGCGGAAAAGTAACAGAAGAAGTAAATGTAGTTCCCACTACTGTTGGAAAAACTACACTACTTATTGTAAGATCAACTACACCAATATTCTGTATAGTGATAGTTACATCACGATCAACATTTAGTGAATATATACCGAGATTAATTGATGTCGGTAACACTATTATTGCAGGTATCACTAGTCCGGTGCCTGAATAATTCACTATTAGTAGACCAGAATTACTTGATAGTCTTACAGAACCTGAAACTAAAGCTGAAGTTACTGGTAAAAACGTAACTGTAAATATTTGAGATTGTAGTGGTAAAATCTTGACACTGCCAATATCAATTGAGACTTCACTGTCATCAATAGTTACGGTGCTTACAATTACATTTACATCAGTCTCATTATTTGTCACACTGAATGTAGCACTAGCAGACATGTTTATAGGTATTGATCCGAAACTAACTGACGGTACTGATACTGTGCAAGAAGGTATAACACTGTCGCCATCAGTATTGAAAGAATATGAGCCTGTAAGGTCATTAGTTACTAGATTTATCGTACCGCTTTTGACACCTGAAGTTGTGGGTACAAATTGTATTTCAATATCTGCAGATTCACCTGCAAGAATTTCAATTGTAGACTGTTTAACTGCGAAATTTGAATCAGTGCTAGAAACTTCAACGATCAATTTTGAACCATTAGTAGCAATATTGCTAATTGATCTCGTCAGTGTCAGTGAGTCGTTGACACTTAATCTACCAAAATTCAAATCAGATGTGTTAATAACAACAACTGGTTCCAACACATTTGCTGTTACATTTGCTATTTCATCAGGACCGGCAGTGTTAGATATCGCTATTGTGCCAGTTGCAGTTATTTGGCTATTAGCGGTGTATTTGATTGTTATATTTTTAGCACTGTTTGCGTCTATGAAAAATGACAACGGTGCAATTTCATAATCTACACTAGAGCTTACAATGTCAGTTATAGTGACTACAGTTACAGCAGTGTTATAAATTGTTACTTGCTTAGTGGCAACATCACCTTTTGACAATGATCCGAAATTTAATGCAGTAGATGATAAGCTAATCATTTTGTAGTATCCGTCTCTTTTAGTTTGTCTAATTCATCTTTGCTAATTTGTATCACACCAAGTCGCTTTAGATTTTCCAATTTATGTACTAATTCTTTTTTCTCATGTTCTAGAGATTCTTTTAGTCCAACAAGTAACGGTTCCAAGACATTTTGAAAACCGATTCGATTTGTTCGATCCCATTTAATATCTGACATATTAAGACCCTAACATTGTTTGAATTTCAACAATTTTAGCATTGTTATCAATAATAGTATTTTGGGTATTGATGATGTTGATTTTTTTACTGCCTACTGCATAATACGATCCCGTTTTCTTATTTAGTCGATTAATAACTTGAGTCCATCTGTCTAGATATAATGTCGGACTCAGTTCAACTTCAATTACTGGGATTCTGCCTGCTATTTGTGCTTGGCGTGTACCGATATATGCTATTCTGTTAGCTATTTGTAACAATCTTTGATTCATTGTGACGTCATCAGTGACGTTATATGTGACTAGTAAGTCTTTATATTCATAGCCTCGCAATAAATTTCTGTCAACGTGCCATACACTAATGTCCAAAATTCTTTGCAATGATGAACTTGCAACAGTTTGTAATTCAGTTGCTGTATCTGACACTAGATTGTCTGTATAAAAACCTAGTCTAGTTGCACAGTCACTGCTTGTTATTTGAATCGTTGCAGTGCTTGTGAATTTTATGTATCCAGAATCTACTGTAGTAGATACGCCTGAAAAACTCAATATACTTGCAACTTGAATTGCAGTTATGAAATAGTTATTTGCAAAAGGACCAGTGCCCGGAGCCTCAATTGATCCTAATTGTAAAAGAAGTTGAGCTGTTCCACCGGTCACATTAACAATCGATCCTGTACCTGATGTACCAGAATATAAATTGTATGTTCCACCCTGATATGTGCATATAAAATTAGAATACGCGAATTGATTTTCCATAGAATCAGCAATGAGTAATCTAATCAAACTTTGAATTATTGCAGCTGTCTCTAAACCACTCATTGTCGTCCATGGAAAAGTGATCGTCTTAGTAGATTCACCATTTAACGCTACATCTAATGTCATGCCTGAAGCAATACTTGTCATTGGTATTGCACCTGAAATTGATGAACCATTACTGCATGAAATATTTATTGTTTGTACACTTCCAGCACCGATGAGTATTGAGAATGAATCACCGTTGAATAACATGTATTTTTCTGTATATCTTGACCATATTTCATTTTTAATTGATGTAGAATATTGAGCAGTAATCGCTGTTATTACGTCAGAAGCATTTGGATAACTAATGAATGACAAATTCATATCAACTGCACTACCGCTAACCCAATAAACTGTCGTTTGTAATTTTGCTGCATCTATAGTTACTTTAACATCAGTCACGGGATGAACTATTAAGTCCGGAGTTGTGAATGTCGCCATATCGGTTTGTAAACTAAACCCAATTTTTTCTTGCAACTTATAATTGACGTTATTTCTATAGGTCGGCGTCATATTCTTAGTAGGCAAGAATTTTGCATCGTCATATCTAAATTCAACTGCCGGTCTATCATAAATACGATCATCATTTACACCAGACGTTAATACTACTACTTGAGTTGTCTGACCTTCACCAAAAATATTCTTTGAAATCATGCCTATTTCTTGTCGCAAATGCATAATAGTTTTATCAGGTAACATTGACAAAACATCATTAATATCAGTACTAAGACTATTATACTCAGCTAACATATCTAAGTACACAGGATCTGCAGTCCCATATGCAGCACTACGAATAGACAATTGAAACCCAATCATTTGTAATGATGTTCTCTTAAAAACCAATTCTGAATCTGCAACACTAGCCCAGTTACTCAATCTAACGTCATTGTCAATATTTATCTGACTCATTAGCGCTGTTACAGCTGCAGCTTCTAATGATGACATTGATAATTCTATTGACAAGGCCATGGATTCAGTAAATGTATTTGTATTATCATAATACGGTGGTTGATTATTTAGATAAGCATACGGTACAAACTGAGGTATCGCTGCCATACTAAAGAAATCAACACCGGCAAATGATATAGCGTTACTTATGAACACTTTATTCGCAGATGGATCAGAAAAGTTTGCGAATCCCATAAAAGTTGATATACTGGTCGACTTATTATTGCCAGTACCAAACATTGGTCTAAAATTGTTTTTAGCAGTTATAATGAATCTAGACAATGGCGCTTGTTTATATTGAACAACATACTCGTTAGATGCAGTTGTATTAGCATTCAATAAATCTTGCAAAGTAGAAGATAATTCAGACTCAGAATAATCACCATCAGGTATAAAAACTGATACAGGAGTAGAACCTTCAAGTATATCAAATGAATTCACTTGTGAATTTATACGAATTTTGTTTCCATACAAATTCGGTTGACTTAAACTTGCACGATCATACATCGACGTAGTTTGTAAAACCAACTGAATATTTGAAATTAATGCATTGTTGACTGATAATAAAGAATAACAATCATATGTCGGATTTGATAAATTTGAACACAGTAGACACGTATTTTGATTCAAATAATTGTATAGATCTTGCAATGTATTATATGATGTTTCATTATTTCTACTATCAGTAGGTTCATCCATACCTATTGTAAATCTAAAATCTCTATTAGTATCACTAGCAGGCAGTATTTCTATAGATGATGTATTGCCGAATGTACCAGAATAAATAACAAACTTTTCACTATCAGAATAATACAAGCATTCAGCAGTCAAATATCCGTCTGAACCAATACCTCTTAATTGACTTTGAATCAATAACGAAATCTTTGCTCCATTATTTGATTGCGCAGGCTGTAATCCTCCTGAAAATGTCTGGCGCCAATCTGCACTAAAATCATCAATTGCATAACCCAATGAACTATGTACTGGTATTCTAACATCAAATCCTAATGTCAATTCATTCTCTGTACCATCAATCTTAACCTTAAACTTATTGTTTGCATACTTACCAACAACTTTAACTTGATTACTTGTAAACTTCATCAAATTAGCTAAATCTGTAGGAATAGCAGATGTGATTACTTCTACTGTAGAGCTTGTACCGCCAGTGCCTGATGCTATAGTAAAGGTTTGTATGTTTTGATTGTAAATGCACTGTGCATTAGTGAATCCGGCAGTAGCCAATCCTTCAGTAAGTTTTGCTGACAATACAAACGAATCAATAACTAATGGTTGTTGACCAGGATCAATTTCTAAAAACAGATCTTCAAATATCTTGACATCAGCTGTTATACTGTCAATTTTGACAGTTAATTTGTTGTTGCCAGAATGTATAGAATACGATGCAGGAACATTAGCTTCAGATGTAGTTGATCCCTTACGATCTCTTGTCCAGATTTCAAAATCTGTTCCTGCAGCTTTTGAAAGAACATACGCTCTAGCAGATGTAATTGGCACATCAACAAAAACTATGTCATTCTTTTGAGCAGTTAATCGACCGTCATTTATTGTGAGTGTAGTGTTGAGTTCAGTTGTAGTTACCCAAAACGCGTCTTCTTCTACCGGTACAATTATTGTTTTGCCTGTCAATATTCGTCGTTCTTCTTCTAGTGCATAAATCTCAAGATGTTTTTCGTCTACAAATTTCTTAGATGAAATGTCAAACAATTGCAAATTACTAACAACATTTTGATCAGAAGCAATGCTGTCTTGTAGTTGCTTATTGCTCTTGTTTAAGTCGTCAATTTTGTTTTGCAGTAATCCTCTATCACGTTCTGACAGTGTTGCCATTATTACTCCTATACTATTTTCCCAGAATCGACACCCGTGCTCGGGATCGGCGGAAGCGCTGGAGGCACTGTACCAACTGCAGCTCCCATTATTGTAGTAGAAACTGTTGATGCTTGAATTGCAGATGCAATTCCCATTCCTATAGCCTGCGCTAACTGAGTTGAATTTTGACCTAAAATTGACGATGCCTGCATTTGAACTATTATGTTCGCTCCCATTGTAGGTCCTAATACGCCCATAATCATTCCAGTACCAGTGCCTATACCGACTATAGTTGACGAGCCAACAATCATTGCTGTCGACATATGAGTTGCAACTGCGTTACCTATAGCTGTTGCTAGAGTCTGAGCTTTCTCTCCTAATAATGACATAGCTGACATTTGAGCAAATATCAAATTACCAACAGCTGATCCTTGTGTTATTGATCCTGATAAAGTTCCAGTTGATGATCCAACTCCAATTCCAAGACCAGTTGATGTACCAGTATAAGTAGCCGATTGCAATATCGTCAAAATTACGCCATTACCTATAGCCTGTGCTAATGACGAATCACTTTCACCTGTAAAACCAGCAGCAGCTAATTCTGTCTGTATCAATCCAGCTAATGCAGGTCCGGCAATTGGCATGATATCCTCTAATCGTTCTTCAACTTAACACTTCTTGGCTTTTTAGCATTTTCAGAAGAATAATATGTCGATGGTCGTAAATCGACATTATTATCAGTTAGCAATTTTTTTACAACAATCTTTAATATGCCATATTGTCTACAAATCTGCTTAATAGACATTCCTTGTTTATAATTATCAATTATCTCGATTCTATTAACAGAATCTAACATTGACTGTCTATGTTCTTCATGACGTTGCTTTGTGTAATGCGCTATACTTCTAACTTTTACATTGTTTTCGCGCAATATGCGCTTAACTTTTTTCTTATGTACACCGTACTCTTGACCATACTTATGACAAATTTGTGATATTGATAGACCACTTAGATAGTCTGAAACAATATTTTGTTCAATGGTAATATTTCTATCTTCAATTTGCTTTGACAATTTATCACTTTGCAGTGTTATTCCCCAATTTCTTATAGCTTCTAACAATATCTTTGTGTTAGATCTAAATTTATACTTTCTAACAATATTTCGAAAACTCAACCCTAATTCGCAATCTTTAATTATACTGTCTTTACATTGTTGTAAAATAAATTGATAAAATTCATTAGACCCATGTTCAGGCACCCATAAATTATATGCGTGACTTATCACTCGATAAGGTACATCATATTTTTGTGCAAGCTCTGACAAATTAAGACCATCAAGAATATGAAACTTAAGAAATTCAATTTTGTTAGTATTATCTATAAACTTCTTAACTGATTTTTCATTCTCATAATCAAGCTGATACAACTCTAAATCTATGTTAAGCTTTTTCTGTACTTCAAATGCACCTATTTCAACTAACTTATTTTTATCTATTATAGTCACATCTATGTTCGAATGCTGCTGCCTGAATAACTGCATTCTTTTCTTGTTTTCATCAGAAAAATATCCTTTAACTTCAACATATCTATCATAGTCTACTAAATAGAAATCAGGACAATATGTAAATTCCATTTCATTTTCATGCTTGCAATGAAATTGCTTAACATTTTCATGTACATTGAATTTAATATCTTGCTGCTCCAACCATAATCCAAACATAAATTCCCAACTGCCTTGATACGTCTTATTATGATAACGATACCATCGACATCTACCAGAACCTATGGGTGAAGACTTTCCAAAATTGTGATGATTTTTACCCACTCCAATGCCTAATGCTATTTGTTCCTGTCTTGCAGCTTCACAGCTTTTCAATCTAACGTTAGCTCGACCAAGAATGTTATTAATTTTTGCACGAGACAAACTGTATTTTCTTGCAAGCGATCTAACATTTTCGCCTTGCTTTTTATAATCTTCTATAATATTCGCGCCAATTGATTCAAACAATGACTTATTTTTTTCTGTTAAAAACGATCCACGAATTGTAATATGATTATATTGTAAAACGTTTTTTATAAATTTTCGCGAAAAATTATATTTTTTAGCTAAATCTCTAATTGTACTTTTTTCAATTTCATACTCATCAATCAATGTCTTACATTGCTGAGTCTTTGAAAACTCTTCAACTTCTTTTATCATATAAATTTCTCCTTTAAGTATAAAGGAGTGCCAGTTATAAATAAATGATCAAATTGTTGATTTCACAGTTGCAGAACCTACTAGCGCTGCTCCCGTAATATAGTCATAGTGTGACGCGACGCCCGGACTTCCCGTTACCAACCCACCTTGTGCCGGGGTATTCCCTAATGATACCATCGGAGCTTTCACATTTACTTCAGTTGCACTAATCACATCTACCTTTGTCATACCATTAATGGTGATACTTTGCGTACCAGAATTTACTTCAACTTTTCCTAACGAAGATTTGATAGTGATGTTTCCACTAGTAATCGTAACTTCAAAATTTCCAGACTTAAGCGTAATAGTCTTATTACCGCTTGAGAGAGTTTCTTTACTATCTCCCAAACTAATTGTCTGAGTAATATTTCCAGAAGTAACATCTACCTTAAAATCACCTGACGTTAATGCCGCTTCTCTATTACCACTAGTTATAGTCTCTTTAATATCACCACTTGTCAAATCAGTAGTCTTACTACCCAGCATTAATGTCTCTGTACTATCACCTGCAATCAACTTAACTTCTTTATTTCCTAATGTTAACTCTTCTGTTTTATTTCCCTCAGTAATTTTCAATACATTATCACCCTTAGATATCTCAACTGTATTACTCTCACCATACTTACTCTGTCTTGACTTTGTCACAATCTCTTGATAATCACCACCAATATTCACCATTCTATCATTAACATAATTCTCGACTTTCGCTCCATGCACATCTTCCTGACTCTTACCCTTCACAACCAAACTATATGATCCATCAACTGTTGTAGTCTTGTCTGCATGAACTGTCTCAGACGCTTTGCCAAAATACTCCTCAACTACTGCATTGCCATCTAAATTCGGCGCATTCACAGTTATATGCAATGACCTATTCAACACCCATTCACAACTTCTTTGCGATGACTCGTCTGCTCCAAAAGTCATCAACACTTTACCAGTAGTATTAAGCTCAATTGACTTGCTATTCACATTCTCTTTACCAATTGACAACTTAATACTACCATCAGCAGCAAGCTCTAATGATCTATTTGCTCCCAACGGATGCAATCTTGACGAGCCTGCTAAGTGAACAAATGTATGACCCTCTTTATCGACATCAAATTTTGTACCACTTGCAAACTTCAATTGATAAGCTGATGCAAGATTCAAATACTCATTCGGTCTACAAACTATATCATCAACTGCTGCAACTCCCTCACCTGTAAATATCTGTGGTCTCAATACCTTACCATACTTCTCTATCACGCTTCTTTCATTACCAACTAATGTACCAAATAATTGTGCAACTAACAATCTACCTTTTGACGTATCATCAGCAAAATCTCGATAATCATAGGACTCAATTACGTCTAATACAGCATTTGCCTTTTCTCTAACTTCAGTTCTAAGCTCAGTAAACGCTTGACCATTTTCATCTATAGACGGCCCGTCAGTAACTATGTATAATGGCTGACCATTATCCATTATCACTGGTTCAATTGTAGGTGCAAATTGTCGCGTGATAATACCATTCAATATTCTAGCGGCATTAGTATAGACATGATTATTGATTGAGTTACTATATATTGTACGATCTGTGCTTGACAGTATTATCTCATTAAGTTTTGAATCAGATATTACTATTCCATTGTCAAGAAAAACTTCAGACCCGTGAGTTGATTCAAGACCAACATCGCCTGGATATTGCTTTCTTTTCTTTACTCTTCGTACATTCCAGCCAATTTTGTCATGTATGCTTTCTAACTGTTTGATGTCATCAGTTGTTTTGCCATTATTGTAGATGTAATTCAGTGATCGATAATATTCACTATCAATGTAGGCCAATATTATCGGTACACCGCTAGTATTTGTTAGTTTTATGAATCCGCAAATTACTACCGATCCCTCTTCAGGCATTCCGCCAATGAATGCTCTACCAGTAAACAACGGGTTAGTTATTGGTACACTTCTCGACAACACGGGATTAGAAGTGAACTGTATATCAACTACATTTCGTTCATTATCGACACGTATGATTTTACCAATTTGTAGAAATTTGTAGAAGTCTACATATTGACCAAATGAGGGATCATCACCCTTTTGTACAAATGACTTTTGAGGTGCCATAATTTTATTTAAGCTCCGACTTAACCAATATCACTGCTTTGAATGCCTGGTTGATTCAATGCCAGATTTGCTTCAGTTGACGGCTGCATTGCTGCTGCTATACTTGAGGCTGATCTATTACCTAAACCACTCAATACAGCTACATTTTCAACTTGATTAAGCGTCAATGGTTGTTGAAAACTTAACACGCTTTTTTGACTACCGGTAGATGTTTTCAATTTCATTGATGAAGCTAATTCAACGCCTGACGGAGTAGTTGAATTGATTGCTTTTATCTGAAAATCTTCTGTCAACATCAAGTCTCTACCATACGGAAATCCATCACCGTTTAATTCATAACCGTCTTTATCAGTAACTTGCTGATATATTCTGGGATCTGAATTTGCTTGATCACTACTGTTATAAATGAATCTAAATGAACCCTGATATTTCAAAATGTCATCAAGCGTCTTATATCTGTAAACCGGTCGCTGAGCTGTAAATGTCGCAGACTGTGTAGGGTCGCAAAGCTTTGACACGTTGTTCATAGGATTGTCTAGGTCTGTCGGTACATCTTTACCGGTAATGTTTTCTTGAGTTGAAACCGTACCGTCAGTTTGAGTGTACATGCGTTTAAGTACTTCACCTAATGCGTCCCTCTTTTTCTGTCTAACAGCTGTTAATGTCAATCTTGTTGTAAATGATTCACCAAAAGTGAAATCATGATCAATACCAGTTACATAATAAAATGCATCACGGCCTGGGCAATATATCGGATAACCAAGTTTAAGTTCTGGTCTGCCAATAATTGTCATTGACCCATTAAATATCAAACTATTTCGTCTAGTAAGCTCTCTTTTTGCATAATTGAACGCTTCTTCATTACTTATCAAAAAATTAGTCGTTATCATTTGCTGACGTAAACCGTACTTTTCTAATTTACCAAATGATATTGCGAATCCATAATAAGGGTTTGCGTCGCTTCCTTCATATTGCCAACCATTTACAGGTGTACCCTTAACGTCAATTCTAGTCCATACTTGACTTTCATCTTCAATCACATTTACGTTCTCTATATCTAAGTCATCTACGATATATACGGGATTTGCCCGAGTGTCCATATTGTAAAATTGCGGTTTCAAAACTACAGTGCCGTCAACGTCTTGAAAAAATTCATAATGAATCTGTTCTTTAGCATTATTAGCTACGTCTAATCTGTTTTGCAAGTTTGATTCAAATGCCGGTGCTGTTCCTGTATTAAAAGCAGCTGATCCTTCTGGATATAGCTTTGACACATCTATCCATGGTAACTTAACAGTTTTTTCTGTAAATGACGGCCCAAATTCACTTTGTGCAACCTCTTTAACAACTACATCTCTAGAACCATAAATATATGCATACGCATCTAGATCAAGACTAACATCTTTCACATTTACTGAATTCACTGTTCCAGGTCCTTTGAACCCGTAAATATACAGAGCTGATGACAGTGCTTCAAACTTCTTATTCCATGTTTTTACTAATTGCTCATTATACGCTCTAAAACTATCTAATGTAACTGTTTTGTCTATAATTGCATCTTCCGTAGCTTTACTTCTATCAGCGATATTTTTCAAGTCAAAAAAGTTCTCATTAATTGACAATGATAGCAAATTTGCAATTACACCGGGAGTACTTATACCAACAAACATTGACGCAAACGCAGTCATTTGAGAATTTAATCCCGTCTGAGCAGCTGCATCATGCCATATTATAGAAGCATATGCTGATGGCTGCACATTCACACTAGTAACTTGTAACCATCGCATCATATCTTGACAAGTAATTGTAGTACTAATAATGTCACCAGCAGCTTCTGATTCTGATAAATTAGTTATCATGCCCCAGAATACAGGACAATATTGAGGTTCGCCATCTACTAGAAATCGACCCTTCATGTATATTTCTATCTCTAACATTGTCGACAATATGTCTCTAACACTGCCATAAACACCTTCAAACATATGCTTTGGAGCTCGGACACTAATTGTTGCTTCGCCAGGAACTCGATCAATTCCTTTTGACACTGAAATACTACTAACAAAGTTCATGAAATCTACAGGCACGTCAACTACTTGACCCGTAGTATCTATTCGCTTTAACGTAATTGTACGTATACCGTCAATATAAACGACAGCATCAGGTGCAACAGCATCAACTGCAGGTTGTCTATATTGATTCTTGTTCATTGCATGTTTCTCACATCTATTGTATTACTTACAGTAAACTGAAAATTGAATGTGAAATTGAATGGTTTTTGATCTGTCTCTTCAAACCTAAATGAATCAAACGATCCTCTATAAATTATGTCGTCATAAGCAATAATGACACGACCGACAGACTTTATCACGCTATTGCCACCGTTGACCTGTGACATATTACCGGGTCTAGTAAAGTAATTTCTGCCATTGTTTCTATAAACTTCAATTAGACTTCTAAAATTGCGATAACCTAATGAATCTTTTCTAGCTGCAACGGTTAATCCTTTAGTACCATAAAACATTGCTGACGTGCCAGAGCAAGTCATTACGTCAAGTTCGTCATAAGCAAAATTATGCAAGTATGCACCGTCATCTCTTGACGTTGATCGCTTGCGACTCTGAGTAACACGTTTAGTAAATGATTTGTTGAACTCATTAGGGTTTATAGCCAACATCAATACTGGTGGTGGTTCATCGATGTCCAGTTCAAAGTACATCGGTTTCGAAGCTGTATTTGATCCTAATATGTTGACCATACTATCCCTGTACTGCTTGTGGACCGACAATATCTAGTGTCACTCGATCATTTCTTATTGCACCAGGTTGCGTAACAGTCGTGACGTTTCTAAATGATTTCATTCTACCAGGATATACTTCTTGCGTGATTTTGAATGAAAATTCATATTCAAGATCAAACTGTTTTTCGCCAGATTCAGTTATTGATAATGATTCAAAGTAACCTCGATATACTGCACTATCATAGTTCATTACTACAGAACCTTGAGCAACTAGCATTCCTGTTTTTTCATCAAATAGTGTTCCGTTGTTTCTGTATATGTTGATGAATTTTTCAAGTTCAAGGAATGCTTGAGTATCTCGTCTGGCATAGTTTGTTAAGCCTGTTGGTCCGTAAAAATTCGCTGTTCGTCCAGATGACGACATTGAATCTAGTTCTTCACCCCAGTGTTCTTCAACAAATCCGCCTATTGTACGTTTGCGATTGATAAGTTGTTTGTAATCTGTGCTCAAGTTTTGAGGGTTTATGCTCATTGTCAAGTCAGGAAGTTTGTACTTATCTGGAATGTCTTGTATTTGCCAAATTATTGGTTTTCTGTTTATGACATTGTTGTTACCGACCTGAGCAGGAAATGCTTGACCTGTGAACTCTTCAGTAGTTCTACGAATTCTATTATCGAGTTCGCTTAATGTGTTTACAGTACGCTGTAAACTGACAATTGCGTCATTTAGAGCCATTAGTAGCCTACAGGTCTTTCGCTATAGAGTACTTTGCGAATGATTTGTTCTATTTCTTGTTTGTCACGCTGATTGACTTGTATTGTCACAGTGTTATTGTAATTTGAACCGTTGCCACCACCAGTACTAGTAGGCGTTGTCTTTATTGAATTCATTAATGACATCAAATTGGCTGCACCTGCCTTTTTTGTTGAATCACTATCAAATACAAATTCTTTACCATGAACCATGCCTGCAATGTCATTAGATGACCCTGATCCTGTGTAACCTCCACGCTTGAATCTATCACCGCCAATAAACATTGACTTCATAGACGTCTTATCAGCATCTGATAAATTAGCAGATTCACCACTTATTACATGTTCTAAATCTTTTCTTATTGCTTCACGATCAAGATCTCTGTGGCGCATTCTAACTGCACCAATTCCACCAAATATATTCTCTGCAACTAATCTAGAGTCGCCTGTCATTTTATCAATATCACTTTGTATTTTCTCAGATATCGAATTAAACATTTGAGATGAAAGCTTTTTCTCTTTTGCAGAAGCCCCTGTAGCAAACTTGTAAACATCACCCATTCCAACAGCTTTTGCACCTTTAAACGACAAACCTGAATATTGTTTCTCAAGTTCACCCAATGTGGCTTCACCTGACTGCAACTTTCCAATTCCAGCATCAGCTCCTTCTAACTCAGCAGTTGCAGCACTGTATTGTCGCTGCCAATCAGGAGTTCTTTCAGCTTCAGGCGTATGTTCAAGCTCTTTTACTCGTGCTGATAATTGTTCTCTAGCTTTCATTGCAATTCGTAAATCTTTACTAAACTGTTCTTTTGTTTGTTTTGTTGATTTATAATCTTTACCCAACCAATTCTCAATTAACACATACAACTTTTCTATTGTCAAATAAATGTCTCTAAGCCAACGCTGTATTTGCTGTTCAATTATATCTTGAATAGGCTTTGTACCCTGCGCTATTATATTGGCTTGCTTTTTTCCTTCTTTATCAAGTCTTTTAACTTCTTCGTCTGATATCTGTTTACCAAGACTATCTAAACTCTTACCATTTTCTGCTAAATCTTCAACCATTTTCCATTGATCAGCTGACAATCCGAATGATTTTCCCATCTCCATAAATTCTTTTCGATACTTAATCAATGCACCATATAATTCTTTCGGATCCTCAATATTTATCTTCAAATTCTTTTGCTTAACGACAGCTTTAACAGCTGCAGAAATTTGCTCAGCCGGCTTCAATGCTTCAAATGCTCTAATGCTTTTCTCAAATGCAGATGCATCAGATTCAAAAATAGTCTCATTCAACATCTTAAATCTTTTTTGCTGATCTGTTAGTGACTTCAAATGCTCTTCATCACCAGCGCTTAAAGACTTTCCTTGCTTTGCTAGCTTAGCCTGTCTAGCTGTCAAAGCCTCAACTTCTTTATCTCTTTCTTCTCGATTAGCTTTTAGTGCATCATGTTCTTTACCAAGAATGCTCATTGCATCAGTCTGATCCATAACTAACATTTTTTGTTGATCTGTCATAGTGCTTGACAAACTAACTAAACTTGATGCTAATTTAGTAGCTTCTTTTTGACCAAACTTTGAACCCTTAACTAGATTTGCCATGGCCGTCGAAACATCAGTAACATTTGTTCCATATAACATTAATCCCTGCGCTGCATTCATAACACTTGAAAAGAATCTAGACGTTGTCATTTCTGATTTAGCTGCATCATGTCTTAACATTGTAAATGTTCGGCCCAACTCAGAAACTCCAACATTCATATCAGTGACCCACTCACCAGAAATAGCTGCCATCTCACCAAATGACTTACCTGACAGCATCGACATGTGCTCAACTTCAACAAATGTCTCACCGCCTCGCTTCATAACATCATTAAGCTTTATGCCCGCATTAGTCAAAGCTCCAACATTTTGTAAAGCCTCATCATACTTCATTCCAACACGATCAAACATTGACGACAATGTCTTAATGTACCCATCTGTGGACTTGGCCCCTGCTAAATTTCCATTTTCAATTTTATCCCATGCATCACTTCCAGCAGCCCCAAATAAAAACAATTGCTTTCGACTTTCTGACACTTCCTTATTAAACTTCAATATCATCATTATTATACCAGCAATACCACCAAGAGCAAGTAATGGTGCTGCCAATTTACCAACAACTCCCAATAACTGAGCGCCTTGCTCTCCTGCAACTGCCTTAACTGCACCTGGCGATGCCTTTTCTGCTATTTTTTCAGTAATAGTCGGCTTCTTCTTAAATCCTAACTCATCTCGTAAATGCTTTCGCTCTTCTCTAAAAATCTTTCCTCGTTCAAGCCAACCAACATGCTGTGTCTTCAGTGCTATTGATTGCAGTCTTGCTTCTTTCAATCTATCTTTCAATTCTTCTTTTCTTACCTTCTTTGTCTTCATAAACAATTCATGATGCTTCTTCTCAAACTTAGTCTGCTTCTCATCATAAGAAACATACTTCTTAGCTTGTTTTAACGCTTCTTCATCTGTCATATCCTTATTCATCTTCTTAATTTCAGTAGCCAATGCAGAAACCATCTCTGCTCGTTCTTGCTGCATCTTTTTCAACTGTTTAGTTCTATCTATCTCTTCTTCTTGCAACTTTGCAAGCGTCTCTTGACGTTGCTCTTGTTCTATATCAAACTTTTCTCTCTCTTGCTCTAAATTCAATAAATCAGATTCTATCTTATTCTGATCTTCTTTCAATTTGTTAGCTTGCTCAAGAGGCTCATTAGCTGCCTCCATCATATTCTTTTGAATTTCAGCAATTTTCTCGCCAGCCTGCTGCTGCTCTGCAATGTGCGACTCTATCTTTTTTCGAGCTTCATCTGTATCTTTACCTGACAATTTGTTAATATTCTCTTGTGCTTTAGCAATCTTACCATGCTGTGATTCTAAATCTTTACCATACTTGGATTGCAACTTACCAATTTTATCGATTGCATCAGCATGATCTTTATCTAGACTAGCAAATTGTTTTCTAGTATTAACTATTTTCTCATCAATACTCTTGAGTCTTTCGCTACTCTTCAGTCTATCTTTATCAGCAGAATCTATTTGCTTACTAACTTTAGCAATCGACTGCTCGAGTTCTTTCCAACCCATATCAATAGGCTCTTTACGAAGCTTATCACCTATCTGTTTGCCCAAAGCCTTTACTTTAGCTTCGTCAATATCACCAAACTCGAGATCAACTACTATTTTAGAATTTCGAGCCATACTATTCCTTTTCTACTACACCCTTAGCATCCACATCGCCTGACTCTCTTTTCTCGACTGACAACTTAATAACCTTATCCAACACGCAATACTCGTTAAACAAATAATCTACTAACTCATCACCAAACGAAGAAACAATCTCCAACTTCTGCTTCAACATTCCCTTAGGATCTAACTTAACTTCATTAACTGAAACAATTGCCCTTGCAACAGTCTCAACTTTCAATGACTGAACACTTGCCTCTGTATCACTATACCTATTACTATTCTCAAATATCTCAATAACTTCTTTAGCCATCAACGGTGCCAGCACTATCTTAACATCTGCTACTGTAACAAGTCGCTCTTGATACTTATATGTCTCTAATGACTTTAATGCATCAAACGCCTTTGTCTCATTTTCATTAGCCATTTTCATTCTCCTTTACATCTGTTTTAATATTCATTGCTTCTCTCTTTGCTTCAGCATCTTTAACACCTATCACATTTGTCTGTGCTGTCATCTCGATATTCTTGAAGAAATTGTCTATTGAAGTCAACAATCTAGCATATTCTACATATAACTCATCAATCAATTCCTGGTGCCAACTTGAAATAATCTGTCTTTTCTCATTCACACTCATCTTATCTAAGGACATTTTATTGACATGAGTTATTGCTCTACAAAGAGTCTCTAACTTATGCTGGTAAATGAATGCTTGTCCCCACAAATTCATACAATCAATAAATGTATCTGTCTCATCTTTAGCACCCAATGTCCTAATAGTTACTATAAAATTCTCAACTGGCACATCTTTTGACCTATGTCGTATCTCAGAAATAGCATTCATGGCCAACAACGGATCTTCAAACTTCTTTGTCATAATGACTCCTTAATTTATCGTGATTTTTGAATCTGATCAATCATTTCTTGCTGTTCATTCTCAAATTTATTTGTCTTTTTGCCTGCAGATAATACTCGTTCTCTAGCAGACAGTATTTTGTCACGACCATCTATTGGTTTTTCCATTGATGGTGTTTTTGTTAGTGACTCTATAGCTGCAACTACATCTGACTTTGTCTGTGCTTCTTCTTGTAGATATTCTTCAATCCATTTGATTGTTTCTTCTTCAGATTCGCTCGTTATTTCTTTGAAAATTTGATCTCTGTTCTTAAGCATCGAAAATGACGTTATTGATACAATTTCAGAATAGTCAATATTGTTAACTATCCATGGACCTTTTTCTTCTTGCACATCAACTATATCATCACCAATATTAGATACTTGACTAAAGCCTACAATTATGCTTTGCGGTGCTGCTCTTGGTACATCAATCACTATCGCATTTGTCATTTTATTTTCATGTAATATTTTTGCGCGTCTAGTATTTTCCTTTTTGATTCGTAACTGTTTAGTAAATTGATATTCTTCCCATTCTCTAACTATTTTATCATGCTCGTCTTCAGTAAACGCTTTTGCTACAGACTGACCAACGCGCTTTTGATAGTCTAACATTGACTCACCGGGCTTTCTTGTAAGCGCATCAAATAGTTCATCTGCCGAGTTTTCAATCATTAATTTCTCCTTTGAATCTGTTTGAATCTTTGCAACCTCTTCACGTTGCTCTTTCATCATCTGTTCTTCTTGCTGTAGTTTCTTTTTGCCTTGAATTTGTTGCATTGCTTTGGGATTGACGAATGTACAGATCGAATCTGTCATGTATTCGACTTTAGCCCAATCCAATGTATTTCGTTCAATTAAATCGTTTTGTTGGTTTAGATAGATCCAAATTTGTTGAATGTAGGATATGCCTTTAGATTCTAATTCTGAATTTCCAGTAATGGTAACACTATTAAGAGAAGATTTAGTAGTCTTTATTACAGTCCAACGCAACTTTGATTCATCAGTTTTTATGAATTCATTGATTAGTTTAGTGGCTTCCCGTACACGACTGGCAAGTGTTAAGTACACTTCAAATATTTTGATTATGATTTGTTTGGGCCAATTGCGTACAAGCTTCTTGACATCATCAGTTATTTTACAGCCATTGATAGAATATATTGCGCATTGTACAGTGTCAGCAGCAGCTAATAGATTATATTCGTTAGGTAGATTTTCATATGTCTCGATAACTTGACTTTCTTCTGCAACTCCTAAAGTCCGAATGACAACTACTAGGTCATTGAACTTTATAGTCTCTTTTAGAAAGCCTTCAAAGACTAGATCTTTAATATCACTGAATTTGTGGCTATCAGATAATTGATTCATTGTTAAATCACTTTGTCATGATCTAACAACATCCTTGAAAAGCTTACGCTTTCCAAATGGGCTAACCACGAGCCCTTAATTGGTATGGCACACTCGCCAAGATAACTCTTCATAATATTCACAGCTGCATTACCATCCCTTGTAAATACTAAAGAGTCATTCAATCTAACCGTACGATCTGACAGCTTTAGTTCTACGTCAAATCGCTCATCTGTCAAACAATTTGTCCTACTAGTCCATGCCTCATTCTGTCTGACAAACGATATACCCTCGCTAAGTGTCTAATACTCAACGAAAGTCTTAAATCTACTCAGCGTGCCCCGACTCTGAGTTGATTTATTCAATCCCCTATCCTTCGCTAACTTTGAATCTTTCACTAACTTCTTAGTCTTTATGTCACCATATACAACCTTAGACACTTCATTTTCTACACAATAATCTACAATCTTCTTGCTTACTTTATGCTGAAAGTCTTTGTTCTTATTTGCTAGCTTTTTCTTACAACGCTTGTAAATCGCTGCTAGTCTTTTATATCGTCTCGAATATTTCTTTTTCTTATCACAAAGTGATTGTATGACTTCTATTCTTTTTTCAAGTTTTTTATGAAACTGATCGTTTGGTATTTCTATAATTTCTTTTTTATTTGGATTGTAGATTGTAGCTATGTTAGTTACGCCGGGATCAATTGAAATGAGTCTTTCCTGTACAAATGTTCTAACTTTTTTAAGTTCGCTATAAGTGAAAATAGCGAAATAGTCATTCGCTTCTCTCTTAATTTGTAAAATCTTGATAGTACCTATAATTGTTTTACAATAATCTGGCAAAGTAATTTCTAAAGTTTTTGCATTTTTACATCGACAATCTTGAATGTGTAATACTAACTTATTATTATGTAAATTAAAATTATTACTGCGATATAGTATTGTAGTAAAATATTTCCATGATTTGAATCTATATGGGAATCTAGCTGTTTTGTCTTTTTTCTTTAGTGCAAAATAGCTTTTTATACTATTTGTGAGCATTTTGCAAGTTTCATAGGCTGGTCTATAATGTATAGTTAAACTGTTCTCGTGTCTAAATTTGTTGCATTCTTTACTAAGCTCTACAATTGTACCGGTATTTTTCACGTGCTCAAGCAAATGATTGTATAGTAATCTATGTTCATTAGATAGTGTGTTTAACACTAACTTCTGATACCATGACAAATTAAGTTTAGCTTTTAACGACTTCATAATTATATTATAATGATTCGACGAAAGTTATTTTACGTTATTGTACTAGTATAGCAGTACTGCAGAATTTACGAGGAGGAAAAAAAGGGTGCTCTCCCGTTATTAACGGTCAATGAGCACCCTGAGGGAGATATCTAAATAGTTATTACGTCAGCTTGATCAACTTACTAATCGTTGTTACGTCTCTATCCTGAAGTGATTCACCATAATAACCACGACCAACTGCAGGATCGTATACATCAGTGATATTCACTGAACAATCTTGCATAATTGTTGATCCACCGATCTCAAACGTGATGTTGTAATCTTGCATCCAGCAGCCTTCATAGTATGTCTGGATAAGATTTCCGTTTGAAACACCGGCAGTCTTGTTGGTACCTTGTTGGTATGACAAATCTTTCTTGATGAAATCAGGAACAACAATCTGTTCCTTGATATCAAACGGCCAACGATGATGCTTAAGTGATCGAATAGCACCGGAAGCACCGGCATTGTAACCAAGTACTTGCATGATATTGACCAAGTACATAACGGCAATGCTAAGTGATCCAGTAAGATCTGTCACACCGACTGACTGTTCAGCAACTCTGTCACCATGACCGATACCACGAACAAATTCTGTCGGTCTTGACTGTGACGGATTCCATGACTGTAGCAAACCAATCTGATTTGCAGTAGGATCAGCTCCGCCTGGATGTGCTGCAAAAATCTTGACCTTTTGACTGTTCAGCAGACTAGTATTCGGAGTTGAGCCGTACTGATAAATGTAGCTATTAGATGCCATTCGTCACCTCCCGTGTGATATCTTTGACTAGTTTATCCTCATTATTAAATGATCTTATCAAATCATCATCAAAAACA